>Ga0126311_10000279_pt1 | contig 24554 bp, 31 predicted proteins | sample Plot61_FD_92539 | JGI IMG/M metagenome (GOLD analysis project Ga0126311, IMG submission 92539) | Serpentine soil microbial communities from UC McLaughlin Reserve, CA, USA - Plot61 | ecosystem: Environmental > Terrestrial > Soil > Grasslands | place: USA: UC McLaughlin Reserve, Lake County... | reverse complement strand
TAAATATAAATATTTGACCTATTCTTATAGTTCTAATCTTTTTTGGGTTCATAGGTTAGCAGTTAATATAGCACTGTTTAATATTTGAAGTTTATCAAATCATATTATGTAATCTCAATCTATATAATGTTATGAATTATTTTCTTTATTTTCACACTAGAATATTGTACAAATATTATTACTGATAACTTCTCTAGTAATACTAACCCTAGTATAATGAAAACAGATGTTTAAATATTCTCTATATATCCTATTTTAAAAAAAAATAATACTAGATGTTGTACATATGTATTTTCTCTATTAATTGAATAAAGACTATTGCTAATTTTTTGTTCTATCACCCATTCAATTTTTACTAGCTGAGCTAAATTTCTTTTTATATCCTCTCTTTTAAGATGTGTTTTTTTATGTAACCCATATACAGTTAATAATTTTTTTTCTTCTGCTAATGCTCTTAATATTTTTATTTTACCTATGCTTCCTAGTCCTTCTTCTACAATATCTTTGACATGAAAGGTATCATTCATTTGAAATCAAGGGCTTAATCTATCTTATTCATCAATATCTTTTCTAAGTTTTCTATTGATGATGATATCAAACTAATCTTTTTTAAAGAAATTATTTTTATAATCTTTCGAGTCGCCAGATCATCTAAAATATCTTCTATATCCAATTTTCTTGATTTATATTTTTCAGCAATCTCCAAACTTTGCATCCTAACCTCCTTCAATTCTACATAATCTTTATTTTTAATCTTTAATCCCTTTATTATTCCTAACAAAACAATTATTTGTAATTTGGATAATTCTTTAATATCATCATCACTAATTCCATTATAGATTTGTTTATTGATCTTTTTTACATGCTCCAACAGTACTTTTTCTGTTCCCTCTGATTCTGCAAGATTTCCTGCATATGATAACAAATCTAATGCATATCTTATATCTCCATTGACAATAGGAGAAACTACTATTTTTGCTATCCAGTCAATTATATCCGTACCAACTACATTATCTTGAAAGGTATCTTTCGACCGTTTCATAAGAATGTCACTTACTTGGTCGATTGTGTAATTAGGAAATTCAATATACGCTCGTCCCATTGAACTTAATTCAGCTTCATCTAATTTCTCATAGAATTCAGTGCTTCTGGCAATAAAAATAACTCCCTTTACATTACATTTTTTGGAGGGGTCAAATTCGTTCAATCTTGTTAGATCATAAATTATCCCGATTTCTTTTGAAATTTTGATTAAATAATCGATTTCATCAAGTATGATTATAGAATATACATTATTCGCAATCAAATAATCAAGCATTTGTCTAAGCATCTCCTCAGCACTAAGACCTTGTGCAGGTAATCCCGGGGCGATACAGCTTAACAAATATTTGTAAATTGCGTATTTATTTCCACCTTGTAATTTTAAATTTATGTACACTATTTTGATATTTATCTTACTTTTTCTTAATTCATTTTCTAAAATATCAGAGAATTTGATAACAGTTGAGGTTTTCCCAATTCCTGCGGGACCAATTATTTGTATGACCGTTAAAGGAAATTTATTTGGATCATCTTTTATATCCAAAAATGTTCTAACTAACAAATCTATTTGCTTCTCTCTATGAGAGATCTCTTTAGGTAAATATCTAGGAGATAACTTTTTTCTATCTTTAAAAATAATACTATCATACATATATTGTGTTACACTCTCTTCTATTTGTTCTTAGTAATATTATTAATTATTCTTTGGCACAAATCCACAATTTAGTATTTATTTATATTGACTTTATGTTTTGATTTTTTTTTTGCTTTAATATAATCTACAAAGTAAAATAAGTAAATTCTTTCATTTATTTTTAATATCCAAGGAATAAATGCTTCTTTTTTTAAACTTGATTCATTTATTTCAAATCCATTTTCTTCAAGTAAAATTCTAAATGATCTACTATCATATTTTTTGTCTAAAATTCTTTCTCTATTGAAATCATATGGGTCGGTAATTATAATATCACCTTGTGGTCTTAATAACCAGTGACAAGAGGATAATAGTTTATTCGTATTAACCAACTCTAGTAGATTAATTGCTATTATAAGGTCAAATTTCATTGGATGAAAAGGAGGAAATTCTGCATCAGCTACACAAAATTCTACATTTCCCTGCCTAGATTCTTGCATATTTTTACGGGCTTCCTTGATAAATGAAAATGAAAGATCTATACCTATTACAAAGGAATATTTTTGAGAAAGTTGCAAGGTAGATTTACCCATTGCACATCCTATATCCAAAGCTATACCATCTATTTTGGGGTTTATGCTATTGATGACACGGTCATACAGTTCATTCGCGTTTGGAGTTCCTTTCAAGGATTTCATGAGTCTATCCTCTTTGTGATTTTCTTGTTGGAACCATTTATAAGGTAAATACCAAATCCCACCATCTTCATATGTATCAGTTTTATTAGATACAAATATTTTTTTTCCTATATTTTTTAGATAGTCCTTCATTTCTTTTGAATGACAATGTAACAACCATTTGCCGTACATTTCTGTCCTATTTTGAATGTAGTTAATCATGTCTTTTACAACTATTGCTATGCCTTCTATAATGGGATATTTTGTATCACATTCAATACAATATAAAAAACCTTCCTTACATTCATTCTGGTTATCGGTCATTAAATTATTTAATTTTAAACGAATCTGTTTATCGGGATGGTTTAAACAAACAAGATGATGAACAAATTGAATCTTCATAAATTAATTAAATTATCTATAAACTATAATAACCTAACACTTTTAGTATAGGAAAAATAAATATGAATAAATTTGTATTGAATTTTTTCTTATTAGTTTTTTGTCAAGACACCACTATAGTTCCTCTTGCTATTCCATTTCTTGTTTCATCAGGAGTAGCTACATCAGGATAGTTTATACCTTTTATATTTAACTCCATTTGGTAAATTCCTTTGGATGGAAATTTAATAACCTGGGAATCTGTTGCGTTCTTTGCTATCAAATCGTTTTTTGTAACAATTTTATTTCCTGATCTATCGTAAACTATAATATCATATTTGACATCGCCATTTATTTCTTTAGTTGAAAGAGCATCGGAAAAACGTAATTGTAGATTTGTATCTTGGTTTGATAAAATTTTTTTCTCCAACCAAGTGAACTGTACTAGAATACCACCTCTATCTGATACTACTTCTGACGTTGTTTCAACTAATTTTTGTTCTGCAGGGGATAGATTAAACGTCATTATTTTACTATTTGTATTATTCATTGTTTTAGCAATTTTTATAATATCTGCTTTATTCAGTAAAAGATGAATGATGAAATTCTTCTCCTCGGTAAAAGGATCTAATGCTATTGATCTTCCAATCAAAGGATTTCCATTCACTAAGGCGTTAAAAGCATTGGCCTCACTAAACTTTGTTAATGTTTTTGGTAATTTTATTTCTTCATGAACAAAAATATTATTTTCTTGTATTCGTTTCAAATCCCAATTGAAAGGCATAACCCATGAAAGGTTATTTTCATTAGAAGTATATGTAAAGTTTCCGATCCGATCATAATAAGATATTACAGTTACATTATATTTTTTTCCTTCATCGATCAGATCGTCTCTGTAGACATCACCTACGCTTAGCCAGGAATCAAACCTTGGAGCATTTTCTGGAGTAAATATATTTCTGTCATAATCTATTCCAAATATTTCAATTGAAAAGTGATATAATCCGCCTTGTAACAGTAAAGGACCATTAATGGTAATATCTCCTGTCTCACTAGTCCATCCTCCAAGAAAAGGTTCAGTAGAACCAAAGACATTTACAGTTTCGCTATTGGAAGGATTAATCTTTAACTTTAAACTACCTTGATGAGAATGAAACAGATCTCTCATTAACAGCTTTCCGTCTTTTTCCACTGTTATAAAGTAAGAGACATGCTGAATCATTTCATCAGTTTTTGCATCAAATAATCTTAATTCAAAAAATGCATTTTGTTTGCTATCTGAGGTGAGAACTGGAGGGTTAATTTTAGTATAAAGACTAGCCTCTCTGTCACCTATAGAAGCAGGAGGTAAATTTTCTTCAAATAATCCATCAGAAAAAACATACGGAATTGGATAAAGTAATAAAATATTGAATAAAATAAAAAATGGAATTAATTGTATATAGAATAAAAAACTCATTTGATGATTCATTTAGATAAAGTTAGTGTATTAAACCTGTTTTTAAAATATCTTTCCTTTTAAAATTAGGTCAAACCATGAAAGAAAGGCAACGATTTTCGCATTCATAAACTAATCTGGATATAACAACATGGGCTTCCAATTGTTCCTTTGCAATAGAATAGGTCATTTGAAATCTCTCTCGGATACTTTGAGAAAAATGACCACCCTGGAATCCACCTATTACAAAAGTGATTTTTTTATTATTTGTTCCAATATTTTCGTTTACAATATTTTTTAGGTCTTTTAGAATACCGGTACTCGAAAATCCTATTATTTTATCAGGTTTAATAACCTTATCAACCAAATTATCAAAAGTCATATTTTTTTCGACTTTTAATAAATATTTATTGGAATCTATTTTATCTGATTTTATCTCCTTTTCTTGATAGAGTTTTATCATCAATCCTTCAAATCTTTTATATGATTTTGGTATACGAACTTGTTCTCCGAGAAAAATTACTTTATTGTCTATAGTATGAACGTATACATCCACCAAGTTCTTGTAGAAAAGTGGAGTTGATAATATAGACAACAAACATATATGTATAATATCTGGCCTGCCTCGTTTCCACATGAAGTCTATATTTTTTTCTTTCATCGCACTATAGTGGTAACTCTTGTCAAGAAAAACTTCCCCAACAGGCTTACCAACTTTTTTAGAATAATTAATTATTAAATAATTATTCATTAATTCGGTTGGTATAATTTCAAGTGCCGATTCTGCTAACACTATAGAAATACGAGATGTTATCAAGCTGATTAGCTTTGCTTTGATTCCTTTAATATTTAATGATATAATTGTGATCTGAGTGACTTTTAGAATGTTTCTTGATCACAAAATTTTTATTTTAAAAATGAAAGTAGTAATCATAGTTGGGAAAACATCAAGCGAAACTATTAGCACAAGAAAGAATCTTGCTGTTAATTGATAGTGCTTTTCAAGAAATAAATAATGATTACAAATTAGCCAACGATCAAGCACAACTAGCTAAAAAAATTGCAAAAAGATTAAGACTAAAACTTCCTTATGATATCCGTCAGTTATATTGTAAAAAATGTAAACTATTCATTTGCCCTGGTTTTAATTGTAGGGTAAGAATTGGTAGATCAAAAATCAAGGCATTAAGAATAACATGTCTATCATGTAATAATGTATATAGGAAATTGTTTTGATATACTTCTCTTTATAATGGATGAGAATAAGGATTTATAGGGGTATAAGAATTATTGTGATACTATAATGGCTAAAGTTTACGATGTTCCATCTGATAGGTTTATTGAAAAATTAGCAACATATTTAAAAAATGATAAAAGGATTGAACCTCCTACCTGGTCATATTTTACCAAAACCGGTCCCCATACCGAAAAAATACCTCAAAATAAAGATTGGTGGTATATTAGATGTGCATCACTATTACGGAAAGTGTATATACACGGCCCGCTGAGTGTAGAAGATCTAAGAAGTAAATATGGAGGAAGCAAACAAAGAGGATATAACCTTGCTCACCATGTTGATGCTAGCGGCGGCATAATACGCACAGGTCTAAAACAATTGGAAAGTTCTGGATATATTATTAAGAGAAATAACGGAAGAATAGTATCTGATGACGGAATGAAAAGAGTCGATAGAATAGCAACCGAGCTTCATAAAGAGTTACAGAAAACAAACCCTGAATTGAGTCGATATTCTTGATAAGTTAAAGAAAAATGTCCCTACCAAATCAAGGTTCCAACGACGAAGAAACAAAAAGAAGAGAAGCGGAAGCAGAAGCTATGCGACAGAGAGTATTATTGGTGCTTTTGGAACCTACTGCAAGACAGCGACTTGCAAATGTTAGAATCGTCAAACCTGAATTGGCTGGTGCTGTCGAAAATTACCTAATAAATGCTGCTCAAACAGGAAGACTTAATCGTGCATTAACTGATGATGAACTGAAGCAGATTTTAATAAATATTCAAGCTCCCAAAAAAGACTTCAAAATTAGCAGAGTATAACAATTCATTCATTACTTTTGAGCGAAACCCTTCAATATTCTGTATATTCTTATCTCTAAATGGTTCATTATTTTCATCCTAATATTCTTTTAAGAGCTCTTAAAGGGATGAACTCTGAAGTAAACCTTGATGAGTTCAGATTAAATACAGGCATTGAAAGTTTTTCTGTATTCAAACAACTATTAAATTTTTTAGTTCAAAACAAAATTGGAGTACTATTACATAAAAATGGGAAGCAAATTCTCTTATTTTCAGTATCCGATAGAATTAGAGCATCTTTACTTGCCCTCCAACTGGGTTGTGATATCCAGGAATGTTCTAAAGTATTGTCGTGGAAAGACTTTGAATATTTTACTTCTGAACTTTTGACTATGTTTGAATATAACACTAGAGTTAATATCGTCTTGTCCAAACCCAGAGCGCAATTAGATGTTGTGGGGATAAAGAAAGATTTTGCAATTACCGTAGATTGTAAACATTGGAAGCAAAGCAATAAAACAACTCTTACCATATATGCTGAAAAACAAATAAGACGAACAATGTTATGGTTACAAAGAGAAAAGAAAATAACTAAAGCTCTTCCTCTTATAATTACCCTAGATAACGTATTCTTTAATCTTATTAATGGAGTCCCAGTTGTTCCGATATTAACTTTAAAATCATTTTTGAAAGAATTTGACAGACATGATGAATCTATTCTTTTAATAAAGAAAAATTGACTCTAGCCTCTAAGCACAAATATTCTTTTTCGAAGAGATAAAAAGAAAAAAAGTATCGAAAAAATTTTTACTTATTTATGTTGGACGTCTTAAACCAGATGCTATTACGTATGCTAAACCTACTGCTAAACCAAATGTTAATGGTATCCATACGCCGAAGGTATCCATAGAAACAGGTACACTTCCAATACTTAGCTGTTGTATTAAATTACCAAATATGTCCATTTTCCTGTAGTGAATAATAAAACGGTTGCTTATAAGCGTTTAAGATTAATTTAATATATTGTAAGATAAATTCTGTTTATCTCGATATTTTAACTCGTTTTAAAAGAGTATATACCTATTTTTATAGTATTATGTTAAAAAGCATGAAAGATATCTAAGAGTTAAAAAGCATATATTAGTTTTCCTTAAATATCCCTCATTCTTTAAAGGTTTAATATGAAGATGGAGAAGGAAATGCGCAAATTCTGTCCAAAATGCAAGACCCATACGGCACAAACCGTATCTATCTATAAAAAAGGAAAAGATAGGAAAACAGCTTTGGGTTCACGAAGACATGCAGAAGATAAAAAAGGCTATGGAGGTCAGAAATTTCCTGAATTAAAAAGAACCGCTAAAACAACTAAAAAGATTACTTTAAGATATACGTGCAAAACGTGCCAACGCAAATCTATGAGGGAAGGTATGCGTATGCGAAAATTAGAAATTGGTGCTTAAATAAGAGAGAGTGTGTGTATAGTTTATGAAAGAAAATGTATTAATACCAAAACCAAATAGTGCATTCCTTAATATTCAGTGTTCAAAATGTGGAGAAAATAATATAATTTATTCCCATACTACTTCTAATCTCTATTGCAAGTCATGTAATGAATTAGTAGCAGAGAGATCTGGTGGTAAAGCAAAGATTAGTGGGAATCTAATAAGTACATTAGATTAACCTTGATTATTGTTAGCAACATTTTTTTCATATTTATTGATCTTTATTCTTGACAAATTCCTCGCCACAAGTAAATCTTTTTTTTCATTTACATTTACAGCGATTCCAATACGATTCATAATTAAGTATCTTTCACTAATACGACTAAAATTATTTTTTCTCTTTTTTAGATTAAATATGGTTATACCTGAATAACAATAATTTCTTTTTTTAAATTCAAATACAACGCTAGGTTTTATGTATATATCGTCAACGATTTTTTTATTGACTATGATAGAATGACATGCAGCATTAAAATCCCACCTACTCAAAATCTTCATTATATCTATTTCTGAAAGTAAAGGTAGATCTGCAGATACCACAAATATAATATATTCAAAAAAATTCTCAATAATAAAAGATAGATCATTAGAATATCCATTACCATAACCTTCTATGATTTCTAGAGGAGGGTCAAGGTTATAGTTGTAATCTTGTAAAAACTTCATTGTGTTCAAAGCATTTTTACTTACACAGATAACTATTTTACAAAAAAAAGTCGATTTACTGAGCGCTTCAATAACATATTCTATTAATCTTTTCCCTTTAATTTTTAAGAGTGGTTTTTCTGTTTTGTAATCTCTTTTCATTCTACTTCCTTTTCCACCAGCCATTATAACAGCAATAATTTTTTTATTCAATTTTTCAGTAACTTTATCTGTCAATGCGTTAGAAAGTTGCATGAATTAGATAAATAAAAAATCTGGAAATCTCATTAGCTGCACCTATTGTATCTCCTGATATCCCTCCAAATGATCTATTTGCTATTAATAATAAGGTAATACTAACTGATACCATGGTTATTACACTTGCTATTGTATAATAAAAATTGAACCCAAAAGTGGTTATGCTAGCAATTAAAATTACATTCGAAACTAAAAATTTTTTGTTATTTTTCATTTCTTTTATAAATATTGTATTCATTCCTTTCCACGCGGATTTTCCTAGATAACATTGTAAAACCATGCTGTATTTAGATAGAACTTCAGCTATAATTATAACAGAGAGCAATTTAGTTTTTTCGTCAATGTATGAAACTAAAATTATCATACCAATAATATAGAAAATTAAAACGACTGTTCCTGCTGTACCATTTCTGGGGTCAGACATTACTTTATGTTTTGCCTCTATAGATCCTTTAGCCATTAATCCATCTGCGAGATCTGATAGTGCATCACTATGATGAAGACCAGTTATTCCTACAATAGTTGCAGTGATTAAAAATCCTAGTAAAAAGCCTTCTACAAAAGAAAATAAAAAAAAAGATAAACCTCCTACTGCTAAACCAATTATTAATCCTGTTAAAGGGAACAAATACATATTTTGAGCTATATATATTATATCGTAACTCTTATTTGGAATTATTGTTAAAAATGAAAGAGCAGAAGATATTTTATTAAATACCAAATATAAAATTCCACCAATTTAGAAAACCTAGAATAATTATAAGTGGACTAGCAATAATTATACAAAAAATAAGAATTGTAGTTTTCATTATGTTTATAGCTATTTTGCATTTTTCTATTGAAATGTTTTCAAAAGGTTCACCGATGATATAATAATCTATTTTTTCCAATCTTACTCTTAGTGCTCCAGCTAAAACAGAAATAGGATGACCAGAATTAACACTAATTGTATAATTCCGTTCTTTTCTGAATATAGTAATGGAATTTTTCCAATCAGCATTATTAATAAATGCAGCAAATATCATTAAGACTGCAGCAATCCTTGAAGGAATATAATTGGCATATGTGTCAGCCTTTGCAGCTATCCATCCTATGTTTTCAAAATAACTTTCCTTATAACCAATCATTGAATCCAATGTATTGATTACTCGAAAAATAAAAGCACCTGTAGGACCGAAAAGAGAAAAATAAAATATTGGTGATAGAATTCCATCTACTATACTGTCAGCAATCGATTCTATTGTTCCTGATAAAATATGTTGTTCATCTAGGCTTTTGGTATTTCTGCTCACAATCATGGACAAATTTGTCCTAGCATTTTCAATATCATTATTTTGTAAAGCTGTAGTAATTGCATTGATATGTTTTTCCATACCTTTTATTGCTACTACAGAATATAAGATGAAAATTGATAAAACCATCATTAAGATCAAAGTTATATGATATAAATAAACAAGAGACAGTTGCATTATCACAGCAGAAAACGCAATTGTTACAGTAGTAAATATTACACCATTTTTTTTTTCATATTTTTTATTTTTTTCATTTTTCATCTTGGGAACAAAATAATTGATGTATTTTCCTAGCCATGAAACGGGGTGAATTTTATTAGTGGGATCCCCTAATATCAAATCTAAAAGTATTGATATCAGCAGAATAATAATAAAGTGAAATGAGGATATCATTATCCTATTTTTAAAATTTTCTGCAAGATAAATTCAACATTTATTCTAGTTCTAATAGTTGCAGCTAATAGATCTATTTGATCATTCATTTTTTTTTTTGAACTAAATTTTTTTAAATTTTCCAAATTATTATTATTTGTCCCATCTAGAGAATCTTCTGGCGGCAAAAAAAATTTAAATTTAGGAATTATCCCTATGTTGTTCACTCTAGTTATGTATTCAATAAATCTGATTCCTTCTTCTAGTATATTCTCATCACCACGAAATTTATTAATAAGAAAACCCTTGATTAGTCGTTGATGTTTTATTTTTAACAATTTAATTGTTCCAAATATGCTAGCAAAACAACCACCTCGCTCAATATCCGATACCAATATGACAGGAGAATTAATCTTTTCAGCCAGTAACATATTAGCTATATCATATTTTGTGATATTAATTTCAGCGGGGGAACCTGCTCCTTCTATTATAATTATGTCATTTTCATTTTTCAACTTATTCACAGAGTCTAATACAATGGGAAAACCTTTAGCCAAAACAAATTCTTGATAATATTTTATTGCAGACATTTCTTCTAAAAATTTCCCTGCTACAAAAACATTGCTTTTATTATTTCCTATAGGAACTAGGAGAATAGGATTTATCCGCCATTCCAGTTCTTTTCTGGCTGCAAATGCTTGTATAGCCTGGATCTTAGATATTCTATGAACATTTGAAATAATATGAATTTTGGAAGACATATTTTGAGCTTTAAAAGGAGAGACTTTATATCCCATATTAGAAAAAATTCTACATAATGCTATTACAATAGTGCTTTTGCCTGCTCCTGAAGAAGTGCCTTGAACCATCAATACTTTAGCGTTCATAAAACCTTCCCAATCTCCTTCTCATTTAGAATTATTTATTCTTAAACATAGTGGATTTATTTAAATGATTATTAATATCATAAATAGCTTTTAATAATCTTACATTGTCCTTATGAGTTTTTACAGCTACTCTGATAAAATCTGAGGACATTCCTCTAAAACTAGAACAATCTCTCACATAAATGCCATAAAAATCTAACAATATTTTTTGATACGTGATAGAATTGATATTTTTTAATTTGATTAAAAAAAAATTAACATCTGATCTTAAAGCATTAGCCTGGTTCTCTTTCGTGTTGATTTTTTTGTACATGTAGTTTTTTTCTCTTTCAATAATTTTTTTAGCCCTTATGACATGATCTTGATCGTTTAATGCTGCAATCCCTGCTATCTGGGCAATTCCATTAACACTCCAAGGTATTTGAAATGGTTTTAATTTCCGAATTAAACGAGGATTAGCAACCAGATATCCTAAACGCAATCCTGCTAATCCATATGACTTTGTCATTGACCTCAGTATTGCTAAGTTGTTATATTCTTTTATTTTTGACATCAGTGATTGTTTTCCTATATCATTTAAGAATTCTATAAAACTCTCATCTAGGAGTAGAATTGTCTTGGAACAATCAATAGAAGATAATATTTTTTCTATCATCTGTGTGTTTACCAGACCAGTAGGATTATTAGGATTGCAAATAAAGATCAAACTATTAGAATTAATTTTTTTGGATTTTTCTATAACTTCCTCTGCCTGTATTTGTAATTTTTTTGATAAATGTATGAAATTTATTTTCATTTTACATCTTTTAGAGGCCAGTTCGTACTCACAAAATGTAGGTGGTATTATGATAGCGTTACTTAAGGATACAGCCCGAACAAAATTATGAATAATCTCTGTTGCTCCATTTCCCACACTTATCCACTCTTTATCAATATCATGTTTTATATACTCTGCAATACTTTTTTTAAGTAAATTGCAATTGGAATCCGGATAAACATGAGATATTTGTTTTATATTTTTCCTAATTTCTTTTAAAACTTGTCTAGAAACACCTAATGGGTTTATGTTTGAACTGAAATCAATTTTTACTTGTAAACAATTTTTAGTTGAATATATACCTCCATGAGAGCACGAATCAAGACTGTTAAATTTTTTTTCTTTTTGTATACTATTTAGAGGTTGTACTTTGTTAATATTACCAGGATTTAACAAAACTTCACTATCAATAATATCACTATCATTTATCATGTAAATATTTTTTCAAACTTGAATAAAGATTATTAAAAAGTATATTAAATAGTCATTATTATGTTAAAAGTTGCACTTATTGGTTCTACAGGTGCAGTAGGCCAAGAATTTGTGATTGCACTCAAAAATCATCCATGGTTTGAATTGGCCGCAGTAGCTTCCTCAAAAAGATCTGCTGGTAAGCGATATATTGATGCACTTCGTGACGATAGTACAGGTATTTTAAAATGGCATAATAAGGAAGAAGTCCCTGATTACATAAAAGATAGAATTGTAAATAATGTAGATGAAATTGATCCAAAAGAATATGACTTAATATTTACAGCGGTAGAATCATCTGATGCTCAAATCATTGAACCAAAATTTGCTGAAACCACACCTGTAATCAGTACTGCAGCTGCATTTCGATACCAAGATGATGTACCCATACTAATTCCAGGAATTAATGATGACCATATAGAATTATTGAATATCCAGAAGAAAAATAGAAATTGGAAAGGATATATTTGTCCTTTACCTAATTGCACAACTACAGGATTAGCAATTACATTAAAACCAATATTAGATAATTATGGAATTAATTCTATTTTCATGACATCAATGCAGGCCCTATCAGGTGCAGGACGATCTCCTGGCGTAGCAGCCCTTGATATCATAGATAATATTATTCCTTTTATTCCAAAGGAAGAAGAAAAAGTGCAAGTCGAAACAAAAAAAATCTTAGGTAACCTCAAAAATGGGTCGATCTCTTCATCAAATATAAAAGTAAGTTGCACTTGTACAAGAGTGCCTGTAATGGATGGACATACTGAAACTGTCTTTGTTGAAACACATAAGCCTGTAGAACCTGAACAAGTTAAAGATTGTATGATAAAGTTTTCTAAATCAATAAAAATCAATGGTTTACCTTCTTCTCCAAGTGAATATATAATAGTATATGATGATCCTACTCGGCCTCAACCTAGAATAGATAGAGAAATCAATGATGGAATGACTACCTTTGTAGGTAGATTGAGAAAAGATACAGTATTTGACAATGGTATAAAGTATGTATTGCTTTCACACAATGAAAAAATGGGTTCTGCTAAGGGAGCAGTACTTTTAGCTGAATTGCTCAAAACTAAAAACATGATTTAGTTTTATTAATTCAGAATTCGACTTGAAGAATAATATTAAACCATATGTTAAATTAGATTAGTTGATAATGAGTTGAGATCTAGGTAGTGATCCGCGAAGTTACGATCGTGAACACGGTTAAAAATTATTACGAATTGACAAAACCAAAGATATGGTATTTACTAGTCTTTACTGCATTCGGATCTGCTCTCACTGCCTCTTTATTATTTGATATACCATTAAGTCCTTTAATCTGGGTCCTTCTTCTTGGAGGAATTGCGGCCGGCTCCGCTGCTGCTGATACTATTACAGGTTATAATGACCGTGATATTGACGCTATAATGGATCGGACAAAAGATAGGCCTATTCCATCAGGCCGAATTTCACCAAAGAATGCATTAATCTTTGGCCTTATTTTGACTGCTATTGCATTGATATTTTCTTGGCTTATTAATCTGTGGGCATTTTTATTAATGATGTTTGGTTTATTTGACAATATTATTATATACAGCAAATGGCTAAAAAGACGAAGCCAGTCAAATATTATTCTTGGTGGATTTTCCGGTGGGGTGCCTGCCTTAATAGGATATGTTGCTGTAACAACTCAAAACATAGAAATCGGTTTAGTTATGGCTGGCCTTGTATTTTTATGGATACCAACACATATCTGGAGCTTAGCTTTACATGTAAGAAAAGATTATCAAAAAGCCAAAGTTCCTATGTTGCCAGTAGTTAGTGAGGAGAAGAGAGCAGTAAGAATAATTGCTATAACTACTTTGATAATGGTTTTATTTAGTATACTACCTTTCTTCTTTAATCAATTTGGACATATATATCTAATTACAGCAACTATATTTGGTGCTATAATGCTAGGTCTTTCTTTATGGCTTTTACTAAAACCTACAGAAACGGCATCATGGACAGTTTTTAAATTTTCAAGTCCTTATCTTACAGCAGTTTTCATAGCATTTATAGTAGATGCATTTTTTCATTAACAGAGTATGGACAAATTAACCTTATTAGCATTGGTTTTATTATTACAAGTAAATTATTAAATAATATCTCAATACTATTATAATTAATGTCCTCAGATCACGAAACGGATTCTTCAATAGAAAATATAAAATCATGGGAAGTAGAATCCTCATCTTCAGTGGAAGAATTTGATGACTATTCAAAAGCGCTTGATCTATTTAATATTAAATCAGATCAAGATGAAGAGCCAATTTTGTATGAGATTCAAAAGTCAAAAATAAATGGTTCCATCCTGAAAAGAATTCCAATTCTAAATATTAAACAATCCAAGAAAAGAAAAGAAGAATTAGAAAAAAAAGCGGCAACTCCACCTCCTAAACTACAGCAACAAAAACAAGCTACATCTACAAATAAAAATAAACCTCAAGATATAAAATTTAGAATTGTAATTTTGGTAATTATAATAGTAGCATTTTTAATATTATTATATGTTTTAAGTCAATTAGTCATCTCGTCTGATACATTAAATGCTCATTTTTCACTTGGTCCAATAAAAAAGAGTAGTGATTTTTGTTTAATTGCTTGATTTCTATTTGAATAAATATCCTATAATTAATAATGAATAATATAGATCTACATACAACTATTTCTAGCAGGACGACATCGATCAAATAAAATGAACTTTCTAAAATTAGCAAGAGAATGAAATAATTAATGGTTACATTTAAACCTAGATTGATTATTATAATTTAGACAACAATATTTATAAAATGCTTTAACAAAATTCTCTTTAACAGATACTATAATTATTTAGTTTTTAAATTAAAAATCTCATCTAGAGTTATTGAATATGGTTTTCTACCACTTACTTTGAAGCGAATTGAATTACCTTTAAGTTCCGATTGTTGGATGTAGCCCAATTTCTTGAAAATAGATAATGCAATTTTTCCTCTTTGTCTATTATTACCACATGCCATTCTATCTTTGTCTTGTATGTTTTGAAGAATAAATGTTCCTTCATTATTCTCCTCTGAAACAGATAATACTGCTCGCCATAGTCTAGATATATAGGAATTAGGATCATTTATAGAACCCATGTATATTATTTTTGAACTTCCTATTGTCTTTGTTATTAATTGTGCAGCAAAATTGGTCTTATCTGTTTCTTTAAAGTATATTCTATAGACACTTTGTTTTTTAAATTTCCTGTTTTCCTCATTATCAAACCAGTAAACATATCCACTAGGTTCTGGAAGATAAGGTTGAACAAACCTTTTCTCACTTGTGGAAGTCATATAATTTACATTGTTATGGTCGTGAATTTTATTACTTTTTTGAACTTTTGTATTTTTATTGAAACTCATTAGCATTTGTGCCTCTGAAAGGCTTTCAAAATTTACAATATACTTTTTATTTTTCCTTGACTCGATTAACATTATTATTCCATCATCAATTAAATCTCTTAATGCCCTGTCCAAGTTACTATCGTAATGTTTTCCAAGGTCTCTTACGAGATGCTCATGGTATATAGCATTATGTACTCCTTCACCAATCAGATGGTATAAGAACCATCTTTTCCATTCGTGTACGCTAAGCATTCGGTATTAAAAGCTATTTTGTACAAATATATAAGCATAAAGATTCCACATTCCATTAAGAGTCTATTTGATATATACATTCTTATCTTGAATAACTTGAAATTGAATGATGAATTTGACAATTAAGATAGTATTAACACTAGATAGTAAGTTGGTCTACATCTGCAAAAGCCATTCAGGAATAATTAATTAATGGTTTAAAAAATTTAATATTTTATAAAGTAATTTTAGGATCACTATAATTTTATTTTAGCATATTCAATGTAAAATAATATAGCACAAAAAACATTTCAAATAGCTTCTGTATGTTTGAAATTGATCCGGTTAGCAACTCAAATGAATTATACATCTTTTGTTTTGGTTTTTTATAACACTCTTTATTGATATGATGAGTTTGTTTTGATGTGGTTGTTTGAATATTTGTTGTTTATATTGACCGTTAGAAAAAAATATATTCATTCTTTGTGAAATTTCCACACTTTATTGCTTTAAGTATAATAATAGATCAGAGTATTACAATTATACATCCGATGTTGGGCAAATATTCTTAGTAGTTCTAGTAGTATTCATTTCTTGTTCTTATTGTTAATTGTTTTATTCAATTTTTCGCATCTAACCTTATCAAGAAATACTGACATTTTTTCAGTAGTTAAGTTTAAAGTTACTGAGAGTGGAAAAATTTGACCTTTGTATACAAATAGACTTTCATATTCTTGTATCTTCAAATTATCTTTTGATTGGTATTCCTTTACAAAATTTAGTGGTTGTCCACTTTTTTCTATAAATTCTAATTTTTTTGTTAATAATCGATTTTTCTCTAGTAATATTTGAATATACGAAAGATTATCTGGTTGAGTTTCAATATAGTCATTTGTTGTAGATATTACATCATTCACATTAATTGGCGGTAGTATTACTTTTTCAAATGTATCATTTGATACAGCAGAGTTATGATGCACCATAGTGTCAGAATCATCATCATAATCATCCTCATCATCATAATACTCATGTTTCATATTATCGGGAAGTTTTCTATATATTGTCATTCTTGAAAAACCATTGAGATGACTGTGGTCTAAAACAATCTTTTCAATTGCCTTGGTTCTACTATATCCATTTGATTGTAAAATTCTAACCATGTTCACAATTTCATCTCCTGCTTCTTGCCCTTTATCCACTAGCTCATTCCACATGGAACAGAATCTTTGTGAAGATTGGTGATATTCTCTAGGAACTGATAATAAATCATTCAAAGTCATTTTTTATTTATCTCTTCCAATTCAAAAGTAACAGTAAATGTTTATCATTAAGCACTTTAACATTATCTAGATAATTTTTAGAAATCCAAACAACACCATTATCTTTCATTCTATTTAGGTTATTAGCAAATTTAATCTTGATTCTGCCTTTCACTATTTAAAGTAAATCTTCCAAAGTATTTATACTATAGTCTACTTTATAGAAGATTTACTATAGTAAACGTCGACTGAGTAGAGTTAATTAGATTAAAAAGGTTTACTATAGTAAACTTGAAACAAAATTGGACAAATAGTAAAATAATGATGAACAAAAAACAATAAATTTTTAATGAAAGAAAGGTATAGATTATTAATTTAATTTTACGCTAGGTTTACAATTAAAATAAATATATTAATTACTATGGTACTCCAACAAATATCTGGCATATCTCTACCTCTCAAATCAGTTTATTCCTAATAGCCAGAACGTCATATATTCAAGATTTCATCTTTCAATCTATCAAAAAGTGTTAACTAAATAAGAACAAGTAGATTAGAAAATTATAGAATATTATAGTGATAATATGTATTAAGTATAATCCATCAAAAGAAGTATATTGAGTTCAACCATAGCACTAAACTATATGTCATTGCTTCGACTAGTAGTAGCTATGGCAATTGAATAAACTATATTATGATGAACTAATGTAGTAGGATAAATAAATTATTAATATAAACCAGAGAATTCCAACAGTTCTCAGTTAAACCTAAAGCATATAGTGTAATCTAGACGCTTATGCGATTTGATCTTGATTCTTATTACTATATCTTTTTAAAAAAATTCTTTCATTAATATTGATAATAGTAATGAATGCTAATTAAATTAGTTTATTTAATGGTTATATTAAAAATATTAAATGCCTCTGATTACTGTATCCCTTTATCCGGGTAGATCTGATGAACAAAAAAAATTATTTGTAGAAAAAATAACAGAATCTGCAGTAGAAATTCTAAAAACAAAACCAGAACATGTAATTGTTGTATTTGATGAAAATCCAAAGGAGAATTGGTATTTGGCAGGGAAAAAACTATAACTATTTTTTTCCATCAATTTCCAATCTTTGATGTTTTTTTTATTTAATGTATATGAAGGGCTAAGTTTTATATATTAACGAGATTATCCATTTCAGTTAAAGCCTTAATTTCTTTGCATCTTTTTCTTAACGAAACCGTTGAAATATCGGCGACTTGACAAATTTCTACTTGTCTGATAAATTCATCACATACTTGAGATGCTAAATATATTACTGCCCCTGCAATTGCTCTAGGATTTTTACCAATTGAAATACCTTTCTGCTCAACCTTTGAAAATATTTGTAATGCTTCTCTTTTAGTTTTTTCACTTAATTTTAGCCTATTACAAATAATAGTAACATAATCAGGGCCTTTGGTAGCAGGAATATTAAGCTCTAACTCATTTAATATGAGTTTATAGTGAGCCATTAACTCTTTACTTGATATATTACAAATTTCAGAAATGTCTAATATAGTCTTAGGAGTTGACGCTTCTCGGCAGGCAGCATATAAAGATGCTCCTACCAATCCTATTGTGGACCTTCCTTTAGCTAATTTTTTGATTGCAGCTTTTCTATAAATATACGCAGCACTTTCAATAACCGCGTGATTAACGGAAAGCTTATCTCCAAAATTATTTAAATATTTTAAAGCTTTTTCAAGATTTCGTGAAACCGAGTCATTCAGTTGAGACCGACTATTCCAAGTCCTTAGTCTTTGAATCTCCATTTTTTGTTTTGGTTGCAAAGCTTTACCTCGTGCATCAATATCGCCCATACCTATTAATGTCGATAAACCTTTGTGATGAACGGCTAAGGATTCAGGCATCCCTGTTCTAGCTCTATCGTTATAATCCGATTGAACGATATAACCTTGCATATTTTCATTATTTAGTAATTCATTATTAATTACACATCCACATGAAGAACAAACAAACTCATTTGCAGAATTATCAAAAATGATGGTTTCCTTCTCACATTGGTCGCAATATGAAGGGCTCTTTGGGTTTATTTTTTCAGATTTTGGTTGTTCTCCGCTCTTTTCCATTAAAATTTGATAGTAAACAATTATTTTATTTATATGTTTTCTAGAAATTAGATAATTCTATTTGGACTAAGAATTTCAAGGAAATATTCAGAGATAATTTTTAATAACAACGATTTTCTAATTTCATTATGTTATATTCTAAAGAAATCTAACTTTATTAAAGAATAATGTTTTTCATCCATTTTCTATACTATTACGTTTGATGTTTCTTATACATATTTCTTATAGGACAATTACTAAGTAAATAAACCTTGTTTTGTAAATTTTGAGAAAATAGACAATGTTGATATCTAATTTATTAGATGTCTCAAGAAAGTACACAAATACAATACTCATATAAATCAATATTTCTTTTTAATATAATAATTTTATTACTATCATTTTTTTTGCTTCTATGAGTAATACACAAGATTCGCTATTTTAGAAGCCCTGTTCTGGAAAGAGGATACCTTACCTTATTTTATTATTAGAATCTTGTTATATCTTTTTTTCTTAAAGACGAATTGAATTGTACAAGCTCAATCTAAACTATTGAAAATATTTTAACATACCAAACTCGATAAATATGGACTTTTTAGAGTAATTGTCCACATCCTTCTATTTTTGCAAAAACTCAACAACAAATCTTCATTTATATTATCCCAGCTAGATTCAGAGTTACAATAAATAGAATTGTATACAGGCTTCCCTTGTGCCTTGGTAGCTCAGCCTGGTAGAGCGTTTCCTTGGTAAGGAAAAGGTCGCGGGTTCAAATTCCGCCCAAGGCTTTTTAATTTGAGCACAAATTTCGTTGGTTGATGAGGAAGAATGAAAATCTGCGTTACTGTATTTAATAACACCGTTACCAACTTTAGTAACAGCGGGTAAAGCGATTAGTCCTTTTTCTACAAGTAGAGGTAATTCAAGCCTCTCAAAATTCTCAAGCTTTTTTCTGACTTGACTCCTTATTTTAGATTATAACCACCTGATAATTTTTTATTTCCTAATAACCATTCTAATTCTGGTTTAGAAAGAAATGATAATTCTTGTGAATTATTGTACCCCAATATGTTTATAGTTATAGCAAATGCCTATAAATATATCTATTGATATCGATAAATATCAATATGGCAATGAAAAGGATTATGCTATCAATACCAGAAGAAATGGTAAAAGTTTTAGAAAATGAACGTAGAGAAAGATATCTTGAGACCATACCTGAAACTGTTAGAGTAATTCTAAGTGACTACATAAGAAATAAAGTGAAGAAAAAATAATCAAGATGATATTCATGATATTCTTAGGCTTTAAAGGCTCGGTTCGACAGGCGATTGATTCTGTCATATCCAAACTTATATCAAAGATGTATTTAGTTTTTTTCCATATTCCTAACAATTAAGCATCATTAAAATCGAAAAATGATTCTTTAGTTTTTTGATTTCTTCTCTCTTTCATAAACCACTTGAAATAATCTGTTTTTGCCTCAAGTCTTGAAATTTTACAATTACACAATTTCTCAGTGCAGTGATGAGGAATTCTAATCTTGTGTCTGCCTAATGGATGATTGCAACTAGGACATAGTGCTTCCTTTTCGTTTATGCTTTTGTAAAGTAAGAATTCTTCACGATGATGATGTTTATTGAACTTTTTAGATGTGTTGAATGAATTCTTTTGCTTCATTTTTTGTTCCTATCTGATTTTCTAGTATATACTGATACAGTATTTGAATACATTCTGTTTTCTAACAAGATAGAAGAAAAAAAGGATTATACCAAACATTGTATAGATTTGAAATCTGTTCAATTTACTAAACTACTTTATAAAATTGATATATACCAGTTATCAAAAATACTACTCTAAAGTTTCACCTTGATTGTAGTTGTAAAGATAAGGAAAAAACATTATGGCAATCGAAACAGTAAATCCAATTTTTTCAGGTCCCTTATTCTTTGTAGCCGCAATAATGGAAATAGGTGGGGGTTATTTGGTTTGGTTGTGGATAAGAGAAAAGAAGCCAATAGTACTGGCTTTACTTGGTGGAATTATTCTGTTTGTTTATGGTATAATTCCCACTTTTCAACCATCACATTTTGGAAGAGTCTATGCAGCATATGGTGGAATTTTTATAATCTCTTCTAGTCTATGGGGACTAGTTGTTGATAAAAAAAGACCTGATAGATATGAGATAATTGGTTCAATTGTAACAGTTTTTGGAGCAATAATAATATTTTATACTCCAAGATAAGTATGGCAATTCAAATAGCTGGATGGATAGCATTCAGTCCAGGAATTTTTGTTTGTAGTTATGAATGAAACTAAAAGGATTTAAGATAATGGTTCAATACGTTCAAGGAACTTATAGACCTTCTTATATGGGATATTTTCAAAATATTTTAAATCTTAATCACGATATATTAAATTCTAGAAAAATAGGATAACGGTTCTAAAATAGGAGTCTAATTTATAGAGAAACTACTCTCTTGTATTTAGCTTTTATTGTTAGAAACATATTTTAAATGGATGGAATAATATAGCATAAATCTAAGATTGACCTTTCATGTCTTAAATAAAATAAAGATTGATTTAGGTACAATAATTCAAAATTTCAAATTGTATACTAGGTTAAAATTAGTACCTAGTTGTTCTTTCGTTGCTACTGTTGCTGCTGCTGCTGCGGGTATTTACGTCTGAATTTTAAGTAACCTTAATAAGTTAACCATAATTGGAAGAACCATGACTAACCAAATCCCGATGAATAATTGCAAAACTGCCTGCTGCTAATCTTCTGAAGAACTATAAGGATAATATAAGAAACTGGGATATACTTTATCTACTGACATATAAATTTCATTCTTTATGTTTATTAGTCTTGAACACATTAAATAATCATAGAAATTTAAATGGTTCTAAAGGAATAATAACGTTCTTTCAATACCTCAATTCTTTGCTTTAATGTCATTGCTGGAAGATTCAAATTAAAAAGTTCCCAAATGTGTGAAGGTGAATTTGGATCATCATTAGACAATTTTTGTAGGCAAGAAATTGCATTTCGAAGATCTCCTGTTACATAGTTTAATGCAATCAAATCTGCTTCATATTCATTATTTTTTAAATCTTCTGCATTAGGTGGAAGATTATTAGGACTTAGTAATGCTAGAAATCCTTTAAATGTCTCTACAATTATTGGACCGTTATAGTCTACATTTTTTAGAATGCGTTCTATTATATTCCACATCAATGTATTGACGCTATGATTTTTATAAATATGTGCTATTTCGTGAGCAAGAATAAATTGAATCTCTTTTTCTTTAAATTGTTGTTGATTTAAATAATCTAAATTAATTAGAACAATTCCTTTGGTATTAACAGGCCAAATAGTAGAATTAATACCAAATGCACCTGCAATAAGGGAAGATTTAGTATCTATTACAATAACATTGTGATCATTAATTAGTAAACGATTAGTCAATATCCAATTGACATAATCTTGACACGATTTAATATTTAACACTATATTTATTATATGTTAAAGTTCTCCTATAAAAATGAGAGTTATAGATTAAAAACAATCGAATATAAGATATCCCTTTACTGAGCATTACATATTGTTATAGCCTAATTTTCACTTTGGATGGTTATAGTTCTACTTATCTATACAATATAAGAAAATATATGAGATTAAAAAATATTCTTTTTATTGAAATAGTATGTATTATTCACTAAACATGACTTTATTACCATACAATTTATACTTAATGCTATTCCTTAAATATTAATAAATGATATACATATATAATATGGTAAAATATAATGATTTTCCGTTAAAAGAATGGCATATTGAACATATGAAAAAAACTATTGTAAAATTCATAACCGGTTTGTCAGATAATCATTCTAGATGGGAAGCAAGACAAAATAAAAAGTATAATAATATATATTATGTGCAGAAAGGATTATCTCATGATATTAAACACGGTGTATCTAATAACGAGATTCAGATGTTTTTGCAAAAAATAGATAGTGATTCTTCTTTTACAGATTTACGTAATAAAGAAGGATTCAGAAAAAGATTCTTAGAAATAGAAAATTTTATGATTAAATACAGATAGACAAGAATTTTCTTTTTAATTTGTATCAATTATATTAGAATCATAATTATCTATTATTTTATATTCTCTATTACTTAAATTGAAATCCTTAACAATAGAAGGAAAAGATTTTAAAATTCTATAGAAATTATCTCCAATAATGATTTCATTTGGAATAGATAAGGATAATGAATTATTTATCTTTGAACACAAATTCAATGTTGAACCAAATAAATCCGTTTGACTGTAGTCACCTACTAAAGCTAAATCTAGTACACCATAATCTAAGCTCATCTTGTAGTTGAAAGGAGGTAAATATTGTCTAGCTAATTCATCATTAATCTTATATCTCTCGTCTAAAATTTTAAAACAGCATTCAATAGCCTTTTCAAACGAATTTGAGTCATTGATATCTGATGTTTTTGGAAAGTAAAATAATATGTAATCACCAATATTTTTTAGGACTTTTCCACCATAACTTTTAACTATTTTGGATATTGAATTTATAAATGTAGAATAATATTTCCTAATATTTTCTAAACCTTCCATTGTAGCAATATTTTTAGTTGAATCTACTATGTGTGTAAAACCTCCACAATTCTTTATTGAAACTCCGGAAAATAACATATTTAGAAGAAAGATTATTCAATTATTGCTCCCTAACCTTTTAATTAAAAAAAAGTATCCTTAGTACCGGGACGGTCTTGTATCTGATAATAAAACGATTTGTTAAGGACTGCGAGTATTTACCTCTCTATAGTGGCTATTACCCGATACTAATTTTACGTAATTTGTGTTTGTTTTTGCGAAAGCCTTTAGATTTTCACGTGTTTGTTCAAGTGCTGTATTGTATACTCTCATATTTGATGCTAGAGCGTTATTTATTAGATTGCTATTATTCAAAAGGTAACTTGTAAAGTTATTTACCATTACTGCGTAATTTTCAGCAATTCTTTGTGGATTATATAAATCCCATAATCCAGTGTAGTTTACACCACTACCACTACTACTATTTCTATCTACTTG
>Ga0126311_10000278_pt1 | contig 24566 bp, 22 predicted proteins | sample Plot61_FD_92539 | JGI IMG/M metagenome (GOLD analysis project Ga0126311, IMG submission 92539) | Serpentine soil microbial communities from UC McLaughlin Reserve, CA, USA - Plot61 | ecosystem: Environmental > Terrestrial > Soil > Grasslands | place: USA: UC McLaughlin Reserve, Lake County... | reverse complement strand
GAGTGGCAACCTCTGTCGCTGCACGGGGTACCGGCCGATCCTGGACGCGGCCTTCGCCCTTGGCGAACCGGCGGCCGACGATCCGTTCGCGCAGCGCCGATCCGAGGCCGCACCGGTCGCACGAGCCACCCGAGTCGCCGACAACGGCGCGGAGTACGTGCGACCCGCCGACCTGACAGCGACCCTTGAGTTGATCCACCAGCGGCCCGATGCGGTCCTTGTGGCCGGCGCGACGGACTGGGGTGTCGAGGTCAACCTCCGCGGGCGCCGAGCGCCGTTCGTGGTGGGCATCGACCAGGTTTCGGGGCTGCGCGAGATGCTGGTCGAGGACGATGCCTTCACTCTCGGTGCGGCACTCACCTTGACCGAATTGGAGCGCCGCCTCGACGGAGCCATCCCGTTGCTCGACCAGGTGTGGCCGCAGTTCGCGTCGCGACTGATCCGCAACGGCGCGACGCTCGGCGGCAATCTCGGCACGGCCTCACCGATCGGCGACTGCACGCCCGCCCTGCTCGCGCTCGAGGCAGAACTCGTGCTCGCCTCCGTCGACGGCGAGCGTACGGTCCCGCTGGCCGACTACTTCACCGGCTATCGGCAGACGATCCGCCAGCCCGACGAGCTGATCAAGGCGATCCGGATCCCTCGCCCGCTGGCGCCGCTGGCCGCCTTCCACAAGATCGCCAAGCGACGTTTCGACGACATCTCCAGCGTCGCTGTCGGGTATGCCGTCCGGTTGGACGGCGGTGTCGTTGGACAGGCCCGGATCGGGCTCGGCGGCGTCGCAGCCACTCCACTGCGGGCGTCGGCGACAGAAGCCGCCCTGGTCGGCCAACCGTGGGACGAGGCGACCGTAGAGGCCGCCGCGGAGGTGCTGGCCGCCGAAGGAACTCCGATCGACGATATGCGGGCGAGTGCGGCCTTTCGCGCGGCGATGATGGGCCAGTCGCTACTGAAGTTCTACTACGAGAGCACGACAGGAGCTCTTACATGAGTCACCTCTCCCAGCGACCCGACTCCGGGCCGGACTCCTACGAGGTCGGCAACGCCATCCCGCACGAGTCCGCGGCACTCCACGTCACCGGACGCGCGCTCTACACCGACGATCTTGTCGCGCGCACCAAGGACTGTTTGCACGCATATCCGGTGCAGGTCTTCGTCGCGAAGGGCAAGATCACCAAGCTCGACGTGCGGCCCGCGTACGAGGTGCCCGGGGTGGTCCGGGTGCTGACCGCCGACGACGTGCCGGGCGTCAACGATGCCGGCACCAAACACGACGAGCCGCTGTTCCCGTCCGAGGTCAAGTTCTTCGGTCATGCCGTCTGCTACGTGCTCGGCGAGACGCTGGAGGCAGCCCGGCTCGGCGCCGCGGCCGTGGTGGTCGAGGTGGATGCCGAGCCAGCGCTGGTCAACGTCAAGGACGCGATCGCCGCCCGCGAGTTCCAGGGGGCTCAGCCCACTGTGCAGCGTGGCGACGTCATGGCGGGTCTGCGCGCGGCGACGCACGTATTCTCCGGGGTGTTCGAGTTCGCCGGGCAGGAGCACTTCTACTTGGAGACCCACTGCGCCTTGGCGCATGTCGACGAGTCGGGTCAGATCTTCGTGCAGTCCAGCACCCAGCACCCCTCGGAGACGCAGGAGATCGTCGCGCACGTCCTCGGAAAGCACAACCACGAGGTCACCGTGCAATGCCTGCGGATGGGCGGCGGCTTCGGCGGCAAGGAGATGCAGCCGCACGGCTTCGCCGCGGTGGCTGCCCTGGGAAGCATCCTGACCGGCCGCCCGGTCCGGCTGCGGCTCAACCGCACTCAGGACATCACGATGTCGGGCAAACGACACGGCTTCCACGCCGAGTGGTGGGTCGGCTTCGACAATGACGGCCATCTGCTCGGGCTCGAGGCCACCCTGACCGCCGATGGCGGCTGGAGCCTCGACCTCTCAGAGCCGGTACTCGCCCGCGCCATGTGTCACATCGACAACGCCTACTGGATTCCCAACATCCGCGTCACCGGGCGGATCGCGAAGACCAACAAGACCTCCAACACCGCCTTCCGCGGGTTCGGCGGTCCGCAAGGAATGATCGTGATCGAGGACATCCTCGGCCGCTGCGCACCGCTGCTCGGACTGGCACCGGATGAGCTGCGGCAGCGCAATTTCTACAGCGAAGGACAGACCACCCCCTACGGCCAGCCAGTGCGTCACCCTCACCGGATCCGAGCCGTCTGGGACCAGGTGCACGAGTCGGGCGACCTCGACCGGCGGCGAGCCGAGATCGCGATGTTCAACGCCGAGCACGCGCACGTCAAGCGGGCGATCGGAGTGACCCCGGTCAAGTTCGGGATCTCATTCAACCTGACCGCGTTCAATCAGGGCGGCGCGCTGGTGCACGTCTACAAGGACGGCTCGGTGCTGATCAACCACGGTGGCACCGAGATGGGCCAGGGGCTGCACACCAAGATGCTGCAGGTGGCCGCGACCACGCTCGGCGTATCGCTGGACCGGGTGCGGTTGGCCCCAACCCGCACGGACAAGGTGCCCAACACCTCCGCCACGGCCGCGTCGTCCGGCGCCGACCTCAACGGGGGAGCAGTGAAGAACGCCTGCGAGCAGATCCGTGAGCGGCTCGAGCGGGTCGCCGGTGCGGCACTCGGCGTGTCAGCTGCCGACGTCCGCTTCGTCAACGGCACGGCGTACGCCCTGGGTATAGGCGAGGGTGTCCCGTGGGAGGTGATCGTCCGCACCGCATACTTCCAGCGGGTGCAGCTGTTCGCGGCCGGCTACTACCGGACCGAGGGTCTGCACTGGGACTCGGCGACGATGAAGGGCTCACCGTTCAAGTACTTCGCCTACGGTTGCGCGGCGACCGAGGTTGAGGTGGACGGCTTTACCGGCGCCTACCGCACCCGGCGCGTCGACATTGTGCACGACGTCGGCGACAGCCTGTCTCCGCTGGTCGACCTTGGCCAGATCGAGGGCGGCTTCGTCCAGGGCGCCGGGTGGCTGACGCTGGAAGACCTTCGTTGGGACGAGAGTGACGGACCCAACCGCGGTCGGCTGTCCACCCAGGCGGCGAGCACGTACAAGCTGCCCAGCTTTTCGGAGCTGCCCACCGAGTTCAATGTGACACTACTCGAGCGGGCTCACGAAGAGGGTGCGGTGTACGGCTCGAAGGCAGTCGGAGAGCCACCCTTGATGCTGGCGTTCTCGGTTCGCGAAGCGCTCCGTCAAGCCGCGGCGGCATTCGGACCCGAAGGCACCAGTGTCGACCTGGCTTCGCCGGCCACTCCGGAGGCGGTGTGGTGGGCGCTGACCGAGGCAGCGAAGGGTCACGAACACGGTCATGTCACCGACGGCGTCAGCGGTGCCCACCCAGAGCCGTCCGACCCGAACGCGCCCGAGCGCCATCCCGAGTCCGAGGTGTGGCAGCACACGGGCCCCGCCGTGTCTACGCTGACCCGGGTTTGACGGCATGGACTGGCTTTCTGCGGTCGAGCGCTTGCGCTCCCTCCGGGAGGCGGGAGTGTTGGTGACGCTTGCAACCGCTCGAGGGCATTCCCCCCGCGCGGCAGGAGCGAAGATGGTGGTCTCGGCGGAGGAAACCTGGGGCTCGATCGGGGGCGGCAACGTCGAGGCGGTTGCCGTCGACCGGGCTCGCGCTTTACTCGCCGAGTTTGCGGCCGAGCCGACGACCTTCACTGCGAACCTGTCGGACAGGGCGCCCGTCGAGCACGGAGTGCAGTGCTGCGGTGGCGAGGTGACCGTGCTCCTCGACCCGCTGCCCGTGCTGCCTGCGGTGGCCATCTTCGGTATCGGCCACGTCGGGCTAGAGCTGGCCCGCATCCTGGCCCGACACGAGCTCGACCTGCACCTGGTCGACTCCAGGCCGCAGCAGCTCAGCGATGTCGCGCTCGCTCCGCTCGTCGACGGGACCGCGCGAATCCACACCCACCACGTGCCAGTGTTGCCCGAGCTGGTGCTCGGCGAGCTCCCGGCCGGCACCCACGTGCTGGTGATGACGCACGACCACGCGGAGGATGCCGCCCTGATCGACGCCGCACTGCGCACCGACCACCTCGGCTCAATCGGGCTGATCGGCTCGTCGGCGAAGTGGACCCGGTTCCGCAAGAAGCTCCTCGACGACGGGCACGAGGCGGCTGCGCTGAAGCGGGTGACGACTCCGATCGGCCTGCCGGAGCTGACCGGCAAGGATCCTGCCACCATCGCGGTCGGGGTCGCGGCCGCGCTGCTGCTGGCATTCGAGCGGGAGCCGGCCGCCGCCCGCGGCCAGCAGACCGGGTCGATCGAGCAGTCCGGGGGGGTCGCCAAGGCTGAGCCCGAGCCGATCGACGAGCGCCGATGACGATCTTCCACGGAACGTTCCTCGACGTCCCGGATAGCCCATTCACCGGCGGCACGCTGCGCATGGCAGACGCCCTGCTGGTGCGCGAGGGGGTAGTCGCCGCGCGCGGTACGCTCACCGAGCTGCGACGCAGCCACCCCGGCGAGCAGATTGTCGACTTGACCGCGGGCCTCGTCCTGCCTGGTTTCGTCGACACCCACGTGCACTTCCCGCAGGTGCGCATGATCGGCGCGCTCGGCATGCCGTTGCTCGACTGGCTCGAGCGCAGTGCGCTTCCTGAGGAGGCCAGGCTGGCCGACGTGGACTACGCCCATGGGGTAGCTCGCGACTTCCTGACCGGGCTGGTGAGGGCCGGCACCACCACCGCGTTGGTCTTCGGAGCCCACTACCCGGCCGCGGTCGATGTCCTGTTCGGAGAGGCCTCGCAGCACGGCGTCCGTGTCACCGCCGGGCTCGTGGTCAGCGACCGGGTTCTCCGCGATGACCTGCTGACCACACCCGAGCGCGCGTACGACGAGGGCCGTGCGCTGGCCGAGCGGTGGCACGGATCAGGGCGGCTGCGCTATGCGGTCACCCCGCGCTTCTCGCTGTCGTGCTCCGATGCCCTCCTGGACTCCTGCGGTGCCCTGCACAAGGACATCGACGGATCGTGGTTCACCTCCCACATCAACGAGAACCCCGCCGAGATCGCAGCCGTGACCGAGCTGTTCCCCGACAGCGCCGACTACCTCGCGACTTACGGCCGACATCAACTGGTCGGCAAGCGAAGCGTCTTCGCCCACAACCTCCACGCGTCGGCGGCGGAACTGGCAACGCTGGCCCAGGCCCAGGCGAGCGTTGCGCACTGCCCGACCAGCAACTCCGCCCTCGGCAGCGGTCTTTTCCCGCTGCGCGAGCACGTCGCGAGCGGGGTTCGAGTCGCGCTGGGATCGGACGTCGGCGCCGGCACCGGGTTCTCGTTGCTCAAGGAAGGCCTACAGGCGTACTTCATGCAGCAGCTGTTGGGTGAGGCCGGTCTCCCGCTGACCTCCGCGCATCTGCTGTACCTGGCCACGGCATCCGGTGCCGCGGCGCTCGGGCTGGTTGGCCCGGTGGGCGAGTTCTCGATCGGGAGTGAGTTCGACGCGGTGTGGCTACGTCCGGTCGAGGGCTCGACCCTCGATTGCGGATTGCGCAACGCCGACTCAGCCGACCAGGCACTCGCCAAGGTGTTCGCTCTTGGCACCGAGGCCGACGTCGCGAAGGTGTGGATCGGCGGCGTGCAGGTCAGCGGGTGAGCGACCGCTAGCGCGGCCCGAGACCTCCCGGCGCCCGGTTGTCACAGCTCGAGCAGCCGCTCAATGCGCAGCCGAGTGATGCGCCGGTGCTCCTCGGCGGCCACCCGCAGCTCGGTGTCGGGGTCGTTGCCCAGCCGGTCGGTCAGCGCGGCCAGGATCTCCTCGGCGGACCGGCCGGCCGCCGAGATAAGGAACACGTGCCCGAATCGCTCTTCGTACTCGGCGTTACCGGCTGCGATGGCCGCCTGCGCGTCCTGGCCGGCAGCGCCGACGCCGGCCTGCTCCTGCTTGGAGAATGCTGCAGATTTGCCGCCGCGCTCCCCGATGCGTGGGTGGGCGTCTAGCGCTTCAAGCCAATCCTGCGGTTCCATCGCAAGCCAGGTCTGGTCAGCGGCTTCCAGCAGAGCGTCAGCGTCGTCGTACGGGCGCCCGGCGGCCACCTGAGTGGCCCACTTGCGGGAATGGCACACCAGCAATAGCGCGCCGACAGCCTCCTTCTTGGACAGCTCGTTGAACCACCGCAGCTGCCGTTCCTCGGTGGTGCTCATCAGCCCGCGCCATCCGGCCAAAGCCGACGGGCCCGTCGGGCAAGATCGGCGTGCAACGCCTCGATCTCTGCGTTGACAAGGTGTCCGTCACGCACGACGGCGGTGCCGTCGACGAAGACGTGCCGGGCGGTCCGCTCTGGTCCTAGCACAAGCCCGGCGATCGGATCGAGGACGTCGGCCAAGTCGTCGCCCGGCCAGACGACCACGTCGGCCTTGTAGCCGGGCGCCAACCGGCCTACATCGTCGCGGCCGAGACACTGGGCGCCGCCCTCGGTCGCCAATGCCAACGCTTCGGCAGGCGCGAAGGTCGTCGCCGAGAGATCGCGCTGGCGTGCGAGGAACAGCGCCATCCGCATCTCCGGGAACAGCGTGCCGATCTCGTTACTCGCGACGCCGTCTACGCCGAGACCGACCGGCGCGCCCGCTGTGGTCAGGTCGACCACCCGCGCGATGCCCGAGCCCAGTCGGGAGTTGCTCGACGGGCAGTGCGCGATCCCGGTCGACGTCTCACCCAGGCGCGCCACCTCGGCATCGTCGAAGTAGATCCCGTGGGCGATCCACACGTCGGGCGCGATCCAGTCCAGGTCGTCGAGCAGCTGCAGCGGACGCTTGCCGAAGCGCTCCAGGCAGCTGCGCTCCTCATCGAGGGTCTCTGCGAGATGAGTGTGCAGTCGGGTACCGAGCTGCCGGGCCAACGCCGCCGACTCGCTCATCAGCGTCGGTGTGACGCTGAACGGGCTGCACGGCGCGACGGTGATCGATATCCGCTCACCGTCGTGCAACCGCTCGAACACCGCTTGGGTGGAGGCGAGGATCGCGTCCGGTTCCTCCACCACCGAGTCCGGAGGCAGCCCGCCCTTGCTCTGCCCGAGGTCCATCGAGCCACGAGCGATATGCGCCCGAATGCCAATTCGGCCCGCGGAGCGCGCAATCGCGTCGAACACCGAGTCGTCACCGCGCGGGACGACGTAGTGGTGGTCCGCAGCGGTGGTGCAACCGCTCAACGCCAATTCGGCCAGCGCCACAGCCGAGGCCGCCTCGACGTCCTCGGGGGAGAGCTGCGCCCACACCGGATACAGCGTGATCAGCCAATCGAACAGGGTGCAGTCAAACGCCCAACCGCGGGTCATCCACTGGTAAAAGTGATGGTGGGTGTTGATCAGGCCGGCGGTGATGATGTCGCCGTCGACCCGGATGATCTGGTCGCCCGGCTCCTCTGGCACCGAGCCGACGGCGGTGATCCGCCCGCCGCCCATCGCCACGTCCCCCGGCCAGCGAGCCCCCCGCAGCACCAACCGGGTCACTGGCGCCTCTTGGGGTTCGCCGGGCGCCTCCGGTCGTGTCATCGTGGCGTCACCCGGCCAGCTGCTCCTCGAGTGGCTCTTCCTCGACGATGTCGAGCAGGCGGAGGTTGGCGATCTTGGCGATCTCCACGAGCGCGGTGGCCTGCTCGGCGGCGGGGGAGTTCTGGAGACGGGCGTTGCCTGCCCGGAGGATGGTCTCCTTGGTGTTCTCCCGGATGGCGATGATCAGCGGGAAGCCGAACTTCTTCCGGTACGCGGAGGTGAGATCGCTCAGGTTGTGGAACTCGTCGCTGTCGAGACGGTCGAGTCCGGCGAACGCCTGGTCCTTCACCGATAGCACCGACGCGCTGACGTCGGGGCGGAACACACTGCCGATATCTGGATACGACTGGATAAGCTCGAGCTGCTTGTCCGCTGGGGCCTCGAACAGGACGTCGTGGAAGGCCCGCCGCAGCGCGTACACATCCTCGAACGGGTGGGCGTCGTATGCCTGCTCGGCGATCCAGGGCGGGCCCTGGAAGAGCCCGCCGAACTCCGCGACGAACTGCTCGCGGTCCATTTGGTTGACCTGGTCGACGCTGTACACGTCGTCATGCTGCGGGGTGGGAAGCACCTTGGTCACTAGATTGCTGTTGCCACCCCACACGTTGAAGATCAGGTTCAGCAGGATCGCAGTGATGCTGCCCATAGTGATGCCGCTGTTGATGATCGTTCGTACGCCTTCGGGGAATTCTGCAAATATCGTCGGGTAGACCGTCGGCGTGATCGCCATCGCAAGGCTGATCGCCAGGATGATCACGTTGCGCTCGTCGTGGAAGTCCACCCGGCGCAGGATCTGGATCCCGACCACGGCAACGGTGCCGAAGAGCGCGAACGCCGCTCCGCCCAGCACTGGCGGCGGAATGGCCGCCACGGCTGCCCCCACCTTGGGGAAGATGCCGATGATCATCATCATGAGGCCGGCTGTCGCCACCACGTACCGGCTCTTGACCTTGGTCAGCCGGACCAGCCCCACGTTCTCGGCGAAGCAGGTGTAGGGGAACGAGTTCAGGATGCCGCCGAGCGTTGTGGCCAGCCCGTCGGCACGCAGCGCGCGAGCCACGTCGGTCTTGTCGACCGGTTTCTCGACTATGTCGGCACACGCGAAGACGTCACCGGTGGTCTCGACCATGGTGATCAGCATGACGATGACCATGGCGATGATGGCTGCGGCGTTGAAGGTCGGTGTTCCGAAATGGAACGGCGTGGTCACGCCGAACCAGGGCGCATCCCCAACCCGGCTGAAGTCGGTGAAGCCGAAGATCACCCCGACGGCCGTGCCGACGACGAGCCCGATCAGGACGGCGATCGTCGCCACAAACCCCCTGAAGAACTTGTAGAGCGCGAGGATGAAGATCAGCGTGAAGCCTGCTAACGCGAGGTTGCGCAACGCACCGAATGTCGGCGGCTCAGTGAACTGGCTTGCGCCACCACCACCCGCGTCGAGAGCCGCCACCGAGAGCAGGACCACCCCGATGATTGTGATGACGGTGCCGGTGACGACAGGCGGGAACAGCCGGATGAGGTTGGCGAAGAACGGTGCGACCACGAAGGTGACGATCCCGGCGATGATGACGGCGCCGAAGATCGCCCGTAGCCCGGGCACGCCGCCGCCCTCGGCCAGTCCGATGCTGATCATCGGGGACACGGCGGCAAAGGTGACACCCTGCAGCAGCGGCAAGCGCACGCCAATCTTCCAAAAGCCGATCGTCTGGATGATCGACGCGATCCCACAGGTGAACAGGTCGGCGTTGATCAGATATCCCAGCTGCTCCGGGGTCAGATTGATCGCACTGCCGAGCAGAATCGGGACGATCACCGCGCCTGCGTAGAACGCCAGCACGTGCTGGAACCCGTAGATGGCCAGCTTGGGTACCGGCAGCAATTGGTCAACGGGGTGGCGGACCGCGGGTTTCTCCTCGGTTTTTGCGACGTCCTGCGCCATGATTGTCCTCCCCCTCTGCGCCGCGGCTGGCAGGAGTCGCGACGCAGTGATGGTCGTTGTTCGAGTCAGCCGGTCGAAGCGGCTGCTTCAGCGGAGAAAGCGATGTCGTCTGGCCGTAGCGGGATGGGGTTCAGCGACGTCGGCACGTAGTCGGAACAGCCGGCCAGCATGTGGGCGCTCGGTAGTTCGTCGAGGGCGTCTAATACCCCCGCGAGGGTTGTCGGTCTGGCAACCAGCACGGTGACCTCTTCTCCGCGCGGGAGCCAGCGCACGCGAGCGTCGGCTCAGTTTCCGTAATGCGAAAGGATCATTCCACTACCCGGGGCGACCGTACCTCCGAGCGCACCACGCCGTCAAGGCCCTCAAACGGCCCGAGTCTCCTGCTTAGCCTCAACCGTGGCCCGGTACCGGTTCGGCGTGGTTGGGCGCCGGGGTCCTCCCCTGCTCCGGTAGGCGGCGCCTATCCCCGCACCGCACGCGTTCCGGACGGCTCGATGCCAATTGCCGTCGTCACGACGTTGGCACAGCCGGCGCATGCACCTCGTCTCGGTGGCCGTGGAGCGGCTTCAGGTCCTCAGGGTTGAGCAGACGAAACACAAAGGCAGCAATTGCACCGCCGGTGAAGTTTGCAACTAGAAAGATCCAGATGGCGGACCATGAAAACAGCCCGATTGCCGACGCCCCTATCGCGACGGCTGGATTGAAGGCTGCTCCGCTAAGCCCTCCGACGGCCGCGGCGCCGGCGAATACGATGAAGCCGATCGCAAGGCCATAGAAAGAGTTGTCGTCATGATCCTGGCTGGTCGCGACGTTCAGTACTACGTATGCGAGCAAGAACGTGAATAGAAACTCCGCAACGAGTGCGACGGCGATCTCCCGACCGGAGAACGACAGCGACTCAAGGGAGGCGGGACTCACAATCAGGCGCGCAGCCACGGCACCCAAAAGCCCGCCCGCGATCTGCGCCGCAAAGTACGGCAGAACATCGATACCCCGGACGCGGCCGCGTAGAAACACGGCGAGGGTTACGGCGGGGTTGTAGTGCGCACCTGAGATGTGTCCTCCTGCGAACACAAGCGCAGCGAGAACGCCGCCGATTGCCAGGGGTGCCAGGCTGGACTCACCCATGACAACGCACCCAATCGTGAGAACCAAGCCGAAGGCGCCAATGAACTCAGTGATGTATCTGCGCATCTCCCGCTCCTTTAGGACTTGCTACTAGCGCGGTCAAGAAGAACCACCGGGCGGCCCGCTACGTCGGACTCCGAGGAGTACCCGTCGACATCCAGCCGGCGCTTCACGGCACCCCAAACTCAAGCATCAAGACCAAGGCTCCGGCGCAGCTCCTTGACGTGACCAATCGGGTGAACGTTGTACATCGCCATCTCGACTCGGCCATCCCCATCGATGACGAACGTCGACCGGATTGGCCCGATGACGGTCCTACCGCCAACGGTCTTCTCTCCCCAGGCCCCGTAGGAGGCATGGACTTCACCGCCGGGATCGGCGAGGAGAGGGAAGGTCAGTCCCTCCCGCTCGCGAAATTCCACCAGTTTGTCCGGCTCATCCGGCGAGACGCCCAGCACTGCATAGCCAACGCCCCGCAGCGACCCGAGGTTGTCTCGGAAGTCGCACGCCTCGTTGGTGCATCCAGCCGACATGGCCGCCGGGTAGAAGTACAAGATCACCTTCCTCCCACGCAGGTCATCCAGCGAGACTTCATCTCCATCTGCGGTGGGCAGGGTGAACTTGGGGGCCGCGTTGCCGCGCTGGAGTTGGGCGGTCATGTCAGTCCTCCGTGCCTTCCTATTGCGCGGCTAGCCAGCAAGGCTGTTTCGAAGGGCAGAGGGAAGGTCGGCCAGCGTCTTGGCCGGCCGATTGGCGACCGCCTTCTCGGCGTCTCCTCCGGTGAGGCCGGCGTCTTCGGCGAGCACTGCCTTGGCGTGGCTCTCTGGCAGCAGGTTGAACCAGCGAACTGCAAGGTCCTCACGTCCGCTGGGAGAGAGGTCTCCCCACAACCGCACCCGGGCCATTCCGCCGTCGGGATATACGTCCAGCCGAACGTGTGTCACCTCTCGCTCTGCCGACAGCCGGAACCGGTGTCGGGTATCGGGCTGCAGACGTGCGCGGGGAAGGATCTCGATCCACGCGGTTGGGTCCTCCGGGTTCGCGATCCGCGCGTCACAGCCCCTCAGGCTTGCCCACCCCGGGGCGTTACCCAAGAAGTAACTCGTGTCGAGTTCAGCGAGCCGCACGACGCCCGGCCCGGCGAGCGCGAACTCGACCCAGTCGTTTGCTTCGTCCCGTCGACGGGAGGTCTCCCAGCCCTCACCCATGAGACGCGCCTGGCCGGGCGAGATCAGGTTCGTGGGTGAGGAGTAGAACATGTTGCTGCAGCCGCTGATCGTGCCACCGTTCTCCAGTGCGGCCAAGTCCACTGTTCCCGTGCTGAGATAACGCGGGTCGGATACCACGTCGCCGTGGACCCTCAGCCGGGCTACGCCGCCGTCAGGGTACTGGCACAGACGCACATGGGTCATCCGCTCGGTCTGGTCAACGACGTAGACATTTCGAAAGTGGCCCTTCGCAGGCGTCTTCGGCACCAGCGTGATCCATTCGGCGGCGTTGAGTTCGTCGGGTGACGGGTGGCCGTCGATAGCGACGCCCTCAACAGAGATCTGCGGCGGGTAATTCCCCTTGAAAAAAGCGGTGTTGACCACGATGCCGCGTACGACGCCGGGTACGCCGAGCCGGACCAGCGCCCAGTCATGACCGGGCTCCCGTCGGCGACGCGTCTCCCAGCCGTCGTAGATCTGGCCCTTGTGTCCGAAGGTGTACGTCGAGTAGCTGGGCTCCTCGACCTTGATCAGGTTCTCCCGCTCCGCAAACAGCTCGTCGTTGGCCCAGACGACGCTGCCGCCGAGGGCACGTGACGCCAGATCTGGGAAGCGGGTGAACTCCGGTTCCGGCTGCTCGGATCCGGGGCCATCGGGATTGGGTATCGCGGTGCTCATGCCTCTCCTCGGCTTATCAGGTGGCCTTGTGGATTGTCCCCCGTAACCTGCTGGCCGCGCAGCCATGTGCTGCGGACCACACCGGCCAGCGGGCGGTTGGCGTATGGAGTAATGGGGTTGCGATGGTGCAACCGGCTTGGATCGACGACGAAGGCCTCGTCAGGTGCGAAGACGGCGAAGTCGGCGTGGTAGCCACGCTCGATGCGGCCCTTTTCCTGTAATCCGGCTATCTGGGCTGGGCGTTCGGCCATCCACCGCACGACGTCGATCAGTGTGTACCCGCGCAGCCGCGCCTGGGTCCAAACGGCCGGTAAGGCCACTTCCAGCGACGAGATGCCCCCCCAGGCGGGACCGAACTCGCCGACCTCGCGGCGCTTGAGCTCCACGGTGCAAGGGGAATGGTCGGAGACGATGCAGTCGATGTCGCCGCGATCGAGCGCCCCCCACAGCTCCTCCCGGTTGTCCGCTTCCCGGATCGGCGGACAACACTTGAACTCCGTGGCGCCGTCGGCGATGGACTCGGCCTCGAAGAACAGATAGTGCGGGCAAGTCTCGACGGTGATCGTCACCCCATCGCGACGAGCGGTGCGGATCATCGGGACGGCGTCGGAGCTGGACAGGTGCAGCAAGTGAACCCGAGCCTTGGTGTAGCGGGCTGCCTCGATGACGTGAGCGATGGCGACGTTCTCCGCGCCGCGCGGTCGCGAGGCAAGGAAGTTCGCATACCGCTTGCCGAACGGATCGGGGGCCCGCGAGATTGCTTTGGAGTCCTCGGCGTGCACGATCGTGAGGGCCCCGTACGTGCGCAAGACCGCCAGGTATTCCTCGAGCTGCTCCTCATTGAGGAACGGGAACTCGTCAACTCCGGAGTGCAGCAGGAAGCATTTGAACCCGAAGACACCGGCATCATGCAGCCCACGCAAGTCCTTGAGGTTGCCCGGGATGGCGCCACCCCAGAAACCCACGTCGACGTGGCACTTGCCAAGCGCCGCGTCACGCTTGACTTCGAGAGCCTCAACGGTGCAGGTCGGGGGGACGCTGTTGAGCGGCATGTCGATGATCGTGGTGATCCCGCCGGCCGCAGCCGCGCGGGTTGCCGTCTCGAAACCCTCCCAATCGGTGCGCCCTGGCTCGTCGACATGGACGTGTGTATCTACCATGCCCGGCAGCAAGACCTCGTCATCATTAAGGTGCACGGTCTGCTCGCCCGTGAGATCGGCCTCCAGTAGCTCGATTGCCGCCACGATGCCGTCGCGTACCCCGACACAACGCGGCACCTCCCCGGCCAACGTGATGGCTCGGGGAGCTCGAATCACCAGGTCGTACTCGGCCATCGGCTTCAATCCGTGCGGCGCGCCGCCCGGCTCAACTTTCCATACTGGCCCGATAGGCGCGCCATCCGCCGTACTCGGAAATGTCTTTCAGCCCCTCGCCGGACGCATAAACTTCAGCCCGCACGAGCACGACGAGAGCCGACGACCCGTCGTCCAGCTCCACGACGCCCAGTTCCAGCTCCGGCGGCTCGCTCGGTATGAACCGGTCACGGATCACATCCAGCGGCACGTCGTAGAGCTCTCCCACGATCCTGACGCCCCCCTCAGCCACTGGCCACAGTCCTGGAAACTCGTCGCGAACCGCGAAGAACCGGTACCGAGGGGCCGTCTGCGCCTCGCCGAGGAATGGCAGGCCCTCGATGCTGGGGTGCACCTTCCCCCCGCTCATACCTTCGCCGTTGACGAATAGCGGCACGCTGGTCATGCGTCTCCCTTCGACGGTGTTGCGGCTATGCGAATAGTCATGTCCATTTCTTAGTCATGTCCATTTCTCGAGCTGCTCGCGCCCGACGCTCGCAGCGATATGAATCATGAGCGGGTCGCTTCCTCGCGGGACTCGCTTGATCTCGGCTCTGACAGCCAGTCCCGGGCCAACGCCCGGACCCGCTGTTCCAGCAGCGGCCCGGCCTCGGTCAAGGACCGCTGAACGTCGGTTTCTATATCGGTCAGCGCGTACGCCTGTTGAATGCCGGCACCGCGCAATCGTTCGACGGTGAGCAACAATCGGCCGCACACAGCTACCACCGGGATGCCCGCCGCAGCGGCAGCCGAAGCCACGCCATGCGGAGCCTTGCCACTCAGCGTCTGCTCGTCCAGCGAGCCTTCCCCCGTGATCACCAGCCGTGCGCCCTGGAGCTTCTCATGGAAGCGCAGCAGATCCAGAATCAGGTCAATACCCGGCTGGAGCTCCGCACCGAGCACGGCCATAGCCCCAAAACCCACTCCACCGGCAGCCCCCGCCCCGGGAAGCTCGTGGACGGGCTCGCCGGCCGATTCCCCAGGAGGTGTGGATGCGGCGACAAGACTGGCCCACCAGCTGAGGGCGGCATCCAAAGACTCGACGTCCTCCGGGCTTGCCCCCTTCTGCGGGCCGTACACCGCTGCGGCACCCCGCGGACCGGTCAAGGGGTTGTCGACGTCGCTCGCGACGATGAGCCGAGTCTTGGCCAGCCGGGGGTCCAGGCCGGTGAGGTCGACCCGGGCCAGTCGGGACAGCGCCCCTCCGCCCCGGGGAAGTTCTTCACCGGCCGAGTCGAGCAGCCGACCGCCCAAGGCCTGCACCATCCCGGCGCCTCCGTCGGTGCTGGCGCTTCCTCCGATGCCGAGGACGATCGTGTGACATCCGTGATCCAATGCGGCTTGGATGACCTCGCCGGTGCCGTACGAACTGGCCTCCAACGCCGCGAGCCGGCCTTGCGGTAGCCGCCCGAGGCCCGACACGTCGGCCATTTCGACCACGGCAACGCCTTCGCGTGCCGCGAATGCTGTGTCAACTGGCTCGCTGGTCGGTCCCTCTGCGCGCACCTGCACTCGCTCGAACCCGGCAGCGAGAGCGGCGTCCACCGTACCGTCGCCACCATCGGCTACTGGCGCCAGCACGACCGGCACTTGTGGGGTCTCGGCGTGGATTCCTGCGGCGATCCGCCCGGCCACCTCTCGCGCAGTCAAGGAGCCCTTGAACTTGTCGGGGGCCGCGAGGACATGCATGCTAGCGCTCTCCCCCGGTCGGTTCAGTCCAGTAGGGCGATGGCGGTTGGCGCCTGGTCGGGAGAGACAGCGAGTTCCTCGAACTCGACGACGTTGTCCAGCTCAGTGCCCATGGAGATGTTGGTGACCCGCTCCAAAATCACCTCGACGACGACCGGGACGCGGAATTCCGCCATCAGCTTCTTCGCTTCTTCGAAGGACGGCAGCAACTCCTCGGGTCGCTGCACCCGCAGCGCCTTGCAGCCCAGGCCCTCGGCGACCTTGATGTGGTCGACTCCGTAGCTACCTATTTCTGGTGAGTTGACGTTGTCGAACGACAGTTGCACGGCGTAGTCCATCTCGAAGGCACGCTGCGATTGACGGATCAGGCCGAGGTAGGAGTTGTTCACGACTACGTGGATGTACGGCAGGTTGAACTGCGCCCCCACGGCCAGTTCCTCGATCATGAACTGAAAGTCGTAGTCACCGGATAGCGCGACGACGGTCGCGTCCGGATCGGCCACACATACACCCAGGGTCGCCGGGATCGTCCATCCCAGCGGGCCGGCCTGGCCGCAGTTGATCCAGTACCGCGGTTTGAATACATGCAGGAACTGAGCTCCGGCGATTTGCGAGAGACCGATGGTGCTGACGTACCGGGTGTCCTTTTCGAAGGCCAGGTTCATGTCCTGGTACACCCGCTGCGGCTTGATCGGGACCTCATCGAACTGCGTGCGGCGCAGCATGGTCCGTTTGCGGTCGGCACACTCATCGACCCAAGCCTTACGGTCGGCCAACTCGCCCGCGGCCTGGCGCTCCTTGGCGACCTCAACGAAAAGGGCCAGTGCGGCGCCGGCATCGGACGCGATGCCGTAGTCGGGCGGAAATACCCGCCCGATCTGAGTCGGCTCGATATCGACGTGCACGAACTTCCGGCCCCGCCGGTAGAGCTCCAGCCCACCCGTGTGGCGGTTGGCCCAGCGGTTGCCGATACCGAGGACGAAGTCGGATGCCAGCAGCGTGGCGTTGCCGTACTGATGCGAGGTCTGCAGCCCTGCCATGCCGACCATCAGCGGGTGGTCGTCAGGAATTGTGCCCCATCCCATCAGTGTGGGAATGACGGGGACCCCGATCGTCTCGGCGAACTCCACCAGCAAGTCAGATGCGTCCGCGTTGATGATGCCGCCGCCGGCGACGATGATCGGGCGCTCGGCCTCGCCGAGCATATCGAGCGCCTTCTCAACCTGGGCCCGGGAGGCGGCCGGCTTGTAGACCGGAAGCGATGTATACGTATCCGGGTCGAACTCGATCTCAGTCATCTGCACGTCGAACGGCAGGTCGATCAGGACAGGGCCGGGCCGTCCGGAGCGCATGAGATGGAAGGCCTGTTGGAAGACGCCGGGCACTTGCGCCGGCTCCAGCACGGTGACCGCCAGCTTCGTCAGCGGCTTGGCGATGGCCGCGATGTCGACGGCCTGGAAGTCCTCTTTGTGCAGCCGGGCGACCGGCGCCTGGCCTGTGATGCACAGGATCGGGATTGAATCGCCGGACGCGGAGTACAGACCGGTCACCATGTCAGTGCCGGCCGGCCCCGACGTACCGATGCAGACCCCGATGTTGCCTGACTTGGTCCTGGTGTAACCCTCAGCCATGTGCGACGCGCCCTCGACATGTCGCGCGAGCACATGCTCGATGCTGCCGTTGCTTTTCATCGCCGCGTACAAAGGATTGATGGCGGCACCGGGAACCCCGAACGCGTGTGTCACGCCTTCGTGCTGCAGAATCGCGACTGCTGCGTCCGCAGCCCTCATTCGAGCCATTTTCGATCCTCCTTGTCAGGCCGGCGACCGCGTGCCATGTCGCTACGTCGGTCGGGCCGAATCGTGCGAGTCAGCCGGTGCGTCCCGACAGCTCTCGAACCAGCTTGAGCAAGCCGGAGTGATCCAGGCCGCCGTCGCCTCGTGCGACCATCGCGGCCACCAGTTCGCTGACAACGGCACCGAGCGGGATGACCACGCCGGCCTCCCGGGCCGCGCTCTGCACTATGCCCAGATCCTTGTGATGCAGTTGCAGCCGGAAGCCGGGGGTGAATTCACCGGCCAGCATCGATGCGCCCTTCCGGGCCAGCACGGTGCTCCCAGCCAGACCACCCCCGAGCACCGCCACTGCAGCCTCCATATCGACGCCGTACGCCTCGAGGAACACGATCGCCTCCGCCACCAGCTCGATGTTGCCCGCGACGATGAGCTGGTTGGCTGCCTTGACGGTCTGCCCCGCACCCGCTGGGCCGACATGGACGATCGTCTTACCCACCGCCTCAAGCACGGGTTGGGCGGCCTCGAAGTCGGCCGCATCGCCGCCGACCATGATCGACAGGCTGGCCTCGACGGCACCGACCTCGCCGCCGCTTACCGGCGCGTCGAGCACCCGCAGCCCACGCTCGTGGCCACGCCTGGCGACCCGGACAGCTACGTCCGGCCTAATCGAGCTCATGTCGATATAGAGCGCGCCCTTCTTCGCGTTGGCGAAGATCCCGTTCTCTTCGGAAGTCACAGCTTCGACGTCAGGCGAGTCGGGAACCATCGTGATGACGATGTCTGCGTCCCGTACCGTGCTGGCCACGTCGTCGGCACCTTGCCCACCGACGCTGATCAATGCATCCACCTTGTCGCGGCTACGGTTGTAGCCGATAACGTCGAAGCCGGCTTTCACGAGGTTGGCGGCCGTCGGCCCCCCCATGATCCCCAAGCCGATGAAACCGATGGTCGTCATGTGTACACCTCTCGCTGTCGGTCAGAGTGATCAGGCGGCCTCAGCCAGTGGCCGATCGTCGTTCTCGCGGCAGCCAACCGAACGAGTCGGCACTCTTCCCGCTGGGCTTGTACTCCAGGCCTACCCAGCCGTCGTAGCCGGTGGCCGCGAGGCGGCCTAGGTAGTAGTCGATGTCGAGGGTTCCGGTGCCCGGCTCATTGCGGCCGGGAGCATCCGCGATCTGCACGTGACCGATCCGGCCAGCGCTTGCGTCGATAGCGGCCTCCACGTCGTCGCCATTGACCGCCAGGTGATAGACGTCGAACAACAACCGCACATTGTCCGCGCCTTCTGCCGAGGCCCGGTCAATCACCTGCCGCGCCTCGGCGGCAGTGAGTAGCGGGTAACGGGGTGCACCGCTGACGGGTTCGACCAGCACTGTGCCGCCTATCCGCTGCGCAGCCTTGGCTGCGAGCACGATGTTCTCCGCCGCGAGGTTGTCCTGTTCCTCAGGTGTGCTGTCGTCAACTCTGTTGCCGTATAGGGCATTGAAGGCCCGGCAGCCCAGCCGCTCCCCCAGGGCCACGGTGACGTCGATATTGTCCTTGAACTCCCCGCTGCGGGCTGGCCAGGACACTAGGCCCCGGTCTCCTCCCGCCATGTCGCCGGCGAAGAAGTTGAGGCCCACGAGTTGCACGTCAGCGCTGGTAACGGCAGTAACAAACTCCTCGACTTCGGCATCGGAGGGGACTGCGACCGCCCATGGCCACCAGAACTCCACAGCGTCGAAGCCGGCCTGCTTGGCGGCTTGCGGACGTTCAAGCAGGGCCAGCTCGGTGAACAAGATCGAAAGGTTGATGTCGTATGGCAGATCGCACCGCCTGGGGCTCCGATTCCGTAATCCGGAATGCGAGTTGCAACAAGGAGAACTCTAGGCTCGCCCGCTCGGAGCGTCAACGGCGGTCGGATCGCGCGTCAGTCCACCATCGCGTACGCCGGCAGGGTCAGGAAGTCAGCAAAGTCGTCAGCCAGCGCAACTTGTTCGAAAAGCTGCCGCGCGTCATCGAATCTGCTGGAGTCGAATGCCTGATCACCAATCTCTACGCGGATCGCCGCCAGCTCCTCGTCAAGGATGCGCCGGACCAAGTTGGCCGTGACCGTCTCTCCTGTGTCAAAGCGGACATTGCTGTGCACCCACTGCCAGACCTGGGAGCGGGAGATCTCAGCGGTGGCAGCATCTTCCATCAGATTGTGAATGCCAACTGCGCCGTGGCCGCCAAGCCACGCCTCGAGGTACCGCAGGCCAACGTCAACGTTATTGCGTAACCCAGCCATTGTTTGGGTTCCTGGCACGGCCGACACATCGAGCAGCTGCGCAGCAGTGACCTGGACGTGATCCCGCCGGACATCAAGCTGGTTGGGACGGTCGCCGAGGTATTTGTCGAAGACCTCTTGGCAGATGGGGACGAGATCGGGGTGAGCGACCCAGGAGCCGTCGAACCCATCGCCGGCTTCGCGCTCCTTGTCCTCACGTACCTTGGCGAAGGCGCGCTCGTTGACCTCTGCGTCCCGCCGGCTAGGAATGAACGCCGCCATGCCTCCGATCGCGAAGGCCGCGCGGCGGTGGCAGGTGGAGACGAGAAGGTCGGTGTAGGCCCGCATCATCGATGCAGTCATGGTGACTGCGGAACGATCCGGGAGAACGAAGTCAGGACCTGCGTCCCGGAACGTCTTGATCATGCTGAACAGATAGTCCCAGCGGCCGGCGTTGAGTCCAGACGCATGATCTCGCAGCTCGAAAAGGATCTCATCCATCTCGAAGGCAGCCGGGATCGTCTCGATGAGTACGGTGGCCCGAATGGTTCCTACGGGGATACTGACGAATTCCTGGGCATACCGAAATATCTCGTTCCAGAGCCGTGCCTCCAGGTGGCTTTCGGTCTTCGGCAGATAGAAATACGGGCCACTTCCGCGGTCCAGCAACTCGCGAGCATTGTGAAAGAAGTACAGACCGAAGTCCACGAAGGCGCCTACTGTCGGCTTGCCGTCCACGAGCACGTGCCTTTCGTCCAGGTGCCAGCCACGTGGACGTACCACAAGAGTTGCGAGACGACCTTCGTTGAGCCGGTAGGGCTTGCCTTCCGGAGACTCAAAGGTCAGGCGCCGGCGCACCGCATCGGCAAGTGCGACCTGGCTGGATATGACGTTCGTCCAATGAGGGGTGTTCGCATCTTCCAGGTCGGCCAACCAGACGCGCGACCCTGAATTCAGCGCGTTGATCGCCATTTTCGGTTCGGGCGGTCCGGTGATCTCGACTCGTCGATCGACGAGATCGGCCGGTGCCGGAGCCACGGTCCATGCCGACGTACGCACCTTCCGCGTCTCGGGAAGGAAATCCGCTGTTGCCGCCCGGGACATCTCTTCGCGGCGGACGCGCCGACGGCGAAGTAGCTCATCCCGCCGCCCACCAAAGCGCCGCTGCAGCTCCTCCACGAATGCGAGGGCGTCGGGCGTCAGAATCTCCTCGCCACGCTCATCGACGCGGCCAACGACCTGGATGTCGGATGCACGGTCGTCCATGTTCTACCTCGCTTACCTGGCGGCTCCGGCCGCAAGTTGCGCGCGCCCATGTGGCTCTCAGGGCGTCTGGACGGATGTGTCCAGTCAGCCGAAGGGTCAGTGAACGCTGGTGCGACGACTAAGATCGGCTTGCAGCGATTGGCGAGATCGGATGTTACATTCTGCATGGCGGAATAGCAAGCAAGCCTGCAATCCGTGGGCCACGGAAGGCGGAGCGTGTGGCAAGGACCGGCAAGGGCGAGGTTGAAGACGACGCCGGCGGAGGAGTCCAGTCGGTCGAGCGCGCCTTTGAGATCCTCGAGGTGATTGCGAAGGGCGGCGGAGAACTATCTCTCTCCGAGATCGCGGAGGGCACGCAGATGCCCGCGGCGTCGATTCATAGGCTCATTCGCACGCTTGTCACACTCGGCTACGTCCGTCAAGAGCCGTCACGCCGATATGGTTTGGCCGTTGGGCTGATCCGGCTGGGAGATGGTGCTGCCAAGCGCCTTGGGACGTGGGCCCGACCGGTACTCGCCGGGTTGGTCGAGAGGATCGGGGAGACAGCGAATCTCGCTATCTTGGAGGGCTCACATGCCCTCTATGTCGCCCAGGCGCCCGGGCGACATGCAATGCGGATGTTCACCGAGGTCGGAGCTCGAGTCCATCTTCACTCCACCGGCGTGGGTAAGGCTCTGTTGGCTCAACTGAGCGACGACGAGGCAACCAAAATTTTGGAACTGTCGGGCATGCCGGCCCTGACGGATCACACCATCACCGATCCAGAGTTGCTCCGACACGAATTGGCGGTGACTCGGGCACGGGGCTACGCCATCGATGAGGGGGAGCAGGAGACCGGCGTGTCATGTGTCGCGGTACCAGTTCCGGGAGCACCCGTACTTACCGCAATCTCGTTCTCGGCGCCCGCTCCACGCTTGACTCCTGACGTCATGCGGCGTGCAGCGCCAGCACTGCTGCAAGCTGCCCAGCAAATGACTGACCGGTTGATGGCCGAACGCGTCCCGAGCTGAGCGTTGGCCAGCGGCCGCGAGCAGGCGTCCACCCAGAGCAGAGGCTTGACGCCCTTAGTCTGTCCGCCTAGGTTAATCCGCATAGTGGAACAGTAATTCTGCTGCGGGTTGATCGTCTCGAGGTCGCGCATGACCCTGCGCGCGTGATGAGGGCGACAACGAGTTGAACAGTGCTCCTCTTGAGGGAACTGCGACTGGATAGGTTGCTGGCCCAATGACTCTCTCGACCCATGTGCTGGACGCCACGAGCGGGCGCCCGGCACCTAATGTGGCTCTAACGCTGCACCGCCGGGCCGGGACTGGGTGGGAGCCGGTCGGCGAGGGCGTCACCGACGACGACGGCCGATGCGGCACCTTGGCCCCGGCGGGCCTGCAGGCCGCTATCTACCGGCTCGTCTTCGACACGGGGGCCTACTTTGTCGCATCCGGGCAGCAGGGGTTCTACCCGGAGGTGTCAATCGTCTTCGAGGTGACCGAGCCCACGCGGCACTACCACGTGCCACTGCTGTTGTCTCCGTTCGCCTATTCCACCTACCGAGGGAGTTAACAATGGGTGTCAAGCTTGGCTACAACCAGTACGGCAAGGCCGAGAATCGGGTCGTTCGGGTGTTCCGCGACTCCGATCCGCATGAAATCGCTGACTACAACGTCAGCGTCGCGCTCTCCGGCGGGCAGGAGGCCCCGCACCTCACCGGCGACAACGCCCCAACGTTGCCGACAGACACACAGAAGAACACCGTGTACGCCTTCGCTGCGGAAGATGATGTGGTGGCCCAGCCGGAGTCGTTCGGCATTCGCCTAGCCCGCCACTTCGTTGACAACACCGAGCCGATCACCTTCTCCCGAGTGGGGCTCGAGATGTACCCGTGGGCGCGGCTGGACAATCCGCACGCCTTCGTCCGGGAGGGCCGTTACGTCCGGACGGCGACCATCACCTACGACGGCACGACCACATGGGTCGTTTCGGGGATCAAAGACCTGGTCGTTCTCAAGTCGACTGACTCGGAGTTCTGGGGCTACATCGAGGACCAATACACCACCCTGCAACCGACCCGCGACCGGATCATGGCCACTTCCCTCAAGGCCCAATGGCTGCACGACGGCACCGACGTGGATTGGGGAAAGTCGTACGACACCGCGTTGCAGGCGATGCTCGACAGCTTTGCAGGGCATCACAGCCTGGCACTACAGCACACGCTGTACGACATGGGGGCAGCGGTAATCAACGGTCAGCCCGGGATCGCCGAAATCCGCTTCTCCGCGCCGAACAAGCATCACTTCATCTACGATCTCGCCCGGTTTGACATCGAGAACAACAACGAAGTGTTCCACGCTGACGACCGCCCGTACGGGCTGATCGAGGCGACAGTCCGTCGCGAGGACGCCGGAGATGCCGGCCTGGCTTTCGATCCTGGTCAGGGCTGGTAAACGAAAGATAACGTGTTGTTGGACGGCGCACGAAGAGGGAAGTCGGCGACCGAGGGGCGACGTCAATGTCCGAAAGACCGTACGGGCTCACACAGACTCCCGAGGGAATGGTCGCGCGGGTGCGCCTACGAGGAAGTTCGGTCTTGTCGTCCCCGCTCCTCAACCGGGGCACCGCATTCGCGCCTCGAGAACGTCATGCGCTCGGACTGACCGGCCTGCTGCCGAGCGGAGTGTCCACGATGGAAGGACAACTACGCCGCACCGATGCCCAGTACAGCCGGCAGCCGGATGACCTGAACAAGAACGTGCACCTGGCGAACCTCCGGGACCGCAACGAGGTTTTGTTCTAAGCCGTACGTGCGGGCGGGTCGCGGCTCCGGGACCAGCGGGTCATCATCCACGGCGCCGGCACCGCGGGCATCGGCGTTGCAGACATGATGGTCGACGTGATGACCCGCGAAGGGCTCTCCTTGGATGAGGCCAGGCGCCGGTTCTGGGTCACTGATCGTTCAGGACTGATCACCGACGACCCGGCCTCCAACCCTCGCGACTTCCAGGTGCCGTACGCCCGACTGGCAGTGGAGGTCGCGGGCTGGTCGAGCCAGGGCGACGGCATCACGCTCGCCGATATCGTGCGAAACGCAGAACCCACCATGCTGATCGGCACGTCGACCCAGCCGGCCGCGTTCACCGAGCAGATCGTCAGGCAGATGGCGTCCAAAGTGGAACGGCCCATCATCATGCCGCTATCCAACCCGACGTCGAAGTGCGAGGCATTACCCAAGGACCTGATCCGCTGGACCGAGGGACGCGCCTGGTCGCGGCCGGCAGTCCGTTCGCGCCCGTCACATACGAAGGTCGCACTTAACAGATCGCGCAAGCCAACAACGCGCTCATCTTCCCCGGCGTCGGGCTTGGGGTAACGGTGGCGCGGGTGAGCCGGATCACCGACGGGATACTGGCGGCGGCGGCCGACGCTGTTTCAGCGCTGTCTGACGCCACGACCACTGGCGCGTCGCTGCTGCCGTCGGTGGACCAGCTGCGCATGGTGTCAGCGGCGGTCGGAGTCGCCGTCGCGCGGGCGGCAGACTCGGAAGGGCTCGCCCAGGCGAACCTCTACAACCCAGTCCATCAGGTTCACGAAGCGATGTGGCGCCCGGCATATCCGCAGATCGAGCTAGCGTGAGCCACATTTGTGGCAAACATTGGTTTTCACGGCACAGATCAAAGCTGACTCGGGTGAACGCAACAACGCCCGCTTTCGCAGCGGGTTGATTAGGCGAGGCGCACGTC
>Ga0126311_10000277_pt1 | contig 24614 bp, 20 predicted proteins | sample Plot61_FD_92539 | JGI IMG/M metagenome (GOLD analysis project Ga0126311, IMG submission 92539) | Serpentine soil microbial communities from UC McLaughlin Reserve, CA, USA - Plot61 | ecosystem: Environmental > Terrestrial > Soil > Grasslands | place: USA: UC McLaughlin Reserve, Lake County... | reverse complement strand
TCGCCTTGTTGGTTGCGTGTCAAGGCAACACCTCAAGTGGCGCGGGTAAGCAGCCTGATAACTCACAAGGAAATGCTGTGAGCGCCAACAGTAAGTTGGAATCCGGCAATTCAGCTAACAGAGATTGGACCGCTGTTATTAACGCTGAGAAGAATATAACAAAGGTGGATATTCAGATTACCAAAGTGCCACCCAAAGGTGCTGGGCCGGACAGGGTTGAACGGATAGCGGGTACAGTGAGCGGTGTGAACATAAAAGAGTGCAAGGTGGTTGTGTTCGCTCACACAGATACGTGGTATGTGCAACCTTACCTTGATAGATATGACACGGAGATTCAGCATTCCAACACCTGGCACACCGACACGCATCTTGGTTCAGAGTACGCGGCCCTATTGGTAAAAAACTCTTACAAAGCGCCGACCACGACAGGAAGACTGCCGGAGGTTGGAGGTGAAATATTGGCGGTCGTAGTCGTAGATGGGAAACCATGAACGCAAGTCGGTCTTGTGAATGTTGGACCTTCTTGGAGATTCTGAATCTCACAGAAGCAACCAGACATTATTAAGCATTGCATAAAGGCAGTAAGCAATTAGCACTACTAAGAGGAGGAGCACGAGCATGTAGAGAACTTGCATTAACTGCACGGGGGGCTTTGTCCATGTAACGCCAAGTTGCTCATACACCGGTCTCAGTCCGATCTTCAGTGAGGCCGCGAATAGGTTCCAGAAGGTTTGCCTTAACCATATGGTTTTGAATTCCCGCAGGTGCGGAGTCCAATCGGGTTCGAAGTAGAGTATTCCTCCGTGTGGGCCAAATAGCGACCATTTCGTTTTGTGTTCGGGTAGTGGGCAGGGTACCCACTCGTTAGCTTTCTGCCGGAATCGTTCGTATTCCACTTCTATTTTCTCTGCCGGTATTAGGAACACCAGCCGTTCCGGCCTGACTCTTACTTCTACTATTGCTTCCCGCACCTCCCACCAGAAGCTGGGGGAGTCGCCGATGCGAATGATTACGAGTTGCGCCTTCGACATTTCTTCGCGAGCTTTTTCCTGCCAATGCTCTTGTGATGCATACATGCGCGCAGCTCCAGGGTCAGGTGGCTCATTGTTCGGCTCTGCAAAAGCAATGAAGGGACCAATGTCAAACAACACTAGTTTCATCTCTTGTTCTACGGACTTGAATCCTATGGCGCGCGCTATCAGCTTGTCGTCGCTAAAAGAGCGGAGGTACAGGACAGGCGGACGCGTATCATCTCTTATTAGTTGCTCAGCACGTAGCAAAATGAGTCTCTGGCGAGCTCGGTACTTGTTGCTGAGCAAAGGCGTCAACTTGAGGACCAGTACGCTCAAGATAAGGGCAATGACGGTTATGAAAAGTCCCGTGTTCTTGCCATTAGCTAAAATAATCAGGAATGCAGCAACTGCGGCGAGGAAGCCCAGCGCCAGAAAGGTGATAAGAATTAGTTCCCAGGTGAAGCCCGGGTCGGACGGCAACGCGTTTACAGATGCTGGGCCTTTGCGCCTTTTGTCATCAATAGTAGGCCCTGATTCTTGCATCATCAAATAAAAGACTCGAGCTAGCCAACGCGGAGTCTCAGGGCTCCCTCTGAACGGTATTGTCAACTTAACTTCATGAAGCAGTGAGGCTCTTAAGTGAGGTAGCACGAATCTTCTCGCCGTGTTCTTATTGAGATGCTAACTCGCTGTGAATCACGTTTTCCCAGATGGCGAATCTCAACTTCATTACTTCGTGGTAGTTGCTAGCGCTGTACAGGTGTCGTCCCACTCGGAAGTGTGAGGTAACAATTCCGAAGGCCGAGAGAAAACGCTGCGCATGTCCCGCGGATTTAAAGCGCCTCATCACCTTCTCTCGTAATCTGGTCGCCTGATGTGAATTCTCGGCCCGGTTGTTCTGATACTTCTGCTGTAGGTGTTCGACACTCGGCATCACTTCGGCCTTCGCCGCGCTATAACTCTTCAGTTTGTCTGTGATGATGTCGTGCGGGACATATTGCAATCCTTTTAATAATCTGCGAAAGAACTTCTTGGCCGCTTTCTGTCTCTGTGGCTTTGGACCAAGATGTCCAAGACGTCGCCATCGTAATCCACCGCACGCCAAAGGTAATGGAGCCGCCCGTTAATCCTTAAGAATACTTCGTCCAGATGCCATCGGTCGCCAAGTCGAGGAGACTTGCGGCGCAGACCATCCGCATATAAGTCTGACCAACCTTGAGACACCATTCTCGTACCGTCTCGTACGAGAGAACAACGCCGCGCGTCGCTAACATTTCTTCCACATCGCGGAAGCTTAAGGCGAAGCAAAATATAACCAAACGCAATGACTGATGGTCTCGGTAGGGAAGCGATGACGATGGTAAAGAGAAACGGAGGCGCATCCTTGAAGTATGTAGCAGGAAGCTGTCGATTACATCTTCAGCTGTTAACCTGACAATACCGTTCGCTCAGTTCCGCACCCTGTGCCGCGTACATACCACGTCCCATTTTTTCAAGTTTGCCTTGCTTATGAAGGCGCCAGAGATAGTGTGACTGTAGCCCTTTCTTCGGGAGGTCTTGTGGGCGCAGAATGCCACCGTTGCGAACGAGATCAAGTACCTTCTTCTCGGTGGGCGGATTAAGTTGTTAGCGGTCTTCATGATCAATTAAATGTAGGTAGATATTCACAGCTACCGACGTTTAGTTGATAGCACTGGGCACTCTGGTTTGGCAAGGCAGACTCCAATCCAGCAATGGATCAAGGCTGAAATCGCATACAGCGCACCGCATACAGGACGTCAGCAAACACTCAGTAAAGGCGTCGCTGCAGGTTGTGATAGATGGTGACCCTTCGACATTTCACACATAACCCTCGCAGCTGAAGATTCTTAGATACACGAGACGACTTGTAACGTGAGAAAAAAGCAGAAGGTGCTCCGCACCTGAAGAAGTGAGACACGTCACCCCCGCTCGCGTGGCGGTGGCGTTTACGCGGCGTGTATACATCGGCTTGGTCCAACCTTTGCAGTGATTTACACGTATACGTCCCACACTGACGCATGCAATGTGTGCACACCGTGCACGCGAAAGGAAAAGGAAAATGAGCGAAGCAAAGCGAACCAGATCGGTTAGTTTCAGTTTCAGACTCACCGATAAGGAGTACGGAGCGATTGAGAAAGCAGCCGCTTCCACAGGCGATGAGCCAAACAACTGGTGCCGGCAGCTTGCGATTACGGCCACACGCGAGGGTCCGCTGTTTGGGAAGACCGGGCGTCTCATCTATACGGAGCTCGCCATCTTGCGCTTTCTGATTGGGCATGGATTCAAGCTGCTCTTCAGTCGCAATGCAGCCGAGGCTTCTGCCTGGACCAAGCTGACGATGCAAGCCGATCAAAAGTCCGACGAGATCGTGCAGGAGTTGCTATCGCGCCGAAAGTAGACGAGTGCCGGGATTCAGGGCAACGACTGCTTCATTTCCCGGGCAACTAGCTCACGCTGCGCCGTTCAGCGCGTGAACAAGTCTTGCTGGAATTAAAGCCATCGACGCTGATTACAGAGCTGGAGTTTCACGCATGAATTTGTATGTAGAACACAACACCTGTGTGTAACTTGTAACAGGTATCTCACTCGATGTTTCGAACAATCCTCGCAACTCTGAACCCTGGCATCATTCTTTCAACCAGTTCGCATTTACTCACATTCATGTTCATTCCGATTGCTTTCGGAACACTGAGCGCACGTCAACGGATGTGCGCGTATGTGTGGCACAGGGTATGCACTGACGATCACTGTTACTTGCGAACGCACGCATACACACGTAGCAGTTACCGCTTGTTCAAGTGATCCAGAAAATGAACATGGTCCAACGAAAAGTTTTGCCACCGATTAGGCCCCTGCAACTTGAAAAGCGAAATATTTTTGCGCGTGGCTGGAAGTTCGACGTAAAACTCCCGTCTATAGAGAACAGAAAATAATTGTGACTCTCCCCAGCAATGTTTCCGTCATAGACCACGCAGGGCTTTAGCGTTTGCCCCTCCGTTCAGTCCCGCGGGTTCGTAACAATCGAAGAACTGGACCAAACGCCTCTTTGAGGTGGAAGGGAGAACTACGATTTGAAGACCAAATTACGATTTCTTACCGAAGAAGGACACACCCGCGCCAGGAACACCTTTCAACGAGTCAGACTCTTTGCCGCCTTCATGTTTCTGGCAGCGGGACTCGCTGGTGTCGCGCTCCATTACTACTGGGTCAAACCAAATCTCACGCCCTTGCAGCGCATCTACCTGCGGCAGTACGTGCGGAGCACGTTTAAGGGTTACATGCCTCGATCGCGGTCGCGTTATACCTTCCTGACCGGCGTAGTGCGCGACCCGAGCAACGGTCGCGACGTCCGCATTATGTTGCACGACGGGTTAGTCAAAGCGGAGTTTGACGACGAAGGTCGCATCAAGGTCAAGGGCGGATATCCGGTCTTTTATCTGAATCCCGACGCCCAGGTAAAACAGTTTGCCTGGACTAACGAATTCCTAATTGATGCGATCGCCTATGGATGGTTTCGTCGCCTCATCTACGAGGACAAAAGCCTCATCGATCTCTGGCGTCCCGCCTGGCTGGGCGCCATCGTATTCTTTCTCTCCGGCACGGGTGGCTTGACCGGTCTCTACATGTTTGCCCAACGTCGTTACGTCGCCGGCCAGCCCTTGCGCGGCACCCGCGAACTCTCGCCCAAACAGTATCGCAGAGAGCACCGGAAGCAAACCGGCTACGCACTCACCGTCTACCCGCAAGTGATCAATCTACGCGCCAGAGCGCAAGACTACTTCGGCTTTAAGCAGCGCTCCTACACCCTGACCGTACCACGCGAAGAAGAGAACGAAGGCCTGCTCTTACTCGGCGATCCCGGCACCGGCAAGAGCCAGATCATGCACCAGTTGATCGAGGAGATTGCGAGCCGCGAACAGGTCGAGGCGATCGTCGTCTATGACCCGGTCGGCGAGTTTCTGGAGCAGCATTACGATCCCGAAACCGACATCATCTTGAACCCGCTTGATGCGCGCTGCCCCTACTGGAATCCGGTCGACGAGATCGAGAATGTTACCGACGAAACCAGCGCCCCGGAGCGTTATTTCATCGCCGAAAGTTTCTTTCCGGATCATCCTCACTCCTCGCCCACGACACAGTTCTTTAACAAGGCAGCACGCAGCATCTTCGCTCACCTGCTGGCGTTCCAGCCATCGCCGGAACGGCTGGTGCAAATGCTCACCGACGATGCGCTGATTGACGCCTGCGTGGCCGGCACAGAGCACGCGCATCTGATCGATAGAGCCGCCAAGGCGCAACGCGCCGGTGTGCTGGCGACGCTGTCAGAAGTAGGCGCTTCCTTAAAACTCTTGCCCACGCTTGAGCAGTGCGACGGGCGCAGGTTTACGTTCCGTGAGTGGGCACAACGGCGTCGCCACTGCATCTTTATCACCTCAACGCAAAGCACCCGCGAAGCGCTCAGAAGAACTCATGCCGCCTGGTTCAATATCCTGTTCGGCAAACTGATGGGAACGAGCGTAACCACGTCAGGACAGCGTCCGTGCTGGGTCATGATCGATGAAGCGCACTCGCTGAAACGATTGCCGGCGCTGGAAACGGCCCTCGTCGAGGGCCGCAAGTACCGCGTCAAGATCGTCCTTGGCACGCAGAACAAGACGCAGATCGAGCAGTCCTATGAACGCATCTCCGCCACCATGCTGGCTGCCTCACACACGAAGAGTTTCGGCCGTATCAACGAGTCAGACTCGGCGCGTTGGGTGTCGGACATGATCGGCCAGCAGGAGATCGAGCGGCCACGTGTTTCTACGACTGCCTCGGTCCAGTCTTACGGTCGAGATTCCCTCAACTATGCGCCCGGCATCGAGCACAACTCCGTAGTCAGCAAGGAGCAGATCATGGCCTTACCAAATCTGCATTTCTATTGGAAGTATGGTGACGCGGTAGTGCCGTTTCGGATTGAGCCCATCAAGCGCCCGAAGCGGGCTCCTGCTTTTGTGCTGCGTCAGCCCCGGCCACTCGCCGAACTGCCGCAACCACTACCAGCGCACGCGCCGGCCAAAGAAAACGATCACGAGCAAGTCGATGAGCTCGAAATCGCTCCCCAGGATGCTGACCCGCTCGACACGAGGTTCTGAGGCGGTGCGCCATGATGACGATGAGCAGAGCGATTTCGGCAGGGCAGGCGCTGGACTATTACCAGCAGGAGTTCACCAACTCCAGGGACAACTACTACAGCGAAGCCGGTGCAGTTAAGGGCCGCTGGAGTGGTCGTCTCGCCGATGAGTGGGAACTCAAAGGCGAGGTGAGCAGCGAGCAGTACGAGCGACTGGTGGCCGGTCAGGATCCGCACACTGGCGAACAACTGGTCCAGGCCGTGAAGGCCCGCGAAACGGTTAACGAGTTCGGCGAGAAGATCATCACCAGTGAACATCGCGCCGGATGGGACGCAACCATTAGCGCGCCTAAAAGCGTTTCGTTAGCCGCGCTCGTCGGAGACGACGAGCGCGTCAGGGATGCTCACCGCGAGAGCGTCAACGAAGCTTTGCAGGGATTTGAAGAGTACCTGCAAGCACGTAGCGGCGGCGACAAGCCCGCGATTACAACAGGCAAGATGGTAGCGGCGCAGTTTGAGCACACCTCCTCACGACCCGACCGCACCAACGGCTATGCCGCGCCGCAGCTTCATACTCACGTTGTGGTCTTCAACATGACACAGACCGACGAGGGAAAAGTGCGGTCCGTGCAGCCGCTCGAGTTGTATCACAGCCAGCGATATGCCACCGCGATCTACCGTGCCCACTTAGCCGAGAAGCTGCAGGGACTCGGTTACGAAATTGAAGTAGATCCACGCACCGGCGCACCCGAGATCAAAGGTTTTAGCGAGGCATATCTGCAGGAGAGCAGTCCGCGCCGCGAAGAAGTGCTCAAGGAAGCCGAGCAGATGAAAGAGCGGCTTGAGCGCGAGGGAGCGACGGTTTCAGAAAACGCAAGGCTGAAACAAGCCGCCGCCCACAACGATCGCACCGGCAAACGATACGACCGCGCCGAGATGAGGGAACGTGCCTTGTCGATGGATTCAAAGCATGGCAACCAGGCGCGCTGGTTGGTGGGCCAGGCCCATGAACGCGGCCCGCTTCACCTGGCCCAGGATGAGATTGCAACCCGGGCTCAGGAAGCAGTCACCTTTGCGCGTGACAATGCGGTCGAGCGCGAAGCGGTGGCTGACATGCGGCAGGTTATGACTGACGCGCTACGCCGCAATCTCAGCTTAACTACGCACGAGGCAGTCACCAGCGAAATGCGTTTGCGTCAGGAACGAGGTGAGTTTATCGACATCATTCGTGAGCAGCGCTCACCAGAAGCGACTACGCAACGCATGCTGAAGATGGAACAGGAAAATATACAGACCGTGATGCATGGGAAGGGATCTTCTTCCGCGGTCGTGCGCGCTGCGCGCGTCAAGGATGTTGTTGCGAACAGCGCCAAAACAACCAGCTAAAGCTAAATGCTAATCAGCAATCGGCAATTGAAACAATCCTATCGGGTGAAGATCAGATCGTTGGGCTGCAGGGGGGCGCGAGCATCGGCAAAACAACCGTACTCTCGGTGCTCAGAGAAGCAAGCGAGAACGAAGGCTACCAAGTGCGTGGCTTCGCGCCGACAACACGCGCCGCCAAACAGCTTGCCGAAAGCGGAATTAAAACAGAGACGCTCCAGAAATTCCTGCGCCGGCGACAGGAGCTGTCAACCGCCAAACGACTTTTCATTCTTGATGAAAGTTCATTAGCAAGCACCAAGCAGCTACACAAATTCTTTGGCCGCCTCAAGGCTGAAGACAAAGTGCTTTTGGTTAGTGACGTCCGCCAGCATCAGGCAGTTGAAGCGGGCAGTCCCTTTGAGCAATTGCAAAAGCATGGAATGACCACCGCCGAACTTAACGAGATCGTCAGGCAGCGAGATCCTGAGCTGAAACAGACCGTAGCGAAACTATCCGTCCGGCAGATTCGAGAAGCAGTCACCGAATTGGAGGGCCGAGGTAAGGTGATCGAAATCAGTGATGAGCGTGAACGCCTCAAAGCAATAGCCGAGAACTACTCCAGGAACCCACACCAACACGTTAGTCATATCGCCAGCCAACCGCGAACGCGCGCAACTGAACTCACTTATACACCAGCAACTACAGCGCGAAGGAAAAGTGAGGCGTGATGACCACCAGACGAAGGTCTTCGTCAATCGCCAGGACATGACCGGCGCCGAACGCACCTTCGCCAACGCCTACCGACCAGACGAAGACATCATCCGCTACAACCGCGCCAGTAAGGTCTACAAAGTGAAGCTGGGCGACTACGCAAGCGTCGTGGCAGTTAACCACGAAAAGAAACGAGATCACGGTTCGCTTTGCTAACGGCCGCACTCTCACTTACGACCCAACGCGGCTTTCAGGCGTCAATGTCTACAACAAGGCAGAGCGTTCTTTCGCCGACGGAGATCGCATTCAATTTCGCGCTCCGTTTGCGGAGAAGCGAATAGTGAACGGTGAATTCGGCACAATCAACAAGATCGAACCAGAGCACTTACACGTCACACTGGACAGCGGGCGTGAACTTACTTTTGACCCTCAGCGGTTCCGGCATATCGATCACGGCTACGCCGTCACCAGCCACTCTTCTCAGGGGCTAACTGTAGACCGAGTGCTAATCAACGGCGATACGCAGGAATCCCTCCGTCTGCTCAACGACAGAATGGCCTACGTGGCTGTATCGCGAGCAAGGGAAGAAGCTCTGATCTACACCGACTCCACGCAGAATCTCCGCGAGGCGCTCAATCGCGGCACCAACAAAGAAATGGCGCTCGAAGCGACAAAGAATAAATCAAACGGCCTCCAACAAGACCGCAATGAATTGATTAACGATCCGCTCGCAACGCACGAGCTATCGCACAATGGCTTTGATCACGGTATGGACCAAAACTCAGCACAGATTGATCCGACCCAGGCACCAGCCGCCGAGCTTGCCGTTGAGAGCGAGGGTGAGGACATCGCCGCCTTTCTGATGTAGGAAACACCAAAACATTTGAGGTATTACGCAATGACTACACAATTGGATTCATCGACAGCGACCAAACGCTCTCAGCTTCTAAAAGTCAACGACGTCGCTCAACTACTGAACGTGAAGCCACGAACGATTTACGAGATGGTTGCGCAGGATCGTATCCCTTATAGGAAACCGCCCGGCTCAAACATTCTGCGTTTTGATCTCGTGAAATCCTCGCATGGACCAAGGCCAGATCGCCCGCATGACATTAGGAGTCTAAGCACAATGAAAAATCGATGCTCATTCATTTTGATCTTGTTGTATAGTGCGAGCGCCCGTGGCTGCACCTCGGGAAAGGACCATGACAATGTCAGTTTACAAACGCGGCACTAAATGGCACTACGCTTTTTGTGTTCGCAAAGTGCGTTATCGGGGAGCACTCTCGGAGGCTCGCACTAAATTTCAAGCCGAACAAGCTGAGACTAAAATCAAGCTCTCAGTATACGAAGCGCGTTACGGAAAAAAGACGGGCGACAAGGATCTCATCAAGTTCATTGATGAGACTTATCTGCCTTGGGCACGTCAGAACAAGCGGACTTGGAAACATGATGAGTTCCGGGCGCGCACAATTGCAGATTCGTTTAAGGGAAAGAAGTTTTCGCAAATCTCACCGCTTCTAATTGAGAAGTTCAAAAAGGAGCGGCACGAATCAATCACCAAGAAAGGCACGAGGCGGAGCGCCGCGTCCGTTAATCGCGAACTGGAGTTGCTGTCACGCATCTTCAATCTCGCGATTGACTGTGAGGTTGCAGAATCGAACCCCTGTAGTAAGGTTCGAAAACTACGACTGAACAACAAGCGAATCCGTTATTTGTTGGATGAAGAAGCGCCGAGATTACTTGACGCGCTTACAGGCCCACGAGCACATCTAAGGCCGTTGGTCATGGTTGCTTTAGGTACAGGGATGCGGCGAGGCGATCAGTTAAATCTGCGTTGGGAAAAGGTCGATTTCCAGCGGAATGTAATCTACGTTCCCAACTCGAAAACCGGCAGAGATTATACGGTGCCAATGAATCAAGACGTTCGCAATGAACTGCTCGCGCTTCGCAGAGTCGCTGCCAAGAGTGAGTATGTTTTTGTCAACTCGACTACAGGAAAACAGTTCACCGAGATCAAGCGCGCGTTTCAAACCGCCTGCCGCCTTGCAGGCATAACCAACCTCCGTTGGCATGATCTCAGGCATACGTTTGGCACGAAGCTCGGTGACGCTGGATACCCTGAATCTACTATCGCTCAACTGATGGGTCACGCGACGGTTGAGATGGCCTTTCGCTATACCCATGCGACCGAACATGGCAAGCGTGCTGCTGTTGAAGCCGCTCGAATCGCTCGCTCTGGCGTCTGCCACAATCCTGCCACAAACGATCAACGGCCAGTCTTGCTGGCCGCTGTAAGTGGTTGATTTTATTGGTAGCGGGGGGCGGGATCGAACCGCCGACCTTGGGGTTATGAATCCGCCCCTGTAACAATCGGTAACACGTGCGCCAATTACGTTTTGGCCACTTTTATTAACATTTTTCGCGGATCGCAGCCTGTTAGGAGTGCACCAGTTTACGTCTATAACTACGTATTTCCACTCCAGACCGACACAAATTTCCCCACATGTAGACAGACGAAAGAGAATACTTTTTTCGTGCTCCTACATGCTGGAACACAACAAGTTTTCTGCTCACCTAAGGCTTAGGAGCCGACGGTCCTGTCTTTCCTGTAGGGCTCTCAGCTTTTTCTGGAAATGCGCAGACAGACGAGGTTTCGAGAACGAGATCGAAGATTTCATCTTTACCGACTTCTACATCGTTTCCGGCTAATATATTTCCAAGTTCTTTGGCTAACGAGAAAAACGTCGTTGCGGCTATGAATCTGGTTTCTTCGTCTTTCGCGATTGCTGCGACGGTACCCGTCGCGACACCGGCGATAGAAGTAATAATCGGCGCGACGGGAGAAATACCCCTTCCAGCCACGCAGTTCTGTTCGGGTCGATCTGTGTATTCGCACGGATCATTCCTTCGTTCGGGTTTATCCGGACTCTTTACAGGACCATGACGGAGAATCGCCATCTCAATTCTATCGCCATTCCAATTTATTAAAGGCTCCAGTCGCAATTCGATCTCTGCGTGATTACGAGGAAACTTTCGCTTTTTTCGGTGTGTTACGTAACCAAAGATTGAAGTATCTTTATCAAAGAGGACTCTTGGTGGGTTCTCGATGGAGTAGATCTTCTCCATCGTTTTGAATTCCACATAATCAGCTTCACGCGCGGTCGCACTGTTCGCTCCCACCACTGCTTTTATTTTGAAGCGCCTTCCCGGAAATTTCATGATCCAAACTCGCCTTCCGCCGAATTCCCAACAGCCGTCGGGATTTTTCAGGGTTGTTTGCGCTAGTGTGTCGGTAGTTGAACAGAAAAGTATAAACACGAGGAACAAGTATTTCATTGAGGACTCCTACTTGGGATTTTTTTCACACAGATGAAGGGATTACCCACTCGCTGCTGACGAAGCCTTTGGAATTCAGACGTTAACCGACCGTCGAACAGAGTCACTTTTCATTACGCCTACGCAGAATGCGAAAGTGCCCTGGACCTCCTGTCCGATTTCGATAACGATGACCGAATGTGATTGATAATTCGCATGCGTCCGAGCAAAAGCAAATTGAAGTTAATGTCGCACTGATTGTGCTGCACGATGTCACCGACAATCGGTTTTTGCGTAGTAATATCGAACCCTTGAAACACCTTGACGTTTTAGGGCATTTTTTATCGCGTGATTAGCAACACAGAATGCGCCATTGCAAATTTAAATTCGACATTCGTGGCGCCACCCCGCATAACACACCGTGAAATGAATACGGCAGACCACGGCACCTTGGTACAGCTACTAAATGAAAAGCCGATATCTTCGGTCCACCTCCTGATTTGCTTACAGATAAGAGGATCGGCTTCATTTGTAAATTGAAACTAGCGTGCTGCTGTTGGGCCACGGCAGCAAGTTTTTTTGCGAACGCTGATGGTGTGGGCATACGACTACCTCTTGTTGGTGGTCAGCGTAATCATTTGAATATTGAGAACCCGGCGTAAAGCACTTGAACGTCTACGCCGGGATTGATGGGGCGCACGATAACCATTGGAAATGTGTTGGTACTTGTAACCGATAGTAATGGCGTGTCCCGAGTTTCTGACAATCTGGACGCCACCGCCAAAATCAAAAGTGAAGTTGAATCGCGCGGCTCCTGGCACTGGAACCTCCTTACTGAAATAGAGAAATCCAGCGGTGCCGCTCACAAACGGTTGAAGCATTTGCGAACGTCTGAAGTTTAGTTTCAATCCGATCGGCGACAGACCGAACCCGTATGTATGCTCCCTCCTTCGTTGAACAGTGAAAGAGCCCGAACCTGTGGGTACGATTGTGAATCGGTTGACTGACAGAACGGCGACCGGCACTACATCGATGGTCCATGAAAATGCGAGACTTTGGTTTCCTGCCAGCACGCGACCGTAACGTAAGCCAATTTTACCGAATCTCGCCTCAGGTGTTTTTCCAATCAATGTAGTAGCGTCAAACGACAGTCCGCCCCATACACCAAACTCGTTTCGCGTATCTTCAACCTTGCCGCTTGGTGGTTGGCCTGTCGTCGTGTTGGCTTGCTGTGCTATGGTCCTGGGCACCAACATAAGAAACGCAAAGATCAACCACAGTGTCAGTGGATATGAAACGCGAATGAGCATATATGTGACCTCCGCATTAACGCACCATGAAATTGTCGCATGGTCGAAGTTCAGATTGTGAAAGATTCGCGAGACCTCACGGTGGGAGAAGCACTCCCATTCGACTACCCTTATCGAAACATGAAGCAGACGATTCTGAAGTCGATCCGCGCCTTCATGGTCTAACGATAAGATTACCGGTGATCTCGGATCCATCTTTCGATACAAAATCGATTGCCCGTCGTCCCTTAGTCTTAGTCATCTCTTTTGTGACGAGCACCTCCATGGTCTTTCCGTCGTCGGCAATATTCTTGGTCTTCAGAACCATGCCCTGGAAAATTGCCTTGTCTACTGAGTTAAGATTCTCACCGGACACTTTCACGTACATCTGATCGCCGATGTTGAGCGGTTCAATGTCCGTGATTTTCGGCTTTGGTGGCGGCGGTGCTGGCGTCGTGATAGGTAGTAGAATCGGAGCACCCCCGTGCACTAGCGAGATTTGCTTGACTAATTTTGCGAGTGCGGCAGGCATGCTCAACGTAAGCATCGTCGGGTCATAGAAGGTTAAGATGGCTCCGTTAGCTCCGGGAGCACCCGGAACCCCCGGCACCAGATTTGGACTCAGGCGAACTCCGTCGACATCGACCCTTACTGTCGCCGCATTAAAGCCACTCCCTGTGATTGCGTAAAGGTTCACGGAACCGGAAGAAAGCACGACGACCTTGTTAGTCATGAAGGCGGCGCCTGAAGGTGGTGTGAAGTTGCTTGCCAGAAACTCAGCCGTATAATCCGCGCCAAAGAACAAAACCCGAGCAGTGAGTTTGGTAGCTTCCAGGAGTGCTTGTGTGGGAGTTACGAACTCTACCACCATGTTGCGGTGCCCTGCGACGACTGCGTTAGCAACTTTGACCACTGGTGCGTCGCTAAAACCATATGCCTTGCCGCCTAATATGATGACGGGGTTGAAGTCTCCGGCCGCCGTACTCGATAGGGTAACCCGCACCCTTGAGTTCTGCGCGCCGATCGGAGATGTATTTACGGCAGTGATGGTCAGGTTCTGGGCGCCTGTATCTGTTCTGGCCAAAGGATCACGCAACCTGGCCGGTGGGCCCAAACGTCCAGCGAGCAATGCGTCTTGTACAAGGGCCAACTTCTGGCCTGCCACCAACCAACGAAAGCTATGATCACTCTGCAGGAAGAAACCCTTCTCGGCATTGTCGAAGATCTGATTACCAAGGATAATCCCCATACCAGGCAAGTAGTAGGATCCACGAGAAGCTACCAATACATTGCCTTGTCCAACGTCCATCCACTCGAGGTTTGCAGGCTCTGGCTGAAGAGGTTCGCTATTCATCGAGAGAACGCCAGGAACATTCAGGTCGTCGAGTTGCTGAACGCTGTCGGAACCTTCGATGTAGTCGCCCACTGTTTTCTTTTTTGATTCGTACTTGCGCCAGAAGGTACGCGCTTCGACTTTCCCGACGAAATCATCAAGGTCGCCGGAGGGGAGTGCCAGGACAGCAAACACCTGTCGTGGACCAGCCTTCACTACTTTCTGTCCGAGCACGGGCCTGAACTGCCAGCCAAAGGTAATCGACCCTGCTGGCACTGAAGTGGCGTTCCAAGGTTGTGCCCGCTGGAATGACACGGTATCGAGATCCTGAACTAAAAAGAGAGTCTCCTTTTGTGTTTGAGCAGATAGACCCAAGCTGATCGGCTGTATGGCGACGCCAAAACCGAATTGGTTTGCGTTCTTTGTGACAGTCGCTACGTTGTAGTTACTTTCGCGGGGTAAGACGGAGATGGTAGTAGGGGCCTTTAACGGGGGACCACCAGGTTGTTGTGTGGTGACAGTAATCTCAACTTCCGCAACGGCATTTTCATAACGCCTCGGTGAGTCCAAATTAATCTCAAAGCCGACGACAGCACGCGAACGTCCAATGGTTGAAGTTGCGACGCCTGCGCCTCCGACCCTCACGGACGCGGTGATTACGCGGTCAGTAATTGACCCCTCCAGCATCAGACGCAAGTTGTCTAGCGCGTGCGTTAGTTCCATTTGCTGAGCGAGAAGCGTTTGTGGCGCGAGGCCGAAAGCTGTCTGCGGTAGAAACGGAATGGCCGAACTCTGTGGTGCAAGCGCCGCCGCCGCGGGAGTAACAGCGGTCTGTGTTACGGTCTGCTTGACAGTGTCGGGTGACGTTATCTTCGTCGTGGTCTCGATCGCAGGAAGGCCGGCTGTTGCGTCGGCGGCAAGGGCTGCCTGCGTCACTTTTTCGTTGACCTCCGTAGTGCTCCCTGTATTTGTCTCGGTGGTAATGCCTGGGATAGGAGTCGTGGTCAGATTAAAGCCAAATGACGAAGTGTCGATACGAGCACCCTGAAACTTGCCGAGAGCGGCAGCGACGCTTCCCTGATCGAAGAAGTCGCGACCGACAAGCTTGGCCTGCAAGGAATTAAACATCAGGGCCAGTGAGCGGTCATCGTATACTTTTGTCTGTCCAACAAAGATGCCGTTGCCTGGCAACAGCGGCTTTGGAGACGCTTCTGAGTGTGCCATTACGAGGTGACCGGTCAGCAGAGCCATTACCAAGAACACGCTGGTTCGTTTTCTCTGAGATATGCTTTGATACATTGTTTTTCCCCCCTTAACTGGCTGAGATCATGAAGATACAAGGCTTTCCGAAAATGTTGCCGGTGTGGCCGTCGATGTTAATTGCATCGCCCTCCTTCTTTCCTAGAACGAAGCGCAAATGCGATGCGGCAGCGCCGACGTCCGCGGGTGTATAGTTCCCGGCTGGTTTGAACATGATGAGAAGAAATGCGACACCGGGAGCTACTAACACAGCCGCAACACCTGTGTAATGGACCCGTCCATTGAACTGGCCTGCTTCTGTTAAAGGGGTAGTCAGCGTCGCAACGGAAGCAGTTCCACTGTTGAGCACTAAATCGCCGACCGAAGCGGCAGCTTTTTTCGCATTAGTCTTTGTAACCCTCTTTTTTGTCATCGGTGAACCTTTCTGTTTTTAACGAGCGGCTTGCTCAATTATTTGTCTTTAGCCTTCCATGTGATTTCCGCCGAAAACATTTCTTATTGGCAATCTCTTGGCTCGAGTCCGCACGAGTTAAAAATGTCAAATATAGATCGATGGACTATCACGGTATCTGGACGGCTCTGTAAGATGTAGTTTTTTATTTCTCTCCGGATTCGAAACACTCGCAGTCGTAATGCATTGAGTCCTATTCCGAATTGCTTGGCCAGGGCCCGTCGATGATTGATCTTGTTGGGTCCACTGTCCGTGTAATACGTCAGAATCAATTCTCGATCACCCTTCGGAATTGCGCTCAAAGCATCATCCAGTTGTTTGAGCATGTTTTCTAAATCCTCATCCTTGGCACTTGCCGGCGATAAGCATCCGGCTCTTTTGCGCTTAGTCATCAATTCATGCTGGTATTCCAGGAAAACTTTCTTTGCCACGCCATAGAAGTATCTTGCGGGATCACCGGTGAACTCGGTGAGATCCGTCATTTTTCGTGCAACACGCTCAAATGTGGTGTCAGCGAGGTCCTCAGCAAAAACACATCGCCTGGCCTTAAACATTATTATCAAACGACCGCGAATCAACTCGTATTTCCTGCCTGCGGATTCGGGATCGGGACCCAGCCAACACAGGAACCGTTCAAAGGCGGCCGCATTGACCCTGCCGTCGTGAACTTTCGCACCTGCTAAAGAAACTGCGCTGCTGTATTGAGTACTCATGCATCGCTCCTTGTCTTTGCGCACACGTGTACCGATCAGGCCGTTGGCCCTCTGGGCGGCACGTATGATTTGATTAAGGTCTAGATGACGCGGGCCAGTCTTAGTAGATCCGCGATATCAAACTTGTCTGGATTTGCTCGTTTGAGAGTAGGTCCTTTCCAGTCAGGATCAATCAGGATTGAGTAAGTACTCTTGCGCAGGACTCCGATAAGGACCTCTGCAACGATGGTGCTGCCTACTGGTCCAAGGTAAATCCCTTGGCCCTCAAGCGCGGCTTCGGCTAGGATGTAAAACCAGAGCGGCGTTTTTTCGAAGAAATTAGTTGTAGTTTTTTTGAGAAAATCAGCCTGAGTTTCAATGTCCGATATCGGTATCTGCTCCGCTACGGACTGGATCTCTTCGGGGGGCATTGGCTTAATTCCATCAATATCCTGAGCCATTCTCTTTGCTACTGCCTGGCCCGTCGGCATTCTCAGCATATAGCCGCGAAGCAGGTTTCTCACGGCAAGATTTCCCACGGTGATATCGTGCCCATTTAGCTGCTCTTTATGGAGGTCCAGTAAAGGCGCGGATATTGTCGTGTCGATTCGCCTGGGAAGACGATCTTCATTGTCGGTCTCAAGGAAACTGGGCCACGAAATCACCCAATCATCCAGGAGGCGCCGATTGGTAAACGCAAAGAGAAAATTGAACAGTCCATCATTGTGTTTGCTATTGAAGCGACCGTAAGACGGGCGCACTTTGCTGTGGCCAAATCGATAGGCTGCAACGGCAAACTCCAGCGGCATGAAAAATGGCTCATTGGGTCGAGGGAAAAATTTAGGCCCCTCGTCTTTGATCCTTTTTACGACACCGGGGTCGCAGATCTGCTCCAGGAAGTTATCCAGCACGATCAATTGATAATGCTGAATTAGGAGTCTTTTTGCGTCTTCGAATCCCACGTGGTACTCGTCGACAATCGCGTTGTGGGCTCGAAGAAACGCAATATGAAGTTGAGCTAGTATGAGGTTTTCGGCATTTCGTGAATCGCCGATGAGTGGAATCTTATTGTCAACTCGTGGAAAGTCATGCAAACCATCAACATTCACACCTTTTGGAAGCCCCTGATCGTGCTTCACCTTTTCAATAATCATCTTGCCATCAGGAGTGGCTTCGGGAGGAGAGAATTGCGCGTCGATATTAGGTCCATAGACATTGTCCAAATCCAGGTTTGGGGAGCGGGCATTGACGATCTTTTTGATTTCCTGCTGACTTAACGGAGTGGGATCTGTCAGGCTGATCTTAACGTCCCGGTCGTCCATAAGCGTAATGTCGTGATCGATGAACTGTGCCAGGAACGTATGGATGGCCGGAACTGGAATACCCTTAATTTTCGGGGCTGGATCTCTCATCGCTTCCGTTCCGATATATCGCAAGTCCGAAACAGTGGTTTCAGATTCAGGTAAGAGATACCCATCGTGTTGCAAGTCCGGGAACATATACCCGAATGGTAATTTGGGTAGAGCGTCCGGCAACATGTGTTCTTCTGGCTCGCGCAATATCCCGCCGTGGTGCACTGTTAACACAACAACCTCCTCACTGAAAGAGCAACGCGCATTGAGTGGAATTAACAGACAGTTAGATCATTTGCCGGTTAATCCCGCAACGAGAAATTAAGTTCCCTAAAAACCTGTGTCGCTGGCTTGATTTCCCCTTCACCCCTGAGCGCCGCGAGGAACCTCTTTCTGCCGGCGGGGTCTCGTTCGAGCCGGACGAGAGCATCTTGGACCCTGGCTTTTTGAGCCACGAACGCAGCATCCAGATCCGAATCGGGCTTAACCGCAGACAGCAATTCGCCTAGTGATTTGGGCTCGTCCAGCATCCCAAGCTCCCCATCGAGTCGTAAAAGCCTATCGATTCCGGGAATGTCTGGTTGGAGTGCGATCTTTGGCGGGGTGGCTGCGACCCTTCTAAACCATGGTCTTACCTCATCGTCGTCCTCATGTTTGTGGACGAGTGCCATGAAGAAGGTCATAGGGTGGCCCATCGGGGTATGAAAGAAGTGAGCCTCCTGTGTTCCCCAGCCGTGTAGCCAACTAATTACACCAAAAATGTCATTGCCATCCTCATCTTTCGCAGCGACGCCTGGCGATGATTCTTTGCCCCTGATGCAAAAGTCTATGAACTCATTCAAATCGAGCGGACTGTAGAACAGAATTTCGATTTTAGGCATGTCATTCTCCTATAAGTTTAAAATGTGAGCTTCTTGGGTTAGTCTCGCATCTGGGGCTGCTGACTGACCGTCTCTGAACAGCCGCGAGTTTACGCAAGCGTTTGCTTTGCGTCTTTAATATCAAATAGTATTACCGCAAAAATCGGGTTAAATTTTTCCTAAAGCCGGTTAACTCCCATTTTAGAGGCCCATTCCCCATGAAGGTCCGCGCATACGAATTCGGCTCTTATCGTCTTAATGTGAGCGAATGTAAGTTGTGGCACGGTACGGAGGAACTAAAACTTCGTCCGAAGCTTTTCAGTCTGCTCGTAATCTTTATCGAACATCAGGGACAGATGCTCGAAAAGGAAGAATTGATTCGCAGCCTCTGGCCTGATTCGGTTGTCGAAGACAGCAATCTCACTGTCAGTATTACAGAGTTGCGTGCTGCTCTAAGTGATGGGATTTACATTGAAACTGTTTCCAAACGGGGATACCGCTTTGTACCCGAAGTCAGGATCGTTCGCGAAGCGACTTCCCCACGCTCCACTTCCGAAGGCGAAGACCTCATCGAGCCACCGGGAGGAGCGTTACCGCTCCATTCCATCTTCTATATTTCCAGACCCAGTGATGACGACTTCTGCCATGCAATCGCAAGGCACGACAGTATTGTGCTGGTCAAAGGTGCGCGACAAGTTGGGAAAACATCGCTGCTCGCTCGAGGCTTGGAGGCAGCTCGGATGGTCGGTGCTCAAGTGCTGCTCATTGACTTTCAGCACTTCGGTCCAGCGGCATTTGAAAGTGCGGGCAAACTGCTACTCGCAATCGCAGAGTTGATCGCATATCAACTCGAGTTGTCTTCGGCGCCGCACGAAAAATGGAACGATCTTCTGAGTCCAAGCAGCAACTGCGAACGTTTTTTACGTCGTGAAGTGCTGGCCGACGAGGAGTCGTATTTCGTGTTGGCGCTCGATGAAGTCGATCGTCTCTTCAATCACGATTACGCAAGTGAGATCTTCGGACTCTTTCGTTCCTGGCACAACTTGCGAGCGCTCGATCCAAACGGACCGTGGGCTCGTCTGACAATCGCGATCGCTTATGCGACAGAAGCTCATCTTTTCATTTCTGATCTGAACCAGTCACCCTTCAATGTGGGCACGCGGTTGACTCTCGAGGACTTTACCCTCGAGCAACTCGTGGAACTCAATGGGCGTTATGGGAATCCCCTAGTCGACAATAAGCAGCTAATTCGCTTTCAACAACTGGTTGGCGGTCATCCTTACCTGTCGCAAAGAGGCTTGTACGAGATGTGCAAGCGCAAAGTGACGCTCCCAGAGTTGGAGAAGCATGCCGATCACGATGATGGCCCCTTCGGAGATCACCTCAATCGATTGTTGCTTTCGTTGCAGCAAGATCAAAACCTACTGAATGAACTGCGTGGCTTTTTGCTCTCGAGCTCAACCTTATCAAACAGCGCCTTCTATCGATTGCGTAGTGCTGGCGTCCTCTCAGGAGATACCGCAGACGATCCACGACCACGGTGTGATCTCTATGCCCGATATTTGCAAAAACATTTAGCATGAATGCCCTTCCGAACTTGAGTGCTCCAGAGTTTTATGTTGTTGGCGGAACTATGTGGCCCGACGCGCAGTCGTACGTGCGCCGCAGTTGTGACGAAGAGTTATATACCGGTCTGGTCGAGAATGACTTCTGCCACGTTTTGACAGCAAGGCAGATGGGTAAATCTTCGTTGATGGTGCGTACTGCTGCTCGTTTGCGCAAATCAGGAATCCGCGTCGCAGCTTTGGATCTTACCGGCATCGGAACCAATCTCACGCCCGAGCAGTGGTATAGCGGACTTATAGTCCAATTGGGTGATCGTCTCAGATTGGAAGATGAGTTGCTCGACTTCTGGTCGGCGAATCTCTCTATTGGACCGATGCAGCGATGGATAAATGCGATTCGAAAAGTGGTATTGCCTTCACGCGCGGGGCGTCTGGTGATCTTTATTGATGAAATTGACGCCGTTGCGAGCTTGCACTTCTCGACCGACGAGTTTTTTGCCGGAATCAGAGAATGCTACAACCTCCGCAATGAAGATGCGGAGATGAATCGTCTTACCTTTTGCCTGTTAGGAGTGGTGAATCCTTCCGAACTGATAAATGATACTCGCACGACGCCTTTCAACGTAGGCCGATGGATCGAGCTAAACGACTTCACGGAGCAAGAGCCTTTGCCGCTCGCAGAAGGTTTGGGACGCAGCGCGGCAAAGAATCACACGCTCTTAGAGCGAATTCTCTATTGGACCAACGGTCATCCATACCTGACGCAACGTCTCTGCAAAGTAGTTTCAGAGAACGGCGCCCATAACACAATTCATGACATTGATGAAGCGATCGAGCGAACGTTCTTTTCCAAGCGAGCACAGGAACATGATGACAACCTGGTTTTTGTTCGCGAACGATTGTTGCGCAGTGATGCTGATATCACTGCGCTTTTGAATCTTTATTCGCGTGTCAGACGAAACAAGAAGGTCGCTGCCGACGATTCTCAACCTCTACCCGGCATTCTGCGATTGTCAGGAATTGCTAGGGCGGAAGACGGCAGACTTCGTGTCAGGAATCGTATCTACGATCGGGTTTTCAACAACAATTGGATTAAGGCGAATCTTCCCGGCGCCGAAGTTAGAAGACAACGTGCAGCGTTCTGGCGCGGTGTCATCCGAACCACCGCTGTAGCCGGTGTGATACTGACGATCGTGACGGCTCTCGCAATTACCTACTTTCGACAGCGAAACCTCGCTCTTAATCAGATCGCTGTCAATAAAGTCAACAAACAACTCTTATACATGCAGAGCATGAAAGCAGCGAGCCAGGAATATGAGGCGGCTAACATTGCCCGCGTGGAGACTTTGATTGAAGCTACGTCACCGCAATCAGCAGAAGAGGATTTGCGAGGCTTTGAATGGTTTCTATTCTGGCGCTATGCAAATGCTGAGACAATGCGCATCAAGGAACCGGGCCAAATCGCAAACGCAAAATTTCATCAACATGATGATACGATCGTAATTGCGAGCGCGATACACACAGCGGTCCAGGGAAGTCGTCACTATTCAATCCAGCTATACGATCGAAAGTCACAGAAAGAAACGCTCTCGTTCAACGTCCCTTCCGGTATAAATTTCGACATTGCCACATTCTCGCCGGATGACAAATATGTGGCGACTGACGCACCTGACAACTCGGTAGCTGTGTGGGATCTTTCTTTGAAACAACAGGTTCTTAAGCTCCCCGGGCCTGGACGGGCAGTTGTATGGTTGACTTTTTCATCCGATCAGCAAGCTCTCGCGGCCGCCTTTGTTGATGGGACATTCAGGGCATGGGATCTGAACTCAGGCAAACAGAAGTTCGAAGGACGTTCCAAGCTTGAGCAACCAAGCATAGCTTTCTCGCCAGACCAAAAATATCTGGCTGTAGGCATGGACCAGAATGTTGCTGAGCTCTTCGATGCTCAAACAGGAAAATCTCTGCGATCTTTCTCTTTCCCGAAAGGTCCCTTAGGTCTGATGTTCTTTTCACCGGACGGCAGTAAGCTCTTCGCGACGACAACAGTTGGCCACCTCTACTGTCGGAATGTTCATGACGGAGAGCTTCTTATTTTCAGTGAGAGTCACTCAAACGAAGTGATCTCATTTGCTTTTGCTCCGAATGGGAAAACCTTGGCGACTGGGTCGCTCGATCGCGCTTTAAAAATATGGGACGTGTCTACCGGAAAGCAGCTGCGCACGATTCGGGGCCATGGCGGCTGGGTAACTTCTGTTCATTGGTCACCTGACGGCCGATATCTTCTGTCGGGTGATACCGATGGTCTGATCAAAATGTGGGACATGCAGGCCGTCGAGATGCCGGTTTGGCCGGACGAGAAGCCGGCTATGGTGTCGGTGACAGGCTTCACAGCGCAAAATGAGTTACTTGCAATCGGACTCGGCGCCAATAGGAATTTGAAGCTGTGGAATCTTTCAAATGGAAAGATGTTGGCTGACCTTGGTCCTGCTGAAACGGTTAGCAGTGCGGCCTTTTCGAAAGAAGCAACGTTGGTTGCCGTAGCCGTACCGCCCGAGGTCAGGATTTATTCTGTTACGACCGGGACGTTGATCAGCACGTTGGCCGATCGCGTAAAGAGCGTCTATAGTTTGCAATTCTCACCAGACGGCACAAAACTCCTTTCGGGAAATGCGGGAGGCGACGTCATTGTTTCGGACGTTTCGACTGGAGAAATAGTAAGGAGACTAAACAGCGGAAACTCGTTTTACCGTGCTGTGTTTTCACCGGACGGCCAAAAGATCGCCTCGGCCGATCAGGACGGAAAAATCCGAATATGGGACGTTGCGTCATGGACCATTGAGAAAACTCTGATGGGTCACCGAGGTGCTGTCAGGCTTTTATGTTTCTCACCCAATGGTCAAACACTCGCCTCAGCTGGCGCCGACAACACGGTGCGATTGTGGGAGTCAACGACAGGGCAGGAGTTGAAGCAGCCTATCCGATCTGATTATATCCAGCGCTTTGCATTTACTCCCGACGGCAAACGACTGATTACAGCAAGCTACGACGGAACAGTCATCCTTTGGGATCCAGGCGCTATGCAGGAGGTTGTCACTCTAAGAAGAGGTGGTCAAAATGGACCACCATCTTCTGTGAGCTTCTCCAGTGACGGGTTGATACTCGCAGTCAGTGATGAAGGTGGTGCCGTTAAGGTTTGGCAGGCTGGCCAGCCACGGCATTAGTAAGCAGAACTTGTCAATACGCCAAGCGGCAAACGAAAGTTGATCGCCAACCGACACGGGACGCTACTTCTACGAGCTTGTGCTTTGTGGAGTCGCCAAAGGTAGTCTGTTGGGACGTTTTTGAATGTCTCATTGGCGCAGAATCCCTCCTTTCGTAACCCGATCCAGCACTTTATTTTCCGCCCGATTTCCTCAATAAACGTCGGCAAAATATGCATAAGTGCCGACGTTTCGTTGATGATAGTGACCCCAATAAACCACAAACCGTTTACGCCGACCGGACCTGTGAGGAGTGTAGCTATGGATAACTAAGAACTTTATCGTGCGATCGGTAACATCAGCCTCTCACTTCAGGGGATCGTAATTGGTGGGCTGTTTGTAAGCTAGGTCAAAAAAGTCTTGCGCTAACGGCTGCGGATCTGAGTCATCGTCAGTTGCCCGAAGTCTCCTGAGAATAATCATGGAAAGAACTTTTTTTGGCGGCGGGAAGAAGGCAAGGATTGTTGATGTCTCTTCATGGAACTCCGTTGATCTTAAGACCCGACGCTACTCCCAAAGTCCGGTCGGTTTCCAATGTTGATCGAAGACACTTTGATCGACGACGGCGTGCGAGACGGGCACGAGAAAGTCGACTAGAATCGCCGTTATCTCTTGAAGTGATCTGGCGTCAGCTCTCAGTCCTGACTTGTTGAGAAATGCGTTCCATTGAACGTTCTTCTCCCGATCATCATAGAACTCGGCGGTAAATGCTAACGGAACTTCACTGGGAACTGCTGTTTTGCGATTCTCAAAAGTTGCCTTAATTGCTGCCGCGAGTGTCTTGCCATCAAACGAGAAATCTTGACTCAGACACCAAAGATCAAAGAAGTCCTTCTACGACTATTGAGCATTCCTAGTGTAGTGCGTCAAACAGATCATAACTTATGACCTCGGTGGTCACCTGAAAAGCGGCCATGTGTGGTCACTTGAAAACCGGCCATAGAGAGGCGGCCGGGACGAGTGGTTTTTACGCTTTCGTTGTCGGTTTGTCCATCCTTATTTCCGCTAAGC
>Ga0126311_10000276_pt1 | contig 24619 bp, 19 predicted proteins | sample Plot61_FD_92539 | JGI IMG/M metagenome (GOLD analysis project Ga0126311, IMG submission 92539) | Serpentine soil microbial communities from UC McLaughlin Reserve, CA, USA - Plot61 | ecosystem: Environmental > Terrestrial > Soil > Grasslands | place: USA: UC McLaughlin Reserve, Lake County... | reverse complement strand
TCGCCCTTGTTGCGTGTGCTGATACTATTATTCGGCATGGTCGATTCCTCATTCTTAACCGGATAGGAGTCGGCTGTGTAAGGGTTGGCGAGTGTTACTAGCACTTGCCAGCCCGCTCTTTTTTGTGGGTGCGGCCACTATAGAGACAGGACTTTCGCTTGTCAAGAAAATTATGCCGATATCGGGTCACTTTTTGCAGAATGCTATACTTGGGCCAATGAAGATCATCAGCACGGCTGAAGCCGCAAGACGTTTGGGCGTAACCGCTAATCGGGTGCGCGTGCTGATTAGGTCAAAGCGGTTGAAGGCTACCAAAGTCGGGCATGACTGGCTGATTGATCCGAAAGACCTTGACGCCGTGAAGGAGCGAAAGGTGGGCCGTCCCCGGAAGGCTCGCAAGGGCACAAAAAAGTAAACTAAGTATTTGACCTAGAACAAACTTGGTGGCCTGTTTCGACATAACCTGGATACGAGGTCTGATGAGTTGAGGACGTATTTGAGACTTAAACTTATCGAGCTTGATTCCGTCTGTACTTCAGCAACTTAAATGCCATATCGTATGTATCCGAGTATTCGATTTTATGAGGCTCTCATGCGCAGCATCACTGGCCAGAGGCCGCGCAATTGTGCGGCGGGCAATTCGAACAATAGCTTGGATATGGTCGATTCGTAATAGCGTGCCATTTGGGGTGAAACTGCAAGTATCTTCGTCAATAGTTCACCAAAGGCCTTGCTCATTCCGCTTGTGTCACCAGGTCGCATTGAAAAGTGTCAAGCCAGCCTCGAGGAATTCTGCTGCGGCTCGAGCCTTTGATGGTTCGCGCTCTTCAGCGTCATTTTAGTAAGGATGAACTTGATCTACTTCCAACACGTCCCAGAGATAACCCGACTCTTCGTCGTCACCAGGCAGAAGGACTCTCGCGCCGTGCCTTATTGGGTGAGTGAGGGTGTGTTGGGCCACCTTTTGCAACATCTCCGAATTCTTGATACGCGTAAATAGCCAACGTTTGCACCAATAAGCGAACAGCATTCTGGTGCGTTCCTCTTTGTCCGATTGAGGCACAATATATTTCGGTCGCTTAGTTAATCCCAAAAGGAGTTCCTTGTAGTTGGTCGCCAGAGGAATTCCGTAGATGACTCGTTCATTGCCGTGGAGCAAAAGTTCATCACTCAAGAGTCCAACTAAATCCAAAGCTTCGCGAATTTTGCGCATCAGCGGATTTACGCCCTCACCAAAAATGCTGTTCACGCGCCTATTGCCTTGTCGACCCAAAAGGAATTTGATCCAGTTCATGGTCTCTTGGCTGAAATGGAATGAACCGAAACCGGCACTGTAACCCCATTTTTTGTATTCGAACTGTTGGCCTCGAGAGCCTCCGAATGCTTCAGCAGGAATCTTGATACGGTTGTACTGACTGGACCCAATCCCATACAAGCTGGTAGTGCAGAGCAAAACCAGATGGTGAGGCCGACGAACAGGAGTTGCTTTCATGCATGATGCAATGATACTCGGTTTCTTTTGATAGCGGTCAGCATAGTATTCGACGATTTCCGGGCTGCCTAGCAGCATGCATACTAACTTTCCTCCCAGCACAACGTTGTAGGGGGCGACGGCCCCGCATACAGTGATATCCATCATATCTATACCGACATGTTCAGCTTTTACCAGCCGAATCAACTGGCCAATAGCACCGCGAACCTGCGGCGCTTTGATCGCGTCAAGCATCTGTCGTCGAGTGCCACACCCGAATCCGTGTTCGTGAAAGGCTTTCCTGATGACCAACAATTTCGCAAGTTGAAGACAGCGTTTACTGCGAAACAAGTTCGTTTCAGCTTTCTTCCGGCATACTCTCGGATCATTGAGATCGTCGGTGTTTGACTTGTGGACTGCCACGTGTGGATTGAGTTCATGCCGAGCGCGGGCGGCCTTTCCCTCAGCTCGCAACACTTCAATTAACTCGAGACTTGGTTTTTTAAGCTGTGCTCGCTTAAGCAACCCGTCGCGGACAAGATCATTGATGGAGATGCCATCGATCAGGTGCTGCAAGGCGTAATGTAAACGCTTAGCTATTTTTAACGACGGCCGTTCTACGAACGTGGTCGAAAATCCACTCGCATCCCAACCGATCAGTTCGTCCCTCACCCGCTGCTGAACCACTGAACTTCCTAAAGCCGCGATGCCAATAATTGGGTGGTTAGTTGCCGCGGCGTCGCGAATTAGAATCATCACTGAACGGCCCGGTACGGACTTGTACTCATTAACCCAAGTCAATCGGAAATAACGCCAGATGTCCCGAAGCTTCAGTCCCGTTTGCTCGCATATGTCATCACCTTCGACGAACTGGATGTACGGCGATATCACATCTGAGGCAAGTGAGACTTGGTCGCCTCCATGGCTGGCATTGTCGAGAACAGTGAGTTGTTGTGCTAATTCTTTGCCATCTCGCATCAGCGAAAAGATTGAATGCCAACCTTTGGACGTTAGCCTCTGACGCTCCATTCCTCTGACAAAGTCAGTTATAGTTCGCTTGGCGAGTGTCGCATCTCGTTCAATTAGATGTGCCTTTCTTACTCTCTCCTTTTCGAGCACCGGGGAGTTGTCAAGTTGCAGTGGAGAATGAATCACAACCCCACCGTCAGCTACTTTCAACTTCCAAGTTTGAGCCACAAGGTCGAGTACAACGCTGCACGCCATGTGGAACTTGATATCTTCCATTGAGTATGTACGACTCTTAATTACTGACAAGCCCCGGCGGAACCGTCTCAGAGTTTGACTAGACAACAGACCATCGGGTGTCATGGTCGTCTCTTGACTGAGGGCAGAGCAAAAGTCCACGAACCGGCGGTCCAGTTCCTCCGAACCGAACCGCGGCGCCAGGTGTAACCAGCCTCTTGGAGTGATTTGAGTCAATTGATCCTTCATTACACGAGTACAAGTGCTAATTTAACCTAAAAACGCGGCCAGAACATTACTCCAAGACTCCCTTAGGGATCCGGCACAAGCGCGTTCTGCCTTTGTTCTCACTGCGCATTCGGCCCTCGCCGCGGCAAACAGCAAAATTTCCAAATACTGGCGCGTACTCTTTACATCCGTACAGACGGAGCAAGCAATAGGTGCATAGATCCGTTCATAGAATGGGTGGTCCTCGTTTAGCAGCAGCACGACCTCGCGTTCGGTGGCCACCGGCACATAAAAACTCAATTCCTTCAGGACCTTGTGTTCTATTCGATACGAAAGTCCGGGCAGCGTAACGCTCCTCGGCTGTTTGCTTGATTGCTGGCTTTCAGCCATTCCGTAACGCGACATGGAATTAACTTTGATGATCGGTGGCTCCAGTAAGTAATCGCGACTCTCTACCAACGCCTGTGCTCCGGATAAATTGTCGCTGCCCTTTATGTCGGTAAACGCACTCCTGACACTCGCGTTCAATTCGTGAGCGATCTTTTCAATGTCAGGGGTTAGGATACTCAGTAGTTCATCGGTAGGATGGATGCCCTGCTTGTTGTGAGTTACACCGAACAGTTCGTCGAGCGCAGCGTCGAAACGGACTTCGCAGCGCCACCAGTCGTCATAATTCTCCTTCCGCTTGCCTCCCATAAAAAACCACCCATGATCAATCTCTCGGTTGGCGCGAATGATAGATACTCCGGCACCTTTTGAAATTCCAAATCTTCGTTTTTCCTCATTTGAGAAAGAATGCCACTTTGCAACCGGAAGAGCAGAAAATGTAACTGTAACTGCTGAACTATCACCTTGCGATCTTGCTACCGGGACTGTGATCTGGTATTGCAGCGGTGGACCATACGCTGTTGCGCCAACTAGGTTTTCACCTTCGTTCAAGAAGAGCGGGTCGTTGCTCTTAACCTCTATTCCATTGATGGTAATTGATTTCCCGGCTAGGATTTGCCGGCGAAAACTTCGGCCGAGTTCAGTGTCTAGTTTTGCAGCGACAGTCTTGGCTTTCTTATGATTGAGTCGGTCACAACGAGACCACCGGACAACAGTCCCGCTTGAACTATCAATGGAAGGCCGCTCGTTTTTCGTCGCGCACAGTGGTTTTGGTACCGAGCTTAATTTACCAGCAGCGATTTGATCAACATCTAAGTAGCTCCAGTAAACCCGAGCGGGATTCGTCCAGCTATAGACATCGAGTCGACGTGCTTGGCTCAGTGAACTGTTTGGTAAACCCATGCCGTAACGCCCAACCCCTTCGCGGCTGTTAAACCGGGTACTACCTCCGAATTGCAATGCCAGTCTTAACACGCTAGGTGGCATTCCGCAGCCGTTATCCCTGACAACTACTGTCAACTGACGGGTACCGTCTACGTTGGCTTCGAGGATTGAAACCTCGACTTTTGTGGCTTTTGCTTCGAAGGCATTATCGATTAGCTCTGCCACTGCTGAAGCGGTTGTCTTGTATCCCGAATCGCGCGTGGCCTCGATGAAACGATTCAGGGCAACTACTGGATAGTTTTTTGTTGGCATAGTCCTAAGTGACTCGCCTCTCCTTTTTCGGTTTTTGGCGGGATTCTACGTGAATTTCAGCCTGGCGGGGTGAAACCGAGAGCCGCGACCCGAAGGCTGTATAGTAGTCTAGCTATCACTAACCGTAATTTCTTTCCGATGCTGCACTTGGGGAACAAAAGTTGGACATTAGAAGGTAGATTAGGCGGCATGCACTAGGGGTTTTGCCGCGAACATTCACCAAGTTGCCACGAGCAGCCATGACTGGAGGATAACTATGGTTTCAGATCGTTTGTTAAGTGAGGTCGAGCGTCAAAAGAAATATCTTGGACGACTCCCCGAAAAGTTCGAATTCCCACTCTTCAATTCCAAACAGGCTCTGGAGTCTCAGCGACGGAATGGATACCGCGACACTGCTTCTGCCGCGCGTGAAATTGTTGACAATGCCTTGGAAGCCGGTGCGAAGCGCGTCCATCTTACGTTCGAGCATAAGACCTCGAAGCAGCGACGGGACCTCGTGACTTCAATAGCTTTCATTGACGACGGATCCGGCATGGTCCCACAAATGATTCAGTACGCTCTCACGTTGGGCGGCGGCACCCATTTTGATGAGCCAGACTTTATCGGAAAGTTCGGTTTCGGACTGCCAAACGCTTCCATCAATCAGACTCTAAGAGTGGAGGTGTACTCCCGAACGGAGAAGACGGATGACATCATGAGGGCCGTACTTGACGTCAACGAGGTGAAGCAGCACGGTTTGCAAACCGTATTTCCGCCAGAGAAAGCCGAACTCCCAAAGTTCGTCCGCGATTATCTGAAGCGCACTAAATTCAACTTTGATCATGGGACCGTAGTAGTCTGGCACGCGCCCGACCGACTAACATATCGCACCGCTGCTCTGCTGAAGGAGCACATCCTCGATGACTTCGGCATTACGTACCGGTATTTGCTTGGCAGCGACGTCGAACTGCTGGTAGAAGGAAAGCAAGTTGAGATTGTTGATCCCCTCTTCTTGGATCCCAACGGTCGTTACTTTGTGGCACCCGATAAAGACCAGGGCTTCGGCAATGGTGGCGCGGTTGAAGTTCTAAATCGTTCGTTCGTTGTCAAGTATTACAAGGACGAGGACACCGGTACGCCTCACCTCGAGAAGATTAACGATTTGAGCGAGATCGACGAGAAAGACGAGAGTCTAATCTCGTACGGTCCAATTCACATCAGGGTCTCACGACTCCCCTACGGATTCGCTACAAAATTCGATTATAAACTTGACGAGTTCTCGCCGAAGAGAATGGAGATCCGTCAGTCCCGTCGCGGGATGTCTTTTGTGCGAGCTGGAAGGGAGATTGAAACGCTGGATGCTTTCCCGCACACCAATCGGGACAAATCGAACGGGATGGGAGATTGGCCGCTACTACAGGCTTACGCTTATCACTGGGGCGTCGAAGTCAGATTTGGGCCGGAACTGGATGAGGTCTTTGGCATCACGAACGACAAGCAGCGCGTACGACCAATCGAGGATTTTTGGCGTGTTGTCGCTGTGAAGAACGACATCGAGTTGGATCGAATACTACGTGCGGAGAATAGGTGGCAGGAGCAGCTGCGTCATAAGAAAGAGGAGGAAAGGAAGAAGGCCAAGAGGGAGGCGCTGATGACTCCTTCCAACGAACCTAGTCCGGCTGAACAAGCCGCAGCAGCCGTAGATGTGGTCACGGGAAAGGGGGCGCGGGTCCCAGAATACCAACTCGAACAAGTTCAGGAGACCACGGAAACCGAGGTGAGCCGGCGAGTTGGAGTGTCAGCGAAAACAAAAGACGAGGCCGGAGCGGCGATTGAGTCGGAGCGAAAGCGCCGGCCTTATAGAGTCGAATACTTTGAAGGAGCCCACGACGCGTTTTATGAGCCGACTTGGGGCGCTGCCGGACAAGTCGTTGTTCGCGTAAATCGGGCGCATCCGGTTTTCGAAACGCTTTACGGCGACCTTTTCAATATCGAAGGAGGCTTGCGGGCAAAGGAATCGGTAGATTTACTTCTGATTGCATTGGCCAGGGCCGAGTTAACGGCGGAGGTTGATCTGACCAAGCAATTCTACGAGACACAGCGTAAAGAAAACTGGAGCCCATTCCTAGCCAGTGCGCTTAAGGCTCTCGTGCACTCGCTGGGACCCGCTGCTAATGGCGAAGAAGAGAAAGAAGAAATCACGCAGGAAGTAGGTGCGGCGGCGTAAGAATGCACATCGTTAGTCAATCTTGGCTACTATGTAAATGACGAGTGGCCCAATCGCGGGGAGGACTGGTTGAGCAACCTCGACCAGTTTTTTCCTAGCCTTGTCACCGGAAAGCGTGATAGATTTCCGGCAAATTCAGTGGAGGCAGTGCAGGCGCGGTCATGAACCGCAATGACACCGAAGTCGCTGCAGCAGCCTTCACAACCGTCATCTCGAAAGATGTTCGGTTTTTGTTGGCTGATGTAGCTCTGAGGAGTCTGTAAATGACTGTTTCCACTGCAGACGCTGATCTATTCAGCGCAAGCTTGGCGGGCTTTCAAGCTCGCGACCCTCATTTTGATGAGCGGTTCCACGAATTGCTTCGACCCTACCTGATAAGTCTAGCCAGAAAACTTGCAAGTGATCTACCTGACGATCTGCAGGAAGAAGTTGTCCAGCAGACAAGTCTCGATCTAATCGGAAATTCAAGGACGAAGTTTGATTTGCGACGCGGATCAGCGAAGGCCTTCCTCTTCTATTCAGTTTGCAATGCGCTCAGAACTGTGCGCGCCAATTATTGTCCGCCAGGAAATCCAACGCGGCCGAAAAAATCCAACAACGAGTGCGTCCCAGCCAATTCGGCCGTTTCTATCGAAGAGTTGGGCTATGAACTCGGCACACGTTCCGCCGAGCGACAGATCGCGGCCAGGTGCGATGCTAATTCTTTACTGAAGAAGGCACAGCCACGAGTGGCAATCGCACTGAGACGAATTCACTACATCGGCGATACGCTGAACAAGGTCGCTTCTGATCTAAATCTGAGTCGTTTCAAACTCAGCCGCGAAATCTCTGCTTACTGTTTGGGCGTACAGAATGTTCAAAGCGACGTCGTAACGGCGTACCGGTTCGTCTGTTGAACTGACACTGACGGCACAAGTAGTCACCTGGTGCTGGCACTTATAGTGAGGTAAGTAAATGAACAACCGAGAGGCCTTATTCATTTCCCACGCTAACCCCGAAGATAATGCGTTCGCGCGATGGCTAGGCGCGAAATTGGCGGCGATGGGCTATGAGGTCTGGGCAGATGTTATGCGCTTGCGTGGAGGATCGGATTGGGCACGTGAGCTAGAAGTTGCGCTCAGGACGCGTGCGATCAAGATGCTGCTCGTGTGCACGCCGAGGGCCATGGACAAGCAGGGAGTTCGGAATGAGATCGAAATCGGCGCGCAACTGTCGAGTACTCTGAAAGATCGGGAATTCATAATCCCTCTGCGGCTACAGCGCTATGAAGCGCCCTTTAGGATTGTGCAGGCGCAATATGTCGACTTCACCCAGAGTTGGGCTGCGGGACTTGCGGAACTCGCTGATCTGCTCAGTAATGTTCATAAAATCCCTCGCAGTACGGGCAGACCAATGGCCGATTGGCTGGCGGCCCAGACTGAAGGAGCTACGAGATTAATTCAGCAGAATGAGCCGTTGATTTCAAACTGGCTGCTAGTCAAAGGGTTGCCCGAGTGTATTTATTATTGTAAGCCCTCGGCTGCTATCTCGATTGAATACTTCCAAGACAGAACCAAGCACCACTGGCCGGTGGTTCCTTTCGAGGAAGGCGTTCTTACATTCGCAACTCCAGATACTGGGGGACTGCTGTGCCCGGGATTGCCGTGCAGCATCGTCGCGCAAGCATCGGTAAATGATTTTCTGGAAAATGGCTGGCCTGATCTGGAAATCGATGCACACCAGGCCCGTTTGAAATTCTCTGATCTTTCCAACCAAGCTTTCGATAATTTTCTGCGGGAGCGTGGACTCACAAGTTATGAGGGTTCCGGAGGCCGCTTCGCGTGGTGGGGCGATATTCGCACAGTTCCCTTGACCCAAATTCGGTTCGGCTTGAGTTGCCGGACGGGACGACGGCAAATCATCGGAGTGTCAGCGAAGCGAAACGTGCATTGGCATTATGGCATCAACGTTCAGATTCGAACCGCTCCTGTGCGACACGCTCGAATATCATCACGGCTCATTTTTACTGAAAACGGACTTGACGCGATCAGAGATCCAAAGCGCATGCATCGATTGCGCCGCTCTTTCGCAAAGTCTTGGCGCAATGCCCGATGGCGCGACATGATGCTGGCTTTCTTGTGGTGGGTTGCTAATGGCAACTCCGAAATCTCGCTGCAAGTCGCTGAACTCGAGCAAATGACTTTTGCGTTGCCATCGGCAAGTTTCAACTGTCCCGTGAGCGTTGTCCATGCCGGGGAACGGCCACCGGATGAAGATGATCCGGATGCGGAACTCGAAGAGTGGGATTCGTCGTCGGATGAAGGCATAGAAATAGAGGACCAAGTTTATGTTTGAACCTCGCCTTATTCATGTAGCTGAACCCACGCTGCAGTTTCGTTTCAATCAAACGGGGGACTATCCGAGAGACGGTCTCTATTTGTTTGGACCAGTTGACGCAGCCACCCAGCCGCGCCAGGTGCGATACGGTGTTATTGGCACACCTTCATCACTCCGCCGTTTCGAGGAGTGGGCTTTCCAGGTATCGAGTTTCATCGATGTCCCCGAGCGAGGCAGAATGTCCAAGGCCATTGAGGCTCATCATGTGGCCTTCCCCGGCTTCAACGAAGCTTTCTTTGCCAACTGGCCAATCAGACCAGCGCGAACAATTACCGACATCGATGAAAACGGTCTGTTGAAAGCCATGCACATCACCAACAGGTACGAGGCTATAAAAACTGCGGTTGATGTTTTTGTAGATCGCTTGGTTGCTGAGCGCAAGCGCGATGAAGACCCGCCCGACTTTTGGTATGTTGTCATTCCGGAGTTCATTTATGAACTCGGTCGCCCCCGTTCGATGGTGCCGGCGTCGGACCGAATCGTAGGCAAAATAGTTTTGAAGGAAAGCGAAGTCGCAGACCTTGCGATTAATCCGACTTTGTTTGGTTATGCGGAGGAAGAAGCCGAGGTATATAAGTACGCCAAGAATTTTCGCCGGCAACTCAAAGCTCGACTATTGGACCAGCAGATCGTCACTCAAATCGTACGGGAGACTACTCTTACACCTCATGAATTTCGGAAAGCGAACTCAGCTGAGCTTAAGCGCCGTGTAGAAGATCCGGCGACGATTGCTTGGAAGCTTTGTACTGCTTCTTACTACAAAAGCGGCGGAAAGCCGTGGCAACTTGCGAATGTACGCTCAGGTGTGTGCTACGTTGGATTGGTTTACAAGCAACAACCGAAGAAAGATGACCTACGTCACGCTTGCTGTGCCGCGCAAATGTTCTTGTCTGACGGGGAAGGCGTGGTGTTTCGTGGGGCACTGGGTCCCTGGTACCAGCCGGATACTAGACAGTTTCATCTTGATAGGGCAGCCGCGCACAATCTGATCAGTTTGGTGCTCGGCGAATACCGCCTGCGACATCCTAGTGGCCCGGCAGAGCTGTTTATTCACGCAAGATCATCTTTTAGCGATGAAGAGTGGGAGGGTTTCACTGAGGCCTGTAACGGAACCGGAACGAACATTGTCGGTGTTCAAATTTCCGATGCTTGGGATCAACTCAAGCTGTTCCGCTCGGGCAGCTATCCAACGATTCGCGGCACTGCCATGCTAACAAGTAATCGTTCGGCGTATCTTTGGACCTCAGGGTATGTACCACGGCTCGACACCTATATGGGACCGGATACACCGAACCCACTTCAAGTTTCAGTACGAAGGGGAGACGCCAAACTCGAAACCGTGCTGAGCGACGTACTCTCACTCACCAAGATCAATTTCAATACCTGTTTATTTAACGACCGAGAACCGGTAACGATTCGGTTCGCAGATGCCATAGGGGACATTTTAGTGTCTGCCCCAGTTTTGTCTGAGCCCCGTTTGCCGTTCAAATTCTACATATGATCTTCGGAAAAAGTGGCTCCGAACAGAAACTATCATTGGTCTGACGTCTCATGAGGACAATTCAAGTAAGGGGAATGTGTTAATGGTAATAAAGATCACCGGGCAATTCTCGACAGTGGAATCAAGAATTGGAATGGCGCGAAACTAATCCAACAATAATTCCTGATTTACGGGAAACTTTACTGTTTGGAAAAGACTTTACAGCGGCGGATTTCCGAAAGGTGGATTTCAGTGGTGCGGATTTAGGAGTGCAACTTTCTGCTCGAATACCGAACTGTAGACAAAGCCCTCACTTCTTACAGACAAACCTGGCTCGACGCCGTTAACAAACATACGTCGGAATCTATTCAGCCTTCTCTCAGGTAGGAACTCCAACAGGACGAGCGATCTTCGCTGCCTAAATGGGCAGCAAGTACCACACGGCGGAATACCGCGGTCAGCGGCTATCGAGAATTGAAATCTGGGATTCCCTGGCGTCCAAAAACGCAACCCCCAAGCTGTATTATGGGCGTCCTAACTGAAATTTGGAGTTTGGCATCGCCAATGGGTCTTCCTTACTGATCGTTATTCCCACGACCGTTCCGCAGGCTACAGATTCACCAGCTTGGGGCGTTTGAAAGAGAACTTTGCCTGGTTCGATTGGGAGATCGTAACGATAGGCTAGGACACGGATATTGAGCTTTGAATTGTGAAGTGTGATTTCGGCTGTCTTGTAATCGAGGCCAACAAGCTGAGGGACGCGTGTTTGTGGAGGTCGTGAGAGCCGTTCGCGTCTAACTGACAAGGCGAGCCCTGAAAGAGCGATTGCGGGGAGCACTATAAAACAGACGAGGGCAAAGCCCAGAAGCGTCGCTGCCAATAATGGTCTATTGCGTGTGTAGTAGCCCAAAAGGAATCCTAAGAGAAAATGCATTTGAGTTTCCTGCTTTCTAGAGAATTAAAAAACTAAGGAGCACTAACGCTCATTTTGTTTATGGGGTTGGTGAGTGATTCGGGTGAACCGCCAGTTATGACTGACTAAGGTTTGAAACCGATCTCGCTCCAAAATCTGTTTACTTCGTCGAGAGGTTCATTTCTAAGAGTCGCGTACCATTCAGAGATCGTGAGACTTCTGAGTCTTACATTTGCCCGTACAGCATCATCAATTCCCTTGGGTCCATTCCAACAAAGGACGTTCGTTGTGCTGCGTAATTGCTGTTCTCTGGAATCGTTTAGCCGGTGGACGATCAATCTGGCGAGTTGTCGACACACCGCGGGATTCGTTCTGTAATCAGCGTCAAAGGCGATCAGCGCGGTATAAGGTCTGGCTGCTTTGACGAGTTCACTGTGAGAGCAGGTTACTCCCGATGTGGCGATAACACGGGCAGTCGGTCTGAACCGTACGACGGTGTCAGCCTTCAACGCTCCTTCAGTGATAAGCACCGTTTCGCCTGGAGGAAGTTTCTGCTTAACAAAAGTGAAATGTATTGGTGTTCCAGAGCTGGTGCCATGTCGCTCTTGTGGTGATGAAAGCCAACAGTATCTTTTCTCATCAGACGAAATATCATTTGCGTGTAATCTGATTTGGCAGGCTTGAATGAATCCGTTCTCGTCTTTATACGGTATCAGCAAAAGGGGCATGAGATAATGCCGGGGTTTCCAGAGATGGACCGCACCAGACAGCTCTTGCCAGAATCCGGGTACGCCTATAACTCCTGCACCCGCATGAGACTTGGCGTATTCCGGGAAGTGGACGCGTACGTAATCATTCAAGCTCCAAGCGAGAGCTGCGCGGTCCTGTTTTGTTCGAGGCAGTGCGCCATAGCGGGCCGCATGGGCCTCGAGCAGACCTCGTGACAGCAACCCTCCTGGCCCAGTGACAAGTTCCTTCATGTAATTCGAGGCCGGAGAGAGCTTTATGAACTCCCGAAACACAGCGTCTCTGATTTCCAGAGGAGCCAGCGAAACTAATTCGCTGTTCGCATTCTTGATTCTTGGTCGAATCGTGATGAATGGAGTCTCGTGATGGACGTGGATATTTCCACCGTTACGTGACAGTCCGCGAGATCCCGCACTGATTCGCATGCAGATGGAAGTACCTTCGTCCCTCGAGAAGCCACAATAAGTGGGTTTGCCACAAATCCGACATGGACGTTTCTTGCTAACGCGGGCAAAGCCGACCGAAATCATGGGGTTGGTTTTGTGGCGGCTTCGCTCGGTTCGTATGAGTCGTGCGCGCAAATTCTCATTATATGACCGACAAAATTCTCATTTTATGACCGACGAATTTCACTTTATGACCGACGAATTTCATTTTATGACCGAACCCACACGGCTGGAACTCAACAACGATCGAACCCTCATCCTTGCTGAATGAGCGTTCATTCAGTATTATGCGGGACTGTTAATCTGGTGGAAGTGTCGGAGGAGGGGTGACATGCGCGTGGAGAAGGCGGCGGTGCTGGGGGCGGGGACCATGGGAGCGCAGATTGCCGCGCATCTCGCAAATGCGGGTGTGCCGACGCTGCTGCTCGATATCCTGCCTCGCGAGCTGACGCCCGAAGAGCAGGCGAAAGGACTGAAGCTCGATAGTCCGCAGGTTAAGAATCGGATCGCGCGCAGCGGACTCGAGGCCGCAGTAAAAGCAAAGCCGGCAGCGTTCTTCACACCCGAGTTTGCCGCTCTAGTCACAGCCGGAAACTTCGACGACGACCTCGCGAAGATCAAAGACTGCGATCTGATCATCGAAGCCGTAGTCGAGAACTTACCGATCAAGCGCTCGCTCTTCGAGCGCGTCGAGCAACATCGCCGGCCCGGATCGATCGTCGCTTCAAACACCAGCGGGATTCCGATTCACCTGCTCGCCGAAGGCCGCTCGGACGATTTCAAGCAACACTTCCTCGGCGTGCACTTCTTCAATCCGCCGCGTTACCTGCATCTCGTCGAGATCATTCGCACCGAATGGACCAAGCCGGAAGTCTCCTGTTTCGTCTACGGCTTTCTCGATCAGCGTCTCGGCAAGGGCGTGGTCCCGGCGAAGGATCGCCCAAACTTCATCGCCAATCGTATCGGCACTTTCGGAGCGCTGTTCACGATCAAGACGATGCTCGACGACGGCTACTCGATCGAAGAAGTCGATAAGATTACTGGTCCCGCTGTTGGCCGTCCAAAGAGTGCAACGTTTCGCACGTTCGACCTCGTCGGCCTGGACGTGTTTACGCACGTCATCAAGAACCTTTACGAAGCACTGCCGGAAGACGAAGAGCGCGAGATGTTTGTCGTGCCGGAAGTACTCGCAACGATGGTCCAACGCGGCCTGCTTGGGAACAAGACCAAAGCCGGGTTCTACAAGAAGCAGAAAGGCGAAGGCGACAAACGCGAAATCTGGGCACTCGACACAGCGACCCTCGACTATCGCCCGTTAGAAAAAGTGAAACTTCCTTCGCTCGACATGGCGAAGAACATCGAAGATTTGCCTGAGCGACTCAAGGCGCTGACGTGGGGCAAAGATCGCGCGGGCGGGTTCCTCTGGAAGACACTTGCGCGCACGCTCACCTACGCCGCGAAACGAATTCCAGAGATCGCGGACAACGTCGTCGAAGTTGATCGCGCGATGCGCTGGGGCTTCGGCTGGGAGCTCGGACCGTTTGAAGTGTGGGATGCGATCGGCGTCGAGAAGTCTGTGGCGCGAATGAAGGAGGAAGGCCTCGCCGTGCCTGCGAATGTCGAGCAGATGCTCGCCTCCGGCGCAACCTCGTTCTACAAGAAAGAAGACGCGCAGCAGTTTTACTTCGACTTCGCGAGCGGCAAGTACGTTCCACTCACCGATCAGCCCGGTGTTTTGATTCTGAAGTCGATCAAGGAGCGCACTGCTGTCATCAAGAAGAACGCCGGCGCTTCGCTGATCGATATCGGCGACGGTGTCGCATGTCTCGAGTTTCACTCGAAGATGAACGCGATCGGCGGCGACACCCTACAGATGTTGAGGTTTGCACTTGGCGAAGTGGAGAAAAACTTCGTCGGGCTCGTCGTCGGCAACCAGGGCGTGAACTTCTGCGTCGGCGCCAACATCATGTTGATGCTGATGGAAGCGCAGGAGGAAAACTGGGAAGAGCTCGACATGATGGGTCGCGTTTTCCAGAACGCGACGATGAGCTTGCGCTACTCGCCGAAGCCGGTCGTGGTGGCTCCGTTTCAGATGGTCTTTGGCGGCGGTTGTGAGATGGTCCTGCACGGCGATCGCGTGAGAGCGGCAGCCGAGACTTATATCGGACTGGTCGAGGTCGGCGTCGGAATCATTCCGGCGGGTGGCGGCACGAAAGAGATGTTGCTGCGGACGATGGACTCTATCCCGAGAGGTGTCGATGACGCCGATCCGTTTCCGTTCGTGAAGCGCGCATTCGAGACGATCGCGCTCGCGAAGGTCGCGACATCCGCCGAGGAAGCAAGAGCGCTGGGCTTCCTGGCGGCTGATGATTCGATTTCGATGAACGCTGATCGATTGATCGCAGACGCGAAGAAGGAAGTGCTGGCGCTAGCTGTGAGTGGATACGTTCAGCCGCAGCCGCGCAAAGACATACTCGCGTTGGGAGCGCCTGCACTGGCAACTTTGAAACTCGGCATTCACCAGATGAAGCGCGCCGGGTATATTTCGGATCACGATGCTGAGATCGGAACGCAGCTCGCGCGCATTCTGACCGGCGGCGACTTGAATCATCCGACGCGTGTTTCGGAACAGTATCTGTTGGATCTCGAACGTGAAGCGTTTCTGAAGTTAGTTGGCACACGCAAGACGCAGGAGCGCATCGCGCATATGTTGAAGACGAGCAAACCGTTCCGGAATTAGCCACGGATTTAACGGATTAAGGGAATTGATTATGAGAGATGCAGTAATAGTTTCAGCAGTGCGTACAGCGGTTGGTAAAGCACCAAAGGGAACATTGCGCACGACGCGTCCGGACGAGATGGGCGCGACCGTGATTAAGGAAGCGCTGGCGCGTGTTCCGGGACTGGAAACGTCAGAGATCGAAGACGTGATCATGGGCTGCGCGATGCCGGAAGCAGAGCAGGGGATGAACATCGCGCGCGCGGCCGCGATTCGCGCCGGTCTGCCGGTTGAGACGAGCGCGATGACGATCAATCGTTTTTGTTCGTCAGGCTTGCAGTCGATCGCGATGGCGGCCGACCGGATCAAGAGTGGTGGCGCAGAAGTGATCGTCGCGGGTGGTTTGGAAACGATGTCGATGATCCCGATGGGTGGTCACATCATCCGGCCGAACCCTTATCTCGTCGAACACTATCCTGACTTTTATCTAAACATGGGCCTGGCGACGGAGAACGTCGCGCGCAAGTACGACGTAACGCGCGAGGAGCAGGACGAGTTTGCGCTTCGCTCGCACACACGCGCTGCAGCGGCGGTCGATGGTAACAAGTTCAAAGATGAAGTAGTGCCGTTGCATGTCACGCTGGAAGACATGGATGAAAACGGGAAGAAGCAACGGCGTGAAGTCGTGTTTGATAAGGACGAAGGTGTCAGGCGCGACACGTCGGCAGAAGGACTTGCGAAGCTGAAGCCGGCGTTTCACATGAAGGGAACGATCACGGCCGGCAATGCGTCGCAGATGTCTGACGGCGCAGCGGCCGCGATCGTGATGTCTGACTCACGCGCGCGTGAGTTGGGCGCGAAACCGATGGCGCGTTTTGTTGCTTACGCCACTGCCGGCTGCCCGCCCGAAGAGATGGGGATTGGACCAGTGTTCGCGATTCCGAAAGTTTTGAAACTTGCAGGACTAACGCTCAACGACATCGATGTGATCGAGTTGAACGAAGCATTCGCCGCACAATCAATTGCCGTGATCAAGACACTTGGATTAGACCCGGACAAAGTTAACGTCAACGGTGGTGCGATCGCTTTGGGCCACCCGCTTGGTTGCACTGGTGCAAAATTGACCGCGAGCATCCTGCGCGAGTTGGAGCGCCGGAATGCAAGATACGGGATGGTGACGATGTGTGTCGGCGGCGGCATGGGCGCCGCAGGCATTCTTGAAAGACTTAATTAGGCCGCAAAAAGGCACAAAAACGCAAAGAAGAATTTTCCGTTTGGTGCATTTGTGCCTCTTTGTGGCTAAAGAAAGGATCAAACTATGTCAGCCGTAGCCGAACAGAAAAAGCTTATCAAAGGCGGCGCGTTCCTGATCGAGGAGCGCGTGCCCGAGGAGATCTTCACGCCTGAAGACTTCAACGAAGAGCATCGGATGATTGCCGACACGACGCGACAGTTTATCGATAACGAAGTCGTGACGCGTATCGACGAGCTCGAGCAGCACGATTGGAAGCTGGCGCGCGAACTCATCACCAAAGCGGCTGACCTCGGCCTGATTGGCGCCAACATACCCGAAGAATACGGCGGCCTCGGGCTCGATCAAACGAGTGGCGCGCTGATTGGCGAGAACATCGGTCGCTCTGCTTCGTTTGCCACCACGCTCGGTGCAGAAAGCGGAATCGGCCTGTTGCCGATTGTTTACTTCGCCACCGACGCCGCGAAGCAGAAGTACTTGCCGAAGATCGCCACGGGCGAGTTGATCACTGCTTACGCGTTGACGGAAGCGGGCTCTGGCTCTGACGCGATGGCCGCGAAAGCGACGGCGCGTTTGAGCGACGACGGCAAGGAATACATTCTTAACGGCGAGAAGATGTGGATCACCAACGGCGGCTTCGCCGACATCTTCATCGTGTTTGCGAAAGTCGACGGCGACAAGTTCAGTGCCTTCATCGTCGAGCGCCAGCCGGGACTGACGTCAGGCGCCGAAGAGCACAAGATGGGCATCAAGGGATCGAGCACCACGGCGCTCGTGCTTTCCGACGTGCGTACGCCGGTTGAGAACCTGCTGGGTGAAATCGGCAAAGGTCACAAGATTGCTTTCAACGTGCTGAACATTGGTCGCTTCAAGCTCGGCGCGATGTGCGTCGGCGGCATGAAGCTGATGGTCCATGAGTCGGTGCGTTACGCAAATGAGCGCCACCAGTTTGGTAAATCGATCTCGTCGTTTGGCGCGATCAAAGCCAAGCTCGCCGAGCAGGCAATTCGCACGTGGGTCGGCGAGTCGATGATCTACCGCACGCTCGGAATGATCGAAGCCGGTATTGGCGCGGTTGATTCAACGGACGTGGACGCGCGACTGCGCGCGTTTGAGGAGTATGCGGCGGAGTGTTCGATCATCAAGGTCGCGCTTTCCGAATACTGCGACTACGTTGTAGATGAGATGGTCCAGATCTACGGCGGTTATGGTTACTCCGCTGACTATCCGGCTGAACGTGCCTATCGCGACTCGCGCATCAACCGTATCTTCGAAGGCACGAACGAGATCAATCGCATGTTGATTCCGGGTCGATTGATGAAGAGTGCGCTCAGCGGCAACCTGCCGCTGCTTCCAGCCGCGCAGGCGTTGATGGATGAGGTGCTGTCGCCACAGATGGCGGGCTTTGACGACGACGATTCGTTACTCGCCGCCGAGCAGAAACTGGCGACGAACGCGAAGAAAGTGGCACTCATGACGCTCGGCACAGCAGCGCAGAAGTACATGATGAAGCTCGGCGATCAGCAGGAAATCCTGATGGGAATTGCAGACATCATCATGGATACGTACGCGATGGAGACCGCGATCCTGCGTGCACGCAAGCTGGCCGCATCGCGGGGCGAGAACGCTGCGGCACGTTATCTCGACATGACGCGCGTGTTCTGCAACGACGCCGTCGAGCGCATTGAAGCGAAAGCGAAGAATACGCTGGCGGGCATGTCGGAAGGTGATGAGCTGCGGACGTTGTTGGCCGCACTGCGACGCTTTACGAAGCTGCAGCCAATGAACACGATTGCCGCGCGGCAGCGTATTGCCGCGGATCTCATCACTGCGAACAAGTGGATCTATTAATTGCCAATTGCCGATTGCCAATTGCGTAGCACTAAACACATCGGCAATTGGAAATCGGCAATCGGCATTGCCAATTAGTCTCTAATGCGCGTCATTCCGATCTCACTGCCAACGCCATTCTACATTGGTCCAGTAAACGTCTATTTGATCGCTGAAGACCCGTTGACGATCATCGACACGGGACCGAAGACGAAAGAGACGATCGACGCGCTGCGCGCGGGGTTGCGCAAGGCGGGTTTTCTTGTTTCCGATCTGCGTCGCATCGTACTCACACACGCGCACGAAGATCATTGCGGACTCGCCCGTTCCCTCCGTGACGAAGCAAAGAACGCGGAAGTCTTCGTTCACAACTGGGAGACTGGTCATCGCCACAGTCGCCTCGAATACGAAGAGCACCGCACGCTACTCGTGCGTGCCGGTGTTCCCGACAACGAGATCGACGGTATGCGCCGGCTGTACGAGTACATGCGCAAGTACGCTGACTCGTTTGGCGATGATGAATACACGTCGCTGTGGGACGATGCCGAGCTCGAGTTTGAATCGGGCAGCCTGCGGATTCTGCACACGCCCGGTCACACGCCCGGCTCGTGCTCGTTTTTGCGGGAAGCTGATCGCACCATAATCGCGGGCGATTGTGTGTTGAAACGAATTACGCCGAATCCGGTGCTGTCGCCGGATCCGGTCAATCCCTCACGGCGCTTTCCGTCGCTGGCGGAATACATGGTTAGCCTGGCGCGCTTGCGATCGTTCTCACCGACGCTCGTTTACGGCGGTCATGGGGAGCCGATCCGCGACTTCGAAGAACTCTTCCATCGCTACTTCCGTGCGTTCCAGGACCGGCAGTCACAGGTGATCGGGCTCGTGCCTAAGAATGGTGTGACTGCGTGGGACGTCGCGCTCAAGATGTTTCCGCAAGCGGACGATGTGCACCGATTTTTGTCAGTCTCCGAAGCCGTCGCCCACCTCGACCTTGCCCAAAGCGAAGAAAAGATCGCGGTCGAGCTCCGCGACCAGACTGAAGTTTACAAACCACTTACGTAGCCACAAAAAGGCACAAAAACCACAAAGAGATTCAGTCCGAATTCTGAACTTTCATTTTATGTATTTGTGCCTTTTTGTGGCTGATCTTTTTGGAACCTTCGGATTTGGCGCGCGTGTAGGGCGTAAACTCTTCCGGAGGAAACTCGCATGAAAGCTAAATATTTTACCGGTCTCCTGGCCGCTATGATCCTGGCCGCGGGTGTCGCACTCGCTCAGCAACCCGCGCCGCCGCCTTCGCCGCCCGACGAACCTTTGGAGCAGACGTTCTCATTTCTGGTTGACGGTGGCGCCTTCCTTGGCCTTTATGCGGAAAACATCAGCCGCGAAAACATGAGCCGCTACCACGTGAGCCAGGTGCGGGGCGTCGGTGTCACGCAAGTGATCAAAGACAGTCCAGCCGAGAAAGCCGGCTTGCGCAAAGACGATGTGATCCTGCGCATCGACGGCGAGAACGTCACGAGCGTTCGCAAACTCAATCGACTCGTTTCCGAGTTGGCTCCCGACCAGAACGTAAGAGTCACTTTTAGCCGCGGTGGTGCAGAGCAGGAAGTCACCGCGACGGTCGGCAAACGCAGCAACTCGAGTTTCGCTGGAGATTTTCTACGCGGCGAACCGAGAGTCTGGAAATTCGAACGCGGCGAGCCGAAAGCCTGGAAATTTGAAACTCCACTCAATCGCGGTGATTTGTTCGACAACGATGGAAACTTTTTCGTTCTCGGAAACAGCCGCAGGATTGGCGTGAGCACGATGGAGCTCTCGAAGCAGCTGGCCGACTACTTCGGCATCACTGGCGGCAAAGGTGTGTTGGTAACTTCAGTCACTGACGATGGACCAGCCGCGAAGGCAGGTGTGAGGGCCGGAGACGTCATCACAGCCGTCGATGGTGAAGCAGTCGATTCACCAGGCGATATCTCGCGAGTGATCAATCGCAAGAAAGAGGGCGAAGTTGCGCTCACGATCATTCGCAACAAGTCGCAGCAGACGATTCGCGTGATGCCGCGCGAAGGTGGCTCGTTTGGAACGATGGATCCAGCGCAAACGGGACGGCGGATAGTCATTCCGCGGATCGTGATTCCGACGATTCCCGATATCGACATCCGAATCCCGAGCATCGACATTAACCTGCCACGTGTACGCGTCACGCCCGGGGCGCGCATCCGTACAACCCAGGGACCGATCTAATTCATAGAACAATTATAGCCACAGATTACACGGATTTATCTGTGCGATCTGTGGCTATACTTGCGTCAAACCTCTCGATTGTGTGATGATCCAAAAGCGATGGGAACCTTCATTATCAGTCCTGATCTTTTGAGGAGTGCATAGAGTGAAAGCGGAATTGCAGAAGTTAATCGCTTTGCAGAATCTTGATACGACTATAAGAAAACTAGATAAAGACCAACAAGCGATACCAGAAAGGCGCGCTGAGATCGAGAAAGAGTTCGATCAGCGCGCTTTCGAAATTAGGGCGCTTGAAAACCGCCGCGATGAGGCCAAACACACGCGAGCGCGCCTTGAAAACGAAGTGATGGAACAGAAGGGCAGGGTCGAACGCGCAGAACGAAATCTGATGTCGTCGAAAAAGCAGGATGAATACACTGCGGCCATTCGTGAGGCAGACTCAGCCCGCAAACTGATCTCGACGCTCGAAACACAAATCCTCGAACAACTGGAACAGCTCGAACAGGCAGAGGCCGCTCTGATAGAACGCGCAGGCGAGATTGCCAGCATGAATTCGGACCGCGAAGCCAGGTTGAAAGCGTTTGACGAAGAGACCCGCATGAACGCCGAACGGTTGGCGGTAGCTCGTAAAGAACGTGAAGAGGTTTTTGCAAATCTGCCCAAACCGATGAGCGCGCTTTATTCGCGAATCGGGAGTCGCATCCGCGATGGGGTTGCAGTTGCGGAAGCGCGCAATCGTTCGTGCACTGCGTGTTTCATGTCGCTCAGGCCACAGATGATGGCCGAGATCCGGCGCGGCGAAGAGATCATCACTTGTGATAACTGTGGTCGCATACTTTACGTTGTTCCGGCAGAATCACTTAAGGCCGATGCAGCGGCGCCTCAGCCGAACGTTGCGATGAATTAAAGAGACAAATTACAAGGGGTTATTCATGCGGGTTTTAGTAACGGGCGGCGCCGGCTATATCGGGAGTGTAGTAACTGAAGGGCTGGTGAACGATGGCCACAACGTGGTCGTCTACGACAATTTATCTAAAGGTCATCGCGGCGCCGTTGTTGAAGGCGCCGATTTTGTTGAGGGTGATCTTGTTGACGCCGGTAAGCTTCGCCAAACCCTTAGTGACAATCGTATCGATGCGGTCATTCACATGGCGGCGTCTTCACTCGTCGGCGAGTCGGTTGAGAAGCCTGCGAAGTATTACCAAAACAACCTTGTCGCTGGATTAGTTCTGCTCGATGCGATGCGCGACTGTGGTGTCAGTCGTATCGTCTTTTCTTCAACCGCCGCCACGTATGGCGAGCCTGAGGCGCAGCCAATCTTCGAGTCCGCGCCCACTAATCCCACTAACACTTACGGCGAAACAAAACTCGCGTTTGAGCGTGCGATGCACTGGTATGAAAAGGCGCACGGGTTGAGGTATGCGTCGTTACGTTATTTCAACGCTGCGGGAGCGAGTGAGAAGTGCGGTGAAGATCACGATCCGGAAACGCACATCATTCCGATCACGTTGCAGGCGGCGACAGGAAAGCGCGCTCATGTTGAGATCTTCGGCGAAGACTATCCGACACCTGACGGTACGTGCATTCGCGATTACATTCACGTCATTGATCTGGCGCGCGCGCACATACTCGCGCTCGACGTGTTGAGCGAGCGCAGCGCGATTTACAACCTCGGATGTGGTGGCGATGGATACAGTGTGCGTGATGTTATCGACACGGCGCGCCGCGTCACGGGGAAAGAGATTCCGATCCGAATGGGGCAACGACGAGCGGGCGATCCGGCGGTGTTGATTGCGAGCTCAGATAAGATCAAGAGCGATCTCGGGTGGCAGCCGCAGTTTCAGGATCTCGGGATGATTATCGAGTCGGCCTGGAGGTGGACGCAGGCGCATCCCCATGGTTACAAGTGATTACCTGCGGCAAAGGATATCGAACTCAAACTTAACATCGTCGTCGACCCTCACCATCCCGTGAGCTGCTGACGTCGCCTTTACCTTGTAATCATCACGATCGATGCTGAACTCTCCAACTGCACGCAACGTGTCTCCCCTGAGTGTTACGACTGCAGGGATCCTGGTGGGACGTGTAACGCCATGCAGTGTCAGATTGCCGTTGATATTAACCTCATAGCGATCCGCACCCAGGGCCTTCGCCGTCACGTTCGTGCTCTGAAAAGTGATGTCTGGATACTGGTCCGGATGCAGCACGATCTCTTTCAGTTCCTTGTTGATGATCTCTTTCTGTGGCTCAGTAAAATCAGCGCCAGTCTCATGCAATGAAGCGGCCTTCACCACGAGACGCAGCGACGCGGGCGTGATCGTGCCGGGCGTAAGCTCCACTTGCCCGCTGAAATCAGTTGCCGCAAGGTGATGGCTGTGCCCTTTGAACCAGAGGGGACCGCTGCGGTTTGCGTGGGCCATGAATTTGCTTTGGCCAGCCTCGATATTATAGGTTACGGTTGCAGGCGGCACCGCCAATGAAACGGGACTGATCAGCGCGGCCAGAATGAAGGTAATTACCAGTACTCGCATGGCTCAAATCTAACATGCCGAAGGAAGAAGTAAAACGAACGAAGCAAAAGCAGGGAACGGCTGTTACGGTTGAAGAGTTTCTCAGCCTCGAGCGGCCGAAAGGCGACCTGATCATAAAAGCCGGTCGCGAGCAGGTGGCCGTCACGAGTCTGGATCGTATTTACTGGCCTGATGAGAAGCTCACCAAGTTCGATCTGCTTAGCTACTATTTGAAAGTCGCCGATTACATCATGCCCTACTTGCAGGACCGGCCCGCGATCCTCCAGCGGTATCCGCGCGGCATCAAAGCGCCGATGTTTTTCCAGCAGGACCTCGATAGTGCGCCTGAGTTCATCAAGACGGCGCGGCTCACTAATCAGGAAGGGCGCGAGCTCGATTACGGCGTTTACTCAACGATTGGCTCGGTGCTTCACTTCGTCACACTCGGCACGATCGAGCAGCATCCGTGGCACTCGACGACCAAGCGGCTCGACAAGCCCGACTGGATCGCGATCGATCTAGATCCGAAACGCGCGCCCTGGGAGAACGTGTTGCAGGTTGCGCTCGTCGTGAAGGAAGTGGCGGATGAGATCGGGTTACGAGCGTTTCCGAAGACTTCCGGGTCTTCAGGCATTCATATCTACGTGCCACTCAAGCCGGCGACCGAGTACGACAAGGTTGCGGAGTTTGCGCGATTGTTTGCGAGTGAGGTGGCGCAGCGCGCGCCGAAGATCGCGACAGTCGAGAGAACGATTGCGAAACGCAAGAGCACGCAGGTTTATGTTGACTGGATGCAGAATGCACGGGGGAAGAGTTTGGCGGCGGTGTTCACCGCGCGTGCGAAGCCGAAGGCTACGGTCTCGATGCCGCTGACGTGGGAGCAGATCACGAAGGGCGTGAAGATTGAGGATTTCACGATCACAAACGTGCCTGAGCTGTTGAAGAAGAAGGGCGACGCCTGGGCCGACTTCTTCGCGTCGCGCCAATCGTTAAAACTCAACTAGAAGCGGGGGCAAGCCCTCTTCGTGACTTGTTCTATTCGGCGTAGCTCTAATCCTCGGGAGGATTCACAGAGTAAACATAGAACAAGCCAGGAAGAGGGCTTGCCCCCGCTCAACCCAGATTTTGTCTTGACGCGCCTGCGTCCCGGGATTATCCTCTCCGCAAGGTCATGAGCCAGAGCATCTATCGCCATTATTACTATTACGGCCCGCTCTCCTATGGGAGGGACGGTCAGGCGATAGGCTGTCGGCGTACATTGACCATGTAGCAGCAAAGACAGGTTTCCTAAACCGGCCATCAATCCCAAGCGGATTGGTGGCCGTTTTTTTATTCTTCACGAGGTGAAACAAAGTGATAACAGCAACTGAACCCCAAACACTCTTACGCGACCATGTCGACATTGCCCTG
>Ga0126311_10000275_pt1 | contig 24689 bp, 19 predicted proteins | sample Plot61_FD_92539 | JGI IMG/M metagenome (GOLD analysis project Ga0126311, IMG submission 92539) | Serpentine soil microbial communities from UC McLaughlin Reserve, CA, USA - Plot61 | ecosystem: Environmental > Terrestrial > Soil > Grasslands | place: USA: UC McLaughlin Reserve, Lake County... | reverse complement strand
TCCGCGTCGCCCAGGTCGGGCCGTACGGGTGGATCGTCCAGCCGTTGACGAGGTCGGCGAGGTTCGGGACCGCCTTCAACAGGTTCGTCATCCAGGAGCTCTGGTTGACGGCGTTGTCGCCGATTGCCAGCAGGCCGACGTTTCTGTTGGCCGCGGTGATCGCGACGGCGGCGTCCTTCGCGCGCTGCGCGTAGCTCTGCGCGCGGGCGGCGTAGGTGCCCATCGAGTTGTCCGAGAACTGGTAGCTGTAGCTCGTCTCGTTGCCGAACTCGATCTCCGTCGGCATCACGCTGGTCGGGTAGTTCTTGCCCACCCAGAACGTGCCGCCGGGGCCGTAGGCGGCGGCCCACGTCGCGAGGTTCAGCGCCTCGGTCGTCGAGGGGATGCGGCCGTAGAAGGTCGCGAGCAGCACGGGCCGGATGCCGGCCTTCGCGTACGCCTCGATGTCGGACGCCATGTTCGCTGCCGGCTTGTTGATGTCGAAGTCGAGCCGCGCGGTGCGCGCGCCCATCGCCTTCAGGTAGCTGATCTCGTACTGGTGGGCCGTGCCGGCGGTGAGGCCCATCTGGAAGCTGCCGTCGACCGGGGCGGGCGCCGGGGCGGGCGCCGGTGCAGGGGCCGGAGCCGGAGCGTCCGGGTAGGTGATCGACACTTCGGAAGACCAAGCGCTGCCGTCGATCGCCGTGCGCACGCTGTAGCGCACCGTCTGGCCTGCCACGGCGGCGGGCGTGGTCGAGGTGCCGGCCACGACCGTGTACTGGTCGGCCTGCCCGGAGATCCTGCGCACGAGCACGTAGGTCGTGACGTCGCCGACTTGGCTCCACGCGAGCGAGCTGCCCGAGGCGGTGAGGGCCGGGGCGGCGAGCAGGTCGACGCTCGGCGTGGGGGCGGGGGCGGGGGCGGGCTCAGAGGTTGCCGGCGCCGGCGTGACCTCGACGGCCGGGTACGTGATCGAGACCTCCTGCGCCCAGGCGCTGCCCGAGGCGTCGGCGCGCACGCTGTAGCGCACGGTCTGACCCGGGACGGCCGGCGGCGTGGTGGACGTGCCCTTGACGACCGAGTACTGGTCCGCCTGGCCCGGCACCTTGCGCACGAACACGTAGCGGTTGACGTTGCTGACGGCGTTCCAGCTGAGCTTCTGGCCGCTCACCGTGATCGTCGGAGCGCTCACGGTCGCGCCCGTCCGCGCCCGGCGGGCCTGACGGCGGGCGACGCGGTTGAGGCGGCGCTGCGCGCGGTGCAGACGGACACCCGCGCTCTGGACCGCGCGACGCTGCGCCTTGCAGGCGCCGGCGTGGCGGCGCTGGCAGTTCTTGAGGACGCGCGCCTTGACGACGAGACGGTGGTCGGCGGCGCGCTGGACGTGCGAGGCGTGGTTCAGCCGGGCGACGGCGGCGCGAGCCTTGGCGGCCTTGGCCTTGGGAGACGCGGACGCCCCACCCGGAGCCACGGCGAGCATGCTCAGGACGGCGAGGAGCAGTGCGGTGACAAGCCAACGCGAGGGCTGGCGCAGGGGGAAGGCGTGCATCGGGTCTCCTTCGGTGGCCGGGCTGTCTCGGGGAGACCCCTGGCTTTGCGGACCCACCTCGCGGTGGGGGTGCCGTTTGTCGGGAAAAGCGAGCCCGTGTCGCGCCGCGGTGTCCAATCCATTGGACGAGGCGGGCAACCGTGCCCAGGCTCAAGTTCGGCGGCTGGCGGTCGAGGCGCGAATCGATCGCCTGGGTCTGGACGGATGTCCAGACGAGCGCCGGCGCGCCAAAAGGCGCGCCGGCAGGTCGAACGCGGCCGAGGCGGCTGCCTGCTGCTGGCGCAACCGCCCTCGCATGCCGCGTTTCGCTCTAGGCTGTGCCGCCATGACCGCACTCGTGACCGGCGGCGCCGGCTTCATCGGCTCGAACCTCGTCGACGCGCTGCGCGCGCGCGGCGAGCGCGTCGTCGTGGTCGACGACCTCTCGACCGGCCGGCGACAGAACCTCGACGACGCGCTCGAGCATGGAGCGGAGCTCCACGAGCTCGACATCTGCGACGCCGACGCGCTGCGCGCGCTGTTCGAGCGCGAGCGCCCCGAGCTCGTCTTCCACCTCGCCGCGCAGATCGACGTGCGCCGCTCGGTCGCGGACCCCGCGGCGGACGCGCGCGTGAACGTCGAGGGCACGATCAACGTGCTCGCCGCCGCGCAGGCGGCTGGTGCACGGCGCGTCGTCTACTCGGCAACCGGCGGTGCCGTCTACGGCGAGGCCGAGCAGGTGCCGACGCCCGAGGACGCGCCGGCGCAGCCGCTCGCACCGTACGGACAGGCCAAGCTCTCCGGCGAGGGGTACCTCGCGCTCTTCACGCGCCTGCACGGGCTCTCCACCGTCTCGCTGCGCTACGCGAACGTCTACGGACCGCGCCAGGACCCGCTCGGCGAGGGCGGCGTGATCGCGATCTTCTGCGGCTGCTTCGCCGAGGGCCGCACGCCGACGATCTACGGCAACGGCGAGCAGACGCGCGACTACGTCTATGTCGGCGACGTCGTGGCGGCGAACCTGCGCGCGGCCGAGCTGGACGTCGGCGGCTCGATCAACATCGGCACGGGCGTCGAGACGTCCGTGCTGCACCTCGCAGGCGCGTTCCGCGCGCTGGAGGGCGGCGCCGACTTCGCGCCGGTGCACGCGCCCGCGCGCGCCGGCGAGGTGCTGCGCAGCTGCCTCGACGCGTCACGCGCGCACGAGCTGCTCGGGTGGGAGCCGCAGGTGCCGCTGGCCGACGGGCTCGCGCTGACGCTCGCGACGATCAGCGCGCCACGAGCTTCGTGAGCGCCTCGATCGAGTAGCGCTCCACGGCGAGCGCGCGTCCGCGCTCCCCCAGTCCGGGCGCGCCGTCGCGCAGCACGCGCGCGAGCGCGTTTGCATAGGCGTCGGCGCCCTCCGCCAGCAGGCACTGCTCGCCGTCGCGCACCGCCAGTCCTGCCGCAGCGCGAGGCGTCGCGACGACGGGAAGTCCATACGCGAGCCCCTCGACGAACTTCAGCGGCGTGCCGCCGCCTTGCAGCAGCGGCACGACGACCGCAGAGACGTCCGCGTAGGCGTCAGCGAGGTCGTCGACGAAGCCGACTGCCTCGACTCGCGGATCGTCCGACGGCGGCTCGTCGAGCCCCGCGCCGACCAGCCGCAGGCGCGCGTCGGGGAGCTCCTCCCACACGCGCGGAAAGATCTCCTCGAGCAGGAAGCGCAGGCCGTTGCGGTTCGGTTCGTAGGAGAAGTTGCCGACGAACAGCGCGCGCCGTGCGCCGACGTCGGGCGCTACGGGGGCGATCGCCGCCACGTCGACGACGTTCGGCACCAACCGCAGACGCGCATCCGGGCACAGCTCGCGTGCGGCCGCGGCGTCCGCCTCGCTCACCATCCACGACTCCGAGGAGCGCGCGAGCACGCCGCGCTCGAAGCGCCGCAGCTGCTCCGGGCTGCCGAGGCCCTTGCTCGCCTCCAGCTCGTGTCGATAGGCCGACTCGAGGTTGTGCGCGTTGTAGATCACCGGCCGGCGGCGCGCGAGGCCCGCGAGCGCGGCCGCCTCGGTGGGGCCGTCGGCGATCACGCGCGTCGCGTCGCTCGGCGCGAGGCGCCGCACCGTCGCGACCAGCTCGGGCGAGACGCCGCGCGCGAAGTCGTCTGGCACGCCCTTGAGGCGGGCGGCGCCGTAGGCGAACAGGCGGCGCACTCCGCGCGAAGGCTCGACCGCCTCGAACGAGGCGCCGGGAATCGCGCGGTACGCCGCATCCGGTCCCTCACCGCCGAAGCGCACGTAGACGATCGTCACGCCGCCGCCAGCCGCCGCGAGCGCCCGCGCGACGCCATACGTGCGCACCGCGCGGCCCGAGCGCAGGATTGGCGCATGCACGGAGACGAGGACGTCGTGGCCGGACGGCACGGCTTCGCTGCCGCTCACACGCCGCTCCCCAGCGGCGGCGCGGGCGCCGCGTCGAGCGCCGCGATCGCGGTCGCGATCTCTTTCATCCGCGCGTCCCACGAATGCGCCTCGGCCGCACGCGAGCGCTCCGTGCGGCGGGCGGCGTCGTCGTGCGCGAGCGCATCGTCCAGCAGCGCCGCGAGGCCGGCTGCATCGCGCGCCGTCGCGACCTCGCGCACGCCGGCGATCGACGGCAGTTCGGTCGCGACGACCGGCAGGCCGGCCGCAAGGTACTCATACACCTTCATCGGGAAGATCCCGTCGGTCAGCTCGTTGCGGGCGTAGGGGATCAGGCCGGCGTCGGCACCGCGCAGCACGTCGGGCAACTCTGTGTAGGCGCGCCGGCCGAGCAGGTGGAGGTTCGGCTCAGTGGCGAGCGCGGAGACGTCGGTGCGCGGATCGCCCACCCCGACCGGACCGACGAGCGCGAACGACCAGTGCGGCCGGGCGCGCGCCAGCTCGGTCAGCAGCGGCACGTCGAGCTTCGTCGCGACGACCGCGCCGGTGAAGACGACGCGCGGATGTGGCAGCGCGTCGAGTGCTGCGTCGACCGGGCCGTCCTCCAGCGCCCGCGCGAAGAGGGCGGTGTCGGCGACGTTGGGCGCGTCGAGCACGTTGTCGTTGAACGTGCGCATGCGTCTCGTCAGCGAGGGCGCGCTCGCCAGCACGAGGTCGGCGCGCCGTGCATAGCGGCTCTCGGCCGCGCGAAAGGATGCACCATCGATCCCCGGCTGGGCGGCGATGTCGTCGACGCAGTGATAGACGACGAGCGAGGGATCGAGTGCGTCGAGCAACGCCTCGGCCTGCGGGACGTACGCCCACAGGATCGGCCGGCGCAGGCCGAGCCGGCGCGCGGCGCGGCGCACGAGCCGCGGCAGCAGCCGTCTGTTGAGCGCGCGCACGGCCGCGAAGCGGTGCAGCGGGATCACGAGCGGCGACAGCACGTGCAGACCATCGGCCGGGCGTGGTGGCGCGACGCCGCGCCGGAGCCGCCGCAGGATCCGCTTGACGTCGCGGCCGGCGAGCTGCGGCTGGCGCAAGCCGAGTGACTCGACGAACAGCACATTGTTATCCCGTGCGAGACGCGACATCAGGTGGTGCTGGTTGGTCCACAGGTCCGTGTCCCAGTCGGCGAAGCCGACGCAGACGATGTCGCGCCCTTGCAGGCGGGGGGATTCCTGCGGCATCGCCGGGATCATCGCAAGTCCACCCCCGGACTCTGCGCATCCGGTGCCGGCGTGTGACGCAAAATGACCAGAGTTCCCGAACGGCACCGCGCCGCACGCCCTTGTAGCCTCGCGGCGGTGAGCGCCACCGATGTCCCCGACCTCGACGCCGCCCGTGGCGCTCGCCTCCTGTTCGACGCCGAGATCGTGGCAGGGGTGGTCGATGCCAACGCGGTCGCGGCCCCAGCCGCCCTCGATGCGATCCGTGCGCGCCCGGTCCCATCGGCGATCGGACGGCTCGCCCAGGACGTCTCGCGCAAGCTCGGCCGGCTCGACCACGAGCGCGCGGTCGACGGGCCGCTGGTGGCAGCGCGGCGGGCGGTGCTGGGCGAGCGGGCCGCTGCGCCGCCGCGGTTCCTCGTGCGCGTGGACGAGTTCCCGCACTACCAGGCGTGGGACGACCCTGAGCGGTTCGGGTCGGCAGGCTTCGCCCGCTTTCACGAGATCCTGCAGACGGCCGGCGTGCCGTACCTCGTCGCCGCGCTGCCGCGCGTGAGCAGAGCGCCGCTCGATCCGACCGGCACCGAGTCGCGTGTCCTGACAGACGAAGAGGCGGCGCTGCTGCGCCACGCCGCGGGCTCCGCGGGCGTCGCGATCGCGCTGCATGGCCGAGACCACCGCACGCGCTTCGCCTCCCCCCGTCGCCATTCCGAGCTGTGCGGCCTCGATGCGGACGCCACGGCGGCCCTGCTCGACGAGGCGCTCGCCGAGCTCGACCGCCACGGCATCTACCCGGATGTCTTCGTCGCTCCCTACAACCGCTTCGACGCCAGCCAATGGCCTGCGCTCGCGGCGCGCTTCCCGATCGTCTGCGGCGGACCGGAGTCGATCCGGCGGATCGGCTTCCAGCGCACGCCCGTGTGGCGCGAGGGCGCCGTCTATCTGCCCGCGTACGCGCCGTACTACGGCCACGCGCGTGAGGTACTGCCAGCGGCCGAGCGGGCGATCGAAGCGCAGACCGGCCTGTGGACCCCGCTCGTACTGCACTGGGGCTGGGAGTCCGACGCCGGCTGGCGCGAGCTGGAGGCGTTGTGTGCCCGGATCGCGCCCTACGCCTCTGAGTGGACCGACTTCCGCGCGGCCGTGGAGCGCAGCCGGTGAGCCCGCTCCCTTCCCCGCCCGTCCCCGCCGATGCGCGTGCTCTCATTGACGACCTGCGCGCGCGCTTCCCGCGCGTCGCCGTCGTGCACGACTGGCTGACGATCCCCGGCGGCTCCGAGGACGTCGTGCTGGAGCTGCTGGAGCTGTTCCCGCACGCGGAGTTGTTCACATCGGTCTACGACCCGAGACCGTGGCCGCCGCAGATCACCGAGCGACCGGTGCACGCGTCGTTCCTGAACCGCGTTCCGGGGGCGGTATCGAACTACCCGAAGCTGCTGCCGCTGATGAACCGCGCGTTCGAGTCGTTCGACCTTTCCGGCTTCGACCTCGTCCTGTCGAGCAGCCACGCGAACGCGAAGAACGTCCACACTCCGCCCAGCACGCTGCACGTCTGTTATTGCCACACGCCGATGCGCTACGCGTGGGAACCGGAGTTCCTCGCCGGCGAGGAGATCGGCCGCGCGACGCGGCTGATGCTGCCGCCGCTGCTCGGCTACCTGCGCCGCAAGGACCTCGCGGGCGCCTCGCGTCCGGACGTGTTCGTCGCCAACTCGGCCTACGTCGCGGCGCGCATCAGACGTTTCTATGGGCGCGAGGCGCACGTCGTGCACGCGCCGGTCGACGTCGACCACTACCTCCAGATCGAGCGTCGGGCGGGCGGGGCGGGTGACGACGACGGCTTCTACCTCGTGTTCGGGCGCGTCGTGCCGTACAAGCGCGTGGATCTGGCGATCGCGGGCGGCGCCCTCGCGGGCCGCGCGGTGAAGGTCGCCGGCGGCGGCCGCGGGCTCGAGGCGGTGCGGGCGCAAGCGGGGCCGAACGCCGAGCTGCTCGGGCGGGTCTCCGACGACGAGCGTGACGCGCTGCTCGGCAGCGCCCGCGCGCTGTTGTTCCCCGGCGAGGAGGACTTCGGGATCGTGCCGGTCGAGGCGCAGGCGGCCGGGCTGCCGGTGATCGCCTACGGCGTCGGCGGAGCGCGCGAGACGGTGCGCGACGGCGTCACCGGCGTCCTGTTCGACGCGCAGACGCCGGAGGCCGTGGCGGCGGCGATCGCACGCTTCGAAGCGCTGTCGCTCGACCCGACGGCACCGCGCGAGAATGCCCGTGGCTTTGGGCGCGGGCGCTTCCGGGCCGAGATGGCGGCGGTGATCGCACAGGCTGGCGGGGTCCCAGCGAGCTGACGCAGGGCAGCGGCACCGCCGCGCCCGCCGCGCGCCGCTATGCTCCCCCGCGGACCGTGCTAGGCGGGGAGGTAGCGGTGCCCTGTACCTGCAATCCGCTCTAGCGGGGCCGAATTCCCTCTCGAGGGGTGCGGCTCCGGGGGTCAGCTCGTCGCTCGCAGGCGTCGATGGCCAGGTCCCGCGCGATGGCGACCCGTGAACCAGGTCAGGTCCGGAAGGAAGCAGCCTTAAGCGGCCTCCGTCATGCGTTGCGGGAGTGCCTGGCCGGAGCCGGCGGATGACGTCAGCGCCCCGGAACCGGCTTCGACGGAGGGTGCACGGTCCACTTTTGCCGCGCCCGCTCAGCGGGCGAGGCTTGGGCGTTTCGCCCTCCGGTCACCGCAAGCGGCGACCTGCGGGCGACGTCACTACTCGACGTCGTGGCGCCCGAGCAGCGCCGGGACCGTCATCAAGATGATCTTCAGGTCGAGCCAGAGCGACCAGTTCTCGATGTAGTAGTTGTCCCACTCGACGCGGTCGTCGAGCGAGGTCTGGCCGCGCAGCCCCTGCACCTGCGACCAGCCGGTCAGGCCGGACTTGACGCGGTGGCGGTCGCCGTAGCGGTAGACGTGCTCCTCGAAGGAGCGGACGAAGTTCGTGCGCTCGGGGCGCGGCCCGACGATCGCCATGTCGCCGCGCAGGATGTTGAACAGCTGCGGCAGCTCGTCGAGCGACAGGCGGCGCATGATCTCGCCGACGCGTGTGCGGCGATCGTCGCCCTCCACGCCGCCAGGGGCCTGGCCCTCGAGCGGCACGAACTCGGACTCGGAAGCCGACGCGACCCGCATCGAGCGGAACTTGAGCATGTCGAACTCGCGGCCGTCGAGGCCCACGCGGCGCTGGCGGAAGAAGATCGGGCCCGGGGAGCTGAAGCGCACCGCGAGCGCGAGCACGCCCAGCGGCAGCGCGAGGAACAGCAGCGTCACGGCCGCGACGAGGCGGTCGATCGTGTACTTGATCCCGAACTGCCAGCCGCGCGGGTCCACCGTCGCTGCGCGCAGCAGCGGGACGCCGCCAAGGTGCTCGACCTCGACGCGGTTCGAGACCTCCTCGAACAGACGCGGGACGACGACGACCTCGACGCCGAGCTCGCGACAGCGGCGGATCATGCCGAGCAGCACCGCGTGCGGCGCGGTCGAGAAGGTCACGACGACCTGCTCGACGTCGTAGCGCTGCACGACCTGCTCGAGGTCCCAGCTGGCGCCGAGCACGCGCAGGCCGTCCTCGTCCTCGCCCTCGATCATCGGGTCCTTGTCGAGGAAGCCGATCGGGCGCAAGCCGAACTCGGGCCGCTCGCGCAGGCGTCTGGCGATCAGGTGCCCGACGCTGCCGGCGCCGATGATCAGCGTGTTGAAGCCGGTCTCGCCGCGCCGCAGCGCGCGACGGCGGTCGAGCGTGATGCCGACGCGCCCGGCGCCGAGGAAGACGAGCGCGAACGCCCACAGGCGCACGGTCTGCGCGGTCAGCGTCCCGTCGTCGCTGATCAGAGCACGGGCGAAGGTGAGCGTCATCGCCGCGATCGAGGTCGCGGCGAAGATGCGCGCGACAGCGTCGACGGGCGTGTCCTGCAGGCGGAAGCCATAGAAGCCGCGCGCCTCGAGGATCACGAGCGTCAGCCCGGCGTAGGCGATCGCCCAGGCGAAGTTCGCCAGCGTGCTGGGCACGGGAGCGGCGACGATCGCCGTGACGGCGGCCCCCAGCAGCATCGCGGCATCGGCGGTGCGGTACGTGACGCGGGCCCGGCGAGAGCGACGGACCCGCCGCTCGCGTGCTGCATTTACGTCGGCAGTCAGGCGGGCACTGGAGTCGCTGGTGAAATGCTCGGTAAGGGCTGAGGCCACGTCGCTCTGGACACCTCTTCGGCAGTTCTCCGCCGGAGGTTGAGCGAGTGGTGCGGACTGCGGATTCGGGGTGTCACCGCTCCGACCGGGAGGCGAGGGCGCGAGGCGATCGGCTTTGCTCGTGTCTGAGCCGATCGCCACCGCAACCTCATCTTCCGCGCGTCCGGGCGGTGCCCATCTGTCGTGCGCTCAGGTCTAGCTGAGCGGCCGCGCAAACCGACGCAGGCCAACGCCCACGCCGACGAGCGCAACGCCACCAAGCGCAAGCAGGCCGATGTCCAGACCGGTGAACGGCAGCGAGCCGTTGTCACTGGTGTTGGCAGCCTGAACCTGCTGCGGCGCCGACGCGGACGGTCCATTGCCGCTATCGACGGTGCCGACGATCCCACCGCCCTTTCCGGCGTAAGTGTCGCTCGTCGCGGTCTGTGCATACGCCGGAACGGCGACCACAAGCGCGAGGGCGACCACGACCATGAGCAAGGCGAGTCGCTTCATTCGAACCAATCCCTTCCCATCCTTGTATTGGTTGGCACGAAGCGCGCCAGGGCGCTTCAAACCTACTTTTTCATGCGTTTTTGGCGAATTGCGCCTCAAAGTAGCAGCAACTTGCCACGCCCACAACCACGAAAGGCTCTATTCAGACCGTCGGATCCGCCCTGCGGGAACGGCCGATGCTGCCTGAGAGGCGTTGGACGTCGCGGCGCAAACTACCGAACGCCTCCTGAGCGGTGAGCGGGTTCCGTCTTCCGACGCGGGAAAGCGCCTCGCGCACGAGCTGCTCAGCCGGGTCAAACGAACGGGCTCGTTCATATTGGAGACGCGCCCGGGCGCGCTCGCCGAGGGCCGACAGGGCGAGGCCGCGACCGAAGTACGCAAACCAGTCCCCCCCATCGCGCTCGAGCGCTGCCGAGAAGTGCTGCTCGGCAACCCGAGAACGGCCCAGTTCCAGCGCAATCACGCCTGCGACGAGCTCTGGCCGCGAGCTGAGCGGATTCAGGTCGGCTGCGCGATCGAGTCGCTCGAACGCCCGTGCCGGGTCGCTCGGCCAGCCGCTGCTGGCAGCCGCGACCTCGCGCTCGGCGAGGTACGGCAGCGCGATCGCAGCAGCCGCCAGCAGTGCGAGTGCACCGAGGCCGACGGCCACTGCGAGACGACCGCGGCCGGCGCGCGCGGCGGCCCCTGCCCGCATCCGCTCCGCCGCGGGCACCATCGACTCCGCCGCCTCCGCGCCCTCGGTCGACGATGCGGGGGCCTCAAAGACTGGGGTGGTGGAAGGCCGGAGCTGGCGCATCGACGCTCCTGCGAGCGCGAGGAACGCGAACGCCGGACCGCTGAGCGCCGGGATCTCCCAGAACCAGTCGACCGAGCCGTGCACGAGCCAGACCACGCCCGGCAGCAACGCGACGGCGGCGACGGCCGCAGCCGTCCGCCCAGCGCGCCGGCGGCCTGCCAGCGCCGCCGTCAACGCCGAGACGAGGAAGCCGACGAATAGCAGGAAGCCGACGATGCCCGTGTGCGCGAGCAGGCGCAGCTCGAAGCTGTGGGTCCAGCGCGGTTGCTCGTTGCTGCGGCGCTCGCGCAGGTAGTAGGCACCCCAGTTGTCCTGACCGAGGCCGCCGAGCGGGTGGTCCGCGAACGCCTTCAGCGACGCGCGCCAGAAGTCGGGCCGGTTGCTGCCGACGGCGGCGAAGCGGGAGCTGCCCGGGGCGGTCGCCTGATAGCCGTTCGAGCGGTTCCAGTAGTCCGCGATCCGCTGGTCCGGGCGGCCGTCGGTCAGCACAAGCCCGGCGGCGATCGCCGCCAGCACGGCGACGAGCGCAACCCCCGCCCCGATGCGGTTCGCGCCGCGCGCGACGCGGGGCGACACGGTCGTACGGCGATCGAGCGCCGCAAGCGCCAACCCGACCGCGAGCACGCCCGTGCAGACCAACAGGGCGACGTCGGCTGCATGGTCCGAGGTACGCACCAGTGCCTGCAGCGTCGCTGCCGCAGTCGGTGCCTCGTCGGCCTGCGTGAAGACGTCGAGCAGTGCCGGGAGCGCCAGCGCGCTGCCGGCGAACGGGACGAGCGCCCACAGCGCGAAGCGCAGGCGATCGGAGCCCGGGATGAGGATCAGCGACAGCACGAGCACGATCGGCAGCGCGAACAGCCACCCGCGGCTCTCGCACAGCACCGACAGCTGCAGCGCCGCGGCGGCGAGCGCCAGCAGCAGACCGCGCAGCAGGACCGGCAGCTCGCGGCGCGCGGCCAGCGCGATCGAGACCAGCGCGGCGATCAGCAGCAGCGCCGCTGAGCCGTTCACATAGCCGACCGGCGCGTCGAGCCGTGTGCCGTTGAAGAGCGACGGGATCTGGTCCGCGCTGCCGAGCCGCGCGAGCGTGACGATGGCGATCGTGCCGATCCCCAGCGCGAAGGCGCTGAGCGTGACGAGCGCCGTCCAGGTGCGCCACGGCAGCAGCGCGAAGAGCGCGAACAGCAGCAGGAACAGCAGCGCGCGGTTGCTGCCGTCGAGCGCCTCCCCCGGCGCCGGCGCCCACGCGATCGACAGGTAGGAGAAGCCGACATAGGCCGTCAGCAGCGCGAGCGCGACGAGCAGCGGACGCGACGCGCGCAGGCCACCGAGCCCGAGGCCCGCCGCGCTCGCGACGAGCAGGCCGAGCACGAACAGCGCGGAGGGCTCCCACGTGGTCGTCTCGTAGCCGCCTCCGTGCGCGCCCCAGTAGACGAACAGGCCGACCGCGAGGAGAGCCGGGACGAGGACCACGCCCTCCGATCGCAGGCGCTCGGGCACGGCGGCAGCATAGGCCGCGGGGCGGTCGCGGGCGGGCTCGTGCGGTCCAGCTCGACGCGTACCCGCGGGTCCGGTCCGCGCCGTGGGCGTGAGTAGACTGGATCGTCCCGTGTCCGCCGGCCCGTCGCTCTATCGCCGCCATCGTCCCCGCACGTTCGACGAGGTGGTGGGGCAGACGCACGTCGTGCGCACCCTGCGCAACGCGGTCGAGCGGGGCAAGGTCCACCACGCGTACCTGTTCGTCGGCTCGCGCGGGACCGGCAAGACGAGCATGGCGAAGATCCTCGCCGCCTGCCTGAACTGCGAGCACGGCCCGACGGTGACGCCGTGCGGCGTCTGCGACTCGTGCGTCTCGATCGCGTCCGCCACGTCGCTCGACGTGATCGAGATGGACGCGGCCTCGAACAACTCGGTCGACGACATCCGCGACCTGCGCGACAGAGTCGGCTACGCGCCCGTCTCTGGTCGCAACAAGATCTACATCCTCGACGAGGCGCACATGCTCTCCCCGCAGGCGTGGAACGCCTTCCTCAAGACGCTCGAGGAGCCGCCGCCGCACACGATCTTCGTACTCGCGACGACCGAGGCGAACAAGGTGTTGCCGACGGTGGTCGACCGCTGTCACCGCTTCGACTTCCAGCGCCCGACGGTCGAGGAGATCGGCGGCGTGCTGCGACGGGTGGCTGACCAGGAGCAGATCGGGATCCCGGACGCGGCGCTGGCGCTGGTGGCGCGCCACGCAACGGGCTCGTTCCGCGACGCGCTCGGGACGCTCGAGCAGCTGACGACGTATGGCGGCGTGGACGGTGGCGAGATCACCGTTGAAGAGGTCCTCGCGGTGCTCGGCGTCGCAGATGCGGAGGCGCTGTTCGGCGCGGTCGACGCCGTCGTTGCGCACGACGCGCGCGCGGCGCTGCTGGCGGTTGCCCGACTCGCCGAGTCGGGCCGCGACGCGGGGCAGCTCGTGCGGGAGCTCGAGGCGCACGCGCGCGAGCTGCTGGCTGTGCAGGTGCTCGGCGAGGTGCCGGCGGAGCTGCGCCTGACGCCCGAGCGCGACGCACGGCTCGCCGCTCAGGCGACGGCACTCGGCCGCCAGGACGTCGTGCGGCTGCTCGATCTGCTGTCGGACGCGCTGGAGGCGCTCGCGAGCGGCGCGCAGGCGCGCATCCAACTCGAGCTGGCGCTCGTGAAGGCAGCCGCGCCAGAGATCGACCCTTCAGCACGCGCGCTGCTGGCTCGTATCGACCGCTTGGAGATGCAGCTCGCCGATGGCGCGTCCGCCGCCCCGGCGACGGTCTCCGCGCCCGCGGCTGCTCCGGCGCAGGCGCCGCCCACACCGGCGGCCCAGCCCTCGCCTGACGCGCCGTCGCCATCCGCTGCCGACCCGATCTTGCACGCCGAGCCTGCCTCGGCACTCCCGCCGACACCTGCCGCGGGGCCGGAGCCTCCCGCTCCCGCCGCGCCAGCCGGGGGCGCGGAGACCGCACCCTCCCCACCGCCGGTCGCGAACGGCGCGGCGAGCGGCCTGGCTCCCATGACGGCTGCCGCGGTCGCAGCCGCCGCTCCACCCGAGCCGGCCCCAGCCGAGCCCGCCCCAGCCGCGGCCCTGGTACCAGCCACACCGCCGGTCCCGAGCGGCGAGCTGGACCTCGCCGCGCTGCGCGAGCTGTGGCCTGCAGTTGTCGACGCGGTGCGTGCGGAGAACGGCCTGCTCGGCGCGGCGCTCGAGAAGGCCCAGCCGGTTGAGGTCGACGGCGGCGAGGCGACGTTCGCGTTCGCGCGCGAAGAGTCGTTCTTCAAGGGCACGGCGGAGCGCGACGAGCACCGCCAGCGGGTCGCGGAGACGGTGCGCGCGATCGCCGGCACGGCGCTGCGGCCGCGCTACGAGCTGCGCGAGGTCGCCGCCGCCGAGCCGACCGGCGCTCCGGTGCTCACAACGCCGACGGACGACGATCTGGTCGACCGCTTCGTGGCAGAGTTCGATGCTGAGGAGCTGATCGACGACGAGGGAGGGGCCTGATGCCGCAGCCGAACATGCAGCAGATGCTCAAGCAGGTCCAGAAGATGCAGGCTGAGATGGTCGCTGCGCAGGAGGCGCTGAAGGACGAGGTCGTCGAAGCCTCCGCCGGCGGCGGCATGGTGACCGTGAAGGTCAGCGGCGATCTCGACGTCAAGTCGATCGCGATCGATCCCGAGGCGGTCGATCCCGAGGACGTCGAGCTGCTGCAGGACATGGTGCTCGCGGCCGTCAACGAGGGGCTGCGCGCGGCGCAGGAGCTGGCCTCGAAGAAGCTCGGCGGGATCACCGGCGGCCTCGGCGGGCCGGGCGGCGGGCTCGGGCTGCCGGGATTCTGATCCCACCCACCCGCGGCGCATGTCGAGCTTCTCCCCACCCGTCCAGCGGCTCGTCACCGAGCTCGGCAAGCTGCCGGGCATCGGCGGGCGCACCGCGCAGCGGCTCGCGTTTTACCTGCTGCGCGCCTCCGAGGAGGACGCCCTCGCGCTCGCCGACGCGATCCGCGAGGTGAAGGAGCGAATCGGGCTGTGCGAGATCTGCTTCAACCTTGCCGACGGTCCGCGCTGCCGCATCTGCTCAGACGAGCGTCGCGACCCCGCGATCGTGTGCGTCGTCGAGGAGCCGTCCGACATCATCCCGGTCGAGCGCACGCACGAGTTTCATGGGCGCTACCACGTGCTCGGCGGAGCGCTGTCGCCGATCGACGGCGTCGATCCGGAGGACCTGCGGATCGCGGAGCTGTTTGCCCGAGTGGCCGGGACGCACGAGCCCGCGAACGCCGACGGCCGAATCGAGGGCATCCGCGAGGTCGTGCTCGCGACCAATCCGACGACCACCGGCGAGGCGACCGCGCTGCACATCGCCGAGCAGTTGCACGAGCGCTCGCCGGACGTGACCGTCACGCGCCTCGCGAGCGGCCTGCCGGTCGGCGCGGACCTGGAGTACGCCGACGAGCTGACGTTGGGGCGGGCGTTTGCGGGTCGGCGGCGGTTGGGCTGAGCCCCGGCGGGGTGGGCTGGGCGGAGCGCACTAAACGATCAGGCCGGGACGGCAGCGGCCTCCGGCGCCAGCACATCGAGTACCGGCACCCCCGGCAGCTCGGCCGCGATCCGCGCCCGCAGCTCCCCCGCATCGAAGCGATGGCGCAGCGGCGCGACCGGGTTCGTCGTCACCGCCAGCAGCGGGATCGGCTGCAGCACCGCCAGCATCACCCCGCGGGAGCGATGGCGCGCGCACGTGCCGCGGCCGAGGAAGACTCTCGTCGCGTCGTCGGCGATGACCGTCAACGGCGCACCGCGCCGCGCGCGGCCGATCTGCTCCAGCAGCGGCTCGCACAGCGCCCCTCTGACGACGACCGCGCGCACGTCCGTGCGCCCCCGCAGCAGCGGGACGATTCCTTCGACGCGATCGTGCACGATCGAGGTGTCCAGCGGAACCGACTCGTCGTCGAGCAGCAGCGCGCTCGCGGCCAGCGCCTCAGCGCGCTCCCGCAGCTCGGCATCCTCGACCGCCGCGAGCGTCAGCAGGTCGACCGCGGCCTTCGTGCGGCGGACCAGTTGGTCGAGGTCGGCGCTCAGCACAGCGCCGGTCGACATGACGACCCCGTCCGCGAGGTGCGGCGAGGCACCGGCGCGGCGGTCGATCGAGCCGTCCACCATAACCCGCCCGGCGCCGAGCCTGCGCATCGTCTCGACGACCTCGCCGACGTCCTGCGCCGCAACCGGCCCGGCCACCTCGACCGTTCCGCGCTCCAGCAGCCGCGCGACGACGACGCGGCCGAGGGGCGTGCGGTGCTCGGTGCGGACCGGTACCTCCGCGCGCACGTCGCTGCGCTCGAGCAGCTTGTCCGTCGTCGCCACGAGCGCCATCGGCGGGAGACTGATCGGCGGCTTCGCTATCGCATCATCGAGCACGTCGGAGGACTCGCCGTCGCGGCCGAGCGACGTGACGCCGAACGTCTCGCCGCGCGCCTCCAGCTCGCCGAGGATCGCGCCGAGCGCGACCGTCTTGCCGCTGTTCTTCGCCAGGCCGACGAGCGCCACGCGCGCGGCCGGCTCGATCGCGTCCGAGATCCGCATGCGCCAGCCCTACGCGGCTGCGGAGGCGTCGGCCGAGCGCCCTTCGCGCGCCGCGACCTCCTGTGCGATGAAGGCGGCGACGTCGTTCGGGTAGGTGCCCTTCGAGAAGCCGGCGTCGAAGCCGAGCTCCTTCGCCAGCTCGTCCGAGATGCGCGGGCCGCCGCAGATCAGCAGCACGTCGCGCCGTCTGCCTTCGGCCTCGACCAGCTCGACGAGCTCGGTGAGGTTGTGCAGGTGCAGTCCCTGCTGCGTGACCGTCTGCGAGACGAGGATCGCGTCCGCTCTCAGCTCGAAGGCCTTTGCCAGCAGCGCGGTGTTCGGCACCTGGCTGCCGAGGTTGTGCGCGCGGAACCAGTGGTAGGCCTCGAGGCCGTGGCGTCCGTCGAAGCCCTTCAGGTTCAGGATCGAGTCGATCCCGACGCTGTGGGTGTCGGTGCCAGTGCTGGCCCCGATCACGACGAGCGGGCGATCGATGTGCTCGGCAACGTACGCGTCGACCTGCTCCTCGCTCATCGCCCTCGTGGACGAGCTGGTGGCCCGGAGCTGACTGCAGTCGACCGTGTGATTGCACTGGGCGAAGACGACGAAGTACGTGTAGCCCTTCGTCAGCGGCTTCGCGTGCACGATCTCCGGGCGCACGAGCCCCATCTGCGTAACGAGCGCCAGCGCCGCCTCGCGTGCGAGCGGGCCGTGGTCGACCGGCAGCGTGAAGCTCATCTGGACGAGGCCGTCGTCGAGGTGGTCCCCGTACGGCCGGACCGCTTCGAGCGAGGCGCGACCGGCGACGCTAGACACCGGCGGGCGCCTCCACCGCGCCATGCAGCGGGTTGAGGTAGCCCTCGGCGACCTCGACGATCCCCTCGCCGCCGCGGCCGGTGTCGCGAGAACGCGAGACGTCGCCGAACATGCCGCGCTCGAGCGCCGCGAACAGGCCGATCTCGACGATCTCCTCCAGCATCGCGTGCGCGTCCCTCAGGACCTCGGCAGCGCGGCTTTGAATGAAGCCGCCGGGCTTGAACTCGATCTCGTCGCCGAGGTCGCGCGCGGCCGTGAAGACGTAGTTGGAGCCCTCCATGCCGAGCACGCGGTCGTGGATGTGCGGCGTGAAGATCCCCTCGGTCGGGATGCCGATCGTCTGGATCTCCTGGTCGGTCGCGACCGTGATGAGGTTGAAGAGCGTGTCGCAGGCGTGCGTCATGAAGAGGTTGCCGTCCATGTGCCGCGTCGGCGGCATGTACTTGACGGGGCAGTCGGGAAAGAGCTCGCGCGTGAGCTGGGCATGCGCCCACTCGTACAGCAGCCCGTTCTCGATCGACGGACCGATCTCGAACGAGTTGCCGAGCGCGATCTGCTCGTCCGGCACGCCGCAGTCGCGCGCGAGGAAGTAGTTGATGAACTGCGAGGCGACCACCGAGGGCGCCGCCTCAAGCGCGTCGGCCGTGCGCAGGTAGTTGTCCTCGCCGGTGTTGATGACGATCCCGAAGCTGCCGTTGACCGCCCGCGAGACGCGCTGATCGATCATCGTGCGCAGGATGTTGAGGTCGCGGTAGAGGATCCCGTAGAGCGCGTCATTGACCATGTTGTCGAGCCCCTCGGCCGCGCCCATCGCGGCGATCTCCGGCATGCAGAGGCCCGAGCAGAAGCTGGACAGGCGCACGTAGCGCCCGTTCGCCCGCGACCACTCGTCGAGCGCGTCGCGCATGATGCGGAAGTTCGCCTGCGTCGCGAACGTGCCGCCATAGCCCTCGGTCGTCGGGCCGTAGGGCACGTAGTCGAGCAGGCTCTGCGCGGTAGAGCGGATGACGGCGATGATGTCGCCGCCCGCCTCCGCGACGGCGAGCGCATGGTCGCGATCCTCGTAGACGTTGCCGGTCGCCGTCAGCACGTAGCGGTGCGGCCGCGGCTGCTCGCCGAGCTGCTCACGCAGCGCGTCGCGCTCAGCACAGCGCGCCCTCATCGCCGCGAGTGTCTTCTCGTGCGCGTCGGCGACCGCGCGCTCGACGGCCTCGCGCTCGGCCCACGGCAGCTCTCCCAGCGCGAGCGAACCGTCGCCGACCGCAGCGGCCACCTCGGGCGCCGAGCGGTCCGTCTGCACCATCGCGTTGCCGACCCACGCTGCGACGCCGCGCGGGATCCCGTCGAAGTCGGCGACGTGGTCGACGAGTGCGTTCGGGAGCGGGACGTCGTGCGGGTCGACGCCGTCGACGCCGAGCATCCGCGCGACGGTGCGCTCGACGGCGACGGTGGTCCTGCCAGCAGTGGCCTCGGCTACCTGTGCAGCGACCCTCGCCGCGGCGGCGCGGCAGGAACGCACGAGACCGGCGTCGAGTCCGAGCTTGGACCGCATCACTTCCCCCTCATCGCGATGTCACGAGACGTCGGTCACGCCCTGTGCGGCGGCCTTGCTCGCTCCCCCAAAAGGTGCATCAGACGTCGATGCACCCGACGCGATCGAGACTACCGGCTCACTTGTCCGATCGCAAAGGGTCAGGAGCCAATCCGAGCGAGCGCATCCCGATCTCCAGCAAGCCGCGCATCGCCCGTGCGACGCTCGGCGAGGGATCCTCCTGCGCAAGGAACCACTCGGCCGCGTGCACGTGCAGCCCGAGCACCTGGCGGACGTCGAGCGAGCGCAGCGAGCGCTCGGCGAGACGGCGGTGCAGCTGCGAGCGCAGCACGAGCGAGCGGTAGTCCGGGTCGTCGGGCGCGGGGCTCGGATCGCCGTCGAAGCGCGACTGCCACGCGAGCGCCCAAGCGCGCGCCAGCGTCCAGCCGGCGTTGGCCTTCGGGTCCAGCAGCATCTCCGGGTCGAGCGGCAGCGCCTTGCGCGGGTGTATGTCGATGCAGATGCCGAGCGCGGCGATCGCCGCGAGCCGCTCCGCGGTGACGCGCTCGTGCGCGAGCGCTTGCAGCCGGGGGTCCTGCACGAGGTCGTCGAGCAGGTCGTCGACCAGCCACGGCGCGCCGCCGCTCGACTTGATCGCGCGCGTGCCGCTCGTGACCATGCCGTGCACGACCCAGTGGGTCGGGTGGATCTCGCCGCCGGCGGCGAGTCCCTCCAGCACAGCCGGGCCTTGCTGCACAAGCGGCTCCCACTCGTCGCCGACGAGCGCCAGCGAGGTCGAGCCGGCCAGCAACTCGCGGCCGGTCAGGTGCCACATTCCCATGCAGCGCATGTGCGTCGTCGGGAAGCCGTCCGGTCGATGCAGCAGCAGGTGGCCGTCGTCGCGCTCGTGCGAGATCACGGCGCCGTCGTCCGAGCGCCGCACGATCCCCTCGTCGAGCGCTCTCGCGGTGAGCGCATGCGTGTCATCGAGGAAGTCCACCTCGTAGATGACGCGGTCGAAGATCACGCCGAGCCGCGCGAGCGTCGCATCGTGGCCCTCGAGTGCCCAGCCACGCATGCGGAGCCAGAGCTCCGTCACCTCGGGGTCGCCGTCGCCGAGGCGCACCAGCAGCTGCTCGGCGAGGTCGTCGTAGGAGCCGTCCTCGCGCGACAGCGCCGGGTCGCTCTCGCCGCCGCCGCCGACCTCGGCCGGTGCCAGCTGCTGCACGTAGCGGCTGTAGCAGCGGCCGACGAAGCGGTCGCTCTTGAGGCCGGCGCTCTCCGGCGTCTCGCCGTTGTAGAAGGTCAGGTAGCCCGCCATCGCCTCGCCCATCTGGCGGCCGACGTCGCCGATCTGCGTCTGGTGCACGACGTCGGCGCCACAGGAGGCGGCGAGGCAGCCGAGTGCGTGCCCGAGCGCGACCGTCCGCAAGTGGCCGACGTGGAGCGCCTTCGTCGCGTTCGGGTCGCAGTAGTCGACGACGAAGCGCTCGCTCGTCGCGAGGTCGCGGCCGAGGAACGCATCGACCTGCGCGAGCTCGAGCGCCGCGCCGAGTGCGGCGACGCGCTCATCGTCGAGCCGCAGCAGCAAGCGGTTGCGTCCTGGGTCGAGCTCGGCCTCGCGCACGACCGGGTGCGCGGTCAGCGCGCCGCCGACGGCCGGGCCGGCCTCAGCCGCCCATCCGCTTCTGCGCCCGGCGAGGAAGACGTCGCAGCCGGGCACGTTGTGGGGGACGACGAGCGAGGCGAGCGGACCGCCGTCATCCACGCGCGCGAGCGCCCGATCGAGCTCGTCGAGCAGGTTCGGCGCGGCCGCGACGGCGGCCTCGGTGGCGTCGGTGCGCGTGGTCATCTGAGCGTGTGGGCGCGCGGCGATCTGGCGATCCCCCTCGCCGCGACGTCCGGCTCAGCATAGCCGGGTCAATCAAGTCCGGTGGCGGATTCCTACCGTTTGACAGCCCTCTTCGTTCCTGGTTACAGTGGGCGAAGGAGGGGAACGCTGCGGCGCCGGGGGGACAGAGCCGACGCCGCTGCTGACAATGCTCGATTAATCGAGCGCGGGCGCGAGCACCAGTACCTCAACTGGCTAGAGGGGCCGCCTCCTAAGCGGAACGTTGCGGGTTCGAGTCCCGTCTGGTGCGCCTCGACGGCGAGCGGCTCTTCAGCCGCTCGCCGCCGACCGCCCCTGCCGACCATCCTGCCGGACGCCGCTCCCCGGCCGGCCTCACTACCCTGTGCACCCATGTCCGGAACGGTCGTGATGAAGTTCGGTGGGACGTCCGTCGCCGATGCCGAGCGCCTCAAGCGCGCGGCCCGGCGGATCGTCGCCGCACGCGAGCAGGGCAACCGCGTCGTCGCGGTGCTGTCCGCGCGCGGGAAGACGACCGACGAGCTGATCGCTGCCGCCGACGAGATCTCCTCGACCCCGGATCCGCGCGAGATGGACATGCTGCTGTCGACCGGCGAGCGCATCTCGTGCGCGCTGTGCGCGATGGCGATCAACGACCTCGGCCACCGCGCGATCTCGCTGACCGGCTCGCAGGCCGGCATCGTGACCGACACGTCGCACACGAAGGCGCGCATCCTCGACGTGAGAGCGGAACGCATCGAGGCGGCGCTCGAGGAGGACATGATCGTGCTCGTCGCCGGCTTCCAGGGGATGTCGACGAACCGCGACGTGACGACGCTCGGCCGCGGCGGCTCGGACACGACCGCCGTAGCGCTGGCCGCCGCCGTCGGCGCGGACGTGTGCGAGATCTACACCGACGTGTCCGGCGTCTACAGCGCCGACCCGCGCATCGTCCCGGACGCGCGCAAGCTCGGGATGGTGTCGTTCGAGGAGATGCTGGAGATGGCGGCCTCGGGCGCGAAGGTGCTGCAGCTGCGCTCGGTCGAGTACGCGCGCAACCACGGGGTCCGCATCCACTGCCGTTCCAGCTTCGAGGACGGTCCCGGTACATTCGTCGTCGGAGAGCAGGAGACCATGGAGCACGCCCTCATCACTGCCGTCACGCACTCGAACGACGAGGCGCGCGTCACGCTGCAACGCGTCCCGGACGAGCCGGGCGCAGCCGCGCGGATCTTCGAGGCGCTCGCCGAGGCCAATTGCAACGTCGACATGATCATCCAGAACGAGCCACTCGGCGAGGGGCGCGAAGGCGCCGAGCTGTCGTTCACCGTCCCGCGCGAGGACCTTCGCATCGCACGGGAAGCGCTCGAGCCGATCGTCGTCGAGCTCGGCATCGGCGGCCTCGACAGCGAGCCGGAGATGGGCAAGGTCTCGATCGTCGGCGCCGGCATGAAGTCGCACCCGGGCGTCGCCGCGAAGGTGTTCGCGGTGCTGGCGGGCGAAGGGATCAACATCGAGATGATCTCGACCTCGCCGATCAAGATCTCGTGCGTGATCCGCAGCGATCGCGTCGCTGACGCGGTGCGCGCGCTGCACGGCGCGTTCGAGCTGGGCGAGGACGGCATCCAGGCCGAGCGGCCGATCGGGGAGCGGGCGCGGTGAGCGCGGCGGAGTCCGACTCCCGCCCGCCCGCCCCCCAGACCGCCGCGGGCTACCGCGTCGCGGTCGTCGGCGCGACCGGCCAGGTCGGTGGCGTGATGCTCCAACTGCTGCGCGAGCGCGGCTTCCCGGCGCGCGAGATCGTGCCGTTCGCCTCCGCGCGCTCGGCCGGCTCCACGATCGAGGGCGTCGGCGTTGTGCAGCCGCTGACCGACGAGACGATCCAGGGCTTCGACCTCGCGATCTTCTCCGCCGGCGGCTCGACGTCAGGCGAGTGGGCGCCGCGCTTCGCCGATGCGGGCGCGATCGTCGTCGACAACTCGTCGAAGTGGCGGATGGACGACGACGTGCCGCTCGTCGTCTCCGAGGTCAACCCGGACGCGCTGTCCGAGGTGCGCAAGGGGATCGTCGCCAACCCGAACTGCTCGACGATGCAGCTGATGGTCGCGCTGAAACCGCTGCACGACGCGGCCGGCATCGAGCGGCTCGTCGTCTCGACCTACCAGGCGGTGTCGGGGACCGGCAAGAAGGGCGTCGACGAGCTGCTCGAGCAGACGCACGCGGTGTTCCACGGAGCCGAGGCGCCGGTGGAGGTCTACGCGCACCAGATCGCGTTCAACGCGTTGCCACACGCCGGCTCGTTCGCTCCCGGCGACGACCACACCGACGAGGAGCGCAAGCTCATCAACGAGACGCGCAAGATCCTCGGCGACGAGTCGATCCGTATCAGCGCGACGTGCGTGCGGGTGCCGGTCGTGAACGGCCACTCGGAGGCGGTCAACGTCGAGACGCGCTCACCGCTCTCGCCCGAGCAGGCGCGTTCGTTGCTGAGCGCCGCGCCCGGCGTGACCGTGCTCGACGACCCTGGCGCCGGCATCTACCCGATGGCGATCGAGGCGGACGGCAAGGACGACGTGTTCGTCGGGCGCATTCGTCGCGACCCGGGGAACGAGCGGGCTTTGGACCTGTGGGTCGTCTCGGACAACCTGCGCAAGGGCGCTGCGACGAACGCCGTTCAGATCGCTGAGCTGCTGCACGAGCGCGGGCTGCTGCGCGCCGCGGCGCGCGCGTAGCTCACTCCCGCAACGCCAGGCCGGCCGCTGGCGCTGCATTCGCGCTCTCGCTGTGTGTTAGCTTGTGGCCATGCGTTTGCACATCAGCCTCGAAGACGACCTCGTCGCGCAGCTCGATCGGCGCATCGGGCGGCGCCGGCGCAGCGCGTTCATCTCCGAGACGCTCCGCCGCGCGCTCGACGACGAGACGCGCTGGGACGACATCGAGACAGGGATCGCCACCCTCGCGGGCCAGGAGCACGAGTGGGACGCCGATCCCGCCCGGTGGGTGCACGACCAGCGCTTCGCCGACGCCCGGCGCGTCGGCTGACGCGTGCGGCTGCTGCTCGACACGAGCGTGCTGATCGACACGCTGCGCGGCGGTGGCGCGGGCACGCGACTGCGCGACCTTCGCGCGAGCGGAGCACCGGTGCCGTGGATCTGCGCGATCAACGTCGAAGAGCTCTACCGCGGTGTGCGCGAGCCGGAGGAGGCGGCCCTGGGTCGCTTTCTCGGGGGACTGCGACTGGCGCCGCTCGGCGTCGAGGAAGCCGAGCTCGCCGGGCGCTGGCGGCGTGACTTCGCACGCCGAGGCGTCACCCTCGGGCAGGCCGACTGTCTCATCGCAGCCGCTGCCGTCGGCATCGGCGCTCGGCTGGCGACCGGTAACCCGAGACACTTTCCGATGGACGGGGTGGTCGTGGACCACTGGCCCGCCGGCTCCTAGCGAACCGTCGCAGGACCGGCCGCCAGTGCTGCCGCCTCGTTCGCGAGCGCGCGGCGGTCGACCTTGCCGTTCGGGGTCGTCGGGAGCTGGTCTCGCAGCTCGACGCGCGCCGGCACCATGTAGTCCTCCAGGCAGGCGGCGCAGTGGCGACGCAGCGCGGCCGACGTGAGGGTCGCGCCATCGTGCGGGACCACGAATGCGACGATGGCGTGGCCGAGCATGCGGTCGGGGGCACCGACGACGGCCGCCGTGCGTACGCCGTCGGCCTGGTGCAGGACCGTCTCGACCTCGCGCGGCGCGACCTTCTCGCCGCGCGACTTGAGGATGTCGTCGCGGCGCGCGACGAAGTACAAGAAGCCCTCGTCGTCCTGGCGAAACAGGTCCCCTGTCGCAAGCACGCGCTCCCACGGCCAGCGACCCGGCCTCAGCCGCTCTGCGGTCGCGGCCGGATCGTTCCAATAGCCCTGCATCACGTGCGCGCCGCGCACGACGAGCTCGCCGACCTCGCCGGGCGGCAGTCTCGCGCCGGCGTCGTCCTCGATCCAGGCTTCGGTGCCGGGGATCGGGATCCCCACCGACTCCGGCCGCACGTCGACCTGCTCGGGCGGCAGGTAGGACACACGCTTGCACTCGGTCAAGCCGTACATCGAGTAGAGGCGGGCTTGCGGGAAGGCGGCGCGCAGCGCGTCGATCGTCGCGGGCGCGAGCGCCGCGGCCGTGTTGGTGATGAAGCGCAGCTCGGGCAGGTCGTGCGCGACGGCCCCCGCGCCGGCGGACGTCAGCACCTGGAAGATCGTTGGCACGCCCGGCAGTCCTGTGATCTCCTCGCGCACGAGCAGCTCGAGCACGCGGCC
>Ga0126311_10000274_pt1 | contig 24747 bp, 25 predicted proteins | sample Plot61_FD_92539 | JGI IMG/M metagenome (GOLD analysis project Ga0126311, IMG submission 92539) | Serpentine soil microbial communities from UC McLaughlin Reserve, CA, USA - Plot61 | ecosystem: Environmental > Terrestrial > Soil > Grasslands | place: USA: UC McLaughlin Reserve, Lake County... | reverse complement strand
GCGCTGTGCGCCGAGCAGGCGATCTGGGGCAGCATCACCGACGCGCTCGAAGCGCTCGACGGCGTGACGGTGCTCGACACCGTCGACCGCACCTTCCAGGTCCACGTCGGCGGCAAGATCGAGCAGCGCAACAAGCTGCCGCTGAAGACGCGCGACGACCTCTCGATGGCGTACACGCCCGGCGTGGCGCGCGTCTGCAAAGCGATCGAGGAGGACCCCGACAAGGCCTTCCAGTACACGATCAAGCGCAACACGGTCGCCGTCGTCTCCGACGGCACCGCGGTGCTCGGCCTCGGCGACATCGGCCCGGCCGCGGCGATGCCGGTGATGGAGGGGAAGGCGGTCCTGTTCAAGGAGTTCGCCGGCGTCGACGCCTTCCCGATCTGCCTCGACACGAAGGACCCCGACGAGATCGTCGCGATCGTGAAGGCGATGGCACCGACCTTCGGCGGGATCAACCTCGAGGACATCTCGGCCCCACGCTGCTTCGAAATCGAGGACCGTCTGATCGAGGCGCTCGACATCCCCGTCTTCCACGACGATCAGCACGGCACCGCCGTCGTCGTGCTCGCCGCGCTGCTGAATGCGGCGAAGCTCACCGGCCGCCGCATCGCCGACCTGCGCGTGCTCGTCGTCGGGCTCGGCGCGGCCGGCGTGGCCGTCACGAAGATCCTCAGAAGCGCAGGCGTGACCGAAGTGATCGGCTGCGACTCGCGCGGTGCGGTCCACACCGAGCGCGCCGACTACCTCGACGGCTCGATGAACGCTGTCAAGCGCTGGTACGCCGAGCACACGAACCCGGAGAAGCTGTCCGGCGGACCCGGCGACGTGATCGACGGGATGGACCTCTTCATCGGCCTCTCCGGCGCGCGCGTGATGCCGCCCGAGGCGCTCGGCCGGATGCGCCCCGACCCGATCGTGTTCGCGATGGCGAACCCGAACCCCGAGGTCACGCCGGAGGAAGCCGCGCCGTACGTGCGGATCATGGCCACGGGCCGCTCCGACTATCCGAATCAGATCAACAACGTGCTCGCCTTCCCCGGCATCTTCCGCGGCGCGCTCGACGTGCGCGCGAGCTCGATCACGGAGGAGATGAAGGTCGCGGCCGCCCAGGCGATCGCCGACTGCGTCCCCGCCGACGAGCTGCGAGAGGACTACATCGTCCCCTCCGTCTTCAACCGCGACGTGGCGCCCGCCGTCGCCGCCGCGGTCGCCGAGCAGGCGCGCGAGAGTGGGCTCGCCCACGCGCACAACGAGGTCGGCTTCGCGCCGGCCGACGAGCTGCACGTCGGCGCAGCCTGAGCGGCGCCACTCCAGCGGGCCGGCTCACAACCGCGCGACGCGGGTAGACGTATCTTCCTGCGACGACGACGGCTCGACTGGAGGCATGGATGCGCGTGACGGTGACGGGAGCGACGGGGCTGATCGGCACACGGCTCGTCGCGGCGCTCGCGCGGCGCGGCGACGAGGTGACGGTCCTCTCCCGCGATCCGGCGCGTGCCCGCGAACGGCTCGGCTCCGGGATCCTGGCGGAGCGCTGGGATCCGCTCGGCGAGCCGGCACCTGTCTCCGCGCTCGCCGGCCGCGACGGCGTGATCCATCTGGCAGGCGAGCCGGTCGCCCAGCGCTGGAGCGCCGCCGCGAAGGAGCGCATCCGCACCAGCCGCGAGAGCGGCACCGCCAACCTCGTCGCGGGGCTGCGCAGCGCCGAGCCGCGCCCGCCCGTGCTGGTGTCTGCCTCCGCCGTCGGCTACTACGGCCCGCGCGGCGACGAGGAGGTCACCGAGTCGGACTCGCCGGGGACGGACTTCCTCGCCGAGGTGTGCGTCGCCTGGGAGCGCGCCGCGCAGGCGGCCGGCGAGCTCGGAATGCGTGTGGCGATCGTGCGCACGGGCGTCGTGCTCGACCCCGACGGCGGCGCGCTCGAGAAGATGCTGCCGCCGTTCCGCGCCGGCGTCGGCGGTCCCCTGGCCGGCGGGAAGCAGTGGATGCCGTGGATCCACGTCGACGACCTCGTCGGCCTCTACCTCGCGGCGCTCGACGGCGACGCGTGGAGCGGTCCGCTCAACGGCAGCGCGCCCGCGCCCGTCACGAACCGCGACTTCTCGAAAGCGCTCGGCCACGCGCTGCACCGCCCGGCCGTCGCCCCCGTCCCGCGGCTTGCCCTGCGGGCGCTCTACGGCGAGATGGAGCAGGTCGTCACGACGGGACAACGCGCAGTGCCGACCCGGCCGCTCGCGCTCGGCCACACGTTTGCGCACGCCGAGCTGGACGAGGCGCTGCGCTCAGCGCTCGCCTGAGCCAGCGCGACCGCCGCTGAGCGTTCCGCTGAAGCCCAGATGGCCGTCGGCGACGCGGTACGCAGCCCAATCGCGCAGCGACGTGTCGCCCGCCGCATCGATCGCGTAGCGCCCGAGGACGCCGTCACGCGGCGCCGTCGCGAAGTACGCGCGCACGACCGCCGCGCGTGTGATCAGGCCGTCGGATGTGCGGCGCTCGGCGCGGCGAATCGCGTCCACCACACTGCGCATCGCCTCGTAGCCGTAGCGTGCCTCGGGCGCGGGCGCATGGCCGTAACGACGCGCGAAGACACGGGAAAACCGCCAGGAGGCGGGCGTGTCGTCGCCCTCGGCGAGCACGGGTCGCGTCACGTGGGCGACGGCCGCCGCCGACCCGAGGCCGGCGACGAAGCTGGGATCGGCGAGGTTGGCCGGCGCGAACAGCTGCAGCCGAGGCTCGGCCGCGTGCAGCTCGCGCCACAAGCGCGCCGCCCCTGGGCGGGCGCCGGTCGCATCGAGCAGCGCGTCCGGCTGCGCCTCGCCGATGCGAACGATCGCATCGTCGTGCCGCGGTGCGTGCTCGTCGATCTCTTCGCGTGCCACGACGACGATGCCCGCGGCGTGCGCCTTCGCGCGCAGGTTCGTGGCAAGCGCGCGGCCGCTCGGGTCCTCGTCGGTCAGGATCGCGAGTCGCCTCACGTCGTTCTGACGCATGTCGGCGAGCAGCGCGTCGACCTGGCTGCGATCCGAAGGGACGACGCGCGCGAACGTGCGCCCGACGTCTCTGAGCTTCGGATAGAGGCGCTCTGGCGATCCGGCGACGGCGAGGCTCGTCGTCGTCAACGACATCGCGGTGTCGAGCGGGCTGACCTGCAGGATCCCCGCCTCGTTGAGCAGCGGGATCGAGATGGCCGAGCTGCCGGTCGCGAGCTCTCCGAGATAGGCGACGGTGCGCGGGTCCTTCGCGGCGCGCCGTGCGTTCTGCGAGATCTGCGCCGGATCGGAGCGCCCGGCGCCGGGCGTAGATGCGTCGAGAGCGAGCAGGCGCACGCGATAACGGCCCACACGACCGCCCTGCTCGGCGAGCGCAAGCTGCTCGGCGTCCACCACGTCCGCCGCGACGGCACGGAGCGGGCCGCGCTGTGGTGAGGAGCTGTAGATCGTCAGCTGCGTGCTGTGCAGGCGCGGATCGGGTTGCGACGCGCCGCCGCCTCCGCAGCCGGCGAGCGCAAGCGCACACGCCGGGAGCGTCAGCGCGAATCGGAGCAGGGCGCGACCGAACACCGGCCGGGATTCTAGGTCGAGCGGGCTGCGGAAGGGCCGCCTGTCCCCTCACGTGATCGGTTGAGTCGGTGGTTGCGCGCGGCGACGACGGGCTAGGCTCCCAGCCATGCGGGTCGGGATCCTCACCGCCGGCGGGGACTGCCCCGGGCTCAACGCGGTCATCCGCGCAGCCGCCCGGCGGCTGCTGCTGCACGGCCACGAGCCGATCGGCCTGCGGCGCGGCTACCGCGGCCTCGCCGAGCGCGATCACATGGCGCTCGACCAGAAGGGCGTCTCCGGGATCCTGCCGCTCGGCGGCACGATCCTGTCGACATCGAACTACAACCCGTTCCGCGAGCCCGACGGACTCGAGAAGGTGCGTGCCGCGCAGGATGCGGATCCGCTCGACGCGGTGATCGCGATCGGCGGCGAGCACACGATGATGATCACGCGTCGCTTGTCCGAGGAGCTCGGCCTGCCGGTGATCGGCGTGCCGAAGACGATCGACAACGACGTCGTCGGGACGGATTACACGTTCGGCTTCGACACCGCGGTCCAGACGGTCACCTCCGCTCTGGATCGCCTCCACACGACCGCCCAGTCGCACGATCGCGTGATGGTCGTCGAGGTGATGGGCCGCAACACCGGCTGGATCGCCGTCTTCGCGGGGATCGCCGGCGGCGCAGACGGGATCGTGATCCCGGAGCTGGAGCTGACGGTCGAGGAGATCGCAGGGGCCATTCAGCGCCGGCACGAGCGCGGCAAGGACTTCTCGATCATCGTCGTCGCCGAGGGTGCCGAGCTGGCGTTCGCCTCCGGCGAGCAGCGCCAGATCCGCGCCTCCGACGAGGTCGACAGCTACGGCTACCCCCGCCTCGGCGGGATCGGCGCCGCGCTCGCGGTCGAGATCGAGGCGCGCACCGGCTACGAGACGCGCGTCACGACGCTCGGCCACGTGCAGCGCGGCGGCACGCCGACGGCGACTGACCGCGTGCTCGCGACCAGCTACGGCACCCACGCCGCAGACCTCGTGATGGCCGGTGAGACCGGTCGCATGGTCGCGTTGCACGGCACCGAGATGACCTCGATCCCGCTCGAAGAGGTCGACGGGATCAAGACGGTCGACCTGCGCTATCTGGAGATCGCGCGGACGTTCTTCGGCTGAGGACGCTGGGCTACCGGCTTCATCCCCGACGCTCTCAGAGCGTCGAAGGCAGGACTACCAGCCGCCGGGCGTGCCCTTGGCGCGGGAAGCGCCGGGCAGGAACTGCGTGAGCGACTTAAGCGTCCCGGCGATGAGCACGATCACGATCGTGATCATGAAGCCGTCGAAGCCCTTGACGCCGATCGCCCACAGGACGATCCACAGGCAGAAGGCGAGCGCGGTGGTGAGTGCGAGGCCCATAGCGCGGACGATCCTAGCGAACGGGGTCGGCGGACGGCGCGCGCAGGGCATCGGCCATCGCGGCCACGATCTCGCGCACCTCGGTGGTCGGATCGTCCGCCTCCCCGGCAGCCCGCACGAGGCGGCTGCCGACAATCACGCCGGCGGCGCCCGCGTCGACCGCGGAGGCCGCCTGCGCGGGCGTGCCGATGCCGAAGCCGACTGCGACCGGCACCTCGCTCGCCGCCGCTGCGCGCTCCAGGAAGCCCGCGAGCCCGGCGTCGAGCGCGCCTCGCTCTCCCGTCGTGCCGACGAGCGAGACGGCGTAGAGGAACCCGCGCGCCAGCTCGCCGATGCGCGCCAGGCGCTCGGGCGGCGTGGTCGGCGCCACGAGCGGGACGAGCGCGATGCCCTCCGCGTCGCAGGCGGCGCGCAGCTCGGGCGCCTCCTCGAGCGGCAGGTCGGGCACGATCAGGCCGCTGATGTCGTGCGTGCGCAGAGCCGTCGTGAATGCCTCGAAGCCACGGGCGTAGACGATGTTCGCATAACACATCAGGACCACCGGGAGACGCCGAGCGAGCGCCTCGCCAAGCTCCAGGATCTGGTCGACGGTCGCCCCGTTGCGCAGCGCCTCGACGCCTGCCGCGTGGATCACCGGACCGTCCGCGAGCGGGTCGGAGAACGGGACGCCCAGCTCGACGAGGTCGGCGCCGCCGTCGGCGTATGCCTCGCCGATCGCGAGCGAGCTCGCCATGTCCGGGAAGCCGCCCATCAGGTAGGGCATCAGCGCGGCGCGCTTGCCGGAAGCCGCGAAGGCCTCGGCGAGGCGGTGGATGCCGGTCGGCTCGCTCATGCCTGCGCCGGGCCGCCCGGCACGCTCGCATCGTCGGCCGCCTCGTCGGCGGGCGTCCGCTCCGGCTCGATCCGCCGGATCACCTCGGCGAGATCCTTGTCGCCGCGCCCGGAGAGACAGACGACGTCAAGATCACTACCGCCGTTCGCGAGCGTCCAGGCGATCGCGTGCGAGGACTCCAGCGCCGGAATGATCCCCTCCAGCCGCGCGAGCCGCTGGAGCGCCGCGAGCGCCTCCGCGTCGGTCACGGCCTCGTAGCGCGCGCGACCGGTGTCCCGCAGCCAGGCGTGCTCCGGCCCAACGCCCGGATAGTCGAGGCCGGCCGAGATCGAGTGCGCCTCGAGGATCTGACCGTCGCCGTCCTGCATCACCGCCGAGTAGGCGCCGTGGAGGATCCCCGGCCGCTCGCCGACCGTCAGCGGCGCCCCGTGGCGGCCGGTCTCGATCCCCTCCCCCGCCGCCTCGACACCGATCAGCTCGACGTCCGCGTCGGCCATGAACGGCGTGAAGATGCCGATCGCGTTCGAACCGCCGCCGACGCACGCGATCACCCGCTGCGGCAGACGACCCTCGCGCTCCAGGATCTGCGCGCGCGCCTCGTCGCCGATCAGGCGCTGCAGGTCGCGCACGAGCGCCGGATACGGCGCCGGCCCGGCCGCCGTGCCGAGGATGTAGTGCGTCGTTGCGACGTTCGTGACCCAGTCGCGGATCGCCGCCGAGCAGGCCTCCTTGAGCGTGCGCGTGCCGGCCTCGACCGGCTCGACCGTCGCACCGAGCAACCCCATCCGCTCGACGTTCGGCTTCTGGCGGCGCATGTCCTCGGTGCCCATGTAGATGACGCACTCGAGGTCGAGCAGCGCGCAGGCGGTTGCGGTCGCGACGCCGTGCTGGCCGGCGCCGGTCTCGGCGATGATGCGCGGCTTGCCCATCCGCTTGGCGAGCAGCGCCTGGCCGATCGCGTTGTTGATCTTGTGCGCACCGGTGTGGTTGAGGTCCTCGCGCTTGAGATAGACGGTGCGCCCTGCGACCTCGCTCAACCGCTCGGCGAGGTAGAGCGGCGTCGGGCGGCCGACGTAGTCGTGCAGCAGCTCGCTCAGGCGCGTCGTGAAGGAAGGATCGCGCTGCGCGTCGAGCCAGGCGGCCTCCAGCTCCGCCAGCGCCGGCATCAGCGTCTCCGGGACGTACTGGCCGCCGTAGGGGCCGTAACGGTGCTCGAGCCCAGCGCTCATGCCGCGTGCTTAGGCTCGGCGGCCGGGGCCGCTGGCTCATGCGCCTCGGTATCCGGCTCGTCGGGGGACTCCGACCGCGGCGCGGTCGCCCGCACGGCCTCCGCGAACGCCGTCATCCGGACGTGGTCCTTGACGCCCGGCTCCAGCTCCACTCCGCTTGCAACGTCGACCGCGAACGGCCGCACGGCCGCGATCGCGTCGGCGACGTTGCCGGGGTGCAGCCCGCCGCTGAGGATCAGCGGACGGTCGCGCGGATGCTCGCTCGCGAGCTCCCATGCGAACGTCTCGCCCGTCCCTCCCTGCTTGCCCGGCACGTGCGCGTCGAGCAGGTGGAAGTCGGTCTGGAAGGCGCGCAGGTCGCGGATGTCCGAGCGCCCGGCGACGCGGGCGGCCTTGATCACCTTCGCGCCCGTGCGGCGGGCAGCCTCATTGCAGTAGACGGGCCCCTCGTCGCCGTGGAACTGCAGCAGCGTCAGTCCGAACGCGTCGGCGGCCTCGGCGACCTGGTCGAGGTGCGCATTGACGAACACGCCCGCGACCTCGGTGCGGCGGTGCAGCGCGGCGCCGATCGCCTCCGCCTCTGCCCGCGAGCAGCGGCGCGCCGATCCCGACCACAGGATCATCCCGACGGCCCAGGCGCCGAGCTCGGCAGCGTGCTCGGCGTCCTGCAGGCGGGTGACGCCGCAGAACTTGATTCGGCTGGTGGGAGCGTGGTCGGACACGCCCTCATCGTAGATGGCCGCTACGGCGACTGGGTCTGCGACTGCGACGGGGCCGTTCTCGGCGCGGTGCCGAGCGCCACCGTCACCTGCTTCGCGTTGCCGCTGCGCAGGATCCCGAGTCTGATCCGATCGCCCGGTTTGTGCTGGGCGATGTCGGCGGTGAGGTCGCTCATCGAGTCGACCGCGTCGCCGTCGAACGACTGGATCACGTCGCCGCCGAGCATGATGCGCGCCCCGCCGACCTGGCTCTCGATCGTGCCGCCGTGCAGACCGGCCTTCGACGCCGGCCCGTCCGGCTCGACTGTCTGGACGAGCACGCCCTTGGAGACCTTCAGCTGCAGGTCGGCGAGCGAGGCGTCGATCGTCGCGCCGGTGATGCCGAGGTAAGCGTGCACGACGGAGCCTGTCTGCTTGAGCTGCGGCAGCAGCTTCTTCGCCGTGTTGATCGGAACCGCGAAGCCGATTCCGACGTTCCCGTTGCCCGCACCGCCGCTGATGATCTGCGAGTTGATCCCGAGCACGCGGCCGGCGGCGTCGAGCAGCGGTCCGCCTGAGTTGCCCGGGTTGATGGGCGCATCGGTCTGGATCACGTGCTGGATCGTGAAGCCGTTCGGCGCCGTGATCTGGCGCTGGAGCGCGGAGACGACGCCCGTCGTGAGCGTACGGTCGAGCCCGAAGGGATTGCCGATCGCGAGCACCGGGTCGCCGACCTGCGCGGTCTTCGAGTCGCCCAGCTGGAGCGGCGAGAGCTTGAGCCCGTCGGTCTCGACCTGCAGCAGCGCGAGGTCGTTCGTCGCGTCGGTGCCGAGCACTCTCGCCTGCACGACGCGGTTGTCGTCGAAGCCGACGTCGACGGACGTGGCATCGGCGACCACGTGGTAGTTCGTGAGGATGTGGCCCTCGGCATCGATCACGAAGCCGGTGCCGGTCGCCTCGCCACCCTGGTCGGTCCCGAACGGCGAGGTGGAGGCGCTCGCCTTCAGCTCCGAGCGGATGTGGACGACGCCAGGCGCGTCGCGCTCGTAGATGTCGTGCGCGGTGAGGCCGCCCTGCTCGGCCGCGGCGGCGGCACTCGTGCCGCTCGGGCTCGCGACGGGCGCTTGCTGCACGACCGTCGTGGTCGTGCCGCCACCGCCGACGTCGAGCAGCAGCAGCGCGACGGCGACGACGACGCCGCCGATCAGCGCGGCGACAAAGGGAGATCGAAGGACGGTGCGCATGCGACTAGATCTGAGCCAGTCTGTCCGGGGGAACTCAACGAGAGCTAAACGGCGTCGTCGCTCTGCCCGGTGAGCGCCCGGCAGGCGCCTTCGACGTCTTCGGCGCGCATCAGCGCCTCCCCCACGAGCACCGCGTCGACGCCGACGCGCTCCAGCTCGTCGAGCTGGTCGCGCGTCGCGATCCCCGACTCGGACACGACGGTCTTGCCGGCGGGGATGTCGACCAGCAGCTCGAACGTACGCGCCAGGTCGACACTGAAGTCCGTCAGGTCGCGGTTGTTGATGCCGATCACGTCGGCGTCGAGCTCCAGCGCGACCTCCAGCTCGCGCTCGTCGTGGACCTCGACGAGCACGTCGAGGTCGAGCGCGAGCGCTTCGTGGTGCAGGCGCATCAGCTCACGCGGCTCGAGCGCGGCGACGATCAGCAGGATCGCGTCGGCGCCGACGGCGGCGGACTCGAACAGCTGGTAGTGGTCGACGACGAAGTCCTTGCGCAGGATCGGCAGGCGCGTCGCCGCGCGGGCGGCGCGCAGGTCGTCGAGCGAGCCGCCGAAGTGCGGACCCTCGGTGAGGATCGACAGCGCGGCTGCACCGGCGCGCTCATAGGCGCAGACGACGTCCGGCACCGTAGCTCCCTCGCGGATCGTGCCGGCCGACGGCGAGCGGCGCTTGTGCTCGGCGATCACCGAGATGCCTGGATGCACGAGCGCCTCGGTGAACGGACGGTCCTCCCCGCGCGCGATCAGCTGCTGCTCCAGCGTCGCGAGCGGGATCGCGTCGCGGCGCTGCTGCACCTCGCGGCGGGTCGAGTCGACGATGCGCTCGAGCGTGTTCACGCTGACGATGCCTCCCTCGCGGCTTCCTGGGTGAACGTGACGTAGTGCTCGAGCACCGCTGCTGCAGCGCCGGAGTCGATCGCAGCCTCGGCGGCGCGAACGCCCGCCTCCAGCGTTTCGGCATGGCCGGCGGCGTAGACGCCGGCGCCCGCGTTCAGCACCGCGACGTCGCGCGGCGCGCCGCGTTCGCCGGCGAGGATCCGCCTAGCGATCTCGGCGTTGACCTCGGGCGTGCCGCCGTTCAACTCATCCGGCTGCGCGGTGTCGAGGCCGACGTCGGCGGCAGTGACCCTGAACCTGGAGAGTCCGCCGTCGCGCACCTCGACGACTGCGCTCGGCGCGACCGTCGACAGCTCGTCGAGCCCGTCGTCGCTGGAGACGACCAGCACATGCGTGGCGCCGAGCTGCGCGAACGCGCCGGCGATCGGCTCGAGGTAGCGGCGGTCGGCGACGCCCGTCAGCTGGCGCGTCACGCCCGCCGGGTTTGTGAGCGGGCCCAGCACGTTGAAGATCGTGCGTACGGCGAGTTGTCTGCGCACCGGGATCACGTAGCGCGTGGCAGCGTGGTGCGTCGGCGCGAACATGAAGCCGAAGCCGACCTCGTCGACGCAGCGGCCGACCGCCTGCGCGTCGATGTCGATCCGCGCGCCGAGCGCCTCCAGCACGTCGGCGGCGCCCGAGAGGCCGGTGGCGGAGCGGTTGCCGTGCTTGGCGACGGTGCAGCCGGCGCCGGCCGCGATCAGCGCAGCCGTTGTCGAGACGTTGAACGTCTGCCGGCCGCCGCCTGTGCCGACGACGTCGAGCAGATCGCCGCGCGCGTGGGCGACCGGGACGTGCGTCGCCAGCTCCCGCATCGTGCGCGCGAGGCCGGCGATCTCTTCGACCGTCTCGCCCTTCGTGCGCAGCGCGATCAGGAACGCTGCGATCTGCACCTCGCTCGCGTTGCCGGCCATGACCTCGGCGAGCACGGCGGCTGCCTCGTCGGCGCCGATGTCTTCGCCGCACGCGAGCGCGTCGATCGAGCGCGTGATCACATCGCGATCCGGACCGCCGGTCATGTCAGGCGATCCCTCCCACAGCCGCGCGCGTTCCGGCGGCGAGGAAGTTGCGCAGCAGGTCGTGTCCGGAGGCGGTCAGGACGGACTCGGGGTGAAACTGGATTCCCTCCGCCGGCAGCGTGCGGTGGCGAATCGCCTGGATCACATCTCCGCCGCGAGCCGAGACCTCCAGCTCGTCTGGCAGCGTCGACTCCTCGACGATGAGCGAGTGGTATCGGCCGACTTTCAGCGGACTCTCCAGCCCCTCGAAGATCGTCCTGCCGTCGTGCTCGATCTCGTCCGACTTGCCGTGAATCGGCTTGTGGCGCACGACGCGCCCGCCGAACGCCTGCGCCATCGCCTGGTGGCCGAGGCAGACGCCGAGCGTCGGAATCCCCGCCTCCGGGAACGCCCGCACCGCCTCCAGCGAGATGCCCGACTCGTCCGGCGTGCAGGGGCCGGGCGAGACGACGACTGCGGCGTACCCGCGCAGCAGCAGCTCCTCGACCGTCGCATGGTCGTTGCGCACGACCTCGACGTCCGCCTCCAGCTCGCCCAGATACTGGACGAGGTTGTAGGTGAACGAGTCGTAGTTGTCGAGGACGAGGACCCTCATGGCCATTCAGGCTGCGCCACCGCCAGCTCGATCGCCTGCTTGACCGCGCGCGACTTCGCCTCCGACTCGCGGAACTCGTAGTCCGGCTTCGCGTCGGCGACCGTGCCGCCGCCCGCCTGCACGTGCGCGACGCCATCCTTCACGACGACCGTCCGGATGTGGATGCACGTGTCGAGATCGCCGGTGTAGGACAGGTACCCGATCGCGCCCCCGTACCCGCCGCGCTTGACGGGCTCGAGCTCGTCGATGATCTGCATCGCACGGACCTTCGGCGCGCCCGAGAGCGTACCCGCCGGGAGGATCGCGCGCAGCGCATCGAGCGGCCCGACGCCCTGACGCAGCCGTCCCGAGACGCGCGAGACGATGTGCATAACGTGGCTGTAGGCCTCAATCTCCATGTACGCGTCGACATTGACGGAGCCGTACTCGCTCACGCGGCCGACGTCGTTGCGGCCGAGGTCGACGAGCATCACGTGCTCGGCGCGCTCCTTCTCGTCGGCGAGCAGGTCCTCCGAGATCCGCTTGTCCTCCTCGGCGCTCGCGCCGCGCGGGCGCGTGCCGGCGATCGGCCGCGTCTCGATTCTGCCGTCGCGGACGGTCACGAGCGGCTCAGGGCTGGCACCAGCGATCTCGAAGTCGCCGAAGTCGAGGAAGTACATGTACGGGCTCGGGTTGACGGCGCGCAGGCCGCGATAGATCGAGAACGCCTCGACCGGGACCTCGGCCGACCAACGCTGGCTCGGGACGACCTGATAGGCGTCGCCGGCGTGGATGTACTCGACGATCCGCTCGACCATCCCCTCGAACTGCTCACGCGGCATGTTGCTCGTCCAGGTCGGCGCTTCGCGGTCAGCCGTCGGCTGCTCGGCGGGCGGCGGGACCGGGCCGGCAAGGCGCCGGCGCACGTCGGCGATCGCCTCGACCGCTTCGGCATAGGAACGTTCGAGATCGTCGTCGTCCGCATAGACGTTGGCGAGGATCGTCAGCTCGCGGCGCAGGTGGTCGAACGCGAGCAGCACGTCGGTCAGCATCAGCGCGAGGTCCGGCACGCCAACCGGGTCGGGGTTCGGCTCGCCGAGCGGCTCGACGGTGCGCACCAGGTCGTAGCCGAAGCAGCCCACCGCCCCGCCGGAGAACGGCGGCAGGTCCGGCAGCGGCGCCTGGCGGTAGCGGGCGACCTCTTGTGCTGCCAGCTCGTACGGATCGCCCGGATCGCCGAGCGACCAGCGCAGCACGCTGCGCGGCCTGAAGCCGATGAACGACCAGCGCCCGACGCGGCCCTGCTCGGCCGACTCCAGCAGGAACGCGGGACCGTCGCCGCGCAGCTTGAGGAAGGCGGAGATCGGCGTCTCGCAGTCCTCCACGAACGTGTGACGCAGGGGGATCAGGTTGTGCTCGCGCGCGAGCTCGCGCACCTCGTCGAGCGAGGGCGTGACGTGCACGGCAGGTGCAGGCGGTGCGTCGGAGGGTGCCATCGACTCAGCGGCTGCGCTCGTCGAGCACGCGCTCGGCGTCGGCGAGGCTCAGCCCGCGAGAGCGCAGCAGGACCGCGAGGTGGTAGATGACGTCGGCGGCCTCACTGGCGACGCGCTCGTCGGTCTCCTCGCGCACCGCGCGCACGACCTCCTCGGCCTCCTCCTCGACCTTCTCCCCTGCAAGCTTGGGATCGGCGAGCAGCTTGGCGGTGTAGGAGGCATCGGTGTCGGCCGCGGCGGCGCGCTGCTCGATCGTGCGCTCCAGCGCGGGCAGTGTCTCGTACGGCGCGCCCGGGATGAGGTCCCCGGTGAAGAAGCAGGTGCGCTCGCCCGTATGGCAGGCCGGTCCCGCGGGTTCGACGAGTGCGAGCAGTGCGTCGCCGTCGCAGTCGACGCGCAGCGCGCGCAGCTTCTGCACGTTGCCGCTCGTCGCTCCCTTATGCCACAGCTCGTTGCGCGAGCGGCTCCAGTAGTGCACCTCGCCCGTGGCGCGCGTGCGCTCGAGCGCTTCTGCATTCATGTAGGCGAGCGTGAGGACCTCCCCCGTCCGCCAGTCCTGCGCGATGCACGGAACGAGGCCGCGGTCGTCGAACGCGATGGCGGAGTCGGGCACGGTCGGAAGATTGTAGGGCGCGCTCATGCGCCGACGGCGGGCCACTGCCAGCAGCGCACCGTGCACGGGCCGTCCTCGACGGCGAGCGCGGCGGCGGCCGGTGAGCCGACGTCAAGCTCGACGACCCACGGATCCGGCCCCGTGGGCGGGTCGTCGGCGCCACCGATGCCGGTCCCCCAGCACTTGAGGACCGCCTCCCAGCGCACCCATGCGCGCAGGAACTCGCGCTCGCGTGTGGGCTCGTCCAGCGCTGCGAGGCGCTCAGCCTCCTCGTCCCCGAGGATGCGGCGGGCGATTGCCACGTGGTCGGTGGCGCGACGCGGCAGCTCGACGTCGACGCCGACCTCCCGGTGCAGCGCGACGGCGATCAGTGCCGTGTCGCCGGAGTGCGAGAGGTTGAAGCGCAGGTGGCCAGCCGTGGCCCTGCCCGCCAGGGCGTCGGCTCCCGTGCCGGCAAGCTCCGGCTTGCCGTGGGCCCCCTCGGCGAAGCGAAGCGCACGCGGATCGGCGTCGGTGTAGCGCGCAAGCACTGTGCGCAGGATGGCGCGCGCGTACCCCCAACGCATCCCATCCTCGGTGCGCACGAACCGCGACGCCCGCTCGCGCTCCTGTTCCGACAGCGACCCGTGAAGGTCATCGCCGCCGGCGGCCAGATCTGCGCGCCACACGTCGACGACATCCAGCGCGATCTGCGGACGCTCCGGTCCTGATTCCCACTCGGCGTGCATCGCGGTCCGGACGCTAGCGTGGCTGAGCGATGGCATCGTCGACCACCGCACCGCAGCCGCCGAGCGCCCCCACGCGCGTCCCGCGCCGCGTGATGGCGGCGATCCTGCTCGGGACGGTCCTGAACCCGATCAACTCGTCGATGATCGCGGTCGCGCTCGTGCGCATCCAGGACGACTTCGACGTCAGTGTCGTGTCGCTGTCGTGGCTGATCTCGAGCTTCTACCTCGTCGCGGCGGTCGGGCAGTCGGTTTTGGGACGGCTGGCCGATCAGTTCGGCCCGCGCCGCGTGCAGTGCGCGGGCTTCGTGCTGATTGTCGTCGCAGGCGTGCTCGGCCCGCTGGCGCCGAGCTTCGGCTGGCTGATCGCAGCGCGGCTGCTGCTGGCGGCCGGCACGTCGGCCGGCTTTCCGGCGGGGCTCGCCCTGCTGCGCAACGCGTCGGGCGGGCACCGGCCGCCGCCGTCGACGCTCGCGGCGATCACGATCGGCGGCTCCTCCAGCGCGGCGCTCGGACCGGTCGTGGGCGGCGCTTTGGTCGCGCTCGCCGGCTGGCAGGCGATCTTCTTCGTCAACGCGGTCGTCGGCGTCATCGCGCTGCCGCTGTCGCTGCGCTGGCTCCCGCGCGATCCGCAGCACGAGGGCGGCGTCTCGCTGGCGACGGTGCGGCGGCTCGTCGACCTGCCGGGGATCGCCGCGTTCGCCGTGATGCTCGCGAGCGTGCTCGCGCTGCTGCTGTCGCTCGTCGGGCAGCCGCTGTGGTGGCTCGTGCCCGTCGCGCTCGCGGCCGGCGTCGCGCTCGTGCTGAACGACCGCCGCCGCGAGGACCCCTTCCTCGACGTACGGATGCTCGCCAGCAACCGCGCGCTGCTCGGCGTGTGCGTCCAGTACCTGCTCGTCAACGTGGTGGCGTTCGGCGTGTTCTTCAGCGTCCCGCTGTGGCTCGAGGCGGCGCGTGGCCTCAGCTCGGGCGCGGCGGGCGCGATGGTGATCCCGCTCGCCGGCGTGGCGGTCTTCGCCACGCCGTTCGCCGCGCGCGTCGTGGCGCGCTCCGGCGAGCGGCCGGCGCTGCTCGCGGGCGCCTGCGCGATGGTCGCCGGCACGCTGCTGATGCTGACCTTCTCGGCGAGCACGCCGCTGTGGGCGATCGTCCCCGTGACGGTTGTGCTCGGCATCCCGATCGGCTTCAACAACCTCGGGCTGCAGTCAGCGCTCTACGGGGCGAGCGACCCCGAACGCACCGGCGCCGCCGCCGGCCTGTTCCAGACGTGCCGCTTCATCGGCGCCGTGCTCGCCACCAGCCTGCTCGGCATCGTCTTCGCCGACGGCGTTGACAGCGACAGCCTGCACACGTTCGCGCTGATCCTCGCGAGCTTCAGCGTGGTGGTGCTTGCGGCGAGTGCCCGCGCCGTGCGACGCTAGCCATCCGGCCGGCGCGCGAGGGCAGCAGCTCAGTCAGTTGGTGCCGGCAGGCTCTTTGCTCCCTGCGACTCCAGCAAGCGGCAGGCGTGCGTGATCCAATGCCGCTTCCGTCCCGCGGCGGATGCTTGCATCGCCAGCACGGAGATCGCTGCGACGACCATGGGTTGGAGGTCGACGGCCGGCGAGCCCGAGAGGTGCACGCTGCTCAAGAGGCCCGCGTCGGGAACGACGCGCTTGCCGGCGAGAGCTTGGATGAGCGCAAGCAACACGCCGAGGGCCGCGATCACGGCCCACATGCCTCTTCCGGCCGACAGGAAGCGAGGCCGCCACTGCGACCGCTGATGCGCGCTGGCGCCCACCGGCGTCAGCTCCCACTCCGCTTCCGGCAATCGCCGATCGTCCGCACCCGACGGTTCGTTCCAACGGACGATCAGCCGCCGTCGCCTTGCCGCCTCCATCCATGCGGTGACCCCTGCCTCAGAGAGGGTGAGATCCCGCGCCGCGGCCGACTCCGACAACTCGGTCCGCGTGCGAAGGCCGAGCCGCGCGAATTCCCCGAGAAAGATCCGATCTACCTCTCGCGCAGCGGCGTATGGATCGTCTGCAGGCTGTAGCACAGCGTCCATGCGCGCAGGCGGACATCTCTCCTCCCAGCGTCTCGCATGGAACGCGTGCCAGCGCTGGGTGAGCTTCGCAGTGAAACCGCTCATGCCTGCCTTTCAGTACTTCTGAATACTGAAAGATTGTATACCGATCGGTCGCGGCGTCCGACCAGCGCTGCGCTACTCGATCCCCAGCCGGTCCAGCAGGCGGTCGTCGCTGCGCCAGGCCTTGCGCACTCGCACAGCCAGGTCCAGGTGCACCTGGCAGCCGAGCTCGCGCTCGAGTTCCTTGCGGGCGGCGGTGCCGATCGCCTTGATCATGCTTCCGCCGGCGCCGATCAAGATCCCCTTCTGGGAGTCGGCCTCGACCCACATGACGGCGCGGACGGCGATCAGGTCGTCGCGGCGCTCCTGGATCTCCTCGACTTCGACCTCGACGGCGTGTGGCACCTCCTGCCGGGTGCGGCGCAGCACCTGCTCGCGCACGAGCTCGGCGAGCATGACTTCCTCGGACTGGTCGGAGCGCTCGTCGGCCGGGAAGAAGAAGGGGCCGGGCGGCAACAGCGAACCGAGGTGATCGACGAGCGCTCTGAGCCCCTCCCCCGTACGCGCGGAGATCGGGAAGAAGTCGTCGCCGACGCCGAGCTCGGAGGCCGCCTGCAACGTCGCGGCGATATCCGCGACCGAGCAGCGGTCGACCTTGTTGACGGCGACCACGACGGGCGTTCTCGCTCCGGCCAGCAGGGTGGCGATGAAGCGATCGCCGGGGCCGATCCCCTGCACGGCGTTGACGATCAGCAGCGCCGCGTCGGCGTCGGCCAGCTCAGATTCGACGCGCCGCTGCATGCGGGCAGTCAGCGCGTCGCGGGGGCGCTGCACGCCCGGCAGGTCGACGAGCACGAGCTGCGAGTCGTCCGTCGTCGCGACGCCGCGGATCGCGCGGCGCGTGGTCTGCGGCTTGTCGGAGACGATCGCGACCTTGCGGCCGACGATCGCGTTGACGAGCGTCGACTTGCCGACGTTCGGCCGCCCCGCGAGCGCGACGAAGCCGCTGCGGGTGGCCTGCGGCTCGGCGGCGCTCACTCCTGCACCCAGCGCAGCAGCTCGGCCTGCAGGGCGAGCATCTCGCCGTCGTCGACCTCGTGGTCCATCCCGGTGAGGTGCAGCACACCGTGGACGACCGCCTCGCTGAGGTCCTCCGTGCAGGGCGGGCAGATCACGACGTCGCCGAGCTCTCGGGGGGCGCCGTTCGATCTCGGCCCGCCCCCACCCGGCACGTCGACGTCGATCCCGTCGATCGGGAACGACAGCACGTCGGTCGGCGCGTCCTTGCCGCGGTGATCGCGGTTGAGCGTCTGGATCGTCTGCTCGTCCACGAACGCGACCGCGACGTGGCCGTCTTCGATCCCGGCCGAGGAGAACGCGAGCATGCACAGCTCCTCGACGTCCAGCGCGGTGAGCTCGTCGACGACGCCGTCGTCGAGGCCGATGACCTCCACTTCGAGCATTGGCTAGTGGTCCTTATGCCCGCCGGCGGTCGGCGGGACGCAGCTCGGGCGCCAGGCGCTGCTGATGGTCGGCGTACGCGGCGACGATCCGCTGCACGAGCTTGTGCCGCACGACGTCCTCGCCGCCGAAGCGGATGAACTGGATTCCCTCGACCTCGTCGAGCACCTCGCCGACGGCGACCAGGCCGGACTGCTGATCGGTCGGAAGGTCTATCTGGGTGACGTCCCCGGTGACGACCATCTTCGAGTTGAAGCCGAGACGCGTGAGGAACATCTTCATCTGCTCGGGGCTCGTGTTCTGCGCCTCGTCGAGGATGATGAAGCTGTCGTTGAGCGTGCGGCCGCGCATGAACGCGAGCGGGGCGACCTCGATCACGCCGCGGTCGAGGTAGGTCGAGACCCTCTCCGGGTCGATCATGTCGTGCAGCGCGTCGAACAGCGGCCGCAGGTACGGATCGACCTTCGCCATCAGGTCCCCTGGCAGGAAGCCGAGCCGCTCCCCCGCCTCGACGGCCGGGCGCGTGAGGATGATGCGGTTGACCTCGCGGCGCGAGAGCGCGGCCGCGGCCATCGCGACCGCCAGGAAGGTCTTGCCGGTGCCGGCCGGGCCGACGCCGAACGTGATCGTGTTGCGGCGGATCGAGTCGACGTATCTCTTCTGATTGACCGTCTTGGGCGCGACCTTCGTCGAGCGGTGGCGCCAGACGACATCCTCCAGGATCCGACCCGGTGACTCGTGCTGGTCGAGCGCGCCCTGCACTGCATCGATCGTGCCGGGCGCGATCTCGTGGCCCTGCGCGATCAGATCCGACAGCTCGCGCACGACTTGGATGCCGGACTCGACGGCGGTGTCGTCGCCCTCCAGGGTGAGCATGTTTCCGCGCAGGAACACGTCGCAGTCGAGATGGCCCTCCAGCGTGCGCAACACCGCGTCCTGCGTGCCCGCGAGCTCCGCGGCGACGGCGTTGTCGAGCTCGACCTGACGCTTCACCGCGATGTGAGTGCCCCCTGCACGCGCGCGGAGACGCGCTTGCCGTCGGCACGACCGGCGACGGTGGCCATCGCCGCCTTCATCACTTGACCCATGTCCTTCGGCGAGCTCGCACCCGTCTCGGCGACGGCGGCCGCGACGATCGCGTCGATCTCCTCGTCGGAGAGCTCCTTGGGGAGGTAGCCGGCGATCAAGTCGGCCTCGCCCTCCTCCTGCACGGCCAGTTCTCTGCGTCCGCCGTCGCGGAACTGGGTGGCAGCGTCGAGCCGGCGCTTGCGCTCACGGCGCAGCACGGCAAGCTCGTCCCCGCTGCCCTCCTTCGCGTCCTTCTGGAGCTCGGAGAGGATCATCCGCAGTGCGCCGACGCGGTCCTTCTCGCCCGCCTTCATCGCGGCGGTCAGGTCGGTCTTCAGCTGGTCTGCAACGGTCACGTACGTCAAGGATAGCCGTGAACCGGTCGCCTCCGGGTCGAAGGAGGCGACGTTCACGAGATCAGCCTGAATTGGCGTCCGGCGCGGCGCCGACCGCGCCTCCCCCGTGATCCTCGAGCACGGGCGGGTGGCCGAGCTGGCCGAGCTCGCTCGTGTCGCGGCTGAACAGCAGCGAGACGGTCCAGTCGACGACGAGGCGCAGCTTGCGCTTCGTGCCCGGCATGTTGGCGAGGTGGTAGGTCCGCGCGAGGAACCAGGCGGGGAAGCCGCGCCATCTGATCCCCATCGTGCTGGCGACCGCCTGGTGGCGGCCCATGTCGACGAACACGCCCTTCGTCTTGTAGGTGAACGGCTTCACGCGCCCGCCGGCGCCGAGTACGGCCGCGACGTTGCGCGCGACGCGGCGACCTTGGCGGATCGCGTGCTGGGCGGTCGGCGGCGAGGCCTGTCCCTTGCGCGCGGGGTCGGGCACGGCGGCCGCATCGCCGATCGCCCAGACGTTCTGGTGGTCGCGCACGCGCATCGTCCGATCGACGTCGAGCCGACCGCCCTCGGTGAGCGGGAGGCCGAGTCTCGCGACGACCGGGTTCGGCTTCACCCCGGCGGTCCAGGCGACCGTACGGGTGGGGATGATCTCGCCGCCCTTGAGGCGGACCCAGCGGTCGGAGACCTCCTCGACCGTCGTGTTCGTGCGGATCTCGATGCCGCGGCCCTGCAGCTCGCGCTCGGCGAAGTGCGCCAGCTTCGGCGCGACCTCGGGCATCACGCGCTCCTTCGCCTCGACGAGCAGCCAGCGCATCCCCTGCACGCGGCAGCGCGGGTAGAGGTCGATCACGTCGCTCATGAAGTCCTGCAGCTCGGCGAGCCCCTCCAGCCCGGCGTAGCCGGCGCCGACGAAGACGAACGTGAGGAACTCGGCGCGCGTTTCAGCGTCAGGCACGGTCTCGGCGATCTCCAGCAGCGACAGCACGCGGTTGCGCAGCGCGATCGCCTCCGACAGCGTCTTGAAGCCCATCGCGTGCTCGACGAGGCCGGGGATCGGGAGCGTGCGCGAGGTCGAGCCGAGCGCGACGATCAGCTGGTCGTAGTGCAGCTCGTGGCGACGGCCGTCGAGCGAGTCGACGATCAGATGGTTGCGCTCCGGCGCGGCGCCGCTGACCCGCCCGAGCCACAGGTCGGTCGTCGTGAGCTGCTCGCGCAGCGGGACGACGACGTGGCGCGGCTCCAGCGTCCCCGCTGCGGCGCCCGGCAGCAGCGGCGTGAACAGCAGGAAGTTGACGTCGCTGACGAGCGTGACGCGGGCACTGTGCGGCGGGAGCGTCTTCTCGAGCGTGCGAGCTGCGTAATAGCCGCCGAAGCCGCCGCCTGCGATGACGATGTCCCAGGCCATGCCTACGAGGCTATGCCCGCTGGGCCGAAGAGACCAACCGCACAAACATGTCACAAAGTCCTCCCCGCCTCGTTATCTGGTTGGGTGTGCGCGATGGACGACCTGCGCCTGCTCTGCTTCGGCGACTCCTTCGTGGCAGGCGTCGGCGATCCGCGCGGACAAGGCTGGGTCGGGCGTGTGGTGGAAGCCGCCCACGCCGCCGGGCGGCCGCTGATGGCCTACAACCTCGGTGTGCGCCGCGAGACGTCCATCGAGGTGGCCGTGCGCTGGCGCTTCGAGGCGATGCCGCGGCTGTTTGCGGGTGCGGACTGTCGCGTGGTCTTTGCCGTCGGCGCGAACGACACGACGTTCGAGAACGGAGCCGTGCGCGTCGCGCCCGAGCGCTCGTGCATGGCGCTCGACAAGATGCTCGACCAGGTCGCTGCACTGGGGCTTCCGGTCGCCGTCGCCGGCCCGCCGCCGGCCGGCGACGCGGCGCAGCAGGGGCGGGTGGTCGCGCTGTCGGACGCGTTCGCCGAGGTGTGCGCCGCGCGCGAGGTGCCGTTCTGGCCCGTCGCGGAGCCGCTGATCGCCTCGCGCACGTGGCTGGACGAGGCCGCCGCCGGCGACGGCGCACACCCTGCCGCCAGGGGCTACGACCTGCTGGCGCAGACGCTGCTGGGCGCGGGTCTGCTCGCGTGGCTGCAGGCGCCGCCGGTCAAGCCCGGCGACTGAGCAGCAGCGCGGCCCACTCGCCGCGCTCGCGGCGATCCTGCTCGCGCAGACCGAGAGCCGCGAAGGCAGCGGCGATCTCGTCGGCCTCGTGGACCAGCAGGCCTGAGGCGATCAGCGTGTGCGGCGCGTCCGGACCACCGGCGCTGCCGAGCAGGCGGGCGTAGTCGAGCAACAGCGGGCGCAGCAGGTTCGCGAGGACAATCGGCGCCGCCGGGACCGCGTCGCTGCGCAGGTCGCAGCGCGCCACCTCGAGCGTCACGTCGTTTACGACCGCGTTCGCCGCGGTCGCCTCGACGGACAGCGGGTCGAAGTCGACCGCGGCGACCGGCTCGAAGCCGAGCTTCGCCGCCGCGATCGCGAGCACGCCCGAACCGCAGCCGAGGTCGAGCAGCCGGCCGCGCTCCGCCCTCGCGTCGGCCAGTGAGAGCAGCAGCTCCAGGCACAGCCGCGTCGTCGCGTGGGCTCCTGTCCCGAATGCCTGCGCAGGGTCGATCACCAGTTCGACGTCGGTGCCGACGGGCTGCTCCCACGGCGGCCGCACCGCAAGCCGCTCGCCCAGCACGAGCGGGTGGTGGAACTGCTTCCAGCGTTCGGACCAGTCGTCCGGCAGCTCGCTCGTCGTGACCTCGATCAGCGCTCCGCCGACCGCGGCCTCCAGGTCCGGCAGCACCGGCAGCTCACCCGGCGGCCCGTAGACCGCGTACTCGACGGCGTCGCCGAGATCGACCTCCTCCACCCCGCCCGGCGCCAGCTCCAGCAGCTCCGCCAGCGCGATCTCGGCATGCGCGCGGTCGACGCGCAAGGCCAGGCGGATCACGCGCCGAAGGCGCGCTTGAGCTTCGAGAAGACGCCGTCGTCGGAGCGCAGGTTGTCCTCGGTAAGCGTGCCGGAGAGGCGTTCGAGCAGCTCGCGCTGCTCGTCGGTCAGCCGACGCGGGATCACGACGTTGACGACGACGCGGAGGTCGCCGTGGCGGCCGCGGCGCAGCGCGGGCATCCCCTTGCCGCGCAGCGTGAGCGTGTCGTGCGGCTGCGTGCCCGGCGGGATCTCCAGCGCGAACGGCTCGTCGAGCGTCGGCACGTCGATCGTCGTCCCCAGCGCGGCGAGCGGTGCCGGCACGTCGACGACCGTGACGAGATCATCGCCGTCGCGCACGAAGCGTTCGTCCTCGGCGACGCGCACGAGCACGTAGAGGTCGCCGGGCGGTCCCCCCTGCTCGCCCGCGTGACCACGGCCGGCGAGCCGGATCCGCTGGCCGTCGGCGATCCCCGCAGGCACGTCGACGGACAGGCTCAGGCGGTCGACCTTGCGGCCGCGCCCGCGGCACTCCTTGCACGGCTGCTTGGGCACACGCCCGTCGCCGTGGCAGACGTCGCAGACGGTTGCGCGCACGACCTGGCCGAATGGGGTGCGGGTGACGGCGCGCAACTGCCCGGCGCCGCCGCAGCGCTCGCATGTCTCGATCGGTGTGCCCGGTTCGGCGCCGTTGCCGTGGCACATGCTGCAGCGCACGACGGCGTCGTAGTCGACCTCTATCGCGTGACCGGTGGCGGCGTCGGCCAGCTCGATCGTCGCCGTGACGGCCAGGTCGCCGCCCTGCGCGGGACCGGCGCGGCCGCCGCCGAACATGTCCCCCCCACCGCCGCCGAAGAAGGCGTCGAAGATGTCCGAGAACGAGCCGAACCCGCTCGGCTGGAAGCCGCCGCTGCGCAGCCCCTCGGGTCCGTAGCGGTCATACGTCGCGCGGCGCTCGGGGTCCGACAGCACCTCGTACGCCTCGGCGGCGGACTTGAACTTCTCCTCCGCCTCGGGGTCGTGGGCGTTGACGTCCGGGTGCAGCTCGCGCGCGAGCCGGCGGAAGGCCTTCTTGATCTCCGCCTCGCTCGCGTCACGGGCGATGCCGAGACGCTCGTAGTAGTCCGCCGACATGGTGCTCAAGTTTCGTACACGTCCTCGACGAAGCGCGACAGCTCGGTCGCGGCCGCGCGCACGGATGCGATCGCGCGCCCGTAGTCCATCCGCAGCGGCCCGATCACCGAGACGGTTCCGAGGTTGCGCGCCGGCAGGCCGTAGCCGGCCGCCACGAGCGCGAGCGAGCGCAGCGCCGGCGCCTCGTTCTCGCTGCCGATGCGCACGAAGACGTCGCGCTGGTCAAGCGCCGAGCGCAACACGCCGAGCAGCGACACGCGCCGCTCGAGCATCTCCATCACCTCGTTGAGCTGGTCGTGGTCCTCGAAGCGGTAGCCGCTCAGCAGCCGCGAGCGCCCGTCGACATAGAGTGACTCGTCGGCCGTCTCCGTCAGCTCCGTGAAGGCTGGCGCTACGGCTGCGAGGAAGCCGCGCTCGCGCACGCCGAGCTTCGGATCGTCGAGCCGTTGGTGCAGCAGGCGTGCGCCGAGCCCGAGGCCGACGAGCTGCTCGTTCAGATAGCTCGCGCCCCAGTCGACGAGGCCGGCGTCGATCGGCGCCTCGAACGTCAGCATCCGCTTCGTCACGCCCCCGGTCGACGTGATCACGACGACCATCAGCACCTGCGGCTGCAGCCGCAGCACCTCCACGTGGCGGATCGTCGCCGTCTCGATCGGCGGCGCGGAGACGATCGCGAGCAGGTTCGTGACCTGCGAGAGCGTTTCGGTCGTGACGCGCATCGCCTCGTCCACCTCGCGGCGCACGAGCGAGAGTGCGAGCGGACGCTCCTCGGCTGCTCCGGCTCGGCTCGCCGGCAGCAGGCGATCGACGAAGTAGCGGTAGCCGGCGTCGGTCGGCACGCGGCCGGCCGAGGTGTGCGGATGCGCCAGCAGCCCGTGCTCCTCGAGCATCGCGAGCTCGTTGCGGATCGTCGAGGGACCCCACTCGAGGTCGACGTCGATCGCGAGGGATTTCGACCCGACCGGCTGGCCGCCCTCGTGGTAGACCTCGACGACCTTGCGGAGGATCAGCTCCTGGCGCGGCGTCAGCATGCAGGTGATTCTAGGCGGGAGGGCCGCCGGCACCGCCCCGCGGCCGTCTGCTTCAGGCGAGCGCGATCTCGGCGACGGCGTTGCGCACGATGCGCGTGTCGCCTTGGCGTGCCTCGGCGTCGACGGTCGCGACGCCGTTCTCGACCGATCTGACGGTGCTCGTTACCGAGACCTCCTGCTCCAGCACACCCATGCCGCGGAACTGGACCGACAGCGCCTTCAGCTTCTCCGGGCCGCCGGCGGCCTCCGTCTGGGCCCGCGCGACCTGCGCCATCGACCACAGCCCATGCAGGATCCGTCCCGGCAGGCCGACCGACTTCGCGAACTCCTCGTCGATGTGGATCGGGTTGAAGTCGCCCGAGGCGCCCGCGTAGCGGACCGTGATGAAACGGTCCGGATGGACCTTCAGCTCCGGCAGCGTTGCGCCCGGCTCGTAATTCGCAGCCATCGTCAGACCCCCCGCACGATCATCTTCCAG
>Ga0126311_10000272_pt1 | contig 24943 bp, 32 predicted proteins | sample Plot61_FD_92539 | JGI IMG/M metagenome (GOLD analysis project Ga0126311, IMG submission 92539) | Serpentine soil microbial communities from UC McLaughlin Reserve, CA, USA - Plot61 | ecosystem: Environmental > Terrestrial > Soil > Grasslands | place: USA: UC McLaughlin Reserve, Lake County... | reverse complement strand
TTACTTTCAAAATTAACTAATATTTAAATATTAACAATACTAAAATTTACTTTGAGCGGATCTTATTAGATGTAAATTATTTTTCATAATCTTTTCAAACTTTATTAAACCCAAACTAACAGTATGTGATATAATGTCCTCTTTTGGGGTTGATACGCTCGGTGGATTGACTGAAAAATTAAAACAATTAATTAACGATACTCAAAATGCGTATGAAACGCTTATTGATTCTACACAACGTTATAAACAAGGTAAAATGAATGAGAAAGAATATTTTTCAAGCATTGGAAAATACCTAATCGCAAGTTCTGCAATGAATTTCCTAGCTATCAAGGTTATATTAGAAATAAAATCCGCAATTGATAAAGGAAGTTCAATTAAGAATCCTACCGGCGGTATTGCAGATCCTAACTCTAATACGAGCTCTTCTGTAGGTTTTGGTATCGGCGGATTTGTTGGTGCAGGAGGTTCAGTTGGTCCAGGAGGTTCAGTTGGTCCAGGAGGTTCAGTTGGTGGCTTAGAAAATAGCCGTATTCATGGTAGTAGTCAACAACAATATTCTTCACCATCAATAGAACCTACTCTTAAACCTGTTGATATAGAAATAGGAAAACCATCTCAAGATATAACTGCATCAGGAGGAGATGCATTAAAAGATAATAAAACATTTAAAAATTGTATAGTTTGTGGAGTCTTAATTCCAACAAAAGCAAAATTTTGTAGCAAATGTGGTAATTCGCAATAATTAAAAACAAGTTGTAACCATTTATTTATAATGAAAGTATTTGATGGGAGGTCAGCAACAGAAGAATATATGTCTACTCATTCTTTGACTTTTTCTACACCTGAAATGACACTTAAAAAATTTGTAGTATGGTTAGCCGAAATCGTTGAAAATAATGGCGAGGAAGTACCTCGAATTACACTTTATCTACAAACAAGAGATAAAGAAAATGAAAGTCAATCAGCGGAGACATCGATTAATCAACCTATCAATTTTTCAGATCTTTTACCTGATATTGATGAAACTTTCAAACCGACTGGAGCAGTAACTGATATGTTTAACAAAACAGAATCATCATTTTCTAAAAATATTGAATATTCTTCAAATCCCGAATCAAAATTTTGTATTGAATGTGGTAGTAAACTTAGAACTGATTCTAAATTCTGCACAAAATGTGGTGCAAGACAATAAAATCTCAATTCTACATTAAATACACAATAACAAGTAAATTAAGCTTAGTTTCATTTGCTATTCCTTTCATAAATTCTTTTTCTTTTATTAATGAATACACTTATTACAAATTGATTGAGAAAAAACCTGATAAATAGAACCTGACATTTTTACACTTTTTACAGATTTGCATATCTTAATAATTAAATTAAAAAAACATTAATAAATATTGCAATTATTAGATCATTTAATAATCTTCCTCAAATTCATCAAATGTATCTTCTTCTACTTCATCTAAATCATCATCAAATTCTTCTCTTTCTTCTGCTGTTTTATAAGGTAAATCAGCTTCACCTGAAACTCCACAAACAGGACATCTGAATTCTATGGTTTGTCCTTCCAGATCCAATAAAAACTCCTTGGAAAATATCTCATCACATTTTGAACAAACTAATGTAGCTTGAATGTTGTCTTGAGTAAATTTATGAGACTGGACCCTAAAGTTCGCGTCAGCCATTCTTCTTACCTATAGAAAATTTACTTCATTATAAGCCTTTCATTATAAAAATATTATGTAAATATAAATAAAAAACAAACTTTGTATTTTAATGTGATTAATATTTTAAGTAATTTATTATTTTATAAATTAATTATATTATTTTGTCTAGTATAAATTAAATTAAGAATATTTTCTCTGATCCCTTTTTCTTCAAATACCCCTCTATATGCTATAGTCATTATTGAATTATTATTTCTAACTCCTCTCATTTTCATGCAAAGATGTTCCCCTTCAGCTATAACAATTACTCCACTAACTTCTCTTTTAGATACTTCATCTGCTATTTCAGTTGTTAATCGTTCCTGAATCTGCATTCTTCTTGAGTATTTCTCTACTAATCTAACTAATTTCGATAATCCAAATACTTTGCCATTTGGAACATAAGCGATATGAATTCTTCCATAGAAAGGAAGCATATGGTGTTCACACATGCTATAAAATTGTATATCTCTAGCTATTATCGCATTAGTTTCTTCGCTAAAACTAACATCTAATTCTGAATTCATTTTATATCCAGAGAAAATTTCTTCGTACATTTCAGCAATACGTTTTGGTGTTCCTATTAATCCTTCTCTATTGGGATTCTCTCCTAATTCGACCAAAAGTTGTCTAATTAATTTCTCAATTTTATTTTTATTTATTGTTCCAGTTTTTTGTACTCTGTTATTTGTCATCTTTTAATTATCTTGCTCCTATTATTTTGTGCAACTGAGGAATTATACGAACTTCGTTATATATTGGATAAACAAGGTCATAAAACTGCAATAATCTATTCACAGTTGGTTCATTTATCGTAGAAGTTGGCTGTATTATAAATCCTGCTAAGTCATCACATTTTATAGTATTAAAAATAACTTCTATCAATTCTCTAAATTCTTTAATAGATGTAGAATTAGATACTACAATTTTTATAAAAGTGATTTTTTTATTATCTATTGCAGTTTTTAGACATTCTATTTCGTTATTTAATAGATATCTATAATGTGTAATATCAACAGCTTGGGAGTCCTTTGTCTTAAATTCTATCTTGCAGATATCAATATATGAAATAATTTTATTGAATCTATCAACATCATAACAAGAAGATTCAATATATGTTCTTAAACCTAATTCTTCCTTAATGAATTTTGCTAAATCCTTTACTGCCTCGTATTGGATTAATGGTTCTCCACCAGTAAAATTAATTTTATATGTATTATTTTGCAAATGATCTTTTATCATTTTTTTTACTTCATTGATTGAATAGGCATTTCCACTATTCATCGCCAAAGCATAACTAGTATCACACCAATAACACTTTAAATGACATCCTGCCATTCTAACAAACATTGTCTTAGTTCCAAATAATATTCCTTCTCCTTCTATACTTGTAAATATTTCACTTAATTGTATTTTCTTTTCACTTATTGGCATATTCTGTTTTGTCATCTATGCTAACCTTTCTAAAAGCTCTTCTTCTATTTATACACGATTCACAAATTCCACAATGTATTTTTTTACCATCTTTTGTATCTATACCATTTGAATAGCAGCTCCATGTTTCAAAAATTTTATGTCCTAATATTTCATAACCTATTCTTATTATTTTTGATTTATCTAATCCATCTATAGCTGGTGACCATATACTAATCTTTTTTCTCAAACCTGAACTTATTCCATCAATATCTCCAAGATTCAAAGTTTTACTTATTGATTTTGTAAATTCTGGTCTACAATCAGGATAATTATTATCTCCTGTGTGTGCTCCGTAGGCAATTATTTTTGCTCCTATATTCATTGCCCAAGCTGTAGCTATAGTAATGAAAATTGCATTTCTTATAGGAGCTATTATACTATACTTAAAATTTTTAGGAATTTTTTGTTTGTCATCGGTAAGAATATTAGTTTCACCGTAAATGTCTTTCATAAATGATATATCTACTATTTTGTGTTGTTTTGAATCTAAATATTTAGCACATTTCTTTGCATAATCAATCTCTAAACTTGCTCTTTGACCATATCTAAAAGTAATGATGTATAGATCATAATTTTGCTTTTTCAAATAAGCCGCAGTACAGACAGAATCAATTCCACCACTAACAATACATACTGCAGTAGAAAATGAAATCATTGTATTTTTTTTCATTTTAAATTTCATTATCATAATAATCCTCCGTTTTTATTTACAAAAAAGTAATAGAATTTCTTTCTACGTTTGGGTCATTTTTTTAGTTTAATATTAGATCCAATTTTACATAATTGTGCAAGAAATGCAGTTAATTGAATTTCGGAATGTGCTCCAACCGAAAGCCTATAATCATATTCAGCCATTATTGACATAACTTCATCAATATTCTTTATATCTAAATCTTTAATTTCTTGATAAGCATATTTGAAAAAGTCAGTATCAGATAATCCATACGCATATAATAATTCTAAAAGTCTTATACGTGCATCATTAAATTTACCTGATAGTGCTAATTGCATTATTTCTCCTACTTTTGCTTTACCAGAAAGTCCAATTGCAGATGTTACATTTTTAATTGAAACCTGTCCGTATCCTGAAGCTGTTTGAAGAATGTTTATTGAATGTCTCAAATCCCCTTCTGTATATCTGTAAATTTTTGATAATGCTTCTTCCTGAAAATGTACCTTTTCCTGATTACAAATCATTCTTAAATATTCTAATACATCATTCTCTTCAAGTCTTGTGAAGTGAAATATTGCACATCTACTTTGGATAGGCTCTATAATCTGAGAAAGATAATTACATATAATAATAAAGCGAGTAGTCTTAGAACTATCTTCAATTATTCTTCTTAAAGCAGTTTGTGCCTCTGATGTCATTTCATCTGCTTCATCAAGTATTATTATTCTATAAGGTTTCTCATCTTTACTAAAATATTCTCCGTTTTTATTGGTTCCACTTGGAAGTTTAATTACAGCTGCAAATTCTTTTACTCTTTCACGGACCATCTTTATTCCTCTTTCATCTGAAGCATTGAGTTCAAGAGTATCTCTTTTCCATCCTTCTCCTAATAATTCCATGGATACACATAATGCTGTAGTAGTCTTACCCACACCTGCTGGTCCAGTAAATAATAGATGTGGAATTTCATCAGGTTTTTTTATTAAATTTTCGAGTGAAGTTATAATATCCTTCTGGTTAACTATCTGTTCAATTCTTTTAGGTCTATATTTCTCTACCCACATTAAACTCGAAAGTTTTGTATTTATAGTGTCTGAGGACATATGACTTGATTACCTAATTTCTGTAGTTAATATCTTCTTTTCTCTTATTCTCCCGAAGCTGGTAATAATATAATTTATTATACTAATTACTCAAATTTATTTTGTTAATAAGAATTATTAGTCTTGAATGAATAATATTATAAAATAGATTGAACCAAGTGATAATAGCTCATAATAATGATGATGTTGATCGTTATGATCATTTTAAAAAACAAATGGATTTTATTCAAAAATTTTATTATATTAAATACTCAATGGAAGAAATACGAATAGCCTTTAAAAAAAATTTCTCTATTAATATTGATGGACTTGATCTTGAAGCAAAAGAAGGAGAAATAGGTTCAATTCCTAGATGGTTAGCCCAAATTTTAGAGGAAAATAATTCCATAGAAGTTCAAGACACGGATGTTCTAATTTATATTTCAAGATCTTTAAATCGAGAAAGAATATCAAAACCTCATGATCTTTCAGGCATTGACCTAGATTTTTACATTCGTGCTAACGATTTTATTAAAAGATTAAAAGATAAAGAAAAAGAATCCATTGTGGTTTCTCTAAATTCATTTGTAACTTCTCGAATAGAAAAAATTGTTAAATTAGCAGCTGCATCTGCCTTATCTGTTGATTTAGAAAAGAAACTTTCGGCTGAAGAGAAAGAACTTTACAATTTTATCCATAAGTCTTCTTCAGAATTTAAACAAAGGGCTGTAAATAGATATGAGTGAACTTCAAAAAACGGAATCTGCATTGGTTAATGATTTAGAGGAATTCTTACGTGCTTACAAAGACCGGACTGGAAATTACAAATATTTTGATAGGATTAATAACTTGATGGCGTCCAATTCTACCTCACTGGTTGTTGACTACATCGATTTTGATACTTTTAAGCCCGACTTGGCAAAACTAATTACTAACGAACCAGATGAAATGTTTGATGCATTTAATAGAGCAATATTTAATGTTCTATATGAAATCCATCCAGATTATGCAAATGAGACTCAAAATAATATAAAGGTCAGAATAGGCAATTATACAGTACAAAAAAGTTTACGTGAAATAAATGCAGAAGTAATCAATAAACTTGTTGGAGTTTCGGGAATGGTTGTTAGATCATCTGAAGTAAAACCATTAGCAAAAAAAATTGGTTATAGATGTCTTAGTTGCAGTGAAATAACAGAAGCCCAATTGCAAGGATTAGTATTGAAAAAACCACTAAGATGTGGTAAATGTTCTGAAAAAGAGCTAGAAATGGATCCTGATACCAGTATTTTCATTGATTTTCAGATGGTAAGATTACAAGAACTTCCAGAAGATCTTCCTGCTGGTCACTTGCCACATTATTTAGAAGTAACTATTATAGGAGATCTTGTAGATCAATGTAGACCAGGCGACAGGATCTTATTAACTGGAATTGTAAGAATAGAACAAGAACAATTGTCACAACAAATCAAAACAAGTCTTTTTAGATTACGAATGGAAGGAAATAATATTGAGTATCTTGGTGGAAGAACTGCAGATAAAAATAGTAGGACAATAGAACGTTTGGAAATCAGTAACGAAGATGAGAAACATATTTTTGCATTAGCACGTAAAAACGATGCATATGATATTCTAATTTCGTCATATGCTCCTCATGTATATGGGCATGAAGTAATTAAAGAAGTAATTTTATTATTAATAGTAGGATCAGTAACAAAAAGATTAGAAGATGGATCGGCTAGAAGAGGAGATATTAATGTTTTTTTAGTAGGCGATCCAGGCACAGCAAAATCGGAAATGTTAAAATTTGCTGCCAAAATTGCTCCGAGGGGATTATATACTTCGGGAAGAGGTTCGACTGCTGCAGGTTTAACTGCCGCTGTAATAAGAGATAAATCTGGTATTATGATGTTGGAAGCAGGTGCAGTAGTACTAGGAGACCAAGGTTTAGTTTGTATAGATGAGTTTGACAAAATAAAACCAGAAGATCGTTCAGCTTTGCATGAGGTTATGGAGCAGCAAACCTGTTCTGTTGCAAAAGGAGGAATAGTTGCTACATTAAATGCAAGAACTTCTATATTGTCAGCTGCAAATCCATTGTATGGCAAATATGATCCCTTTAAAAATATTACAGAAAATGTTAATTTACCAATACCATTATTAACAAGATTTGATATTATTTATGTAATTAGAGATATACCAGAAAAGGAAAAAGATCATCGTATTGCTAGTCACATATTAGAATTACATAGAGAATCAGAAAAGACTGGACAATATCTTATTGATATTGATTTATTTAGTAAATATCTTGCTTATTCAAAAACTATGGAACCTAAATTAACTATCGAAGCGATAGATAAGATAAGAGATTATTATATGAAAATGAGAAATGTAGAATCAGAGGGTATGATTACTGTTACACCTAGACAACTTGAAGGATTAGTCAGATTAGCAACCGCTCGTTCAAAATTATTATTAAAAGATTATGTAGATTCAGAGGATGCCGAACGTGCAATATATCTAATTCAAACTATGCTAGAAACTGCTGGAGTAGATGTTAATACTGGAAGAGTAGATCTGGGAGTTTTACATGGTAAACCTCAAAGTGAAATATCAAAATTAAAGCTATTTATGGAAGTTTTTAATGGTTTATCCGGGCAAGATAAAAATGATGTAGAAGAAAAAAATTTTATAAATGAACTTATTCAAACAGGAAGATTTTCAGAAGATGATGCCAAAAACTTTTTAAATAAAGCAATGCAAAATGGACAAATATATGAACGACGTTCAGGCTTTTATGCAAAAGCATAGATAAATCTATTAATCAAATTTTGCGCATAGTTAGCTTTAAAAAGATTTAGACATTTTAATAGTAAATACAAATGTTAAAGATCATATAAATTAGTATAGTTTTTAGGATTCGATTAATCAAATTATTTTATAAATAATATTTTAAAAAATATGATAGAAAAAATGTTTACTATTTAAACAATATTTTGATGGATATAAAAATTATTTTCATATAGTTCATTAATTTGTTCAAGTTCTTCTTCTTTCAGGTATAAACCATCTGACATTTCTGAAAATAATTCCAATTCTTCTAAACTTAATATAGTAGGCATTACTACTGAAATAGGTTTTTGAGATAAAATAAATTTAATCGCTAATTGTGATATTGTCCAATCTTTATATTCTGCAATTGATTTCATTTTCTCTATTTTCTTTAATGCTTCCATTATCCATTCTTTCTTTCTATAACTTCTATGATCATTTTGATTCAAAATTGTTTGTTCTGTTACTTTGCCAGTTAATAACCCTGAAGCATCAGGAACCCTGACCATTATACCCACATCATATACATTTTCCTTATCTATATGATGTAATGAATTTTCAATTACAAGATTCAAAAAAGAACGTCCTGGGTCTTGCTCTAAAATATTATAAACTGTTTGTAGACATGTTATATTTCTATTTTTCATTGCGTATATCCCTTCTTCTTTCCATCCTATAGCTGGACCTAGTGCTATTCCATGGCTCTTAATAATCCCTTCCTTAACAAGGCCATCCAATGCATAAAATAAATCATTATTTTTAATTGCATCCATTTTTGGATTATGTAAGCTATAAACATCTATGTAATCTGTTTGTAATCTTTCCATACTTTTTTCCAATGCAAATCGCAAAAATTCAGGATTATGCTTTTGAGGAATTTCGTTATGTCCTATTTGCTCATGGTCATACATATCGTATCCCCATTTTGTAGAATAAACTATTTCATTTCTCATATCTTTAAAGACTTGACCAATTAGTTTTTCGCTTTTACCTTTTCCATACATATCAGCACTTTCAAAGAAGTTAATTCCTAAATCATATGCCTTTTTTAACATCTTTATTGCTTCGTCATCATTTATCTTTTTTCCCCACCAGTCTAATCCTAAAACCCAAGCACCAAATCCAATCTCACTTACTTTTATTCCACTTCTACCTAATTTTCTATATTTCATTTTCCAATTACCTTCCTAATGTTATTAACAGATTCATAAAATATATCATCATTTATCACAGGGTCTATTAGAGTTTTTTCGTTTACTGTCTCTACTTTGTTAGTATTTATTGATTCATACGTATCATACTCTAGCTTCTGCATCTTTAATTTGTCAGAACTCTGAAACTCTCTATCTGTTTCGATATTTATCCATGATTTGCATCCGGCCCATTTATCATTAATATCAACAATTAATGGTTTTCTTAATTTATAAATTCTTAATAATAAAACATTCATTGGTTTACTTGAATTGTAATTCATTCGCATAGTAACATATTCGTCACTCCATATATGATAATCTCTTAACTCTGAAAGTATTAGTTTATCTGAAATCTCTATAACATCTTCTACTTTTGCAAGTAATTTTATAATATTATTACTTGCGGTATTAAAATTCTTATTATCTTTATCTATTTTTTTGTTGTTGTTGTTGTTGTTGTTGTTGTTGTTGTTGTTGTTGTTGTTGTATTTATTTTGTTCTTCTATTATTTCATTTAGTTTTTCTTTATAATCAGCTTTAATTGATTCAACAGACTGGTGTTCAAATGTAGGATAAAGTAAAAATTCATTATGTTTAACCTCAAATCCTTTTCTATATTCCATAATGCCACCCTTACGAAGCAATAACATCTGTTTTCCTTCTTCTAGAGCTTTACAAACAATAGCCCATTCTTTAAGTGCAATCATCATATATATTCATTCATCCTAAACTTTTTATAACTTGCCCAATATTTTTATGGAGACAGACAATCATAGGCGTATCTTTGATAACATACTTACTAACCTTGGTTTCACGTAACTTTATAATTAAGTTTTGAAAATCATTTAGATCATCTGTTTCAAAAGCTAACATGAAATCCTGATCATGAATTCCAAAGGAATACGATGTATTTAGTCTAATATTTGGAAATTTTCTTCCCACTTCTATATGTTCTTCCATCATTTTTTTCCTTTTTTCAAAAGGGAGAAGATACCATTCTCTTGATTTTATAAATGGATATACTATGTTATATTTCAACGGGTTTTGATAAGTCATAAAACCCGACTTTACTTGATTAGAATAAATTGATTTTCTTGAACTAGATAGATAGATTTGAGAAGGTTCAACATATTTTCCTAGTACAGTATAATAAATCTTTGATGTTAATATCTGCATTTTCTCAACAGAATCTGCAATCATCCATAACATGAAATCTGTGTCACTTCTTAGACCTATTGTTGAATATGAAATGACTTTCATTTTGGTATTCGCTACTTCTAATAAGCTTTCAAATTCTTTAGCTGCTTCTTCTTTTCCTATTTCATTGAGCCATCTCCATTTTGGATCTACTTTAAAAAAGGAAAAATTTAGGAAAAGCTGCTCTTCTTTTCTTACACTTTCTGTTTTTATTTCATTTTCTACTGGTGTTGTAATTTGCTTTTCTCTAGAATTATCATTATTATCAGATAAGTCTGATTTATTATTATTATTATTATTATTATTAAATGACATTAATAATAAAAAAAGGGAACTAACCGTATTATATATTTAAAATTTAAAATTAAAATATATACCAATAAAACTTTACTCTTCTAAACCTAACCATCCGTAACCTTTCGTTTCTAATTCTTCTGATAATTGTTTTCCTCCAGATTTAATAATTTTCCCTTTTGCCATTACATGAACTTTATCAAGTTTTGTAAGATACCGCAAAATTCTAGCATAGTGCGTAATTACAACAACTCCAGCTCCTGTATTAATCAATTTATTTATTGCCTCAGCAACTGCTTTTACTGCATCAATATCTAAACCTGAGTCTGGCTCATCTAATATAGCGATATTTGGTCTTAATACCAACATTTGCATAACTTCAGATCTTTTCTTTTCTCCTCCAGAAAATCCTTCATTTAAATACCTTCCAAGAAATGATTGATCTAAGCCCACATTATTTAGATTTCTTTTAACATATTCATGAAATTCTTTAACGGTAAGGAAAACTTCTCTATCGTTTTGATCTTCCGTTAACGATTTATTTAAAGTATTATACGCATTTCTTAGAAAATGGCTATAACCTACACCTGAAATCTCAATGGGATATTGGAATCCTAAAAATATTCCTTGTTTAGCTCTTTCGTCAGTAGATAATTCTAAGATACTTTTTCCTTTAACAATAATGTCTCCAGAAGTAATAGAATATTTTGGATGTCCTAAGAGCACGTTTGCAAAGGTACTTTTACCTGATCCATTAACGCCCATAATAGCATGTACTTCATTTTTATCAATTTCTAAATTTAAACCATTTAATATCTTTTTTCCGTCGATACTAACATTCAGATCTTTAACCTGTAAAAAAACCATAGTCTAATATTCTTATTAATTACATATAAAGCATATCATTATCAGAAAATCTAGATAAATTATCTAAAAAAACATGTATAACCTTGAAAATTTCGATAAATGCCTTATCATATAAAAATAAAGTGTCTGATTATTGTATTAGTTACTCAATCTTTAATGTACCTGTCATATAGGGATGAACTGTACAATAATATGCGTATTCACCTGCATCAACTTCTTCAGTTTGCAAAATTGCTGCTTGTCCTCCCATTATTAAACTCGTATCAAATGTTTTTGCTGAATTTGGATCGTTGGGTCCTTCACCATTTGTAACTGTATGAGGAACCGAATCAGCATTTTCTACTTTAATTACATTGCCTTTTTTGACTGTTAGTTCATCTGGATCAAAGTCCGGACTTCCTTGTGCTGAAGCCCCTTCAAGAATTGTCAATGTTACATCAGCTTTAACAGTTGCAGGATCTACTTTTGATTCTGTCTTAGCTTGTGCTGCCGATGGAGGAGGAAGATCTTGTCTATAGATTGATTTTGTATTTTCGGGTATAGGGGGAAGATCAGCAAATAAATAATATGATATTACTCCTACCGTTGCACCTATTCCTAATATTCCTAAAAAAATAATCTTTTCATTAAGTCCCATTTAACTGATCATGGATTCGAATAAGATCTTAATTAATTTTTTTAAATAAATAATCAAGTTTGAGCAAATTTTAATTATGTGTATTAGTTGATAAATCAAGTTTGTTATGTCTTTAAATTGAAAATGAAGATAATAAAACATCATTAGATAACAGTCCATTAAATTAAGAAGTTTTCATTATAATAGTAATAAACTTAAACGATACAATTATTATTATATTTATAATTCTAAAAATAATGAAAGAAAATGTCTACTGATACAAAATGTTCTATCTGTAACAATCAAATTTATTTATTTAGATATAAAGCAATGAAGCAATGGAATATCCAAGGATACTTATGTACTGATTGTTATTCTAACAAGTTAACAGAACACTATATTTCTAAAAAAGAAAATAGTAATTATAATAAAAAAACTGATTTATAATTTACTAACTAACATTTCTGAGTAGTAAATTGAAATATATATTTTCAGACTGTATATCGATAAAATTCAATTTAATAATTATGATGTTAAAGATTATTAATATCGTAACTCTTGTTTATATTGTAGTAGTCGGTAGATTTTTAAGAGTGCATGGAACAAAAATCTTGAATTACTATTGGACTTATCTATAAATATTTTAGAAAAGACAGATGAAAAAATAATACTAAAATTTAATAATATTCCAAGACAGTATTTGAATGCTGTCAGAAGGATTGCAATCAGCGAAGTTCCAACATTAGCAATTGATGATGTGGTTATTCTAGAAAATTCATCGGTTATGCATGATGAGGCAATAGCTCATAGATTGGGATTAATTCCTTTAAGAACTGAATTAAATAGATTTGTATTTTCAAATCACTGTGATTGTAACAATACGTTGGGTTGTTCTAAATGTCGTATATTGTTGATTTTAGACGCTGAATCGTCAGAAAAAACACGACTTGTATTATCTGGCGATTTGATATCAGAAGATGAATATGTGAAACCAGTAAGTAAAAGTATACCAATAATTACTCTTGCCCCTGGACAAAAATTAAAATTTGAAGCGTATGCAAGATTAGGCACAGGAAAAGATCATGCTAAGTGGCAACCAACTTCTTCAGCTGTTGTTAAAGATGGTAATGACAAAGACGAAACAATCCTTATAATTGAAACTACCGGTTCATTAACTGCAGAAGAAACTATAAAAACAGCACTAGAGATTATAAATTCTAAAATAAATAATTTTGGTGATGTAATAAAATCATTAGAAATCCCATCTAAAACTAGGTAGATTTATTTGGGGATTATTAATATGGAAAATGATGAGGTTAAAACCATGTTTGCTCATACTTTAAATGATAATATTAAATGGACTTTGCGTATTGCATACAAAAAAAATAAAACTCCTTTATGGAAAACACTAGAAAAAAAGATCGATAGTTCTCGATCTAATAAATCTGAAATTAATATTGGTAAATTAGAAAATCTTACTAAAGATGGTGAAACTATTATAATTCCAGGAAAGGTCTTGGGTAATGGTGTTCTTACACATAAATTAAATGTAGCTTCTTTCTCCATGTCAGTTCCTGCACTTAAGAAGATACTTGATGCAGGAGGAAAAGTTATTACCCTCAATGATTTTGTAAATCAATATCCAGATGGAAAAGGTGTAAGAATAATTGGATAAATCTAACAATAGTAATACTGTTTCAAATTCCAATAAACAAATAATAGTTGATGCTTCCAATTGTATTGCCGGTAGGATATGTTCTAATGTATCAAAACTTTTAATTCAAGGCAATAGAGTAACAATAATCAATTCTGAAAGAGCAATGTTATCAGGAAATAGAAATAAAACGATTGAAGATTATAAAAAACATCTCGAAGTAGGTTCTGTTACTAACCCTATCCACGGACCTTATCATCCAAGAAGACCAGATAGAATATTGACTAAAATGGTTAGAGGAATGATTTCACGGAGAAAGCCAAGCGGTATCTTGGCCTTTAAACGTTTAAGAGTATATATAGGAATGCCAACAGAATTTCAAAGTTCAAAGGAAATAAAAATTTTTGATGATGCTAAAATAACAAAATCTGAATCATATTACATTACAATTGGAGATGTTGCAAAACAAATAGGTTGGAAAGGAGAATAATAAGAGATGACTAAAACTACTACTACTATAGACCTGTATCCAGGTCAGAGAAAAACGTCAAGAGCAGTTGCCACTATTTCCAAAGGAAATGGTAAAGTTCGAATTAATAATATTCCAGCAGAAATCGTACAACCTGATATTTCAAAAGAATTGATATTAACTCCAATGAATATAATTGGCGATATAAGGGATAAAATTGATATCACAGTAAAAGTTCAAGGTGGTGGATTTATGGGACAAGCTTTTGCAAGTGCAGTAGCAATATCACGAGCTTTATCAGGAGAAGCTAAAGGAGGACGTGATCCAAAGGATCATCCATTGTCAAAAAGTGTAAGACAAGAAATTCGCAAAAAAATAACTGAATTTGATAGACATTTGCTTGCAGGAGATCCAAGACAGGCTGAATCCAAGAAATTTGGTGGGCCAGGTGCTCGAAGAAAAAAACAAAAGTCATACCGTTAGTTATTATTTTATTTTACATTGAAAATATTTCAATTAGATTAAATCTCTCTATGCATATATATTACAAAATATCATTTTTAATATTCTATGACTGATAATAAATTATCAATAGTCCGATTAATACTTAATGCAGATAAATTTGAAATTTTAGTTAAACCTGACCCAGCATTAGATTACAAGCTAGGAAAAAAAGTAGATATTTCTAATATTTTGGTTTCAGATGAAATTTATTCAGATGCTAATAAAGGTACACGTGTTCCTAATGAGAAATTAATTAAAAATTTTAAAACCACAGATCCAATAGAAATTGCAAAACAAATACTTGAACATGGTGATGTTAATCTTACAACTGATCAGCGTAGGCGAATGGTTGAAGAAAAGAAAAAGCAGATTATCCAATATATTAGTAGAAATTTTATTGATCCAAAAACACATTTTCCTCACCCACCATTAAGAATAGAAAATGCGATGGAACAAATTCGTTTAGTAATAGATCCCTTCAAGAGACCAGAGGAACAAGCAAAAAAAATTATTGATTCTCTTAGAAAAATTTTACCATTAAAATCAGAAAATCTTCAATTAATTGTTACTGTCCCATCACAATTTTCTGCTCAGTCTTATAATATTATAAAAGGCATAGGAGATCTCAAAGATGAGAAATGGCTTCAGGATGGATCTTTACAAGTAATTATAGAAATAAATGCTGGAATACGCGGAACTTTTATTGAAAGAATAAATTCTATTACAAAGGGATCGGCTCAAATTCAAGAACAATAATAACAATGAATAAATACCATTTATTAAAATAGGAAATTGGAACTTGAGAAAAGATATAAAATTGTTATATAGTAGTGATATAAATAAGATACTTTTCTTTGTTAATGTTACTAATAAGGAGATGTTATTATAATTCATGTTAGAAATAAAGAAAAGATATGTTATTCCAGGTGATATGATTATAGAAGGAAATTATAGACCATTAATGAATGTAATAAAAAAAGATAATGTTATAATTGCTACTAGGATAGGAATTGCCGAATCAAGTAAAGATGGCATAAAAGTTATTCCCTTATCAGGTGTTTATATTCCAAGAATAAATGACATAGTCATTGGAAAAATTATAGATAATTCTTCATTATCATGGGAAGTAGATATTAACGCATGTTTTTCAGCTCATCTTCCGGCTCAGGATGTATTCGGTCGAGATTTTTCTCCTGCAAAAGATGATATGAAAAAAAGACTTGCGCCGGGTGATTTGGTAACAGCAAGAATAATAACTTTTGACAGAACAAGAGATCCAATGTTAACCATTCAGGAAAAGGATTTAGGTAAGATTTCTAATGGTGAATTTTTAAAAATATCCTCAACACGTGTTCCTCGTTTAATAGGAAAAAGAGGTTCGATGATACAAACAATTGAACAAGCTACACAAACTAGAATTTTAATTGGGCAAAATGGGATACTTGTTGTAACTGGAAAACATGATGAAGGTATTGCTCTTGCTTTTAAAGCTATAAAATTAGTTGAGGAAGAAGCACATACCTCAAATTTAACACAAAAAGTGAAAGATTTGTTAAATGTTTCTGAGGAGGTAACACAAACAGAAACTAATAATAGTTCTGTGAATAACGAACACTATGTCAACAATAGTAATACAGATAACAATTCCAGTGATATGGGAAATGATCATAGTTCAAATATTACTACTGAATCTCCAAGAGGTTCAACCTAATTAAGAATAAAAGAGGATAAAGATGATGGATCAAACAATTCTAATAGATGAAAATGGAAAGCGTACTGACGGTCGATCTATAGATGATTTAAGAGATGTTAAGATTACTATAGGAGTTTTAAAGAATGCAGATGGATCTGCTTCTATAGAATTTGGTAAAAACAAAATTATAGTAGCAGTATATGGACCAAGGGAGGTTCATCCTAAACATATGGCTCTTCCCGATCGATGTGTATTAAGGTGTAGATATCATATGTCACCTTTTTCAACAGATACTAGAAAAAACCCAGCACCCTCAAGAAGAGAAGTTGAAATTTCAAAGGTCATGCGTGAAGCATTAGAACCAGCAATAATGTTAGAGGATTATCCTAGAGCTGCTATTGATGTTTTTGTTGAAGTATTACAGGCAGATGGTGGCTCCAGATGTGCAGGAATTGCTGCGGCATCAGTAGCTTTAGCTGATGCTGGAGTTAATATGCGAGACTTAGTGGCAGCTTGTGCGGCTGGAAAAGTAAATGATAAAATAGTTCTTGATATCAATGACATTGAAGATAAAGAAGGATCAGCGGATATGCCTCTTGCATATTTACCAAATCTTGAACAGATAACCTTATTACAATTAGATGGAATATTAAACGAATCTCAGTTTAATGAATGTGTAGAAAAAGCTATTCATGGATGTAAAATGGTTTATGAAATACAAAGAAAAGCATTAATAGAAAAATACTTTGGAAATGATTTGCCTGAAGGCGAAGAGAAAGAATTAGAGGAGAATAAGGAGAATTGAGTTTATCAAAAAAATCACCAATAGTAATAGAACAATTACGTAAACGGCAGATGTTCGATTTAATTACTAATGGAAAAAGACTTGATGGTAGAAGTTTAGAAGATATAAGAGATTTAGAAATAGAAATAGATATAATAAAAAAAGCAGATGGTTCGGCTAAGGTAAGATTAGGTAATTCAGAAGTAGTTGCAGGTGTAAAAGTTGAAACGGGCGCACCATTTGAAGGATTAGAAAATAAAGGTGCATTAATTGTAACTGCAGAAGTTTTACCTATTGCATCTCCCTACATAGAACCTGGACCTCCAGATGAGGAGACAATAGAGCTTGCCAGAGTAGTTGATCGAGGCATCAGAGAATCCCAGATGATAGACTTAGATAAATTAGTTTTAATTCCTGGTAAAATAGTTTATGTTATTTTTGTTGATTGTAGTATAATCAATGCTGATGGCAATCTTTTTGATGCAACTTCATATGCTGTAGTTGCTGCATTATTAAGCAGTAAACTACCAATTTTTGAAATTCACGATGAAAAGGTGGTTGATACAGGAAAAAAACAGGAACCTCCAATTACAACAACACCTATATCAATAACTTCAATACGAATAGGAAATAATATTATTATAGACCCTACTGCTGAAGAGGAGGCATGTATGGAATCAAGGATAACAATAACTACTAATTCTAATAATGAATATACTGCAATACAGAAGGGATCAACTGGTTATTTTACCCTTGAACAAATAAAATTTGCTGCTCAAACAGCAAGAGTTAAAGCAGAGACTTTACGAATTAAATTAAAGGAGCTGATCAAATAGGTGGTAAATAGAAACAGAAAAGGTCAAACAGTACTAAAGGGTCTAGGCACAAAATTTGGTGCTACTGTTAGAAAAAGATATAGTAAAGTATACAGGACTCTTAAACAAAAAAGACGTTGTCCTTCCTGTGGTTCGTTAAAATTTATGCGAATTGCATGTGGAATTTGGAATTGTCCAAAATGTAATTTTAAAGTAGCTGCTGGAGCATATGATATAAATATTGAGAAACTACAAATCTAAAATTAATATTTCTCTTGATCTTTCTTTCCCTTCAGAAACAAAAAAAATTTTAAAATCTTTGTGTAATGCATTAGAACCTGATACAAAAATTCTAGTCACTCCGCAAATTAAATTATATATATCAAATATAGATTGTATGTCACATTTAATAATCGAAATTTCTACTTCTGATATATCAGAATTAAGATCTGCTATCAACTCATACTTGCGCCTTATTAAAACCACTCATTTATGCATAACTAATCTGTTATTTGTATAACGTTATGAATTTATATTCAATTATTTAACTATTCAATGAATTGGGTCAAGAAAATGAATTACCTCCTTGGCTTAAAGAACAAATATCTAGGTTACAACAGCTTCAACAAAACTTGCAAGCTATTATGATGCAGAAGCAACAAATTGAACTAGAAATTGTTGAAACAGAAAGAGCATTGGAGGAATTAAGTAAAACAACTACATCTGATTCTATTTATAAAGCAGCAGGACCTTTATTAATAAAATCTGAGAAAGATACAATAGAAAAAGATCTTACTGAAAAAAAAGAATTAGCAAATACAAGAGTTATGGTGTTAGGAAAACAAGAATTACGTGTAAAAGAAAATCTTAAAGAAGTCGAAAATAAAATTAATCAAATGCTAAAAGGAACACAATCTACAACACAAAAATAGAGTTATTTTTTATCGTTCAATTTTTAGTTAGAAACAATAATCGGAATATTTAATTTTATTTGTGTCTTTTCGTATTGTAGTAGATGAAAGAGAGAGAAATAGTAGAGTTCCAAAATTCTTAGTTGAAGATGGTGCACAAATAGACTTTGCTCGACTTTCAGTAGGAGATTATATTATAGCACCAGAAATAGCTATTGAAAGAAAGACAATACATGATTTAATTAATTCGATATATGATGGAAGACTTTTTATTCAATGTTCCAATTTGACTCAGTTTTATTCTAAACCTATTTTAATAATAGAAGGAAATATTTTGAATCTACAATTAGAAAATTCTACTGAAAGCAAAATTAATGATGAAATTGAAATTTCTTTTGAAAAAATTTTACAAATTTATGATGCTCTTGCAACTATTGCATTAATTTTTAGAATACCAGTTATTCATTCTCCTTCTGCAAATTATACTTCAAAATTTTTAATTATTTTATTGAATAAAGCAATAAAATCTGGTATTACAATTAATGGGCCCTTGATTAAGAGAATAAAAAAAGGAAATCATATGCAATTACAACAATTATCTATACTTTCATCCTTACCTGGTGTAGGAGATAAATTAGCGATAAAATTGCTTAAAAAATTCAAAACACCAACAAAAGCAATGAATGCATCGATATCTGAATTAGCTTTGATTCCAGGTTTTGGAAAAGTAAGAGCTGAAAAAGTGAAAAAAATTCTTAATTATGAATTTAACCAAGATATCACAAAAAATCAACAGGGAACATTAAATTTTGAATAAATTTATTGAATTTATTGTATTGCACCATTTTCAGAATTGTAGAATATAAAATCTTTATTTTATATTTAAAATCTCTTTATAAAGTTATTATGAAATAAAATTCTATGAAACTAATAAAAAAACTCGAAATTCAATCCAAAGAAAATATTATCAATTTTCTAAATAATCAAGCAGTTGGAAGGTTTGCAACTATAGATATCAATGGCTTTCCCCAGATAATACCGATGAATTTTGTGTATGTTCAAGCTGAAAAAATAGATAATTCACGTATTCTTAAACAAGATGCTATATACATGCATTCTTATAGATTTGGTGAGAAAATAGATAATATCAAAAGGAATTCAAATACAGGATTTGAAGTAGATCAACATTTGGCTTTTTTGCCATCATATTATTTCCATCCCTCTGATGCGTCACAAGCTGATACGTTGTATAAAAGCGTAGTTATAAAAGGACAATCGTATATAATTGAAGATAATGAAGAGAAAACAATAGCATTAAATTCATTAATGGAAAAATATCAACCTGAAGGTAATTATGAAAAACTTAACTCAAAAATGTATTCAGTACAAGAAGTAACTGTAATAAAACTAATACCTAACCATATGAAAGGAAAATATAAGATTGGACAACAATGGACTACGTCCTATAGATTGAAAATAGCTGAAAAAATTCTAACTAGAGAAAAAGAAAATGCTAAATTAATTTTTCAAGAGATGGGAATTGAAATTTTAGAAGATAAAAACTTAAAAATAAAAAAAGAACCGGTATTATAAGTTTGAAAAAATTAATAATTCTGTCCACATATTTGAAATGCGAACATAATATATCCAATAACCCTACTGTCTTTTCTAAACTGATAAAAATTGTTTGTATCTTTTGGCATCATTTCATTTTTCAATAACAATGCTTTCTCTTTAGAGATTTGTATTATTTTCAGTCTATCATTCATTATCTTTTCGAGTGGTATCCTTGAATTATGGGAATCATTATGTATAATAATCATTGAAACTATTCTATCTATATTTTCTCTATCGAATATTACTAAATAAATATTGCCATCTTCATTTGTAAAGGGATCAGGAGAAGTAAAGGAATCAACTTTAGCATATTTTAGAAACTCATCCTTGAAGGAATAGGCAAGTTGACTCATAATAGCTATATCTGCTATATCAAAAGACTTGATGGATTCTATTTTTGGGGATTGGATTTCAGAAGATAACACAATTATCTTTTAATCATTTGATATATATTTTATTTTATTAAACGATTACTCAAAAATTATCAAATTGATTACTCCTCCTCAAAATATTTTACTCTTTCTTTCTTAAATTCTCTTGAACTGAATAGAATCTTATAGTCATAGATTTTAATGATACATGAAATTTCTTTGGCAATTTTTTCAGCAGCTTCTATACTTCTTGCATGTATCATACTAAATATATTAAATTCCCAATCTGGATAAGTTGGTCTTCTATAACAATGACTTACTTGGGGAAATTCTGCCAACTTGTATCCTACTTTATTTATCATTTCTTCTGGTACCTTCCAGACTATCATACCATTTGCGGTAAACCCTGCATCCCTATGTCTCAAGATAGCAGCAAAACGCCTCATTATCCCGTTCTCTTCAAACTCCTTTGATTTTTTAAATAATTCTTGCTGTGTGAGTCTAAGTTTCTCTGCGCTTTTCTTGAAAGGTTCTGGAATTATTTCTATATCTTTTTGTAGTTCTCTTATAAACTCTTTATCTAGGTCAGTTAATTTGCTTTTTTCGGGATTAAGTTCTTTGATCGACTCAGTAGGTTTAGGATTTGAGGCATCATTATTCACCATATCAAGTTTAACGCCTATCTTATACATTTTCAATGTTGGCAAAAGCCTATATTTTATTACCCCATCAAGAGAAGACATTTTATCCAAAATTTCTTTCATGTCTTTTTCTGGAGGTACTGCTAAAGTGAACCATATATTGAATTCATGATTTCTTTCATAATTATGACTAACACCAGAATGTTTGTTTATTTCCTGTGCAACATAATCTAATTTTTCAGGTTTTACTGCAAAAGCTATTAGTGCACTCTTGTATCCTAATCTTCTAGTATCAAAGATTGCATTAATTTGTCTAATCAATCCCATCAGTTTGAGGTTATGTATTCTTTTCAAAACCTCACTTTCTGATATGTTGTGATGAATAGCTATTTCTAAAAATGGTCTTTCTTTAAGAGGAAAACACCACTGAATTTCATTTAAAATATTTCTATCGAGTAAATCCATTTGATTTACTTGTATAGATGTTTTCAATTTTTGTTGATTTATATATATAATATCTATTAAATACTTATGCATTTATCTTATCCTTATTATTTAAATATAATATAGTATAATCATAAAAAATTGCAGTTTAATTACAGTATATATATCTACTTACATCTCAATCTAATGAATTTATAATTAATTGTTAATAACAATACTCTATTTATCAACAATGAAAAATGAAAAAATAATTGTTTTCTTTTTGATGCATATACTAATAATTAAAAATATAAAATAAATTTATAATATACTGTAATCGTAAAATATTGTATTATAATTAATGAAAAACAAAAAAGATATAGATGATAACCTAAATGGTGTTATAGAGTTTGATAATGATAATTACGATAAAGATATTAATGAACTAGAATCTAATAATAAAAGTACTTTATCTAAAGATGAGAAAACTAAAAATGCAAAAAAAGTTAATTCTCCTACTCTAAATAATCAGTCGGATCCATCAATTAAAAATAACCATAACGTAGATATTCAAGATTCTGATTCAAAATTTTTTGCAATTAGAATAACAGGTGGTCAAGAAAATGTAGTTGCAAATATATTACAAAATAAAATTAATTCAAAAAGAATAAGTTTACGTTCTATTCTTATCTTGGAGAATTTCAAGGGTTATGTTATTGTTGAAGCTCCTGATTCAAATATTGCTTATGATGCATTATACGGAGTTAGACATGTTCGTGGACAAATACGAGGAGATCTTCCTTTTAGTGATATTGAAAAGTATCTTGTAAAGAAACCAGTAGTAACAGAATTAAGCATAGATGATACAGTAGAAGTTATAGCCGGACCTTTTAAATCTATGAAAGCAAAGATTATACGTGTTGATTATGAAAAGCAAGAAGCTACTGTAGTATTACTTGATTCTCCGTATCAAATTCCTGTTACTGTAGATGCAAATTATTTAAAAAAAACAAGTGGATAGTTTTTATATTTATATATAAAGTGTAAATATAAAAATATTTTAATTACATATAATGACGATTTATATTTCCGAAAAATATTATTTTTGACATGAGTGATAAAAAAATTGTCTCCGCTTTAGTAACGGGAGGAGAAGCTAGTGCAGGACCCCCTCTTGGACCAGCATTGGGACCACTTGGAATTAACGTATTGCAAGTTGTAAATACTATTAACGATAAAACCAAAGATTTTTCTGGAATGAAGGTTCCTGTTAAAGTAGAGGTTGATTCTGAGACAAAAAAATTTACTGTAGAAGTAGGCGTACCTCCAACGACCGCATTAATAGCCAAAGAAGCTGGGATCACTAAGGGGTCTGGAACTTCAGGAAAAGATTATGTTGGAAACATTAGTATGGAAAATATAGTTAAAATTGCAAGAATGAAGATAGATATATCTTACGCTATTGACTTGAAAAATACTTCTAAAGAAATAATTGGATCATGTATCAGTAACGGTGTAATGATTGAAAATAAACCTGCTAAAGAAATTTATGCTGACATAGAAAAGGGTCAATTTGATTCCTTATTTAGTTAATATTTATTTAATTTTACTAAATATTTATTGTAATTGATGATTAACCTTCTATAATAAAAATTGTATTACAGAAAATTAAAATATCCCCAGTTCTGTCACATTGTTATAAATAATTTTAGGTGAGAATGATAGAATGTCAATTCAACAAGGTTCAGCTGGTGGTGTACCAGTTTTAATATTAAAAGAAGGCTCCACTCAAACAAAGGGAAGAGATGCACAAAAGAATAATATAACAGCTGCTAAACTGATAGCAGAAATTGTCCGTTCAAGTCTTGGTCCACGTGGCATGGATAAAATGTTAGTAGATACATTAGGTGATGTTACCATCACAAATGATGGTGCTACTATTCTTAAGGAAATAGATGTACAACATCCTGCTGCTAAAATGATGGTAGAAATCAGCAAAGCAACGGATAATGAAGTTGGGGATGGAACTACCTCTGTAGTAGTATTAGCCGGTGCATTGATTGAAAAAGCGGAGGATCTTATAACAAATGATGTTCATCCAACTATTATAGTAGATGGATATAGAAAAAGTGCTCAAAAAGCTATTGAAATTCTTAATAAAATAGCACAAAAAATAGATGGGAACGAGAAGGGTGAATTACTTAAAATAGCCAAAACATCAATGCAGACTAAACTTGTCTCAAAGGAAGCTCCAGAATTAGCTGAACTTGTAGTAAATGCAGTTTTCCAAGTATCAGATAAGCCTGGTTCAAACTACAAAGTCGATATCGATGATGTTAAAGTAGAAAAGAAAACAGGCGGATCATTGAGAGATACTACATTAATTCAAGGAATAGTATTAGACAAGGAAGTAGTTCATGGAGGAATGCCTAAGAAAATAAATCAAGCAAAGATTGCATTATTAAATTGTGCTTTAGAAATTGAAAAGACCGAATTTGATGCAAAAATAAACATTAGCTCTCCAGATCAGATGAAAATGTTTCTTGAGGAAGAAAACAGAATATTAAAAGATATGGTTGATAAGATTAAAAATACTGGTGCTAATGTGGTAATTTGTCAAAAAGGGATTGATGATATAGCTCAACACTATTTAGCAAAATCTGGTATTCTAACCGTTCGTAGAGTTAAAGAAAGTGATATGACAAGATTAGCAAGAGCAACTGCGGCTCGTGTAGTGAACAATATAGATGACCTAGTGCCAGATGATTTAGGGAATGCTGATCTAGTTGAAGAACGAAAAGTTGAAACTGATAAATGGGTATTTGTTGAAGGTTGTAAACATCCAAAATCTGTAACTATTTTAATAAGAGGAGGATCTCAAAGAGTAATAGATGAAGCAGAACGTTCTATTCATGATGCACTAATGGTAACAAAAGATGTTTTGGAAAAACCATTCATTGTTGCTGGCGGTGGATCTCCAGAAGCTTATGTTGCTAGTAAACTTAGAGAATGGACAAGTACATTATCTGGACGAGAACAATTGGCTGCTGAAAAATTTGCAGATGCTCTTGAGGTAATACCTATCACATTAGCAGAAAATGCAGGAATGGATCCTATAG
>Ga0126311_10000271_pt1 | contig 24954 bp, 24 predicted proteins | sample Plot61_FD_92539 | JGI IMG/M metagenome (GOLD analysis project Ga0126311, IMG submission 92539) | Serpentine soil microbial communities from UC McLaughlin Reserve, CA, USA - Plot61 | ecosystem: Environmental > Terrestrial > Soil > Grasslands | place: USA: UC McLaughlin Reserve, Lake County... | reverse complement strand
CTGTTTCCGTCGAGTCTTGTCGGTTACTTGATAAGTATTTACCGGATCGGCAGCGAGCTCGAAACGCGCGTGCAGGCGTTGGCCCAGGAAGAATTGAAGGCTGCGCATGACAAGACGCAACAGGCGATGTTGAATGACCAGCGACTGCATGCGTTCTTCAGCGATGTATTCATGAGTCGTTTGTTTGATTGGGATGAGTTTGTGCGCGGTTACCTCGGCGGGCAGTCGGAAAAGTGGAAAAAGAAGATGAAGAAAATGTTTGCCGAGAAAGGATACGAAAAGGACGCGTTTGATTACTACACGCAGGCCGCCGGCAAAGATCGAGGTTTTCTCGAGCGCAACAGGTTTCTTTTTGACGACTGATTTACAGGATGCACGCACGTTATCAACAAGACGGGATCGTATTTCCGATACCCGTGTTATCCGTGGACGAAGTCTTTGAAAACCGTAAAGCGCTTGATTCGATCGCGGCAGTTTGTGGCGAGGGAAGCCTGAAACGCTTTGACAACCTGCACCTGTTTTTCCCGTGGGCCTACCGGCTCGCGACTCACGATGCGTTGCTGAATTCAGTCGAGAGTTTTTTAGGACCGGACATCGTGATTGACGGCACGCTCGTCTTTTACAAGCCGCCGCACGGTGGCAGTTACGCGTCGTGGCACCAGGACAGCGTTTATTCGGGCTGGCACCTGACGCCTTCGATCTCGGCTTGGATCGCGTTGACGTCGAGCAATCGTAACAACGGCTGCATGCGCGCGATTCCAGGCTCGCACAAGCTCGGGCTTGTGGAGCACGATAACGTTCAGAACGATCCGAACCTTTTGAACAGGCGTGGCGAGCGAATCAGGATGGACGTGAAAGAGTCTGATGCGATCGACGTCGTACTGCGTCCGGGTGAGATGTCGTTGCACCACACGAATATTGTGCACGGCTCGAACCCAAACACGTCGGATGGACCACGCATCGGGTTCATCGTGCGCTTCGTGACGAACCGCACGCCCAATCGCGACCGGCTTGTCGTGCATGCGCGCGGAGACGCGGATTGCAGTCACCTGCGACTGGCGCAGCCGCCAGTCAACGAGGATCTGGAAGCGGCGATCGCAGCCTGGAGCTCAGTCGCGCGGCAGTCGTAGCGCGTGATTCGGCGAGTGAAAGACGCGATCTGTGCGTGTGTTGCGTTTGAAGAAGTGAACGGCAGCGTTCTTTGAAACTGGATTGTTCATGATGTCGATACCCCGCGTGATGCCGGTCTTGCGAAGCGACTGCGCTTGCTCGTGAGTTAACTCGATAACGTCGTCGAAGCCGGTGGCCGCGTCATACTGTTCACACATGCGGAGGTTGGCGCGTATGTCGAGAGCCTCGAGATAGAGGTCGCTCTCGGACAGTATGATGTACTCGCGCTTAGGTTCGGACTGCTCGTCAACGACGATCTCAACGAGGGGCGCGAAGTACTCTTCGTAGTATCGCTTGAGAAACGCGACGTTCTTTGCATCCCGATCGCTGCGGTGAGTGATGACGATCGTCGTCTGGCTGAGAAGACGGTCCATGTGGGCGCCAAACAAGACGAGGGATTTCTCGAGGTACCAGTGGCGCTCGAGACGGTTTTGAACGTCGGAATACTCGGCTTCAACCCAAGCGAGATTGGGCATGAAGCAGTAACACTTGAACCGCTCCTGTAAGAGGTAGCTGTTCATATCGAGCACGTGCCCGGCGCGGGCGTTCAATTCGATGAACGCATCGAACACGGTGTTCTTCAGCGCGTAAGCGTAAGTCGAATTTGCTTTAGTGATTCGTCCGACGTGCTCGGAGATCTTCACCGGCTCGTCTTTGTGAAGCGCGCCAAAGTAGAGCATGTCCCAGTCGTCAGGCACTTCTTTGCTGAGACGGGCGAACTTGCTTTGAAACTCGGGATCGAGCACCGTGTCGTCCTCGAAGATCAGCACGCTCGACGCGTTGGACCGTTGCGCTTCACGAATGACTTCGATGTGAGTGAGCAGGCAGCCGTAAGCGCCGGCAGTGTGGATCCAGCCGGCGGGCTTCGCAACAGCTTCGCCGTCGCAAGCAGGGAAACGTTGCACGTCATGAATGCCGTGTCGCGCGAGCTGAGCTTGCATGCGTTGCCAGCGCTCGGGCCGTCGATCGAGGTTGATACAGACGATTTTGTTAGACAGTATTGACAAGATTTTTCAGGATGAACATGTTAATCCTGAAGAATCATGTGAATCATGTCAACGCTTACGGAGAAACAATTAACTGATTACGAGGAATTTGGCTTCCTCGATTCGATCCCGATTCTCTCGGCGGAAGAGGTGCGTCATTTTCGCGCCGAAGTAGACAGGATGTGCGCGGCGCTCGGCGGCCGTGTGACTCGTCTCGATCAACCACACTACTACTTTCGCTGGGCCTGGGATCTCAGCACGCACCCGCGCGTACTCGACTGCATGGAGCAACTCATTGGTCCAAACATCATGCTGAAGTCCACGCGGCTGTTCTACAAATTCGGCAGCAGCGACTCTTTTGTCGGCTGGCATCAGGACGGTCTGACCGAACAACTTGCAGACGCGCACGTGCCTGCGATCTGGCTGGGACTGACGCCTGCGACTGCTGAAAACGGTTGCTTGCGCGTTGTGCCGCGATCGCACCGTCTCGGCCTCGTGCCGCACGCTGATTTTCCTAACCCCGACAACTTAACCACGCAGGGCGCAACCGCGCAGGTGCCGATTGGGTCGCCGCACGATGTCGTCATGCGCGCCGGCGAGATGAGTCTGCATCACCCGTTGATGCTGCACGCTTCGAACCCCAATCGATCGGCGGAAGCGCGCATCGGTTTCTCAGCGACCTACTCGACACCGGCGTTGGCCAGCAGTCGCACTGCCGTCGCGTGGGTGCGCGGCAATGGCCCAGGAGATCGCTTCAAGGTCGTTGAAGCGCCGCGATTGTGCTCGACGGAAGAAGCAATCGCTGCTTACCGCGCCGGCAATCATCAGATTCTGTTCGCAAAGTGAAAACTCCACTGCTCAGAGTTGTGATTCCGACGTGGAACCGTGCCCAACTGGTGCGCGATGCGATTCGTAGTGCGCTCGTGCAACGCGAGGGTGAAGTCGAGGTGATTGTCGTTGATGATGCGTCAACGGACTCGACTGCGGAGTTACTCACAGGCGAATTTGGTGATCGGATACGTGTGTTGCGACTTGAGCACCGTCGCGGACCCGGAGGCGCGCGGAATGCGGGGGCGCGACTGGCGCGTGGTGAGCTCATAGCGTTTCTCGATTCGGATGATGTGTGGCTGCCGGGGAAACTCGATGCCGAGCTCGATGTGCTTGCGCGCTTTCCGGAAGCGGAGGTCGTGGTTTCTGACAGTCAAAACTTCTTCGAATGTGAGGCTGATGGCGAGAGTCGTTTCGCGCAAAACGGTTTGCTTGAGACTACGGGCGGCAAGGTGCGGCTCGCGAGTGACTGTCACTGGCTGTGGACCAACAGCATGAACACGGTCCATACGTGTTCGATCACTGTGCGTAGTGATGCGTTGTTGCGGCTGGGCGAGAAGTTGTTCGCGGAAGATATTGCATGTTGTGAGGATTGGGAATTTCAGATGCGGCTATACCACAGTAGCCGCGTTGTCGTGTTGCCGCAGGTTTGTTCGCATGTGCGTAGATTTGTTGATGCGTCTCGACAGGGTCGCGGCGTGCCCGGCAGACCAACAACGCCCGAGCAGGAGATGGTGCTGTTGCGATCGCGGTTGACGGTGATGGAGCGTACGGATCTGCAAGGACTCGATTCACATTTGGCTTCGGAGCTGGAACGCTTTCGGAGTAAAACAATCCGTGAAATCTGTGGCTAATATGATCGAAGAAGTTCACCTTTGGAGGGGTTCACCGGAGCAGCGAGCGTTGCGATCGCAGCTCGTGAAGGCGACGCAGTTTGCCTACTTCGACGAGCAACTCGAGCATCCTGATTGGCCGGATAAGCGAGTGCTGGATTTCGGTGGGAACAAGGGAAACCTGCTGCTCGATCCTTCGTGCACGATTCGTCACGAGAATTACTACTGTCTCGATGTAGTCAGTGATGCGATCGATGAGGGCCGCAAGGCGTTTCCGGACGCGAACTTGTTTCACTACGATCGGTACAACTGTTCGTTCAATCGCGACGGCGCGGTCGATCTACCGGTTCCGGATCTGGGTGTTGAATTCGATTTCATACTCGCGTATTCGGTTTTCACGCACACAACGTGGGAGGAGACGACAGATCTGGTCGAGCAGTTGCGAGCGCGTCTCGCGCCGGGTGGAGCGTTGGCATTTACGTTTATCGATCCGCACTGGCAGTCGAACCTGCGCTGGCGATTAGAGAAGCGGAACTCTGCTGATCTAGTAGAAGGATTACTTGCACAAAGCCGTGACGCACAGTGGTGCTCGCTCGTGAACGGCACCGACTTATACGTGAACAGCAGCGGCACGTGGAGTGATCAAACTGAGAACTGCATTACGTACAACGTCTACTACACCGAACAATTTTTGTATGAGCAGTTCTCTAACGCGCGGATCAAGAAACCCGTAAACGGCGAGATGCAACACTGTTGTGAAATTTCCCGATAGTGCAAAGGTGAACGTTGAGGCGAGCGCGGCGCGAGAGATACTCGCGGCGGCGGAGCGCCTGCCGCAGTACGACAACCGCGACTTTTACTCGACCGATTTGCAACAACATGTGCTCGAGAGTGTTCGTCAAAGTTGTCCTCAAGCCTTCGACACACTTACCTCCGAGATCAAACAACGTCTCGCGTCATGGCCCTACTGCGCACTCGTCGCGGGTCTTTCTTTCGACGAAGGCAACCGCGTCTTCGTGGCAATTAATCGCGCGTTCGGCGAGCTCGTCGCACGTCCTTACGAAAAACCACGCGCGCAGCTCGTGCATTACATCCAACCATCAACGGACATCGTTTCTACGCGCGGCGGTCACGAAAGCGAGCGACTGCACACCGACACCGCTGACTGGGAACCACCAGTCGAGTTGATCTCGATGGTTTGTGTGCGCGCAGATCCCGAGGGCGGCGGTTGCTCGCGTGTGCTTGATGTCGACACGATCAGAAGTGAAGTCGAAACTCATTACGGCCCAGTGACACTCGAGCGCCTCGAAACCGAGCCCGTGCCCTGGCAACTCGCGCCTTACTGGGGCGGCGGCGTGAGCTGGCGACCCGTGTTGACGAAGTCGAGTATCTGCTGGCGCCGCTACACGATCGACATGGCCCTCGACTCAACCGGCGCAACACTTTCACCCGACATGCTCGATGCACTGAAGAACTTCGAAGATCTCGTTTCAACAACACCGCAAACGCTCGACTTCCTAATGCGTGAAGGCGAGCTTTTGTTCTCTGACAACCGCCGCACGATCCACGCACGCACACCGATCGCTGCCGGCCCAAACTCCGATCGTCTTATGATCCGCAGTTGGATAAGAACATCTTGTTAATCCTGTAAATCCTGTAATCATGTCTAACATTCAATTCGCCCAACTCAGCGATCTAGTGGATTCAAACCCAATTACCAGGATTGATCCTAAGTCCCTGCTCGGCCACTGGATCAACTCCAACCCCGACACCACGAGCATCGCGCGTATCAACATCACTGAATCAAACAACAGACTTCAACTAGAAGTATTCGGTGTTGGCCCAGACGGCCCCATCGACTGGGGCAAGGCGAACGCCGAGGTCTTCGCATCCGGACCAGCCTCGAGCACGGCCGCCGGTTTCACCTGCACCTACGACTTCGGTTTCGGGGAAGCGCGCTTCCAGGCAATGATCATGAAGGGCCTGCTCGTGCTCGCAGAGTTCCACAGCTTCAAAGACGACAGCAAGCGCGCCAGTTATTTCCTGCGCGAGTATTTCGCAATGACGCACGAACACTTTAGCTAAAATGACAAACCTCGACTTCAAACAAAAGAGCCATTTGCATCCTGATCTACTCGATCCGGTGGCGGCGAATCTCAACCCCGACAAACTTCTCGGTCGATGGATGAATACAAACTGGGAGACACGCGGGATCGCTGAGTGTATTGTCGCGCGCGATAGCGACGAGATAATCGCGAACATCATTGGTGTGGGCGAAGAGGGACCGATTCACTGGCCCACCGCGCGCGCAACACCGCTCGCAAACCTCGAAGAAGAAGCGGGACAACGCACGATGGCGATGACCGCGACCTTTGATCTCGGCTTCATGCGCGCAGATACACACCTGCGCATTAACAAAGGCGTGTTCGTGATCGTTCTGTTCGCGACCTTTCTCGACGACAGTGGTCGCGCGAATTATCTCAACCGCGAGTTCTTTTACCGCCACGCGTAAATATGGCCTTCCTTTCATCGAAAACGGGGCAGTTCACTTACTTCTCGCTGCAACTGGGTGAAAAGGACTGGAGCAGTAAGAATGTGCTCGACTTCGGCGGCAACATCGGCAACATGCTGCGCGATCCGAATTGCACGATCGATCACGAGCGTTACTATTGCCTCGACGTCGTTGAGGAATCGATCAGGAAAGGCCAGGAGGAATTCTCTCGCTCGCACTGGATCTTTTACGATCGGTACTCGTTCTTTTTCAATCCGCAGGGAGTTAAAAACCTCAAGCTGCCGCGCATTGAAGAAGGGTTTGATTACATCGTCGCGTACTCGGTATTCACAAACACGTCGCGTACGGACATGCTCGACCTCGTGAGCCAGTTGCAAAGCAAGTTGGCGGAGGGTGGCGCGCTCGCGTTTACGTTCATCGATCCGTATTACACATCGTGGCCAGGGCGCTATCATGACAACAACCTCGTGTGGCGTCTCGAACGCGAGATTTACCTCGAAGGGGAAAAGGGAAATACTCTCGACATCGACGTGCCGCGACTCGCAAACGAAGCGAAGGACGCGAAGTGGTTTGTGTTAGTTAACGGTGAAGATCTCTATCTGGAAACGGAACAGACGAGGCACTACGCGCCGGCGCAACAACGCACGTATCACACGTTTTACACGGTAGACTACATGAGATCATTATTCCCGACGGCCACGATCCTGCCCCCTGTGAACGACGAGATGCAGCATTGTTGTGTTATCACGAACCAAGAGAAAGGAACAGGTCAGGAAGGGCGGCTTGCCCCCCGCTCTTCCAACAGCGGGGGCAAGCCCCTCTTCCTGACTTGTTCTTTTCACAGTGGCTAAATTGAATATGGAGTTCGTGCCCCTAACAGAATCTCAGCGCCGATCATTCGCCGCCGACGGCTACCTCGTCGTCCAGAATGCACTCGACCCCGAGACCATCGACAATCTCCTCGTCGAAGCAGATCAACTCTGCGCACCATTCCTCAACAAACCGGAACTCGCAGGCAAGCCAGAGTATAACCATCTCGATCTGCGGCGCGGCTTGCTCAAACACAAAGCACTACTCGCGCTCGTCTCAAACTCAACCACAGTACCGCTCGTGGTCCAACTACTAAGCCCGAACATTCACCTGCACTCGACTACGGTAATCTACAAACGACCCGAGACACCCGACGGGCCGTCGTTTCGTCGCGGCTGGCATCGCGACATTCGCATCCCGAAAGATCTCGGCCACGAAAAACTACCGCTCGTCGGTATCAAAGTCTGCTACTGCCTGACGGATTTCGAGCAGCCAAATTGCGGCATGACTCTCATGGCACGCGGCACGCACCTACGCACTGAGCCTTTGCAGATCCCGAAAGGACAGGTCGATCCGATCGGTGTAGAAGTTAAAGATCTCAGGCTCAAGGCGGGCGATGCGCTCTTTTTCGAGAACCGCATCTTTCACACGGCCGCGCCGAATCTCAGCGCTCGCACTTCGAAGGTCGTGATTTACGGTTACGCGTATCGCTGGATGAAGCCCGAGGTTTATCTCGAATCACCTGACGAGCAACAACTATTCGCTGTCGATCCGATCACGCGACAACTCCTGGGCGGCTATCGCGATGTTGACACGCCCGCGTGGGCGCTCGATCGTTGGGCCAAACGTCACGGCGTTTCCCGCGCGACAGTTCCCTGGACCGTGGACGCTTAAAACATGTCTCTACACGACGACACCAGACTCATTGACGACGCGAAACAACTGTTCGCCGACAGTCGCACGTTTCCATGGAACCTCGTCTCAACACGCGAGACGCAGTTTCCTTATTTCGATGAGGTGCTCGGCCATCCGGAATGGAAAGGCCGGAAGATTCTCGACTTTGGTGGCAATGTCGGGACGTTTCTGACGAGTGCGGGCGACAAGGTGGACCATGAAAACTACTGGTGCATCGACATCAATCGTGCGGTGGTGGAGCAGGGAAGGCTCACATACCCGCGCGCGCATTTCGTCCACTTCAATCGCTACAGCTCGCAATACAACCCACATGGCATTCGTAATCTGGCGATACCGGATTGCGGTGGTGTGAAGTTTGATTTCATTCTCGCGTTTTCAGTTTTCACGCATGTCGATGTGAACGAGATGGTGGAGACGGTGAGCGCGCTGCGACGAATGCTGGCGCGTGATGGTGTCCTCGCGTTCACGTTCTTCGATCCGCAGTATGATCGATCGTTGTCGGCGCCTGCGCAGCCGCGTGGTGCGACGGTGCTGCGTAATCTCGGGCCACGCGGGAAGAGCGAGATGGTGAAGCGCGCGCGGTGGTTCGTGATCATTGATGATCGGCTTTATGTCGAGCCGGGAAACCTTGTGTGTCATCAGACGCGGGAGGGCAACGCGCTGGAGTCGTACACTTCGTTTTTCACGGCGGAGTATATGAAGGAATTGTTTCCGCGAGCCACCATTCACGAGCCCGTGTGTTGTGAGTGGCAGCACTGCTGCGTGATTCGACAGTAAATCCTGTAAACGACTTAACGATGAGCTTGAAGTTCCATTGGATGCTACCTAAGGGCGGTGAGGTCGTGCTGGATGGCCAGCAGACGCCGCGCGAGGCGGCGCGCTATCGCATTGAGTCGATGCAGAGCACATCGCCTGCCGTGCGCCCTGATCTCACGGGCTGGACCCACTTCGCCCATCACGCGGAAGAGGCCGGCATCGATTCAGTGCTCATCTCATTCAGCCGCTACGAACCCGATCCGTTTCTCGTCGCGTGTGCGTTGGGCCAGGCAGTACACAATCTCAAGTTCATCATCGCCTACCGCTCCGGCCTGATGCAGCCGACGACGTTCGTGCAACAAATGAACACCGTATCGGCACTCGTCCAGGGGCGCGTCTCCTTCAACATCGTGGCCGGCAGCTCGAGTGAAGAGCAGCGCGGTTACGGCGACTACCTTTCGCACGACGAGCGTTACGCGCGCGCCGAAGAGTTTCTCGCGGTCTGCAATGCATTCTGGCGTGCAGATGGCGACGTTAACTACGAAGGAAAATACTACCGCGTTGAGCAGGCGAAACTCGCGACACCCTTTGTCGCCCCCGACAGGAAATCACCCGAGATCTACGTATCGGGCCACTCGGAACAATCGGAACGTCTCGCCTCGACGCAGGGCACTTGCTGGCTTCGTGTCGCGGAGAGTCCGAAGAAGTTAGAGCCGATCGTAGCGCGCACGCGCGCTCGCGGTCTCGGTGTGTGTCTCCGTTGCTGTTTGTTGTGCAGGCCCACGCGCGACGAAGCGATTGAAGTGGCGCAGAGCTTGTTGCCCGCAGACGCAAAAGAAAGCACGACGACGTTGAAAGACGATTCGCAGATGTATCGCGAAGGCAACGAGTTGAAGAGCGATGCGTTCTGGCCGGAGCCGTGGCTCTGGACCGGCCTCGTGCCGCATTACGGTCCGGTGTGGACGGCGATGATCGGCACGCCGGACGAGCTGGCGTCAGCATTTCTTGAATACAAACGGATCGGAGTGACGGAGTTCATCATCTCCGGATGGCCGGAAGTGGACACGGTGGATACTTTCGGGCGCGAGATATTGCCTCGTATCAATCAAGCATGAGCCTCAGATTTCACTGGATGATGCCGAAGGGCGGCGAGGTCTCGATGAAGAGCGCGCAGGAGACTTCGCGTGTAGCGACGACGCAGGCGCATTCGCCCGCGGCTTTGCCGGACATCGAAGGCTGGACTCGCTTCGCGCGTTGTGCGGAAGACGCGGGCATCGAATCCGTGTTGCTATCGTTTAGTCGTTACGAGCCAGACACGATCTTCGTCGCGTGTGCGTTGGGCCAGGTGACGACGAAACTGAAGTTCATCGTTGCGTATCGTTTGGGGTTGATGCAGCCGGCGACGTTCGTGCAGCAGATCAACACGTTGTCGGGTTTGATGGGCGGGCGCGTGAGTTTGAACATCGTGGCGGGTAGCTCGGCGATCGAGCAGCGCGGTTATGGAGATTTCCTGGACCACGATGAGCGATACGCGCGCGCGGAAGAGTTTCTGAGTGTGTGTCATTCGTTCTGGACGAGCAATGGTGAGGTGAGTTTTTCAGGCAAGTATTGCCGCATCGATAAAGGAAAGATCTTCACGCCGTTTCTCGCACCGGACCGTAGCGCGCCGGAGATTTACGTGTCGGGGCACTCGGAGCAGGCGCAGCACCTCGCGCTAACGCAGGCGTCGTGTTACCTGCGTTTGATCGATATGCCGGAGAAGTTGCGTCAAACTGTTAAGCATTTCCGTGAGAGCGGAGTGGAAGTTTGTTTACGGTTGTGTGTGATTTGCAGGCCGACGATGGATGAAGCGCTTGCTGCCGCGCAGGCGTTGTTGCCGCCCGAAGAGATTGAGAGGCAGGAGCGAAAGATTTTATCGAGCAGCGATTCGCAGACGTTGAAGGAGGCGCTGAAGGCGGCGGATGACGTGGGTTGGATGAATCGAAATCTCTGGGCGGGACTCGTGCCGCACTACGGTTCATCGGCCATCACGTTGGTCGGGACGCCTGAGGACCTGGCGCGGTCGTTCATGGAGTACAAAGAGATCGGAGTGACGCAGTTCATCATCGCTGGCTGGCCGAAGCTGGATGAGATGATGATCTTCGGACGCGAGGTGCTGCCGCTCGTACGTGAGATGGAGCAAAAAAACGCATGAGTCCTTTCGAGCATTTCTGTAACGCTTTAGGAAAAGCTCGCGTCGAGCCCGATCCGTTTCCACACTTCTGCCTTGAACACGTTTTCCCCGACGACTACTATCAGGAGCTCTTACGCAATCTGCCATCGACTGATGTCTACGAGAACCTTTACGAAGTCACTGATCTAAAACTGGATCATTTCCGTCATCGCAACCAGCGCGACATGGACGCCGGTTGGACTGAACGGCTGCCGACAGATCTGCAACCATTCTGGAGCGCATTCAACAAATGGTTTCTCGGACCTGAGTTGGCGCAGGCGGTGCTCGGTTCGTTTAGCAGTCAACGATTTTCGTGGCCCGAAATCTCTGTTGAGTCGCAATTCATTCGGCATCGTGCCGGTTACTTTCTCGGCCCACATTCCGACTTGTATACGAAGCTCGTCGTGCTCTTGATTTATCTCGCGCCCGACAACAGCGCCGAGCATCTCGGTACATCGCTCTATCGCCCGAAGGATCCGGCGTTTAGCTGCCCGGACAGCAAGCACCATGCTTTTGAAGACTTCATTCGCGTGAAGACCGCGCCGTACAAACCGAATTCGCTGCTGGCGTTCATGCGCTCCGACATTTCGTTTCACGGTCTCGAGCCGCTGTCGGAGACTGACGTCGCAAGCGAAGGGCGCGATGTGATCCAGTATGTGTTGCACGACAAGCAGGTGCGCGAGGCACAACTTCACGCGCGTAGCAGCGCGGCAGCAGAGAGGATCACGACGTGAGCTCAATACATCAAGACAAGCGCCGCGTTGTTTTCGTCTGTCGCACTGCGACCGGAGAAAGCCTGCGCAGCGCCAACGCCCTCAAACATCTTGATGGAGTTGATCTGTTCGGCATCGTTGTAGGGGCGGCCCTCCGTGGCCGCCCCAGCCCGGAAACACAATGTGGAAACCTGGGGCGGCCACAGAGTGCCGCCCCTACAATTGACGACGTGTTCGTTGATACTGTTCAAGTCGCAAATGTTCACGACTCAGATCAGTTGATTGCAGCTTCACGGAATCTGGTCGACAAACACGGACCCTTAACTCACATCGTCACTGCGCAAGAGACACTGCTTGAGCCCGTTGCCAAAACTAGTGAAGCGCTCGATATTCCTGGCATGAGCTCGGCAACAGTGCGGCAAGTACTCAACAAGTCGCTGCTGAAATCAACGTTGCGAAACGCAGGAATCCCGACGCCACCGGATCGCGTAGTGACGAGCAAGAGCGACGCAGTGCGCTTCTTGAGCGTGGTTGGCTTTCCAATCATGCTGAAGCCGTTGAGTGGAAGCGGCGCGCTCGCAACGCTACTGATCCACACTGCTGCTGATCTGGATCACGCATTGCAACTGATGCAACCCTCACCTGCGAATCCCATACTCGCGGAAGCTTACTTGCACGGCCCGGAGCTCTGCCTCGACACGATCACGATCGATAACGAGCCTCAGCTCCACTCGATCTGTTGCTACTACCCATCGATCCTCGAAGCCCTCGAGCATCCGGAGCAGCAATGGTCTTGCATCATGCCACGTGAGATCGACATCGAGCTTTACGGTGACTTCATCGAACAGGGACTTGCAGCCGTCAGGGCCCTGTCGGTGGGAAATTCATTCACACACATGGAAGGTTTCCTCGATCCTGAAGGGAGACTGCTCGGCTTCACTGACGCGACACTCAGACCCGCGGGCGCGCGCATCGGCCCGATGCTTGGCTTCGCCTACGACATCGATCCTTATCGCGCGTGGGCCAGAGTTGCAGTGGACGGACGTTTTGATGGTCCGTGGGAGCGCAAATACGCAGTCGGAACGATCTTCCTTCGCGGCGTCGGTTCAGGTGTGGTCGAGCATGTTGAAGGGATCGAGACGATCAAACGCGATCTCAGCGATCTCATCGTTGACGATCGCTGGCCCAGCACCGAAGCCCGAAAGTCAGACACGTACACGGGCGACGGCTACATCACCGTTCGTCACGCCGACACAACCAACGTCAAAAGCGCACTCGAGTTCATCAGAAACACAGTAAAGATCAGTTACAGCGACCCTGAAGCAAGCTTGCAGTGGAAAGACAGATTTCAAAACTACCAGGAGCTCAACCGACCGGCATGGGAAGTGGGAGGATCACAGTGACAGCAGAAGCACCGCGCGCGTTCAATCGAGAGATGTATCACGATCACCCGGAGAACGTTTTCTACGGCACCGACGACGGCGCCCAGGATGGCTCCTTCTCTGAATTTGCGGAGATCAAAGCTCATTACGACAACGTCACGCCTGACAGGCACGAAAATATTCACATGATCAGCGTCGTAGGCGGCCTCTACGGTCTCAATCTCATCCCGCTCTGGAAGCCTGCACGGATCACGATCTTCGACATCAATCCGACTGCGATCTCTTACTTCCAGATCATTCGCCGCGTGTTCACGACGAGCCGCGACGTCGCACACTTTCTCCAGCGACTCACTGACGGAGATTACGAAGTTGAAACTGAACGCGAACAATTCGTGCGCGAAAACATCTGCATGAAGCAACGCGGTAACCTGCCGCGCGAGCGTGGCTCGACGAAGCGACCATACGAGCAGAGCTGGCAATACGCTTTCGAACACTTCGACCTGACGAAAAAGCTTTTGATCGAAGTGCCGCTCGAGATTCGCACCGAGCCAATGGAGAGCGACGGGTTTCGCCAGTGGATTCGCGAACAGAACAACCTGTGGATCTATGCTTCCAACATCACGGAGTTTCACTTTTTCGAGTTGGACTTTGCGAACCCGACGAACGTCGTGTTGTTACAAATCATCTTTCCGGGGCACGTGCAGCTACTCGATCTCGCGCCGCTCGCGGGTGGCCCAGTCAGAGTCGACTTTCACATTCCACTGAAAGCGGAGCGCATTGATGGTTAACAAGACACGCATCAAGACTGACGCCGGGCCGCCGGCACTCGGCACTTACTCGCAGGCTATTCGCACTGGCGATCTGGTTTTTGTAACGGCGCAGACGGGGCGCGATCCGGACACGGGCAAGCTCGAAGAAGGACTCGAGGCACAGACGCGCCGGATGTTTTCAAACCTCGACGCGATACTCAATGCCGCAGGCTGTTCGGCTGCTGATATCGTTAAGGTGACGCTGCTGCTTGCGGATATCAAAGACTTCAAAGCTGTCGATGTGATCTACGCTGAATGGCTGCCCGGACTCGGTATCACGCCACTGCCCGCACGCACGGCGTTTGCAGCCGCGACATTACCGGCCGGCGCGCTCGTGATGATGGATGTCATCGCGGCAATGCCAGTTGATTGAGCCGCAAAAACGCGCGAAGAAGAGTTAGCCACAAAAAGGCACAAACAGCACAAAAATGATTGTTCATGTAACGGACAAGTTCTACAAAAAACATTTTGTGCTTTTTGTGCCTTTTGTGGCTAAGATCTCTTTCTCGTATTCAGCAACGTAATCTTGGGCCATGCGCAGGTAATGAAAGTCGCGCATGGCTTTTTCGCGGCAGGCTTGAGGGTTGATTTCGCCGATGCGGCGGATGGCGCCCAGGTAATCAGGCTCGTAGTGGCAGACGAAGCCGACGTCGCGCGTGATGATCTCCGGGCACGCGCCTTTGTCGCTGCATATTACCGGCGTCCCTGACATCAATGCCTCAACCATCCCAAGTCCAAACGCTTCGTCGATGCGCGTCGGAAACAAGAAAGCCTTTGCGCCCGCGAGTAGCTCCGCCTTCCGTCGCCCACGCACATCACCGACATACTCCGCGCCAATCTGACGACACAACGACGTAATACGCATAATGCGTTTGTAGTTGTTTCCAGTGCCGGCGACAACGAGCCTCAGACCATGACGCGCGGCGAGTGAGAGCGCAATGTCGAGGCCCTTCTTCATCTCCCAGTCCATCGACGACATGAACAAAAAGTAATCCTGCTTCTGCTCAGAATAGATGCACGCGTCGGGGTCGATGCCGTTGAGCACGTAGCGCGTGCGGCCGTGCAGTCGCGCGAGCGTACGTGAGACGAAGATCCAGTTCTCTGTAGTGTCGCGTTGCGGCATGCCGGCAGTGCGCATGTCGATGTGGCACGTCGCGACCCAGGGCTTTCCAAGCGCTTCCCACTCGCGGATCAAGTTTGGATAGCGATCGGAGATCGTGTGCAGTATGTCGCAATCCCAAACCGGTCTTGAGACGACCGTTGCGCCCTTCGGCAACGGCATCGCTGCACCCTCCGGCAGGAAGTAGAAAACTTCGTGGCCCAGCTCTGCCAGTCCCTTCATCAGCATGTCGTGAATCCAGTAGCCCGAGCCTGAAGGGTAGGTGCGCGGGTGCAGACCACTGCCGACCGTGCCGAAGGCTGGATAGCGATGTTCGGAGGAAAGCAGGATGCGCATAAAGTGAGCTATTGAGTGCCGTCCACGCAGGCGAGCCACTGGCCATTGGGTTGTTGGTGCGCGTCGATGTGGTGCATTCCCGACGCGTTCCAGCCATTGCCACTCGCTTTGAGAATCGGAATACGAAGCTCGACTTCTGAGTAAGTGTCTACATTCAACTTCGTGATCTCAAACGCTCGCACGCTTGAGCCGTATTGCAGGCCGCAGTCCTGCGCGAAGCGAAATAGTCGATTATCAAAGTTAAGTATGCGGCCGGCTGGTCGTGCGCGGCACTTGTCGTTTCGGATCAGCGGGCTCTTTGGATGCTCGGTCCATGGTCCAGTCAACTCATTCGCGAAATAGAGTCGCAGCGTGTCGTGCTGGTAAGGCGTGGAACAGGCGAATAGCCACCAAAGATCGTTGAAGTGAAGGATCGAGGGATCCGCAAGCTTGCCGTCGATCAGTCGAGCGGCAACGGACCAGTGGTATGGAAAGTCGAGAGCTTTGTACAGGCAAACGGCGCCGGCTTTGAGAGTCTCGAGTAGCATGTAGTATTCGTCGTGCCATTCGAAGACGTGCGGGTACGAGAGATGGAACGGCTCTTTGAGAACGATGCGGTCGTAGGTCCACGCGTGGGCATTGTTGCTGGTGGCGAGCCCGATCTCGCCGCGTTGTGTTTCAGTGTGCATGACTTCGAAGAACATGTACCAGGTGTGGTCGCGGCGCAGCATGAATGGATCGGCAACGAAATCGGCGGGGATATCCGTGACGTGGGATTTCGTCAGCACCGGCGGAGCGGGTTGGAGGTTAAAGGGCGTAGTGCCGTTGTAGATTGCGATTGACCACATAAACTTTTATCCACAGATTACGCAGATTGTTTATGACATCTGTGTAATCTGTGGAGAAACTGTCTTAACTCCTGTCGATCCGGAATCACGAACACGTATCCACCTTTTAGCCTGCCAATCAGATCAGAAACCTCGAACTCAGACTCGCTCCCTCCCTCACTCACACACACGCGACGCGTCTGCGCCTCGTCGTCCCATGCCCGCACCGAATATGTAACACCCCGAATCGTCCGTCTCTCGATCTCGATCCCACCATCTTCGAGCACGCACCAATCACCCTGCTTCAACAACCCATCAACACTCCGCAGGGATCGCGCGACCGTCGTGTCTATCACTTCACTGATGTACGCCGTCTTCCCACTCGCTTTGTAATTCGCGATCGCTTCGTTCAGTCTCTGGTACAAACTGTGACAGTACAACGCATCGATCGGCTCATTCTCAAAACTCGCACGCGCTGCGATCGAGGCTCTCATCGCCTCGACACTATCGTAGTAATCACTCGCAGATTCCGCGCACACATTCATCAACTCGCCATAAACTCTCACAAACTCACGCGCCAATGAGCCAACCCGTTCTTGCCGCTTTGCAACCTGAAAACGATTGCCCTTGTAAACCGGCCTAAGATGTCGCAGCAAAGCGCGCTGCGACAAACGCCCGCTGAAATACACCATGGGCGCCGCGCCCAGCAGTTTGAAAACATCAACCACCGATACGTCCTCGACAACTTTCCTCGCCACCCATGCCGAGCCACGATTCTTCAGCGCCGCCAACTCCGTTAGAAGCTTAGCGAACCGCTGCGCCAGCTCGGGTCGCTCGTGATGAATCTGTCGCGCCAGGTCGGTTTTGAGTCCGGCAGCCGCGAGCAGTCTAACGTGCAAGTGCTTCTCATAATCCTCATACATCACGTTCGAGACGTTGATCCACTTCGCATTGAAACGCTCACGGGTGACCGCATCCGTTGCGCGCAGCACGCGCCGGTACATCTCGGCGAGATAAAAACCACGCTCCTTGTGCTCGGTGCCGAAAGCAGATTCGGCATAGTCGAGCTTGAAAATCGGAGCGGTGCGCGGCTGCGTCGACTGCGTCGGCAAGTCGAGCATCGCACCGCTGATGTCCATGTTCGACGGGCTCAACGCTCCGTGAATCATGCGCCAGCGAAAAGAGTCCGCTGCTGTTTGCGCGTGATCGTCAATGACTCGCAGCATCGTCGCGCTCACGTCGGGCACCCCAGACGCAGTCACGAGTTGACCCGTAGCGCGTGTGATGCTGATGAGCATTTCCAACGGCGAACGACTGCCGCGCGCACGCCTGGCGAGCAGGTGACCGGGCCGGAGCTGTGCGCCTGCGCGCACCGCGAGTCCGATGTGTCTCGGCCGGCCTGACGGCTCAGTGACATGCTTGCCCTGATCGATGATCGCAACGATGCGATTCGCACCGAGCGTGAAGAGGTTGTGAGTCACTTCCCCAAAGACTGCTTCCGACAGGCAATCCTCGAGATGCACGCCGCCATGCGAATGAACGAAATCGTCAGCATCGTTGTGACGGAATAACGGCGTGAAGCCGAGACCTTTGACGTAAAGATTTCCGTGCGAGAGAAATCCGGCGCGACCGGCGCCGAGGGCGGGGCTGACGCCTGCGCCGCCGTACTTGTCAGCGTAGAGAGTGAGAAGTTCGTGACCGTTAACAGCCTCACCGTTGACGGCGCGCAGTGAAAACGTCGCGAGGAGTTGTTGATTCAGCTCGGGAGTGAGTTGATTAGTTTGTGGAACATCAAATCCGAGCTCGCGCAGAAGATCGAAGTTGCACCAGAGGACCGTGCCGGGAGATCGGTAAGCCTCGAATTCGGCGAACGAGAGTGGACCGAGCGTGTCGATAATAGGGGAAACTGCGGCTAACACTTTAAGTGCCTACGAGGCCGAGCTCATTCAACCTCAATTGGACCAATCGCTGAATCTGTCGCGCACAATCGACATAAACCGCGATGCCTTTGCCGATCGGATCGTCGATGTCGACTTCTGTGCTGAGACAGTAAGTCTTGCCTGCTACTGAAGGTAGCATCTCGACGACGGCTTTACGATGCGCCTTCGTCATGCAGAAAATCAACTCCGCTTCCGCAGCGAGCTCAGGTGTCAGGTTTCGTGCGGCATGAGGTTGCACCGGCACGCTCAATGACTGCAACACCTCCGCTGCCTCCGCTGTGAGCGGTGCTCCAACCTTCGCGGACACTCCCGCGCTAAGCGCGCGCACGTTCACAGTTTCCAGTGACTTGACCGGAATGCCAAGGCGCGTTGCGATCTCAGCATTGGCAATTGCTGCCGCCATCGGGGAGCGACACGTGTTGCCGCTGCACACGAAAAGAAACAGGCGTTGCGGTTGGGCCAGAACCGGTGCGAAGCCGAGAGCACGTTTGATCTTCAGCCAGTAACGATCGAAGTGGTGCAGTGGTGACAGGAACCCGAGTGCGACGACGAGGAAACCTGCGCTCACGCTCTGCGCGGCTGTTGGCGCGCTCTGATTGAAGAAGTAAGCGAGTATCGCCGTCGCGGTGAATCCCGAAAGCATGCTCGAGCCACAGTGCATCGGCATGCAGAACGTGTTTTCACGTCGATCGAGAAAGATCAGCGTCGTACACACGCAGAGCGCTGCGTAAAAGAAACCGACGAGTGCGGCAAAGAAAGCTCCGGACGTGGTCACAAACGTAGTGAGGCCCGTGCGGAAGCCCAGCATCACGTCACCAACTCCGATCGATGCCAGCACGATTAAAACGATTGCCAGCAGCGGTGACGCTACCATCTGCTCCTCGACAAAGTATCTCAACGTCGCCGCACGTTCGTCTGACTTTGCGAGACGACTCATAAACTGCAACTTGAAAAAGTAAGCAGCGAGATAAGCTGCGACATCGATCACGGCCGCGATCGTGAGTGTGTAATTGGACGCGTCACTGAGCGCCATGAGCACTGCCCCGAGACTGACAAACATCGCAGTCCACGAGAACCAACGCACACGACGACCAACTATGCGATCGACGGCGGGCGCGATGATCAGTGTGCCGCCGCGCAGCAACACGAGGACAAGCACGATCGAGAGCCCGCCGAAAGTGAACGCAAGCGTGGTGGTTCCCATGATCGTCGCCATGCACACGCCTGAGAGAAACGTTAGCCGCCGCGGGAAGGGAACTTGCACACCGAAGAATTCTCGGCGTCCTGCATACTTCCACCAGCCCATCACGGTGATAAAACCCAGCATCCCGATCACGGTCGCGATCGCGGAGATGGGCAACAGTACGGTTCCTTTAACCTGAGTGCCTGTGAGTAGTCCGCCGGAGAGCGCCTTCGTCAACCCGCTGTAAGGTGTGTAGAAGAGGTAGAAGCCAAGGCCAAGCGCCCATATTTCCAGACCATATCGACGTTTCTGCGTGAGCATTTTGAACCTAAGGTTTGTAGAACGATGGATCATGAGTCAGACCAAGTATCGATTTACCAATCGTTGCTAGTATCTGATCGTCGTTATCGTGACGAACGTAGAAAGATAGATCTCGATACACACGCTCGAGACTACTCGGACGAATCAGGCAACGCGCGCCACACGCGCGAATGCATTGTTTGACCGTGTCTTCGGCGAGATGTTCGACGACGTGTCGCGCACGACTGCCCGCGATTTGCGCCTCGAGATACCGGCCCGTTTCCCACAGTCGCGCGACGTGTCGCAGCCACAGATGCGCCGTCTCCACATTCACGGACATCTGGCCGAGGTGATGCTGCACGTATGGATCGTCAATCTTGTTTTGCGTGGTGATGTAGTTCAGCGCGTAATCGTAAGCGGCTTCGGCGGCGCCGAGGAAAGTGGCGGCGTAGTGTGGAATGAAGCACGTCTGCCAGCCTTCCTTCAGATACTGTCCGGGATAGCCGATGAGATCGTTGTCAGGAATGAACGTGTTGCGGAAGTGGACGAGATGACTCGCCGTCGCACGCATTCCGATCGGGTCCCACCACGACGTGTCAATCTCGACACTCGGATCGGAGAGATTGCACGCCATCATCAGTACTGAATCACCACTCGCTGCGTCCACGTGCCTCACGCCGCCTGGTCCAGCCGTGTTGACGAGCAGAATTGCCCATTGCGCGCCGCCGGCACTCGTGGCAAAAGCCTTGTTGCCGTCGATGATGTAACCGCCTTCGACCTTCTCCACACTGGTGCCGAAGCGGGCCTGTTCACCGGGTTTGCGCGCCTGCGGCTCACCACTCCACGCGACCCACTTCTCACCGCGCTCGACAACGCCTTTGAACCAGCGCGACTTCTGTTCTTCGGTGGCCATGCCATCAAGCAGCACGAGTGAGTTGACATGACCTTCCCAGCAACGCGCGAGTGACATGTCCGCGCGCGCGATTTCCTTGGTCATCATCCAGAGTGTGAAGACTTCGCCTGTGTATGGGCCGAGACCGTAGCCGCCGTATTCCTTTGGCACGACAGGGGCGAGCAGGCCGGCGCGGAAGAGATCGTCGAAATCTTCAGCGGGGAAGGTGGCGGTGCGATCGTATTCAGCCGCGCGCGGCGCGAAGTTCTCGCGAGCAAGCACGGCGATGCGGTTAATGAGATCCTGTTGCTCGGTTTTTAGATCGAGCTGACTGTAATTATCACTTTTGGAATAAGTCGTGATCATTGAAATTGATCTGCGGAACGAACTGTAGGGGTGGCCCTCCGTGGCCACCCCAGCGACGAATACCCACGCTGGGGTGGCCACGGAGGGCCACCCCTACAATAAAATCTCGCGGGCTAGATCAATGGGCATGTCCTTGCCCGTCATGAGACGAAACTGGTGGCTCACTTGCGTCACGAGCACGTCGCGCCCATCGATCGCGACCTGCTGTCGCGCGCGCGTGGTGCCGACTAAGGGTGTCGGTCGCGAGCCGTAGACGAGATCAATTACGACTGCATCCCCTTTGAGTCTCTCGACCTCAAACGGAACTTCATTTGTTTCACGTCCGACGGGCGTCGCATTCACGACGATGTCGTAACCTTCCGCATCGAAGTCGCGCAAGGGAATGTACGGCAAGCCAAGCAGCGCTGCGGCGTGTTCACCGCGTTCGGCGCCCCGATTGATCAACGTCACGCCCGCGCCCGACTGAACGAGCGCCGCTGCGATTGCGCGTCCAGCGCCGCCACAGCCAATTACTGCCGCACGTTTCTCTTTCACGCTGACACCATAGACCACGTCCGGATCCGTCGTATCCGCCGTCCACCAGCCATTGTTTCTGACGAGAATGTTTGCGGCTTCAGTCTGTCGCACCATGCCGCTGACTGTCTTTGCAGTCGCCACGGCTTCTTCCTTGTGCGGCGAAGCGACGGTCATGCCATTGATCGCCAGCCCAAACTCGTCCAGTCTTTTCGAGATGACAAAATCGCGCCAGAACTCGGCAAACGAACTCACACGCAACGGCACAAACAACGCGGCATGGTTTGTCGCTCGGTAAGACGCATTGTGCAGCCTCGGTGAGAGCGAATGAAAGATCGGATTGCCGATGATGGCAAACAACTCTCTCGCCGGACTCACCTCCGGAAGACCGTAATCGGTAATCAACTTGCTAATCGTCGGCTCCATATCGACGACCGAGCCGTCAGAGACACTGCCATAAATGGCGGGCGCCCCGAGTTGCAATGCGACGACACGATTCCAGAAGCCGAGCGGGCCGTTTGCAAACGCGATCGTGTCCGTCCGGCTCAGTGATTTCAGTAAAGAGAGCGGCAGAAACTCTTCGGCGATCGTATCCGCAGTCGTGACAATCTTGTAAGTGCTTGCCGGAACAGACGCGAGCTGCGCGAAGCGATTGTTCAGTTGTAACAGGTCGTCAACTTTCCCATACCAGGAAACAAGGCGCTTCTCGACAGGAACAACTTCCAACAATTCTGGCGAAACATCTGTTTCGATTTCCAACTCAATCCGGTCGTAGAAGCGAGCAGCAGCTTTCAGCCGCTCGGCACGATTCAACGTAGACCCGGCCCTCAACGAATAAAGTAAACCCCCTTTGAAGTGATTACGCAGCCATTCAGGATCGATATCACCCACGCGGTCGGCGCGCACTTCCAACCATTCCACTGAATCAGGCAGCGCTGTCAATTCCGCCCCATCCGGCGACGGAGGATCAAAAAGAGTAGCGATTAGTGAGGCACGTGGCATAAGTAATGATTCTGTGATCGGGTGATTCTCGTGAGAAATGTGCAGACTAGAAAAGAGCGGCGTAAATATACTTTGCCTGAAGCGATTAGTCCACAAATTCCGTGGCCGGTTGTTGCCACGCGCAAGAATCGCTATTCTTAGACCAAAAAAGGAATTCGGCCTAAACATGGAAGAAGATTCGACGGACAAGATTTTCGCGGTGTTACCGCCGCCGCCCGACCATAATCCCGTAAAACAAGCAATCGCGCGGGCGGAAGAGCTCGGTGAAAAGTCAATCGCCACCACACTCGGTTACTTTTCCACCATGCCTGCCTCAACCGGCATCATCGCGAATCCGGTGTTACACCACACCCCGGTCGATTGCAACGGCGCCACCATCACTCTCGACATCAGATCGTTTACGATTCGCGGCACGGTGCCTGAGTCGGACATCGTGAGCGGCAAGGTTGGTCCAATCGGCGTCATCTACACGGGACTTTTTGAGTCATCAGGCGAGTCGAAAGAGCTCGCGGCTTTTATAGATCAGAAGTATTTTCAGAGTCTTTCCGGTTCTTTAATCGAAGACATCGCGGCGTTTGTTAAGCGGTTTCCGGGACTCGGCCCGGAAGTCGCAATGCACCACTTTTCGATCCTTCACAAAGCGAAGCTGGGTCGCGAGGAACACCAGGATCGCGGCATGCACGACGAGCGCGACCCTGAGTCGATGCTCATCGAGATGATCTCGGTGCACATGGAGAATGTCGCCGTCGGCGGCGTGTCGGCCTACATGAATCACCTGCTGCTCGACAATCCGCAGGTCACTGGAGACGAGCTTGTTAAATTGACACGGCAATTCATCGACGAGGAATCTAAGCAAAAGCGAAACGCGTTTCAGGTTAGTTACAGCCTGATCCTCGGCCATCACGCAAACGAGCACGAGCGCGAGATACTCGAGCGCATGGGCACGATCCAGATCCATCACGGTTCTGCGGGGTCGAGCATGGTGGCGCGTTACATGGCGACGTTGCACACGTTCTCAGTCGCTGACTTCTTCATCGCGTCGCAGATGGCCCTTGACGGCGCGCGACACTTCGGTGCGATTCACGACATGTCAGACTTCGTTCAGGAGCTCGAGCCGTTGACGCCCGAACAGCGCGGTGAACGAATTAAAGAGAAGATGCTGACAGGTGGACTGCCCACGTTTGGTCATCCGGAGATCGCCGCCGCTGGCAGAGGTAATCAGGTGCAGCAGGATCCACGGCCCGCGATCTATATCGATCCGGTGTTCAAGGCGATCGACGCCGGGCAGTTGAGTATCTCGGAACGGCAGCATGAGCGTTTGGCGATCGCGCGACTGATTTATCTCACAGCGTTCGTGAATGGTGTGCTGAAGCAGGGAAAGGAAGATAGTCCGCCGCTCAGACTGACTGCGAACACGGATTTTGGTGCGTGGTGTGTTCAGGAGGCGTTGGGAGTTGAGGAGCCTGACCGGACGTTGTTGACCTACATCTTCCGTGGCTTTGGATGGATGATGGACGCGCGCGAGCAGTTGCAGCAGAAGATGATCCGGCCGGTGATCGCGCCGGATCCGAAGATCGTGCCGAAGTCGAGTGACGATCCGACGATACCTGACCTGGTGGCGCGGGTCCATCAACGGCTAATCCAACCAGACCCGTTCAAGTCACGATAAAAGAGTAGGCCACAAAAGGCACATAAGGGCACAAATTTAATTTTGTGCTTTTGTGCCTTTTGTGGCTACATACCGATGCCTTTCAAGTGGTAGCGCTCCGTATCGTAATAGCGATCGACATCCACTAAGTTGATCTTTCCCTGCGCCTCGGAAACATCGACCAGCGAGAACTCACATGCCGGCGCAATTCCTCGCGCCGATACCATCATCCCGAAACTATTCTCCGCCACTGCCTCTGCGGCTCGTGCTCCAAACATCATTCCCATGATGCGATCGATCGGGCTCGGCGGCCCACCGCGTTGCGGATGTCCCAGCACGACTGCACGCGCTTCGTATGGCGTCTCCGCCACGATCCTTTTTGCGAGCACTTCACCAATGCCACCAAGCCGCACGTGTCCGAAAGCATCGTGACGATCGTCGATCGTCACCATCTCACCATCCTCAGCACGCGCACCCTCAGCAACGACGATGACCGCGTAGCGCGGTCTTCTTGACGGCCCGCGACTCAGATCTGATTCACCGAGACGCGTCGTCAGCAAGTGAAACACACGCTCGTAACGAAACGGACGTTCCGGTATCAGGATGATGTGCGCTTGCCCCGCAACACCGGACCAGAGCGCCAGGTGTCCTGCGTGTCGACCCATCACTTCGACTACCTGCACCCAGCCGTGCGATCCGGCCGGTGTGCGCGAACGCTCGATAATCTCGGAGATGTTTCTGAGTGCGGTGTCGAAGCCGAGTGTGTAGTCAGTACCCGCGAGATCTTTATCGATCGTTTTAGGCACGCCTACGATCGGCACTCCTCTTTGCGCGAGGATGGCGGCAACTCCGAGCGTTTCTTCACCGCCACAAGCCACAACCGCGTCGAGTTTGAGTCGCTCGATGTTTTGCAGGACTTCGT
>Ga0126311_10000270_pt1 | contig 25028 bp, 15 predicted proteins | sample Plot61_FD_92539 | JGI IMG/M metagenome (GOLD analysis project Ga0126311, IMG submission 92539) | Serpentine soil microbial communities from UC McLaughlin Reserve, CA, USA - Plot61 | ecosystem: Environmental > Terrestrial > Soil > Grasslands | place: USA: UC McLaughlin Reserve, Lake County... | reverse complement strand
GGGTGGTGATTACCAACAGCGGCCGCTACGCCTACGTTTCGAACACCGGCAGCGGCACAATTTCCAGCTATCGAATCGGCGACAACGGCGCGCTCACCTTACTCGAAGCGGTGGCGGCCAACACCGGCCCTAACAGTTTCCCCATTGACATGGCTCTCAACAACAGCAGCCGCTACCTGTACGTGCTCGCCGCCGGCCTCCAGTCGGTCGCCGCCTTCCGCGTGGGGACGGACGGCAGCCTGACGCCGATTGAGGTCGAGGGCGGCCTGCCGTTCGGCGCGCAGGGCATCGCTGCGCGTTAGGACTTAATGAAGGGGGTTGGTGTATATACCGAACCCGTCGGGCAATCCCCTTTGCCCATGTGCCGCCGGACAAGTTTGACGAGCTGACCGAGTACGACGGGAGCGTCATCGTCGAGCGCACGAAGGGCGAGATCGCGGCCCGCTGCGACTTGGAGGGCGCGAACTTCCTGGCGCTCAACCTCGCCAACGAGATAGTGACGGGCAAGCGGAGCGTCAACGACGCGCGCAAGTTCTACGCCGAGGCCATCCGCGACATGAAGCACCCGGAATACATGCAGGGCTTACTGTTCCAGGCGTCGCGCGCAGAGGCAGGCGACCCGGACAAGGAGATGCCCACGAGCGAGCGGGCAAGTCAGTAGGCGTAGACGGCGGGTCAGCGCCGAGCTGGCGAGTTCTGTTCCCGCGCGGGCTCGTCAGCTAGCTGTAAAGCATGGAGGGATGTAGACGTTGGCCTCAACGTCGGCTCTGCGCCACAACACCGCGACGGTCGAGCCGTCAGGCCGCTGCGCAAGGCCGACGACGTTCCCCTCGGCGTCTATGTCATGGGCGATTGAGCCGCCTTCGGCGAATTCGGCCGGGAGCAGCGCATGTAAGTCTTGCACGCTTCCGGCCGTGCCCGACCAGAGCAGTGCGTGAGAGCGCGGCCCTGTGGCCGGGGTGCTCCCGAACCCGACTTGCAGCGTCCCGTTGGTGGCGAGTGCAGAGGTCTCGACGTAGCCGGCCGGGTGCAGGCTGACGACGCTCGCAGCGGTGCCACGCCACAGGAGGGCTCGGGCGCGGCCATCGCTTCGGGCGTCAAACGCGTAGCCGACCTGCTCGCCGCCGCCGACGCCCTTGGCGAACGAATGCGTGTAGCCGGGCGGGTGGAGCACGACGGCGCTTTCGGCTGTGCCTGACCAGAGCAGTGCGCGGTACGGGGCGTCGTTTGCGCTTGAGGGGAAGTAACCGTAACCGACCTGCCGCCTGCCGTCGGTGTCGTTCGCGTAGCTCCGTTCGCAGCCGATGCCGCGCGGGTGAAGGTCAACGACGCTGGCGGCCGTGCCGCGCCAGAGGGCGGCGTGCTCCGTGATACTGCGCTCGTAAGTCGTATAAAAATAGTTGTTGATGTTGCCGACCTGCTGACCACCCGCGACGGCCCTCGCGACCGAGTCGTTCCAGGTGCCCGCCGGGTGCAGGTCTACGTAATCGGCGGCGCTACCGCGCCACAAAAGGGCGTGCCGTGCGAAGTGCGTCGGCGGGCCGTTGCCGTGCCCGACCTGTCGCGGCCCATCCGTGCCGAGTGCCGCCGAGTGGCGGAAGCCGGGTGGGTGCAAATCTAAGCCGCCGCCGAGCTTCGGCCAGAGAACGGCGTGCGTGTCGGTCGGGTAGGCCGAGCCCGGAATGCGTCCCGTGCCGACGGCCTGCCCGGCCCCTGCTCCCTGTCCTTCGGCGTCGATGAGTGGTGCCGGGGCGGTCAGCAGAACAACTTCGTAGTCCGCCACTTGGCGGGCACCTGCGCGCGACTGTATATGAGCTTGGCGCCGAGCCGCTGTTCCGTTAGAACTTCTCACCCCGCCGAAGGCGCTGGCTAAAAGACAGGCCGTGCAGACGAATGAAAAGAGTAGAGCCTTTCCGCGCAGAATGAACCGCAGTCCCACGCCTTGTACCTCCACCGCATTGACGCGACCGCCTCAGCCGCGAGGGATTAACCCATGCGGAGGTCGCCGTCTCTTGACCGTTTATGCGGGCGGGCGCCCTCCACGAGGAAAGGGCGCCCGCCGTGCTGAGTCTCTTTCGTGCTGAGTCGCTTTACGAGGTTCGCTTCGCACCGATGCCCGTGCGCAGCTTGCCACGGAAGTCGGTGAAGGAGAACCCTGCGAACGGCTCGTTATAGTTGTACCCGTAGTCCGTCAGCAGTCGGACGGCCACGTCCTCGCCGCGCAGCAGCGAGGCGGTGTAGTCGGAGCGCCAGTGGACGCCCGCGAAGTTGCGCGCCAGCGCGATGTTCGAGGCGAGCTTGTCCAACTCGCCCCCGACGGTCAGTTGGTTGTAGCCCGACCCCGTGTAGGCCACGAGGTTGCCGCTGGCGTCCGTCTGGTAGACCGGGGTCGGGATGACGGCCTGGTCGTTGAACCACGCCTTAAGGACGGTCACGGCGGCGCCGGCTAGCGTTGCGTGCCCGGCCAGGTACGACGGGTGGACGGGCGAGCCCTCGGGGTACGCCTGCGGCAGGAAGTAGTTGCCGCCGGTCGCCGACGCGATCAGGGGCAGCGCCGTCGAGTTGTTGATCGCGGTGTTGACCGGGTACGTCTTGAGGTTCTTCAGCTTGAAGTGGACGCGCCCGCCGTACTCCTCGGGGCGCAGCCGCCGGTGGACGAACCACTTCTCGTACCAGCCGTGCTTGTGCACGGCGTAGGCCACCTTGTTCAAGAGCCCCGTGATGTGCGTCGGGCCGAAGGTGACGAAGCCCTCCTGCGTGCAGTTGTTACGGTAAGGGTTGTTCGCGTCGAACGGGATGCCGAGCCCGCCGCCGTCGAGCCGCGCAGAGTCCGGCACCATCATGATGAGCCACAGGGCGTTCCAGTAGGCTTGCGTGATGGCGTCGATCTGGGCGTAGCTCGCCAGGTCGCGCCCGTTCGTGATGCGGCGGCGCAGGTTGAGCAGCGCGGGCGGCCCCGGCATGCAGCCCCTCTGCACGAACAGCCAGTCGCTCTGGTTAGTCATGTAGTTCTGCGCGGCCAACGGCTGGAGGGTGTTGAAGATGGTCTGTCGGCCGTAAGGGATGTCGCGGATGAGGAACTGCGAGAGGTACGGCCCCGTCTGGTCGCCCTTCGTGAAGCCGCGGAAGACGGTGCCGCGCGTGACGTTGTTGGTCGTGTTAATGGGGATCACGCCGAGCGGCGTCATCGGGGAGGTCGGGAAGCCGCGCGGCTGTAGGCGCGGCGTCACGCCGGAAGGCACGACTTCGTTCTGCGGCAGGCCGGCGTAGCCCCTGTAGCGCGCGTTCAGGTCGCTGACGGCCGAGCCGATGGTGCCGTTCGAAGGGTAGTTGATGAAGGGCACGTCGCGCGCGAGCGCCATCCAGTAGAGTTCGACCGCCTCGGCCGCGTCGTCCAGGCTGGCGAAGGCGGGCGCGGGGTTGGCCGCCAGTTGGTGCGAGTCTATACCTTCGAGGTCGTAGGCGACGCCGGACTGCGGGTTGACGAGGCGTCGCTGAGTCCCGACCGCCGCCAGCGTGCCGAGCGAGCTGAGGCGGGCCGTCTCCTCCGTCGGCACCTGCGTCGCCTTGTCGTCGGCCGCCTCCGTCTGCAATGAGGTTTCCTCACTGGAGGTCAGCGTCGTCCCCTGCAACTCCGACTGGCTGGTCGTCGAGGAGGTCGAGGTGTTGGAGGAGGAGGTCGGGATGGTCGATAGGTCGCCGTAGTAGACAGAGTCGTACGACCCCGTGTCGATGGCCGTCGTCGAGGCCGCCGTGAAGGCGGAACCGCAGGGGACGCAGCCGAGCGGGATCGCGTTGAAGTCGGCCGGGCTCGCCGTGCTCACGGCCTTGGTCAGTGCGCAGTAGGCGGCCGGGTCTACTTCGCCGAAGTTGTTGACCTTCGGCAGCCCCTTAGTGAAGTTGCCGATGAAGTTCGTATTCTTGTAGAGCGTCTCGTCGCCATTGCACGGGTGCAGCGGGATGCCCAGGTTGCGCTCCAGATTGGCGGCGGAGATGCGCCGGGCCTTCGAAGTCTCGGCGCGCTGTACGGGCGTCTGGATTTCTACGTCGCAGCCGGTCACGCAGCCGGTCGGTGCGGTCTGCGGGAGGACGGCTGCCGCGCCGGCGGGGCTGGCTTTTGGGCCGCGCGCGCTTATCCTCGGGGCGCCGAGGATGGCTGCGGCCGCGGCCGCGGCCGTGGCCTTGCCGAGGAAAGAGCGGCGGCTTTGAGAGACGGCGGGCTTCCCGCCCTCGTTCTCCTCAGTGGCCTCCGGGTTGGGTCGTTCCTCGCCGCCGGCCGGCTCGTCCTGTCGCTTCTTACGGAGCGGTTTGGGTGAAGCCTTTGGGTCGTTCTTCATGATAGGCATCTCCTTAGCGTTCGGGCGTTGGTTTCTGTGTGGCCGCACGCGATGCGCTATAATGCCTACCGATGAAGGCATGGCTACCCTGGCGCATACGCGGGGTGGTTGTCGTCCTCGTCATCAGAGCCCCTGCCGTAGCTATGTAGGAGTAGAGCGGTAGGGGCTCTCTTTTTTTACATTTAGTCCAGTCCGGTCGGTGCGCTTACGAACAATAAGTAAGCCCTGAAAGGGAATAGCCGCCGGCCCGCGAGGGGGCGGCGGCAGTCGCGTAAAATCTCCGCAGACGAACTCTGAAACTATGGTGAAAGACCGAAGGGCTGACGCCCGACTATAAGCCGCTCTCAGGCAATGGAAAGACGGTTAAGGATGGCTTGACGGCCGGAGCAAATACAACTTGCAATTCAGGCGTACTCCAACCGCTCGTCGTGAGATTAAAGGGCAGCAGGGCAGCGGGGCTCATCACTTGGTCAAGTGCGAGAGGGGAACCGTCGTCCGGCTTCGGGGCAAAAACAATTCCGCCGTCGCCGAGCGTCCCGGGACACATAGAGAGAACACCCGCGGCGAGTTAAGAATCGTCAACAGAGACACTTTAGAAGGTGGCGCTTCGGGTTCCGCTCTGGAATCTATACAACCCATTCCAGTACAGCGATAGGTTGCGAGAAAAGAGCAAGCGAGGATGGTTTCGGGAGCAAGCTAAGGAGACACGGTCAACATACGCCTCTCGTTTTTTTTAGTCAACGATTAATTTATCCGACCGCTTTCGTCGGATCGGTATCGCACGTTCGGCGGCGAAGACTTGCGTCCTGTTCGAACCATCGCGGTAGGCGGCAAGCCCGTTATGGTACCAACGGCCGGAAATTCAACGTGGTATACTTCCGCCTGAAAATCCCCTAAATCGTTCCCCGCGCGGTGGCGCGACTCGCCTTCGCAGTTTCCGAAGGTCGGGCACGTCGCCCCAATAGTTGTGCCGAATTCGAGAGCTTCCCGCGCTTCATGACGAGAGGGCGCGAGGTGCGCCGCCGCGCCCAGGTAGCACTCGCTTGGGTAAGCAGGCGAGAGTTCACACGCCGGGCGCTTGAAGGGATGTCCTGAATCAACGCGCAAGCGGAAGGAGGGATCATGGAGAGAGCGCAGACTGATGACCAGTGCCAGCACCCCGGCTGCGAGTGCCCTCGCCCGGCGACAATTCTTGTGAGTTGGCACATCATCCGGCACACCAAAATCTGAACGGATCAATGATTAGAACATGGAATATGATGCTACACGTAATGAGTTGCTATTAACATTTCAAGAAACATATTCAGTTGTTCATAACCAAAGACGTTTCCTAGATTTTGTAGGCCGACAAGAAAAGAAAGTCCTTAATGAACTCGCCGCGAGTTGCTATGAGACTTACGTTCAAGACCTTAAAAGTTACTTGACTCAAAATGATGCTTCTATAGTGATTACCAACGCTGACGATAACTTTGAAATAAATTGGGGTAAAGGGCGAAGCGAAAGGGATCGGATTGACGGAGGAAAAAACACGGATGATGAGCCCATACATTTGTCCGATGTGGTAAGGCAGTTTGACTGGCAATTTATTAACCAAAGGGAATCGCGCTTAATATTTACAACTCATTAATGCTCTGGTCTCAACGGTGGAATTTAGAGGCCGATTGGGTTCGGGAGTATGCGGTCAGAAGCATGGAATTATGGATATTGGGTAGTAAGAAGGTAGATGAAAGAACGTGGATTTGGAATTATGGCCTAGGTTGCTGGGGTTTTGTGAACGACTTGCTATTTCCAGAGTTAAGTAAGTTCCATTTACCTTCCAGTATATACAATCATACTACCTCAGGTAGAATCGCGTATCTGGTTGAGGAAGAAGTGTATTATGACTTATTGGATAATCCTGAATTAGATGATGTTGGCTCGTCTCTCCTTCCACCTCCACCCTCTGGCTTCCCGGTCTGGCATGATCGCTTGATAACTCGGAAAGACTATTTGGCTGATGTGGAGTACATGGCAAGGGAAGTCATTGAGAAAAGTCCGCTCTTAGCAAGTGCGGGAACTTCACACGTAAACAGATTAGTAAAGGCCATCCTGTGGAAGGGGGCCGCATATTGTAGGGAGGTAAAACGGTATCGCGAAGCGCAGGGAGAGCGCGGAAAGACTGAAGAGATACCATTACGTGAACTCACTTGGGCCGTGGCTTTTCAAGTTCAAGGTAAAACATTTGTGGAGGTTGCAAAGGAGTCAAATATCACAGCTCAAGCCGTAGTGAAGAAGGTTCGCGCAGTTCTAAAGCAGATCAAATTAAATCAGCGCCCGGACGTTGCACCTGGACGCCCACGTGGCCGCAAAGACTCTCCCCTAGCACCTCGTCAGGCGATGCGGCTCCGCAAGTCTCACAAATAAAACCCCATCTGCGTTTCCTCACAAGCACACTCCTCGATCCAAAATTACCGGATCAATAATCCGAACTTTTATCATGAAATTTCTTTCGAGAAGTTCATTTTTTTGCGTTCGGATGAGTGTTGTAATGGTCGCAGGAGGAAATCGTGATGCGGCTGCTTACTGCTCAAGAAGTCTCTGAAGGGCTGCGTGTCCCTTTGGCGCGCGTGTATGAGTTGGCGCGGACAGGCGTGTTGCCGGTTGTTAGGCTGGGAGATCGGCAAATTCGATTTAACGAAGATGCGTTGCGTGAGTGGATAGCACGCGGCGGGAACGCTACTGAGAAAAGCAGTAGTGATGCGGAAAAACAGTGAGAGCGCCGTTGGTACAAGCAGCGGCGCTCTCGAACCGAAACCAGTGTGCTTGGCCGGCATCAGAGGCTTCGTCGTGTCTGATGATAGACGTGTTGCGGCCGGTGCGCAAGAGGGTTTGCTTTTTGCTAATGGGCTGCAAAGCAGCAGTGAAAGGGGACGAGTTGGACGGACTAAAACTTTCATCGGGGCACACACAAATGCTTAAGGTCGAGTCCGGTATCTCCGAGGAAGTCATTCACGCCCGCGGCTATGTGACTGTAACGGATAAGAAGGAGTTGAGGAAGCTAGGCTTCAGTGAAGCTCAGACACAAGTGCCTACCCTTCTGATGCCGCTTTGGACGGTAGACGGCGAAGTAGGAACTTACCAGCTCAGACCTGACATTCCTCGCCTGCTAAAAAATAAGCCAGTGAAGTATGAGACGCCTTTCCGCTCGCTACTGCGATTGGACATCAATCCTCTAGTACGTCATTTACTTCGTGACATGTCCCGTCCGATCTTCATAACAGAGGGCATTAAGAAAGGGGATGCCGCTGCGTCACGCGGCCTTTGTACTCTAGCGTTGGTCGGCGTTACCACATGGCGCGGGGGCGACGAGGGCGGCGCGGTGGCAGAATTGCCAGATTGGGAAGCTGTGCCCCTTAAGGGCACGGGCGGTGAGCCGCGAGTCGTCTACATCTGTTTCGATTCTGACGTGATGCAGAAGCGCGAGGTGAGAATGGCGCTGAAAAGGCTTATGCGCTTTCTCAAGCGCCGTGGCGCTGATGTCCGCATTATTTACTTGCCTCCGAAACTCGGGGGTCAAAAACAAGGGTTAGATGATTTCTTCGCGGCGGCTCATACAGTTGACGAGTTGCTATCTTATGCGCAAACAGAGTTACGTGGGACTGACGATGAGGAACAGAAACTTTCGCAGGCGTCACGGCTCGTGGGCTTAACAAGTAAGGTCGAGTTTTTTCGCAGTCCTGACAACAAGGCTTTCGCCAGCGTGCCGGTTGCGGAGCATGTAGAGAACGTGGCAGTAAAAAGTGCCGCCTTCCGTGATTGGTTAGTGCGCGAGTTCCGTCTTGCAGAACGTTCTTCACCTAATAGTCAAGCTGTACAGGACGCGCTGAATGATTTATCTGGTAAGGCGCGATACGAGGGTAGGGAGTACGAGGTAAACGTAAGGATTGCGGCACACGGCGAAGAAATCTACCTCGATCTTTGTGATTCCGACTGGCGGGCGGTTCGCATTACGCGTGAGGGGTGGAGCGTTGTTGAAGCTAAGGAGCTACCAGTTAAATTTCGCCGAGCGCGTGGAATGTTGGCGTTGCCTGAACCAAAGCGCGGCGGCGTACTCTCTGACCTGCGACGATTCATCAACGTCCGACCGGATGATTGGGTTCTGGTAGCGGGCTGGCTGGTTGCGTCGCTCCGGCCGGGGCGGCCATTCCCCGTGCTTGTATTACATGGGGAGCAGGGAAGCGCGAAGAGTACGACGGCCCGCATCTTACGGTCGCTGATTGACCCGAACGTTGCTCCTCTACGTAGCGCACCGCGAGATGAACGAGACCTAATGATCGCAGCCACGAACGGCTGGATGATCTGCCTGAACAATCTCTCAAGCATTAAAACGTGGCTCTCTGACGCCCTGTGTTGTCTTAGCACCGGCGGAGGATTCGCAACGCGCGAGCTTCATAGCGACGACGAGGAGGCTCTGTTCGACGCGATGCGGCCGGTGATGCTTAATGGGATTGAGGAACTGGTAACCCGTGGCGACCTGCTCGAACGCTCACTCATCGTTCATCTACCGGCGATAACGGATGAGTCCCGCCGTGACCAGGAGGAGATAGATCGCGCATTCAGCACCGCTCGACCGTATATTCTCGGCGCTTTACTGGACGCGGCTAGCGTGGCGTTGCGGAATCTGGGAACAGTGGAGTTAGCGAAGCGTCCACGCATGTCAGACTTCGCGCGGTGGTGCGTTGCCGCAGAGCCAGCACTCGGCTGTGAGCCGGGAGCGTTCCTGAACGCTTACGCTAGCAACCGCTCGACTGCCAACGATCTTGCTTTAGAGGCATCACCAATCGCGGCTATTCTCATCACCTTCGCCGAAGATGTGGAGCGTTGGATGGGCACGGCTGGGGAGCTTTTAGAAGAGCTATCAAAGCGAATCGGGACTGAGAGGCCACCGGAGGGATGGCCGAAGTCGCCGAAGCACCTCGGAGGCATTTTAAAAAGACTTGCACCGAATCTCCGCGCGCTAGGAATTGACGTGCGTTCAGGGAAAGATGCGACCCGCGAAGGCGGAACTGGAAGACGTTTAATCCGATTAGAAGTTATATGCAAAGACTTGTCACACTCGTCACAGTCGTCCAATCCTGTGCTTGATTCAGAGATTCTAGGTGACAAGGAAAGTGACGAGCAGATTAACGACTTGTCACAGCAAGTTACTGCTGATGTCGGCGTTTGTGACAAGCGTGACGATAGTGACGAACCAAGACAACTTTACTCTAGTAAGCCGGTAGCTGATGGCGAATATACTTCAACCTGACTGTTCCAATTTATTGCGCTTTTTGCCACTTATTCAAAATTTGATAAGTTTTTTGGAGGGGGTAATTCTCAGTGTTACACCGTAAGGCTAGTCGGATAGCCTTATCCGTGAACGTGCTGATTACTGAAGAATTACCGAAGAAATTGCTGGTAAAGGTCTTATTCCTTACTTTTTGACAGTAATCGTGTGACTGTCTCAGATAATCGGCCTACGTCGTGCGGCTTCTGCAAAACAGCACTCGCGCCCTCGCGCCAAGCCTCCTGCTCAATGTTAGTGGCTGAAAACATGATGATGGGTGTGCGTCGCCGATGGGGAAGCGAGCGGGCATGGCGTGTCAATTCAAGCCCGTTGTGATTGGGTAAGTCATAATCGAATATGAAAATGTTATAAGGCTCATTACCGGCGATAATCTTCAAAGCCTCCGCGCCGTCGGCGCAGGTCTCAACCTTCCAGCCCAAAGCCTCTAAAGCGTATCTAACCGCATCGGCGATCAGCTTGTAATCTTCGACGTGAAGGATTTTTATAACCCGCCGCTTACCTCGCCGGCGCGGGCTACGACGGCCACCTATGATGCTTTTCTTTCGCTTTTCGAGAGGGGTACGCAGGTGGGCGAGATCGTGATGTCTGCCACCCTCGTCAAGCATGGATTGTAGAGTGCCGTGATGATCCCAACCGAGCAGGCGGGCGGCGTGTGTAATGGTGCCTTTAGCATCTATCAAGGCCCGACGAATGTACCTGGCTTCATAGGCATGTACCTTTTCAGGGAGATTGAAACCGGCCCAGAAATCGGCGAGGCTGCGGTGGCGGTGAGGCGGTAGAGTAGCCAAGCGTGCGGCTACGAACTGGCTCGCGCACGCGCGGAGACGTGAAACCGTTTCCGCGTCCTGCGTATTCTTAAGCAGTCTATCTGCGCGTTGATAAGACTCCAGTAGCTCGCGCTCGGTAATGCGTTCGCCATGCTCCTCGATCAACGCGAGTAAGGCACGTCCGGCGTCCTCGACCGCTCCGGCTGTCGCAGCAACGTTCGCAGCCTTCCGCAGTGTATTGCGAGATTCTGGGAAGTCACCCAGCTTTGCCAGCACGAGTCCCTGCGTCGTGAGTGCTTCGGCGTATAGTCCCTGCTCGCCGCCCCTAGCGAGCACTCGTACTGCTTCACGTATGGCGCGTTGCGCTTCCCTATGTCTCCCCTGCGCCAGCAGGACGCGGGCGCGTGTTTCATCCACTTGGGCGACACTACCCTTATCCTTGACGCTGAGGAATAGGATGCGCGCATTATTCAGATGCTCGTGAGCGGCATCGTATCGGCCGACGGTGTAAAGCAAGAATCCCAGATTGTTTTCGGCGCGCGCACGGTAACTGATGTGACCCGCTTCCTCGAAGTGAAACGCCGCGGCCGTGTACTCAATGATGGCGCGGTCTGTATAATCAGGCCGGCGCTCGGCCGTCCCTAATTTTCTGAACGCTAAGCCAAGCTCATTATGAAATTTTCCTTTTAGTGCGTGATTGTCACTCTCCTCAAAAAGTTTTGTTGAGTCTGTCAGGATGCGTAGCGCGTCGTTATAGCGACCACTGCATGACTCGACTAGCACACAACGAATTAAAATTTTTGCCCGTAGCTCCGCGGCGTCCTTGTCCGTAAGTTTCTTGAGCGCTTCAGTGTAGATAACGCGTGCTTCGTCGAACGCGCCCTCACGCCAGTAGATGAAGCCCAGGTCGCTTTGCGCGGCCGACGCCTTTGCCGATTCCCCTGATACTTCAAAGCGTGTGATACTCTCGCTGATAAGGTCTTTGGCCGCCTGCTGTCCCTCTTTATCCTGCGCTGCGCTGGCAAGCCAGCCCGACAGGGAACCGGCACGCAGAAGCACCTCCGCCGCTGTGCGCTCGGTAAGCCCTTCGAGTGCCGGGCGCTGGCCGACGCCGCGCCACAGTTCGCCGAGTGCGTCACGCGCCGCCGCGTATTGGCCTCTATGTTCAAAGTCCGCTGCTATCTCGCACCGAAGCTGCGCCCGCCGGTCATGAGTCAAAGTCGGGTCGTCTAATTGCCTCAACAATGAATCAACTAAAGTCATGTGAGGATTGCCTTTCTGCTAGATGTGGAAAAGTCGTCAGACAGGCTCAAGTCGTACCTTATCAAGCGGATAAGGCACTTTCTCGAACCAGAATGAACTGGCTTTACTTACGCACCGAAAGGAAGGACTTGTGATGAAAAGCTATCGAAATGCCGCCGCAGCACTAGCTCTAACGCTCGTGCTTGCAATGTCCGCTTTCGCCGGTGAGATGCATACCGGTGTCACCGGCCCCAACCCGCAGCCGACGCCTGCGGCGAGCAGCACGACGGAGGCGACTACGGTAGACGGCGAGATGCACACTGGCGTGGCCGCACCAGCACCCGAAGCGGTGGACACACTAACGGAGACCGCGCTGAACCTGCTGCAAAGCATGTTGGCCCTGTTCTGACGGGGCAAGCAGTCCAACTATGTTATCTGGCTACCGTGAGGGTCACGGGCGGCGCGGTCTTTGTGTGTCCGCGGCAAATATACAACAGTTTTTGCAAAATGGAAGGATAAAACGCTTAGGCCGCGAGGCTCGCTACAAGATTAGACGGTTGAAGATAAAGCTTCTTGGACTTCAGTTTTCCCAACGGTCTCAAGCACATGACGCACGGCAGCTTTCATCAAACGCGCGTAGTCGGCTTCCGTCTGGCGCAGCTTGGCTTCGAGTTCGTCGCAGAGCGCCATGAGTTGATTGACTTTGGCGACAATATGCTTTTGTTCTTCGAGCGGCGGAAGTGGTAAGGGAAAACTTGCAAGCTTACCTTGATAAATAGCCGCAACATTGGTCGTTGAAGATTTCAGGATGTCTAAGATGGTTTTGCCGTAAGGTGACACAAACCAAAGATTGATAAAATACGGATTGATTGACGCGGCGAACTTGACCTTTAAGATATTATTGTTGAATAAAAATTCTTCTCGAACAATAGAAGAAAATACGCAAGTTTTCCCCACGAGTTCATAACTGTTTCTGGTATTAAACAAGAAATCGCCGTCGCTTAACTTAAATTTACTTAACTCTTCGCTAGAAGCATTTATTCTAGCAACGAATGTAAGATCGCAACGTCCATCTGAAGTAATGTTATTCATTTTGAAATAGGCAAACTCGTTCTTTGCTGACTGTTGCTGTTGTGATCGCTCAAGACCCGTGAAAGCATAAGTTCTTATTTCATCGAAGGTAGTCCACCGCCAACTCGGAGGTAGCGGAAATGGCTTATCAATGGTTGGTGCAAGAACTTCTTTTGATTTCTTTAATCTGCCCTCTTCAATCAAACGATTCTTTTCGTGCCTTGCTCGCTCCAATAATTTAAAAGCGGGCTCATCATTTGCACTTTGCTGAACGAGTTTGCCTTGCACGGCTAACTGCAAAATGAGTTCGCGCAGTTTAGCGACGCTGTTCGGCGTGTCGGCGAGGAGCCCTAAGTTGTCGAAGAAAGTTTGCAAGCTTTGTCCTCTCACCGTCGCCTGCAATGCCTTCATCAACTCATTCTTGAGCGTATCGCGCGTCTCAGCCAAGCCGCGCGTGACTAGCTCATGCTCCGCAAGCAGTTCTTCAAAGTCGCCATGATCTTCGTCGGGCGCGTTCGGATTCTTTATGTCTAAATTGAAATTGTTTGCAGCTATGTCATCGAATGAAACGCGCCAAGCCCTTTCGCTCTCAACGCGGTTAGTCCACCAGTCCTTTTCCGCTTCAAACTCTTCAATGCGAATCGGCTTCATTTTCGAGTAAGACTTGTATCCGGGTGGGTACGGGTGTTCGTAATACCAAACCTCTTTCGTCGGTTGCCCCTTCGTGAAGAAAAGCAGATTGGTCTTGATGCCCGTGTAAGGACTGAACACGCCGTTAGGCAGGCGCACAATCGTATGCAGATTGCACTCCGTCAAAAGCTTTTCCTTGATGCGCGTCTTCACGCCTTCGCCAAATAGCGTGCCGTCCGGCAGCACAATCGCGCCGCTCCCGCCCTCGCGCAGCAGGTGAATGATTAGCACAAGGAAAAGGTCTGCCGTCTCGCGCGTGCTGTACGCCTGCGGGAAGTTCTTTTCGATTCCATCCTCTTCCATCCCGCCGAAAGGCGGATTCATCACAATCGCGTCAACGCGGTCTTCCGGCTGATAGTCACGATAAGGACGCGCGAGCGTGTTGTCGTGTGCAATTTGAGTCGGCGTGTCAATGCCATGCAGCATCAAATTCGTCACGCACAGAAAATACGGAAGCTGTTTTTTCTCTACTCCCCTGATAGAAGCCTGCAAGATTTGTTCATCTTCTATGCTGTGAACATAATTCCTTCTGACATGCTCAATAGTGTTTGTGAGGAATCCGCCCGTACCGCAAGCCGGGTCTAAAACCTTCTCACCAAGCTTAGGGTCAACCATCTCAACCATAAACTGTGTTACGGCGCGCGGCGTGTAAAACTCTCCGGCGTTACCCGCACTTTGCAGGTCTCGCAATATCTGTTCGTAAATGTCGCCGAACAAGTGAAGGTCATTCTTACGGTTGAAGTCAATCTCGTTGATCTTGTTAACAACTTGGCGCATCAGCGTGCCCGACTTCATGTAGTTGTTAGCCTCTTCAAATACATGCCTCACGAGTTGCGCACGCGGGTCTGGCGACGATAGCCCTTTAAGTGTCTTGAAAAGATCGTTATTAATGAAATCCGCTAGGGTCTCACCCGTAATACCTTCTGGGTGTGCCGCCCAATTACGCCACCGTAACCGCTCAGGGATAGGAGAATGGTAGTTGTCCTCCAACAGTTCCTTCTCTTCTTCGCGGTCGTCAAAGATTTTGAGAAAGAACATCCATACAAGCTGATTGATGCGCTGCGCATCGCCGTCAACGCCAGCGTCTTTCCGCATGATGTCTTGAATCGTTTTTACCGTATTATTGATGGACATAAGGGTGATTACTTCCAGCTATAGAACTTGAACTCCGACCATCTTTTACCTTCCAGCTTAGAGGCCAAGTCTTGGGCGTCCTTTGCATTTAAGGGGGATACGTCAAGATACATTTTGCTCGTTTGCATCCCTCCTGAAGAGTCTTTAATGAAGTCAGTGGCAGTGCGATTAGTGAGGATGAATACTCTGATCGGAAGTTTATTAGGACGGAATCTTAGCGCCCTCTCGATAGCTGCTTTCTGATGATGACGCGCACCGCGGGGGGAGGCCATCCAGAGTATCTTAGCTCTTATGATTAACGCATCTAACTGTTGCTCTTCAGAAACGTCAACGACAGCCTCGATCTCGGCCACGCTCTCAACCCTTTTATTCCTGTATAGGCCAAAAAAGCGACATGGTTTATGACTGTATGCGCCCCCTTCAGCCGGACATAGATATGCTTCGCCTTCTTCTATTTCATAGAAGTATTGCGCGCAGTTGACTATATCGAGAGCGTCGGCAATTTCGGTTTGTGCTACTGCCATAGATTTACTTTTAGGCTGCCGAGTAAATACTCTGTTCGAGTTCGCGCACAGCTTCAAAATACTTATCTCTGCCGCCGAACGCCTGAACGATTTCGAGGGGTGTGCCGAACTTGTCAAACGGCTGAACTTTCAAAATCTTCGGGTCTTCAATGTTGTTCAAGCCTTCGTCTGCATACTTATCAAGCAATGCTTCTAAAACGGCGCGGGCTTTCGCTTCATACTTGGCGAAGTAGTTTTGCTTCTTCACATTCTCCGCGCGCTCGCGACGCGTCAGAGGCTTCTGTCCGAAAGCTACATGACTGACCAAATCGAACGGATCGAAATCTTTCCCGACTTCATCGGCTAAGGCGTCGAGCAACACACCCTCGTTTTCGAGTTCTTCAATAATGGCTTGTTTCTTATCGGCTCCCGTCCACCGGTTCAAAAATTCATCCAGCGAGGTGAAATTCTTTTGCACGGCTTTTCGCGTGTAGTCTTTGAGGGATTCGGTAATCAGCTTCCCGTCTTTGCCGTAATACTGTACGCGCTCTGAGACGAGCTTTACTTCAACGTCGCCGACGTAATACTTCGTTCGCTTTGCGCCCTTACCTGTCCGTCCGACCTGTACACCTTCATCAATGATTGTCTCGCCGCCGTCTGTCGTGCCTTCATCTTCATCCGGGGGCACAATCGGCTCGTCACCTTTCGGCTCGTAGATTTGCACCGGCTCGCCGTCAAAGTCTTTGTCGGCGAATAGTTCAGTAGCTTTCCTGAAATCAAGGATAGTGAAGTAGGTCTTACCATATGCCTCGTTAATGCGTGTGCCCCTGCCGATGATCTGCTTAAACTCCGTCATTGATTCGATTCGCTTATCCAATACGATAAGCTTGCACGTCTGAACATCAACGCCCGTTGATAAAAGCTTCGAGGTCGTCACGATTACCGGATACCTGCTTTCGGGCAAGATGAAGTTATCAAGCTCAGCCTTGCCTTCCGGGTTGTCGCCCGTGATCTGCATTATGTATTTGCTGTTTTGCGCGTACAGATCACCATTCTCATTTATCAGTGCGCTACGCATCCGCTCGGCATGTTCTATGTCCTCGCAAAAGACAATGGTCTTATCGAAACGGTTCGTTGACTTGAGAAATTCCGTGACCTTCTTTGCGACAAGCTCAGTGCGCTTTTCTAAAACAAGGTCTCGATCAAAGTCACGTTGGTTGTAAACGCGATCCGCAATCTCTTTGCCATACCTGTCTTTCTTCCCGACTTCAGGACGCCAGCCGGTCAGGTCTTTATCAATGTCAACGCGAACAACTTTGTAGGGCGCGAGGAAGCCGTCTTCAATGCCTTGTTTGAGTGAATATATAAAGACAGGCTCGCCGAAATAGTGAATGTTTGAGACATACTTCGTTTCTTTCGGCGTGGCCGTCATACCTATCCGAGTCGCGTCAGAGAAGTATTCAAGAATCTCGCGCCAAGCCGAATCCTCTTCGGCGCTTCCACGGTGGCACTCGTCAACGACGATCAAATCAAAAAAGTCTTTCGAGAACTTCTTATAAATTTTCTGTGATTCTTCCGCCCCTGTGATCGCTTGATATAAAGCAAGGTAAATCTCATAAGCCGTATCAGCCTGCCTATTCCTTATCTTAGTCATGGCAGAGCCGAACGGCTTGAAGTCGTTCGTTCGCGTCTGGTCAACGAGAATATTCCTATCTGCCAAAAACAAGATTCGCTTCTTCGCCCCAGACTTCCATAAACGCCAGATGATTTGAAAGGCAGTGAATGTCTTCCCCGTCCCGGTCGCCATAACAAGCAGAATACGGTCTTGCCCTTTAGCTATTGCTTCAATAGTTCTGTTGATCGCCGTCAGTTGATAATAGCGAGGCGTTTTGTTGTCAGGGCTTGGGTAGTAATCTTGAGCGTAAAGCTGCTTCTCATCATCATCTTTGATTCCCTTGCGTTCGCAATATCGTCGCCAAAGCTCTTCGGGGGTAGGGAAGTCATTTAGTGACAATTCACGCTCTTTCACTCCCGACACAACGGAGCGATCATGCTCTATGAAGCTGTCACCGTTAGAGCTGTAAGCGAACGGCGCATCTAACAATTCTGCGTAAGTTATGGCTTGTTGAATCCCTGCTCTGGGAGTGTGATTGTTGTCTTTTGCTTCTATGACGGCGACGGGGATGCCGGGTTTGAAATAAAGAACGTAGTCTGCACGCTTCTTTTCACCGCGCGTGTGTAGCTTGCCTTTGACAAGGATGCGCCCTTTTGTCAGGGAGACTTCCTCCCGAATCTGCGCATCTCTATCCCAGCCCGCTACGTCAACAATGGCGGGTGTTATGAACTTGGTGCAGATGTCGCGTTCGCTGAGGGATTTCTTGTCGAAGGTACTCAAAGGACTAATCTCATTTCTTCACTTCGTGAGGTTTGGCTTTCTTCTTTCCGCCATTAACAGACTTAGGTGGGCGTCCTACCTTTCTATTCTCTACTAACTTCAAATCGGATTCTTTTATGAAGTTATCCCTGCCCATCTTTGTTGCGGGTAATTGCCCGTCAATAATCATCTGACGTACACGTCCTGGCGTCACGCCTAGTTTGTCGGCTACCTCTAACGTTGTAAGCAACACACTCATAGGAAACATCTAACATAAACCCTAACGCACATGCAAGAATTTCGTTGACAAATCCTAGCGCATGCGCTAGGATTGGGATATTCAAGGGAAAATGAAACGAGAGGGAAGAAGGGAGATGATGAACATAGATCAAGACAGGATGCTACAAGTCGTTCAGCAGGCTTTCGACCGAGTGGCGGGAGATCGGCGTTGGGAGCATGCCAGCGTGAAGGCCAAGCAGCAGTTTGAGGCCAACCCTTACATGCACTTTGACGGCGATGCGCTACTAGTGCTGAGCGAATCCGGCGAGATTTACAGGGCGAGCGGAGTATACCAGTGCAAGGCGTTCGCTAACGGCCTACCTTGTTGGCATCGTGCGGCTGCGAGACTGATAAGACGGTACAACGAGATTTCGCACTAAAGCGAAGTGGGATAGGTGAGCGCGCCAACGCTCCCTATCCCTTCACTCCACCCCTTCCGGCTAAGAAAAAGGTAAGAGCGATGAAAAGAGTAGCACAGAAAATAGAACCGGGCGCAAAGCCTGTCAGGAGGATGAACTGACATGGCCGGACAGATAATTGAGAAGGGTAAAGATCGCTACCTTATTCGCATTTATCAAGGGCGCGATGCGAATGGCAAGCGGCGCTACTTCTCACGTCAGATAAAGGGTAAACGGAACGCGCGAAAACTGCTCACCGCGACCTTGCGGGATATGGATATCGGCGCGTTCGTTGAGCCTACAAAACTGACGGTTAAAGAATACCTTGAGCGGTGGCTGAAAGATGCTGCACGGCCGCGGGTTTCAAGACGGACGGCTGACGGATATGCGGGAATTTTGGAGCGATACATCTGGCCGTCGCTCGGCTCACAGCGTTTAGACAAACTGCACCCCCTAGACATCCAAAAAGTATATGGCTATATGCTGTCGCGCGGATTAAGTGCGAGAGTTGTCAGGCACACTCACGCGGTCTTACATAATGCGCTAAGGCAAGCGGTCAAGTGGGGGATTCTCTTACGCAACCCCTCTGACTTGGTTGAACTGCCGAAGGTGCCGCATGTTGAGAGGCGTGTACTGTCAGTGGAAGAAGCAGTAAGATTCATCGAGGCCGCCGACGCGATGCCGCACGGTCTGATATTCATCTTCGCGCTGCTATCCGGGATGCGGCCGGAGGAATATTTAGGGTTGAAATGGGCGGATGTTGATCTTGAGCGTAGAACGGCTCAAGTTAAGCGGGCGCTAATCTGGCATAAAAAGAGTTGGAGCTTTGAGGATCCAAAAACGGCACGCAGTCGCCGCACTGTCTCCTTGCCACGTCCGTTAGTGGAAAAACTTAAGGCACACAAGCGAGCGCAAGCGGAACAAAGGTTGAGGCTTGGTTCGTCTTGGGGAGCGTTGGATTTGGTCTTTTGTTCGGAAATAGGCTCGCCGCTGCAAATCCCAAACATTACGTACCGTTACTATCGTCCGATTCTTAAGAAGGCAGAACTGCCACATCTCCGGCTCTATGATCTTCGCCACTCATGCGCCACGCTGCTACTGACGGCGGATGAACACCCAAAGGTCGTGAGTGAGCGGCTCGGACATTCGACGATAGTACAGACACTCGACACTTACTCTCACGTTTTGCCAACCATGCAGCAACAGGCAACGGCGAAGCTAGAAAGCTTACTCTATGACGAAAACGGCACACCAAAAATCGTCAATAAGTAAGCGGCACACCAATCGGCACACTAAAGTAGAAGGGGCAGCCACTTGGCTGCCCCTAAACTATTGATTTAATTGAAGGCGGCGGTCGGAATCGAACCGACGAATAAAGGTTTTGCAGACCTCTGCCTTACCACTTGGCTACGCCGCCGTTGGAGTTTGCCGGACTGTTTGAGGTTCTTAAGCCGGCCTTAGAGTCGCCTTATGAGATGGCCTTTGCGGGGGTCTCGGGGGCGCGTCTAAGAGAAAAGTAACCTACTATAAACAGTCCGCCGCGGTCAATTCGGCCGGGGCGCGGGCTTGTGCGCGGCGGGCGCGGTGGGATACATTCCGTCAGAGTCTTGAGCGCCAACGCGAGGTCGCACGCCGCAGATGGAGAACCGCATTTTAGCAGTGCTGCCGGGGGAGGAACTCGAACGCCTGCGGCCGCACATGGAGAGGGTCAGGCTCACGCGCGGCCAGCCCGTCATCGTCCCCGAAAAGCCTATACGCGACTTCTACTTCCCGGTCACATGCCTCCTCTCGCTCGTGACGACGATGATCGACGGCGCGTCCGTCGAGTCGGGGACGATAGGCCGCGAGGGGGTTTCGGGCGTGCCCGTCCTCCTGGACGCGCGGCAGACGACCATGCCGACCTTCGTGCAGGTGGCGGGCGAGGCTTTGAGGGTGCGCGCCGACGTGGTGAAGGCCGCGTACGACTCGGGCGGCCGCGTGCGCACGCTCCTAAACCGGTACATACACACCGTCATCGTCGTCGGCTCTCACGCGGCGGCGTGCAACCGCCTGCACGGGCTTGAGGCGCGCTTCTGCAAGTGGCTCCTGATGAGCAGCGACGGGATAGGCTCGGACGCGGTCGGGCTGACGCAGGAGTTCCTCGCGGTGATGCTCGGCGTGAGGCGCGCGGGCGTAACCGAGGCCGCGCTGAAGGTGCAGGCCGCGGGGCTCATCAGTTACGGCCGCGGTCTGATACGCATAATAGACCGCGAGGGTCTTGAGCGGTCGGCGTGCGAGTGTTACGCGAGGACGAAGGCCGAGTACGAGCGCCTGTTCGGCGGCGACTCCTAGACGAATCGGCCGCGCGGGGCCGAGAGTCTCACGCGCGCTTGAAAGGCGAGAAGGGCGGAAGGAGTTTCGACTCTCCTTCCGCCCTTCTTTTCACGCCAAGCGGGAGACGGGATTTGAACCCGCGACTTCGACCTTGGCAAGGTCGCACTCTACCGCTGAGTTACTCCCGCGTGAGCATTTGAAATTCTACTGATTCGACGGCCGTTGTCAAGCGCCCCTCAATTTGACAGCCGGCGGGCGTTGGCGGAAACTCTCCGTGCCGGCCCCCGGCCGGTAAACCTTCCGACAACATACGTGAACGTTCCGCCTCGCCGGAGGGAGGCTTCCGTCTATGACACTCAATCTCTCGAACCGTCGCCCCGTGTCACGACTCCGCGGGCGAGGCGTACTGGCCGCGCTCTTCCTGCTCGTCGCCGCCGGCACGGCCGCGGCGCAGACCTACCAGAAGCCGCCGCAGCCCGTGCTCGACGTGCTCAACGCGCCGGTGCCGCCGCAGGCGGCCATCGGCCCCGAGCGCGACTACATGCTGCTTTTGCAGGGCGTGCGCTACCCGCCCATTTCGGAACTCGCACAGCCGATGCTCCGCCTGGCGGGCCTGCGCATCAACCCGAACACGACGGGGCCGCACCGAGACCTTTACTTCGTCGCCATGACGCTGAAGAAGATCGCCGACGGCTCGGAGCGCAAGATAGAACTGCCGCCCGGCGCGAAGGTCGGGCCCCCGGTGTGGAGCGCCGACGGCAAGCGCTTCGCCTTCACCAACACGACCGCCAACGGCATAGAGCTTTGGGCGGGCGAGGCCGCGTCCGGCCGCGTGCGGAAGTTGAAGGGCGTCGTGGTCAACGCCGTCTACGGCACTCCCGTCCAGTGGATGCCGGACAACCGCACGCTGCTCGCCCAGACCGTCCCGGCCGGGCGCGCCGCGCCGCCCGCCGAGGAGTCGGTGCCGAAGGCGCCCAACATACAGGAGAGTTCCGGGCGGCCCGGCCCCGTGCGCACCTACCAGGACTTGCTGAAGAACGCGCACGACGAAGACCTGTTCGACTTCTACGCGACGGCGCAGCTCGCCTTCGTCGATTCGGAGTCGGGGAAGGCCACCCTGTTGGGTAAGCCCGCAGTCTTCGAGGAGGCCGAGCCTTCGCCCGACGGCGCACACATACTCGTCGCGCGCCTGCACCGGCCTTACTCCTACCTGCACCCGGCCGACGACTTCCCGAAAGACGTGGAGGTCTGGGACAGGGAGGCGAAGGTCGTCCACAAGGTCGTGAGCCGCCCGCTCGCGGACGACGTGCCTATCGAGGGCGTGGTGAAGGGGCCGCGCGCTTACGGGTGGCGGCCGACCGAGCCCGCGACGCTCGTCTGGGCCGAGGCGCTCGACGAGGGCGATCCGCGCAAGAAGGTCTCGCCGCGCGACCGGATACTGATGCTGAAGGCGCCCTTCGCGGGCCAGCCCGCGGAGATTTTCAAGACCGAGCACCGCTTCGTAGGCTTACAGTGGGACGAGCGCGGCGAGGCGGCCTTCGTGCGCGACTACGACCGAGACAAGCGCTGGGTACGCACACAGCTCGTCGAGGCGGACAAGCCCGGCTCGGCGCCGCGCGTCGTCTGGAGCCACAGCATCAACGAGCGCTACAACAACCCCGGCGCGCCGCTCACGCGACTGCTCCCGAACGGCCACCGCGTCATCCTGCGCAGCGGCGACTTCATCTACCTGACCGGCCCCGGCGCGAGCCCCGAAGGTGACCGCCCCTTCCTCGACCGCATGAGCCTTCAGACGCTCAAGGCCGAGCGCCTCTTCCGCAGCGACCCGCAGTCTTACGAGGCGGTCGTGGCGCTCGTCACGCCCGACGCCCGCCAGGTCATCACGCGCCGCGAGCGCCCCGTCGAGCCCGCGAACTACTACGTCCGCACGCTCGGCGAACCGGGCGGCCCGGCCGGCGATTCGGGGCTGCGCGCGCTCACCAACGTCCCGGACGCGACGCCGCAACTGCAAGGCATCAAGAAGCAGCTCGTGAAGTACAAGCGCGCCGACGGCGTTGACCTCTCGTTCACGCTCTACCTGCCGCCCGGCTACAAGGAGGGGACGCGTCTGCCGACGGTCGTGTGGGCCTACCCGCTTGAGTTCAACGACCCCGCGACGGCGGGGCAGGTGACGGGCTCGACGCAGCGCTACACGACCATCATCGGGTACTCGCACCTCTTCTTCCTGCTACAGGGCTACGCCGTGCTGGATAACGCGACGATGCCCGTCGTCGGCGACCCCGAGACGATGAACAACACGTACGTCGAACAGATAGTCGCCAGCGCGAAGGCCGCGATAGACAAGGCGGTCGAGATGGGCGTGACCGACCCCGAACGCGTCGGCGTCGGCGGCCACTCCTACGGCGCCTTCATGACGGCCAACCTGCTCGCGCACTCCGACCTCTTCCGCGCCGGGATAGCGCGCAGCGGCGCATACAACCGCACGCTCACGCCCTTCGGCTTCCAGAGCGAGCGGCGGACGGTCTGGGAGGCGCCCGAGATGTACATCAAGGTCTCGCCCTTCATGGCGGCGAACAAGATCAACGAGCCCATCCTGCTCATCCACGGCGAGGCGGACAACAACACGGGCACGTTCCCGATGCAGTCCGAGCGCATGTATCAGGCGCTCCGCGGCAACGGCGCCACGGTGCGCTACGTCACGCTCCCGCTCGAAGCACACGGCTACGCCGCGCGCGAGACGACCGAGCACGTCCTCTACGAGATGATTAACTGGTTCGACAAGTACGTGAAGAACGCGCAGCCGCGCCGCCCCGTGGCGCAGACAGAGAAGTAGCTCCGGCCCGCCGTCAACCGTAAAAGGCTCGCGCCGCCAATCACACTGAGGATTGGCGGCGCGAGCCTTTTACGCGTCCCCGCGTCCCGTTACTGTCCGAAGCGCTGTCGGTACTCGGTCGAGTCGAGGAAGGCTTTCACCATCTCGGCCTGCACGAAGTTCCCGTTGAAGGAGTTCAGCTTGTCGAGCCAGAACTTCCAGCCGGAGAAGTTGAGGCCCGCCTGCGGCGCGTCGTCCGGGTTGCGCTGGAGGTAGCCGAAGTACTGCATCAGGACGAAGGCGCGGCTCTTCTCGCGGCGGTCGAGGTCTGAATCTTCCGCGACCTTGCGAAGCACGGAGGCGCGGCCCGTGTTCGTGTTGTCCGCCGTAAGCTCGTTGACGAGATTATTCCTCTCCGTCGAGTCGAGCACGCCGCCCGCGTTGGCGTCGAGCTTGTCCACGAACTCGGCGGGCGTCATCGAGAGCGGGAACGCGTCCGTGAAGCGCTGGCGCTGGACGAAGGCGAGCGCGTATGCGTTCTTGTTCGTCTCAAGCTGCGTCTGCCAGGCGCCCTGCCCGACGACGAGGCCGTTCCTCATGATGGCGCTGTCGGCGAGGAACTCGCCGCGCCTTATGACGGGCACGGTACCCTCGACTCCGGGCGAGGTCGCGTCGCCGTACGCGGTCTTGTAGACGCGCTCGACGAGGTAGCCCGTGTTCTGAAACTCAATCGACAGGAAGAAGGCCGCGGAGACGTTTATCTTCCGAACCTCCCGACACTGCGCGTCGCCCATGCACTGGTCTATCTCGTGAGCCCAGAAGGCGAGGCCCGGCTCGTCCGGCTCGCGGCCGAGGAAGTCTCTGTACTGCTGGCGCACGAAGAAGGGCTCGAAGTCGATGCCGACCGGGAGCCCGACCTGCGGGCGCAGGACGAAGAGCCCCTGCTCGATGCCACTGGCGATGACCGTGCCGCTCGCGAAGAATGGGTAGTTGCTCCAAGTGCCGTTGAAGAGCGCCTGGTCGTCGATGGGGTATACGTCGAAGAATGCGATTTCGCTCAGGCCCGTCGAAGCCGCGCCGCGCACGTCCAGAATGCGCACGCCGCTGCGGTAGTTCGACTCGAAGGCGTAGAGCCCGCGCACGTAAAGGTTGTGGTCAATAGATGAGGTCACGCCCTGATAAGTGCTCCGCACGAAGGGCGCGTCGAGGTCGGATACGTCCCAGACGAACGTGCGGGTCTTCGATAGCTGTTGCTGCTGCTCGTCGAGTTCGTCGTCAAGGAGGAAGTGCGACTGGTCGCCCGTGAGCCAGCCCTGATGCGTGTAGCCGGAGCCCGCGTAGGGCGTGCGCGCGAGCTGCAAGGGCGCGGACTTGTCTGTCGCGTCAACGATGGTGAGCGTGTCCTCGTTCGAGTTGAAGCATATCTCGCGACCGCGGTGCTGAACGTCGGGGCCGCGGTAGATGATGCACTGGGTCTCGTGCGTGTAGCCGTCTTCGTTGACGCAGCCCGCGAAGGCTGGGGCCGCGGGGGTGCGCGCGTCAACTATGTGTAGGCCGCCGCCGCGCGTGGCCGTCGCGCCGGGGCACGTGTCCACGTTGGGCGTGCGGCTCGCGTTGGGCTTGCTCCCGGCGACGTAGAGGTAGCCGGTCTCCTCGTTGACGGCGATGGTGTGGGCGCTGCTGAAGTTGTCGTAGTGCGCGGTCTCGCCGAAGGTGACGGGCGGCGACTGGACGTTACGCAGTTGCGTCAGGTCGAAGACCTGTAGCCCCTGTCCCGCGGCT
>Ga0126311_10000269_pt1 | contig 25052 bp, 21 predicted proteins | sample Plot61_FD_92539 | JGI IMG/M metagenome (GOLD analysis project Ga0126311, IMG submission 92539) | Serpentine soil microbial communities from UC McLaughlin Reserve, CA, USA - Plot61 | ecosystem: Environmental > Terrestrial > Soil > Grasslands | place: USA: UC McLaughlin Reserve, Lake County... | reverse complement strand
GTGCAGAACGTGACGCCCTGCGTCCAGTTGCGGTACTCCATGTTCTTCTCGATGCCGGTGTGCAGGTAGCCGATGCCGGCCCGCGCCTCGGTCACCGACTCGCCGTCGATCTCCAGGATCAGCCGCAGCACCCCGTGGGTCGACGGGTGCTGCGGGCCCATGTTGACGACGATCCGCTCCTCGCCGAGCGCGGCCGCCTCCTCGGCGACGTCGTCCCAGTCGCCGCCGGACGCGGTGAAGACGTGCGTCGCGTCCGCGGCGTCCTCGGTGGACGCGCCGTACGGGTCGGCGTCGGGGGCGCCGGCGGGGTGCGCGCCGTGCGCGTGCACGTGCATGTCCTCGTGGGTCGTCTGGTCGCTCATCAGCTGTACGCCCTCCGCTGGTCCGGCGGCGGGATCTGCGCGCCCTTGTACTCCACGGGGATCCCACCGAGCGGGTAGTCCTTGCGCTGCGGGTGCCCGGGCCAGTCGTCCGGCATCATGATCCGGGTCAGGGCGGGGTGGCCCTCGAAGACGATCCCGAACATGTCCCACGTCTCGCGCTCGTGCCAGTCGTTGCCGGGCCACACGCCGACCACCGACGGGATCCGCGGGTCGGCGTCCGGGCAGACCACCTCCAGCCGCACCCGGCGTCCGCCGTGGGTGATGGACAGCAGGTGGTAGACCGCGTGCAGCTCGCGGCCGGTCTCGTGTGGGTAGTGCACGCCGCTGGTGCCGGTGCAGATCTCGAACCGCAGCTCGGGCTCGTCGCGCAGCGCGCGGGCGACCGGCAGCAGGGCCTCACGTCGGACGAAGAAGGTGATCTCGCCGTACTCCACGACGACCTTCTCGATCGCCGAGCCGAAGGAGGTGCCGTCCTCGGGCAGCGCCTCGGCCAGCACGGCCGCGGCCTCGTCCCACCAGCCGCCGTACGGAGGCTCGGCCGGCGCCGCGATAACCACCGGGCGGACCAGGCCGCCGTAGCCCGAGGTGTCTCCGGTCGTCATGGTGCCGAACATGCCGCGGCGGACGTCGACGACCTCCGCCTCCGGCCCGGCCTTCGCGACCTCGGCGGTGGACGGCGCCGACTCCTGGGCGACGACGCTGTCCGGCTTCTGCTGGCCGGCGGCGCGCTCGGCCGCGTTCGTCGGGTCGACCGGCTGCTTCGGCCCGGTCGACGTGTCCGGAGTCTCGGTCACCGCAGCAGCCCTCGCATGTGGGACGTCGGAGTGGCCTCGAGCGCCGCGGCCTCGGCGGCGCGGGCGGCCTCGACCCGGTTGGCCCCGAGCGGCATGCCCTGGATCTGCTCGTGCAGCGCCAGGATCGCGTTCAGCAGCATCTCCGGCCGCGGCGGGCAGCCGGGCAGGTAGATGTCCACCGGGACGATGTGGTCGACGCCCTGCACGATGGCGTAGTTGTTGAACATCCCGCCGCTGCTGGCGCAGACACCCATCGCGATGACCCACTTCGGCTCGGGCATCTGGTCGTAGACCTGCCGCACCACCGGTGCCATCTTCTGGCTCACCCGACCGGCCACGATCATCAGGTCCGCCTGGCGCGGGGTGGCGCTGAAGCGCTCCATGCCGAAGCGGGCGATGTCGTAGTCCGGCGTCCCGACGGCCATCATCTCGATGGCGCAGCAGGCCAGGCCGAAGGTGGCCGGCCACACCGAGCTCTTGCGCATGTAGCCGGCGAGGTTCTCGACCGTCGTCAGCAGGAAGCCGGCGGGGAGCTTCTCCTCGATACCCATGAAAACCTCAGTCCCATTCCAGTCCGCCGCGCCGCCACACGTAGGCGTACGCGATGAACACGGTGAGGATGAACAGCACCATCTCGACGAGCGCGAAGATCCCGAGCCGGCCGAAGCCGACCGCGAACGGGAACAGGAAGACCGACTCGATGTCGAAGATGATGAAGAGCATGGCGGTCAGGTAGTACTTCACCGGGAAGCGGCCACCACCCGCCGCGTGAGGCGTGGGCTCGATGCCGCACTCGTAGGCGTCGAGCTTGGCCCGGTTGTAGCGCTTGGGGCCCGACAGCGAGCCGGCGACCACCGAGAACACCGCGAATCCGGCGGCGATGGCGAACAGGACGAGAATCGGCACGTAGGGGTTCACGCCGTCCCGCTCCCCTCTTCCTCGAGTTCGTCGGCCGCCTCCGCGGCTCGGAGGGACCCCATCCTAGGGTGATCCGGGCACCGTCCCGGCACGGCGCACCGTGCTCGAGAAGGCCCCCGGAACTCGGCCGGACGACGGTGGACACCCCGTGCGGCCGGCTTGCTTGTGAAGTACTTCACGAGCCAGCGGGCACTCTACGCCACCGGTCGCGCGGTTAGAGCACGGGTCGGGCCGTCCACTCTCTGCGCGCCCTGTGCCCGTGGGTCGCGGCTGTTTGCGCGCGGTGTGCCGGTGGTCGCGGCTTTGCGCGCGGTGTGCCGGTGGATCCGGGCCCGTAAGGGCGACATCACCGGCATACCGCGCGCAAAGTGCTCGCGGTCCGACCGAGGCGGCGATCGGACGACGCGGCGAGTTCAGTCTGGGCGCACGGCCCGGTGCAGCGCGACGATGCCGCCGCTCAGATCGCGCCAGGCGACCTGACCCCAGCCGGTGCGCTGCAGGACCCGCGCGAGAGCGGCCTGGTCCGGCCAGGCCCGGATGGACTCCGCCAGGTACACGTAGGACTCCGGGTTCGAGCTGACCCGCCGGGCCACGGCCGGCAGCGCGCGCATCAGGTAGTTCGCGTAGACCGCGCGGAACGGCGCCCAGACCGGCATCGAGAACTCGCAGACCAGCAGGCGCCCGCCGGGGCGGGTGACCCGGAGCAGCTCGCGCAGCGCGGCCTCGGCGTCGACGACGTTGCGCAGGCCGAACGAGATGGTGACCGCATCGAAGGCCGCGTCCGCGAACGGCAGCCGGGTGGCGTCCCCCGCGGTGAAGGCCAGGTCCGGACGCCGGCTCTTGCCCACGCGCAGCATCCCGAGGGAGAAGTCGGCGGGGACGACGTCGGCGCCCGCGGCCGCGAACGGCTCGCTGCTCGTGCCGGTGCCCGCGGCGAGGTCGAGCACCCGCTCACCCGGCCGGATGTCCAGGGCCCGGACGGCGGCCCGCCGCCAGAGCCGGTCCTGGCCGAGCGACAGGACGTCGTTGGTGAGGTCGTACCGCGCGGCCACCGTGTCGAACATCGCGGCGACCTCGTGCGGACGCTTGTCCAGGCTGGCTCGGCTCACGACCGCATCCTCCCGTAGCCAATCTCGTGCTCGCCGCCCGGGCCGCCTACGCTGCACAGCGTGACGACAGCACCGGCCGGCGCCAGCGCGCCCCTCGTCGTCCGCACCACCAGGATCGCCGACCCGGGCCACCTGCTGGACCTGCTCCCCACCTCCCCCGCGCTGTCCTGGGTTCGCCGCGGCCAGGGGCTGGTCGGCTGGGGCGAGGCGGCCCGCTTCGAGTCCGGCGGCCCGAACCGGTTCACGGCGGCTCGCGAGTGGTGGGTGCACCGCGTCGCCCACGCGGTCGTGCGTGACGAGGTGGGGCTCCCTGGCTCGGGGCCGGTGGCCTTCGGCTCGTTCGCCTTCGACCCCCGGTCACCGCGGGGCGGGACGCTCGTGGTCCCGCGCGTGCTCGTGGGCGCGCGCGAGGGCGTGTGGTGGGTGACGACGACGTCCGCGGACGGCCGGCTGCCCGACTCGCCGCCGCGGCTGGCGCGGCATGCGGCCGAGGACCCGGGCCAGGTGACCTACGCGGACGGAGCCCGCTCCGGCGCCGAGTGGGCGCAGGTCGTGGGGGAAGCGGTCGAGCGGATCGCGGCCGGAGCCGTCGACAAGGTGGTGCTGGCGCGTGACCTCGAGGCCCGGGCCGAGCGGCCGGTCGACCTGCGCTGGCTGCTGCGCAACCTCGCCGCGCGCTATCCCGGCTGCTGGACCTTCGCGGTAGACGGGCTGGTCGGTGCGACGCCGGAGCTGTTGGTCCGGCTGGAGCGCGGCCTGGTCCACTCGCGCGTGCTGGCGGGGACGATCCGGCGTACCGGGGACGACGCGCACGACCTGGCGCTGGCGGGCTCGCTGGCCAGGTCGAGCAAGGACCTGGAGGAGCACGAGTACGCCGTCCGGTCGGCTGCGGACGCGCTGGCACCGCACTGCTCGTCGATGAACGTGCCGGAGACGCCGTTCGTGCTGCACCTGCCGAACGTCATGCACCTGGCCACGGACGTCGCGGGGGTTCTGGCGGACGGCGTCACGGCCCTCGCGCTGGCCGAGGCCCTGCACCCGACGGCCGCCGTGTGCGGCACCCCGACGGTGGCCGCGCGTGACCTGATCCGAGAGCTCGAGGGCATGGACCGCGGGCGCTACGCCGGCCCGGTCGGCTGGATGGACGGCCGCGGGGACGGCGAGTGGGGCATCGCCCTGCGCTGCGGCGAGGTCGACCCGGACGACGCATCCCGGCTGCGCCTGCTGGCCGGCTGCGGCATCGTCGCCGGCTCGGTCCCGGAAGAGGAGCTCGCCGAGTCCGACGCCAAGCTCGTGCCGATGCGGGACGCGCTCGCGGGCTGAGCCGCCGCTCCGTCCGGGGCACCCCTGATCGAGACTGCCCCGCACATACGGAAGCGGCGCCGTCGCTCGCGAGGAGCGACGACGCCGCTGGTGCAACTGTTGTCACTGAGAGTCAGCGCACGCGGCCGTACCGGACCTTGGAGCTCCAGATGCTGCGCTTGCTCACGCGCTTGCCGGCGCGGGGGGCGTCCCAGATCTTGTTGTTGCCGGCGTAGATGGACACGTGGTACACGCGGCGGCCGGACATGAAGAACACCAGGTCGCCCGGCTGGCGCTGCGACTTCGAGATGTGCCGCGTCGCGCGGTACTGGGCGCTCGAGGTGCGCGGCAGGTTCTTGCCGACGCGGGCGAACGACCACTTGACGAGGCCGGAGCAGTCGAAGCGACGGGGACCCATGGCGCCGTAGCGGTAGAGCGAGCCCTTGCGGGTCGCGGCGACCTTGACCACCTGGGTGCGCTTGGCACTGGTCATGGCGGCCGCCTCGGCGGACGGCGCGGAGGCGAGCTCGGTGGCGCCACCCACGGAGAAGGCGACGGCGAGGGCGAGGAAGATGCGGAAGAAGGCAGGGCGCAGCGCGCGCTGGACAGCACTCATCACGGGACTCCAGGTCTTCGCCTGCGAAACGTGACCTGTCGGGGTCGGGGTCCTGTTCCCCGGTCGTCACCGCGGCCTGCCGTTCCCGGCCGACTGCAGCGACGGACTTACCCCCAAGGACACACCGAGGTGTGCCCGGACTGCTGGGCGCTCCGCTCCTGCCACCAACGCGTCGTTCGACGGTCCCGGGTGCCGTGGCAGGATTCGGCGAGGCACCCCGGGGCCCCACCGGTCGGTGGGGGCTTGCGTTGTATGTCGGTAGATCCTAGGGAAAGTTCAACAGGTTTTCAAATTATCTCCAAAGATCCTCCACAGCCGGGGCTGGCCGGCGTCACCGGATGCGGCCAGATCGACGAGCCTCGACGCCGGCCGGGCGGGCGCTACGTTCGCCGCCATGGGCCCCCGACCCCCGCTGCGGCTCGCCGCCGTCGTCCTCCTGGCCACCGTCGCACTGCCGACCATGACCGCCGAAGCTATCGCAAAACCTCTGCGACACAACGACTCCGGGGTCTGGCGCGAAGTACCCACCGGCTCCACTGCGCGCCTGCGCGGCCTCGCGCCGGTGAGCCGTCGCGTCGCCTGGGTCTCGGGCAGCGCGGGGACCGTGCTGCGGACCACCGACGGCGGGCGGCGCTGGCGGGACGTCTCACCGCCCGACGCCGCCGGGATGGAGCTGCGCGACGTCGAGGCGTTCGACGCCCGGCACGCCGTCGTCCTGTCGATCGGCCCGGGCACCGACTCCCGGGTCTACCGGACGTCGGACGGCGGCCGGACCTGGCGGCGCACCTTCACCAACGCGGACCCGGCGGCCTTCTACGACTGCCTGGCCTTCTGGGACCGGCGCAACGGGATCGCGCTGAGCGACCCGGTGGACGGCCGGTTCCGCGTGCTTCGAACGGACGACGCCGGCCGCAGCTGGTCGGTCGTCGACCCCGCCGGCATGCCCGCGGCCCAGGCGGGTGAGTTCGCATTCGCGGCCAGCGGCACCTGCGTCGTCACGGCCGGCCGCTCGGACGCCTGGATCGCCAGCGGCGGCGGCGCCACCTCGCGCGTGTACCGCAGCCGGGACCGCGGTCGGACCTGGTCGGTCACCTCGACGCCGGTCCGCAGCACACCGGCCGGCGGCATCTTCTCGCTCGCGGTCCGCGGGCGGCGCGACCTGGTGGCGGTGGGCGGTGACTTCACCGCCCCGACTGTCGGCACCGACGCCTCGGCGTTCAGCCGGGACGCCGGACGCTCCTGGACTCCCGGTGGCGCGCTCGGCGGCTACCGGTCCGGGGCCGCCTGGCTGCCGGTGCGACACGGGCATGGGCACGGGCAGGGCTACGGGCCCGGTCAGGGGTACGGACACGGTCAGGGTGCGGGACGCGGGTCGGTCGTCGCGGTGGGCCCGACCGGCACCGACCTCAGCCGGGACGGCGGCCGCACCTGGCGCACGGTCGACACCGGCAGCCTGGACAGTGTCGAGTGCACGAGGGACGGCGCCTGCTGGGCGTCCGGCGAGCGTGGCCGCGTCGCCGTCCTTCACCGCTAGCGACCGCGGGCTGCGGCGTACTCAGCCCCCGACCGCCGCGGCGGCCACCGCGCGCAGCCGGGTGTGCAGGTCGCGGTGACCTGAGCGCTCGACCGGGACCTCGACGACGCGCAGCCCGGACGGCGGGGTGGCCACGAGCGCCTCGAGCTCGCCCCGCTCGCGCGCGCACGACCAGGGCGTGTGGGAGGCGGCGCACAGGGCCGCCAGGTCGAGGCCGAGCGGCGTGCCGAAGACCCGGTCGAAGGCTGCGGCGTGCCGCGGTTCGCCCGGTTCCAACAGCCCGAAGATGCCGCCCCCGTCGTCGTTCACCACCACGACGGTCAGGTCGGGACGGCGCTCGTACGGCCCGATCGCCAGCGCGGCGGCGTCATGAGCGAAGGTGAGGTCGCCGACCAGCGCGTACGTCGGTGTGCGGCTGGCCAGGGCGCGTCCGACGGCCGTCGACACGCAGCCGTCGATGCCGGCGAGGCCGCGGTTGGCGCCGACGCTCACGCCGCCACCCGCGGCTGCCAGGTCGAGGTCGCGCACCGCGTTGGACGAGCCGACGAACAGTGAGGAGCCGGTGGGCAGGCTGTTCGCCAGGACGTCGGCGACGGCCACCCCGGACGGCCAGGAGTCGTCCAGCACGGGTCGCACCGCCGCGGCGAGCCGCTCTCCCGCCGCCTGCCAGGCCCTGCCCCAGCCGGGGTCGACCGTCGCGGCCACCGCGTCGTCCGGCGCACCCAGCACCGCATCCAGCACCGCGGCGGGGTGGACCGCTCGAGCCCGCCCGGCAGGGTCCGGCCAGGGGCCCGGCGGCGCGACGAGCTCGACGTCGACCCGCGGGTCGCGCAGCAGCGCGGCGACCGGTCGGGCCAGCGTGACGCGTCCCACGACCAGCACGCGGTCCGGCCGGTGGGCGTCCAGCCAGTCGGTGCAGGTGAGCAGCAAGGGGCCATGGGGCACGGCGGCGGCGCGCGCGGCGCCGCTGGTCGGCTCCGCGACCACGGGCCAGCCCCGGCGCCGGGCGAGGTCCACTGCCCGTCGACCCCAGGCGCCCGCCGTGCCGGGCAGGTCGCCCACGACGACGAGCGTGCGCGGCACGTCCGACAGCGCCGTGCGCCCAGGCGACGTGTCCGGCGCGTTCGGCAGCCGGGTCCAGGGGCCGCCGTCCGGCCGGCCGTCGAGCGGCTCGCCGAAGGGAGCGTCCGCGTCGACGTCCGGAACGAGCGGTTCGCGCAGCGGCAGGTTCAGGTGCACCGGCCCGGGAGCACCGTGGGTCAGGCCCAGGGCGGCGCCGACGGCGCGCGCCACGGTGGACCGCCACGACGCGACCGATCCGGCTCGCTCGTCCGGCGTGCCGATGTCGTGCGCCCAGCGCACCGCGCCGCCGAAGATGCCGACCTGCTGCGTGGTCTGGTTCGCACCCGTCGACCGCAGCTCAGGAGGGCGGTCCGCGGTCAGCGCGAGCAGCGGCACGTTGGCGTGCGACGCCTCGAGGACGGCCGGGTGCAGGTTCGCCACCGCGGTGCCGGACGTCGTGACGACCGGCACCGGCACGCCATCCGCCGCAAGGCCCAGGGCCACGAACCCGGCGGAGCGCTCGTCGGTGCGGACGTGCAGCTCCAACCGGCCGTCGGCGTCCGCCGCGTGCAAGGCGAAGGCCAGCGGCGCGGAGCGCGACCCCGGGCACAGCACGGCGTGCCGGACCCCGTGGCGCACCAGCTCGTCGACGAGGACCGTCGCGAAGGCGGTCGACGGGTTCACGGCCGCGATCCTGCCGCACCGCCGGCCAGCACGGCGTGGCAGCGCCGCAGCCGGTCCTGCCACCAGCGGACGCGCTCCACCGGGGCGCTCAGCTCCGCCAGGCACTCGGCGTCCGGCCGCACCGCGCGGGCCGACCCGACGTCGAGGACGCCGGACACCGGCCGCAGCGGTGGCACGGCGACGTCGCGCTCGAACAGGCCGACGGTGCCTAGACCGCAGGCGAACGGCAGACGGGGCAACGCCGCGGCGAGCGCGACGCCCGCGGCGATGCCGACCGACGTGTCGAGCGCGGACGACACCACGACGGGCAGCCCGCAGGCCTTCGCGACGCCGAGCGCGGGAGTGACGCCACCCAGCGGCGCCACCTTCAGCACGACGACGTCGGCGCTGCCGGCCGCGGCGACGCGCAGCGGGTCCTCGGCCTTGCGGATGCTCTCGTCGGCGGCCACCAGGACGTCGGTGCCCTGGCGGGCCAACCGGGTCCGCAGGGCACCGAGGTCCGCCAGGGTGGCGCACGGCTGCTCGGCGTACTCCAGGTCATAGGGTGCGAGCGCGGCCAGGGCACGCGCCGCGTCGTCCACGGACCAGCCGCCGTTGGCGTCGACGCGGACCCGTCCGGACGGGCCCAACGCCAACCGCACCGCTGCGACGCGCGCCACGTCGTCCGCCAGCCGCTGGCCGCGCTCGGCGACCTTGACCTTCGCCGTATGGCAACCGTTGAAGTGCGCGAGAACGGCCTCGACATCGTCCGCCGGGACGGCGGGAACCGTGGCGTTGACCGGCACGCAGTCCCGGACGGGTGCCGGGCTGCCGGCCCACGCGGCCTCGACCGCGGCAGCGAGCCAGCGCGCGGCTTCGGCGTCGTCGTACTCGACGAAGGGGCCGAACTCGCCCCAGCCCGCCGGTCCGCGCAGCAGCAGCGCCTCGCGCTCAAGCAGCCCACGGAACCGCATGCGCATCGGCAGCCGGACGACGTGGGCGTCCCGGAGGAGGTCCTCGGCGTCGGGCAGCACGAGGTCGGGGACGTCGGTCGCGGGCACCCCCGTATCCTCGCCGACGTGAGCAGCGAGCGCGTCTCCGAGATCTTCGACCCGAACGCCTGGCGCGCCGTGGCGGGGTTCGACGACCTCACCGACATCACCTACCACCGGGCGGTGGACGACGGTCGCGACGTCGGCACGGTCCGAGTGGCGTTCGACCGGCCCGAGGTCCGCAACGCGTTCCGGCCCCACACCGTGGACGAGCTGTACCAAGTGCTCGACCACGCCCGCCAGACACCGGACGTCGGGTGCGTGCTGCTGACCGGCAACGGCCCGAGCCCGCGTGATGGCCGATGGGCGTTCTGCTCCGGCGGCGACCAGCGGATCCGTGGGCGGTCGGGGTACCAGTACGCCGAGGGTGAGACCGCCGACACCGTGGACGAGGCCCGCGCGAAGGCGATGGGCGGCCGGCTGCACGTGCTCGAGGTGCAACGGCTGATCCGCACCATGCCCAAGGTGGTCATCGCCGTCGTGCCGGGCTGGGCGGCCGGGGGCGGGCACAGCCTGCACGTCGTCTGCGATCTCACCATCGCCAGCCGCCAGCACGCCCGGTTCAAGCAGACCGACGCCGACGTCGGGTCGTTCGACGCGGGGTACGGGTCGGCGTACCTGGCGAAGATGGTGGGCCAGAAGGCGGCCCGGGAGATCTTCTTCCTCGGCCGGGCCTACGACGCGGAGACGATGCAGCGGATGGGAGCTGTGAACGAGGTCGTCGACCACGCCGACCTCGAGGCCACCGCGCTGCAGTGGGGCCGGGAGATCAACGCCAAGAGCCCGACCGCGCAACGGATGCTGAAGTTCGCGTTCAACCTCACCGACGACGGGCTGATGGGACAGCAAGTGTTCGCTGGCGAGGCGACGCGGCTGGCGTACATGACCGACGAGGCGGTCGAGGGCCGGGACGCCTTCTTGGAGAAACGCCGACCGGACTGGTCGGCCTTCCCTTGGTACTACTGACGTCACGAGCGCTCAGCGGGGTCGACCCACTGAGCGCTCGGACGCCGTGACCGGCTGCTGCGATGGTGAACCGTCAGGCCACTGCCCGCCTGCCGGCGTGTGAGCGCTTGGCTGTCGTCGCGGGTGCAAGTCGCCCGCCGCGCAACGCCACCACCCAGCCGACGAGCAGCACGTTGGTGACCAGCAGCAGGGCACTCGCGTACCCCACCCCGCGCACGTGCACCGCCAGGGTGGCGAGTCGGTCCATGCTCATGCCGGTGCTGCCCATGACCATGCCGTCCATGGACCGCATCGAGTCCATCAGCCGCGCCTGGCCGGCCTGCACGTGGTAGTCCAGCGCGGAGTTCACGACCAGCGCAGCGATACCGACCAGCGTGCCGACCGCCACGACGCGCAGCGCAGTGACGAGAAACGTCCTGGCGCCGCGGAGCTCGGCGCCGTAGCGCTGCTGAGCGCTCGTCACCGCCTTGTACACGCCGAGAAGGACCACCGGCAGCATCAGGGTCGAGACCCGCAACCAGTCGCCGAACGGGTTCTGTGCGCGCTCTACCGCGCCGGTGGCGCCCTGCAGCGAGGTGAGCCAGAAGCCGTCGGCGTAGGCCATCGCGGCGGCCAGCACAGCCACGGTTGCCCAGGGGACGGGATGCCGGTCCGCCGCCGCGCGGACGGGCCCGGGAGAGTCGAGGGACATGGGGATCGCGCTTCTCTCTTTGGGTTGGGGCCGGCGCCTGCCCTAGCCGTTGCAAGGGCAGGCACCGACCGCAGTGTGCTGTGGTTGGCGGGCCGTCGACCCGCGTTGGGCCCGAGGGGCTACGTGATCTCCCAGCCGAACATCATGGCGTGGTCCTCGTGCGCCAGGTTGTGGCAGTGCGCCACATAGGGTCCGAGGAAGTCCCGGAAGCCGCGGTACAGGATCACCGACTCGCCGGGGTCGAGGGCGACCAGGTCCTCGCGACCCACGTCCTCCGGATGCGAAGGATCCCCAGCCGTCACGTCCCGGCCGTTGCGCATCACGGTCCGGTGCTCCTCCATGTGCAGGTGGAACGGATGCACCCAGCCGCCACCGCCGTTACGGATCTCCCAGAGGTTGAAGCTGTTCTTCTTCGGCGACGCGAGCAGCGACCGGCCGGCGGGGTTCTTCATGCTCGTCGACACCTGGAGCGGGTCGAACGGCTTGCCGTTGATCAGCCACTCCAGCTCACCGCCACCACCGCCGCGCTCCACCTCGAAGATCAGCCGGTTGTCCAGCAGGCTCTTCCAGTTCGCCGGAAGCGGGGGCAAGGGCCGCAACGGAGTCTTGCCTGCGACAGGCAGCACGCTGAGGTCCTTCTCCGGCGGGTCGTCCCCGATCACGATCTTCAGCACCGGCACCTTGTAGTTCGGGTCCGGCGAGAAGCGTGAGGAGTTCGACCACATCCGGCCGTTCGGCATCTTCATCACGTTGGTCAGGTAGATCACGTCGCCCTTGGTGGTCGGCGTGCCGTCCTGGTACCTGGTGAAGTCGACGACGAACTCGCGCCGCTTGGCCGGCCAGAGCTCGAAGGAGTCGCGGGTGAGCGGGAAGGGGAGCAGCCCGCCGTCGTTGGCGATCTGGGTGAACTTCATGCACTGCTCACCGTCCGGGATGCGGTACTGCCCCTCCAGCTCGTCGCCGCCGTAACCCAGCGAGACGGACGATTTCGGCCCCTGGGTCGAGCTCATCAGCTTGAACTCGTAGATCCGGGCGATCGAGGCGTCCAGGAACCGGAAGCGGTACTTGCGTCGCTTGACCTCCAGGGTCGGGTACGCCGTCCCGTTCACCGTGAAGATGTCACCCACGAAGCCGTGGTTCGGGAAGTGCTTGAAGAAGGTCTTGCCCCACCACTCCGGGTGCGTGCCGGGGTTCTTGACGTCCGCGAACACCCCCTCCTTGTCGTGGATGTCGTGGTGCACCGTGACGCCGTCGTCCAGCCGGCAGTCGTAGAAGGCCAGCGGGATGTCGTAGTCGACGTCGAAGGACCCGTCCGCGTGGTTGCGGCGGACGCCCGGGAGCTGCAGGCCCTGGCGCTCGTCCCCCATGTCCATGCCGCCCTTGGGGTCGTAGATCGGAAACAGCCCGACCATGCCCTTGTAGACGTTGGAGCCGGTGTGGTCCATCCGGTGGTCGTGGAACCAGAAGAAGCTCTGCTTCTCGCGGTCGTCGCCGCCGGCCGGCCAGTTCAGGTAGAGGTTGTCGACGGACTGCCCCATCCGGTAGCCCTCGTGCTTGGGCCCCGCCGTCATCGAGTAGTGCGGGTTGCCGTCGCTCTCCGGCGCGGTGTGCCCGTTGTGCAGGTGGGTCAGGAACGAGTTGTCCGGGGAGCCGAAGTCCTGGCGGTCCAGGTTGAGCGGGTTCTCGCCGAGGTGGTTCTCGAACCGGACCAGGGCCGGCTTGCCGTACTCCGCGTTGATCATCGGGCCGGGGAAGGTGCCGTTGAACCCGTAGATGGTGCTCTTCGGCAGCTTCCGCTTGGTGCCCGCGGAGTAGGTCTTGCCGGCCGCGTCGAATGAGGCCGTCGGCTTGCCGTTGGCGTCGATCGGCAGGACCTGCGACGTGGTGAACGCGTGCTGCGCGACCTCCACGTTGATCTTGTAGACGATCGGGTCCGGGTAGCCGATCTGGCTCGGCCAGATCTGGTGCCGCTCGGTTCCCAGCGAGTTCTGCTGGCCGACCCCTGGTCCCGGGGGCTTGGCCCACGAGGTGAACTCCGACTTCGGCGTCGGTCTCATCGCCTTGGGAATCGGGAGCTCGTCGCTGAATGGCGACAGGATCAGCGGGCTGGTCGGGAAGACCTCCGTATAGAGGGAGTCGGCGAACGCCATCGAGGTGGCGCCGAACACGCCGTCGGGAGAGTTCAGGCCCTTCTGGGCCAGGGCCGGCTCGAGCACCAGACGTCCGGCGCCGAGGCCGAACGCTGCGGCCCCAGCCGCGCTGAACCGGAGAACGTTGCGCCGAGAAATCAGGCCGTCCCGTGCAGGTGCGTCGGACATCTTCCTAACCCTTCTTCGAGGTGGATCACTGGTGCCGCCGACGGCGGGCATGACGGTGCTCAGGCGTGGCGGGGTGAGGGGATCCGCTCCTGTGCGCGAGCGTCGCTCCGGTCCGAGAAGCCTCGGTCCATCGCCTCTCTAAGTTCGCATTCGAGGCCCGGGGCAGACGAGGGGTGAAACCCGTCAAGCCACCGGCAGGTACCTGTCAAGGCAACGGTCAGGGCGTGGCACGGAGGTCTAAGGACCCCTACGACCCCACTGGACGCGCCGGGCGTGCTGGACGGTCACTTGGCTTCGGTAAACCCTGTTCGCCGCTGAGGATGGTCGTGGCGGCCCGGGCGTGCCAGGCTGACGGCTGGGAGTTGCTGCGACGCACGAGAGGACGCCAGGTGCCGATCCCCAAGGTCGTGGCACGACTCAACCGGGTGGGACTCAACCGCGTGACCCGCCGGATCGCGAGGTGGGCGCCGGGGTTCGGTGTCGTCGTCCACCAGGGCCGCCGTTCCGGGAGGACCTTCCGCACCCCGGTCAACGTCTTCCCCACTCCCGACGGCGTCCGCATCGCGCTGACCTACGGCGCCGACAGCGACTGGGTCAAGAACGTCGTCGCCTCCGGTCGGTGCCGGCTGCTCACCCGGGGCCGGGAGCTGTCGTTGACCGACCCTCGCCTCGTCCACGACCCGCAACGTCTGGGTACCCGGGTGGTGGAGCGGCAGATCCTGCGGCTGCTCAACGTCGCGGACTTCCTGCTGCTCACCGAAACAACCTCTGCCACCGACCCTCGCGCGACCGGGACGCGGGACGCACCCTGAGCGGACGCGTCACCTGCGCGCTGATGGCCGCGTTCTGGCCGACCGCCGACTCCGACCCGTCCAGCGGCGCGCGCGTGGCCGAGCTCGCCGGGATCTGGCGGGACAAGCCCAAGATCGTGTGATCTTCGGCGTCGACCGTGGGTGGTGACACCTCGGACCGGAAGGTGTCGTGACAAATGGGGCCAGAAAGGTGAGGATGCCAGGGGGCCGGGTGACGCGATCACTCGGAGTGACGAGCGACCACACAGTGATCGTCGAGATCGGCACCCGGCCGCCACGGTCGAGCCCGCGCCGGAGCCAGGAGGAGCCACCACCGTGAAGGCCGCGATCGCCGTACGCCTTGCGGCCGACCTCGTCATCCGGCGATTGCCCTTCATCCTGGGCACCGAGCGCGCCGCAGGCAACGACCGAGGCTCCATCGGCCGCGGTCGAGTTCGCCGGTCAGCGGACAGGCGCTACCTCCCCCGGTTAGCCTCGGGTGGAGTTCCACGGAAGCGGTCGTCGAGGGCCGCTTCGTCGAAGGAGGGGCGCCGATCAGGGGGTGGGGCGATGTTCGGCCGTGACCGGCCGTGGTCGCGCCAGCTGTTGGCCTTCGGCCTCCTCGGTGCCCTTCTGACCCTGTTCGTCGCGGCGTCCGCCGTCTACACGCTGTCCGGAACGGTGGCGACCGGGCGCGTCCTCGGTGAGCTCAGCCATGCGCAGCGGCTCCACCAGGACGCCGACATGATGCATGACGCCCTCCGCGCGGACGTCGCCAACGCGCAGCAGGCGGTCCGCCCGGGGTCCACCACGGACCCCCAGGACGTCCTGCGGTCCGCCAACTCCCACGCTGCTCAGTTCCGCCGAGATCTGAACGAGCTGCGGACCGTGAACCTGCCGCCGGACGCCGCCGCCGCAGTCGAGTCCCTGCGTGCTCCCCGCGAGGCCTATGTCGGACTCGCCGTGCGGCTGGTCGACACCATGGTTCGCGAACGCAGGACCGACGTCGTCGAGGCGAGCGGCTTCCAGTCCGTCTTCACCGCGCAGGCCGCCAGGCAGGCGGCCGTCACGAACAGGCTCGCTGACACCTCGGCGACGATGGAGGCGGCTCAGGCGAGGCACGAGCGCACGGTGGCCGGGGTGCTGATCTTCGCCTCGGCCATCGCGCTCGCGGGCTGGGCCGCGCTGGTCACCCAGCTGCGGCGCGCGGGGATGCGCCTCTACGACGCACTCGAGCGTGAGGCCGAACAGCGGGCCGTGGCCGAGCAGCTGCAGCGAAGTCTGCTTCCCGAGCGGTTACCGGTCGTGCCCGGGATCCGGATGGCGGCGCGGTCCAAGCCGGTGAACTCCGAGATGCGGGTCGGGGGCGACTGGTACGACGTCATCTCGCTTCCCTCCGGCGACGTCGGCCTGGTCGTCGGCGACGTGGTGGGCCACGACCTGCGAGCGGCAACCGCGATGGGACAGCTCCGCGCCTCCCTGCGGGCGTTCGCGGTGTACGAACCGTCACCGGCCGCGGTGCTGGGAAGGGTGAACACCGTCGCCGACCTGCTGAACGTCACCGACCTCACCACCTGCCTGTACGCGGTGGTCAACCCGTCGACCCGCACGGTGTGCTGGTCGAGCGCCGGTCACCTGAACCCCCTGGTCTACGGGACCACCGGCGAGGGGAAGCTGCTGTCCGGCGATCCGGGGCCGCCCATCGGCGTGAGCGAGGCGGCGCGCTACGTCGACCGGACCTACCGGATCCAGCAGCGAGGGCTGCTGATGCTCTACACGGACGGGCTGGTCGAGCGGCGCTCCAGCTCCATCAGCGAAGGCCTGACCCGCCTGGAGTCGATCCCCGGTCCTCACACGGACCCGGACGGCCTGTGCGACGAGGTGTTCGCCGTCCTGGTCGAGGACGACTCGGATCTGGACGACGACGTCACCGTTCTCGCCGTGCAGGCGTGAGATCCCGGGATCCACCCGCGGTCGGAGCCATCCGACGCCAGGCACCCCACCGAACGCGACAGCTGGAGGACGGTCATGGCCGCGAGAGCTCGGGACCACCTCGGGAGGTTCGGCGTCTGGCGCCGGGCCGACGACGTTACACCGGACCTCGCCACTCACCTGGAAGGACTGGGCTTCGGCACGGTGTGGCTGGGCGGCTCACCGGCCGGTGATCTGCGCGACGTCGACCCGCTGCTGGCGGCGACGACCACGCTCACCGTGGCCACCGGGATCGTCAACGTGTGGGCCAGCGACGCGCGGCAGACCGCTGCGGCCTGGGCCCGCCTCGACGCGGCCCATCCCGGCCGGTTCCTGCTCGGGGTCGGCATCGGCCACCCCGAGGCGACGCGCGAGTACCGGTCGCCGTACGAGACGCTCGAGAGCTATGTGGCCACGCTGCACAGCAGTGGGGTACCCGCCGACGGCCTCGTCCTCGCGGCACTCGGACCGAAGGTGCTCCGGCTGGCCGCCCAGCAGGCCGCCGGCGCTCACCCCTACCTCGTCACAGCCGAGCACACTCGTTCCGCTCGAGCTCTCCTGGGGGAGGACCGGGTGCTCGCTCCTGAGCACAAGGTCGTCCTGGACCGCGACCCGGCGCGGGCTCGTGCCCTGGCGAGGTCACGGGTCGCGGACCCCTACCTGCACCTGTCCAACTACACCTCGAACCTGCGGCGCCTGGGATGGAGCGACGCGGACATCGCCGCGCCCGGCAGCGACGCGCTTATCGACGCCCTGGTGGCGCACGGCGACGACAAGGACGTCGCAGCCGCGTTGGCGCAGCACTTCGAGTCCGGTGCCGATCACGTGGCCGTGCAGCTGTTGATGCAGCCCGACGCGGACGTCTTCGAGGAGTACCGGCACCTCGCTCGCGCCCTCGCGCTGTAGGGCTGACCTGCTCCGGGTTGCCGATGCTCGGCGCTGCGGCACCGTGTGCGTGTGGACGACCCCTTCGACCTGCAGCGCTTCGTGGCGGCCCAGGACGCCGGGGGCACGTATGCGTCGGCGCTGCACGAGCTCCGGAACGGCCGCAAGCGCACCCACTGGATGTGGTTCGTGTTCCCACAGGTCTCCGGCCTCGGACGCAGCGCGACGGCTCAGCACTTCGGGATCTCCGGGCTGCCCGAGGCCCGCGCCTACCTGGGGCACTCGGTCCTGGGGTCGCGGCTGGTGGAGTCCGCGCGCGCCCTCACCGACCTGGACGGGTCCGACGCCGCCGAGATCTTCGGGCCGGTCGACGCCCAGAAGCTGCAGTCCTCGATGACCCTGTTCGGTCGGGCCGCCCCCGACGAGCCGGTGTTCCAGGAGGTGCTCAACCGGTACTTCGGGGGCGAGGCCGACGAGGGGACGACTCGCCGGCTCTGACCTGGGCGTGTCCCCGTTGCCAGACGCCGCCCTTCGTCGTCTGCCCTCAGCCGATCTGCTCCGGCGGCCTGACAGACCAGGTGGTCGCGCGTACTCGCTCCCCTCCGGTGGCCGGTACTCGCGATCACGGGTTCACTCGTTACCCCCGGCCCCAGACAGGGCGAAATGGGGCACGCCGAAACCACGGACCGAGGAAGGCCGCATGTCGAACGACCAGTACACCCCGCAGGACCCCAAGGACCAGCACGACCAGCCGGACGCCGAGGGCGAGCAGCTCGATCACCCCGGCAGCACGGGGTCGATGGGGGACGAGCCCGACCACGGCGAGAAGTCCTACCGCGGCAGCGGCAGGCTCGAGGGCAAGAAGGCCGTCATCACCGGCGGCGACTCCGGCATCGGCCGGGCCGTGGCCATCGCGTTCGCCCGGGAGGGCGCCGACGTCCTCATCTCGTACCTGCCCGAGGAGGAGGACGATGCACAGGAGACCGCGCGGCTCGTCAAGGAGGCCGGACGGACCGCCGTGACCGTGCCAGGCGACCTGCGAGACGAGGCGCAGTGCCAGCAGGTCGTCGACCGTGCGGTGGAGGAGTTCGGGCGCATCGACGTCCTCGTGAACAACGCCGCCTACCAGATGGCCCAGCCCGGCGGCATCGAGGACATCACGACCGAGCAGTTCGACCGAGTGCTGAAGACGAACCTCTACGCGATGTTCTGGCTGTCCAAGAAGTCCCTGCCGCACATGAAGTCGGGGGCCAGCATCATCAACACCGCGTCGATCCAGGCGTCCCAGCCCTCACCGGAGCTGCTCGACTACGCGACCACCAAGGCCGGCATCGTCAACTTCACCAAGGGCCTGGGCCAGATGCTTGCCGATCGCGGCATCCGGGTGAACGCCGTCGCGCCCGGGCCGATCTGGACGCCGCTGATCCCGGCGACCATGCCCGAGGAGAAGGTCGGGTCCTTCGGCGAGCAGACGCCGCTCGGGCGTGCCGGGCAGCCGGCCGAGCTGGCTCCGGCGTACGTGTTCTTCGCCTCCCAGGAGTCCAGCTATGTCACCGCCGAGGTGCTCGGCGTCACCGGCGGCCAGCCGCTGTAGCTCCGGTCACGGGCATCAGCGACGCCGGGCCGTTGCCGGCGGCAATGGGGAGGGGCCGGCGCGGGCCGGCTCCTCCCCCGCCTGCGGGGCGCGAGCGGTCACGACGGGGGCGGCTCGTAACCAGACACGTGCAGCGACACGGCCCGCAGCACTCCGGTGTCCGTTCGGGCGACGTCCGCCACCGTGAAAGTCCACCGGCCGTCACCGGCCCGGCCGACCAAGGTGGACAAGGGTTGCGTGGGCTGCCAGCTGCCGGTGAAGGGCGCGTCTTTGAAGCCGACGCGCTGGATCGACTGTTCGGCGGAGTCGGTGAACACCGTCTGGCAGAAGTTGTCACCCGACGTTCCGACCCTCTGGAACAGCGTCACCACGGTGCCGTCCGGGCTCCGCAGGGCACCGACGAGGTCACCGACGTAGCCGTGCTGCACGCCCGACGTAGGACCCGGGTCGGCCGCCGTGCAGTCACTGCCGTCGATCGAGAAGGTGACCCGGCTCAGCGGCCCGACGCCGTCCACCGGCAGCTGGACGCTGACCCCTTCCGGCGCGAAGTCCGGGATGGCGAGACTGGGGCCGGAGAAGGCGGAGCTGATCACGCGGGTGGACGGCTGGCCCACCCGGACCGACCCGCTCGAAGCCTGCGGCGAGAACCCGCCGTCGAACCGCACCCGCACGGAAAAGAGAGCCAACGCGCCCAGCGGCGTGGTTCTCGACGGGGTCACCTGGTAGGTGCGCACGGTGGTGGCACCGGCCTCGACCGCGCCGTAGGACTCGATCGCGGGCCGCACGCTCATGCCCTCCAGGGGTGAGGTGACGGTCACCGACACCCGGTCGGCGGTAGCGTCGCCGGCGTTGGTGACGGGCACGCTCAGGGTCGCCGTCTCTCCCGGCTCCAGGAAGGAGTCCCCGTCGGCGGACGTCGTCACGACCGGTGTCCCCGCGACGACGTAGGGCTGGGCGGTGGCTGCCAGCGACTGCAGCAACGGACCGGCCATCGCGATCCCGGTGCCGGTGACGCGGTCAGGCCCGGCAGCCTCCACGTCGAGCGACGTCTGCGTGAGAGCCGCGCGGACCTGCGCCGCAGAGATCCCCGGACGACCCGAGAGCACCAGAGCCCCGATGGCCGCGGCGTGCGCCGCGGACGCGGAGGACCCGAAGAACTGCTCGAATCCGGGGACGGAGGTCTTCGTCCCGTCGGCGGCTGTCAGGTCCGGCTTGTCGCGGACGCTGCCGCCGGTGTCCGACAGATTTCCCGGCGTCAACTGTGCGCCGTCCGGGGCGAAGAACATGCGCCGTGGCCCGTCCGAGGTGAAGGGCTCGGCGGCCTGACTGCCCTTGAAAACACCGGGGTATGGTCCCTTGGGGTTCGGCGGATCGCCCTCCTCGAGAGCGAACGGCAACGCGCCGGCCGCCGGTGCGGCGGCCACGCTGTAGGCCTCCGGAACGGCGGCGTGCCCACGCGTCGCACCCGGCGTCGCGAACGGCCGGAGTCCGTCGGCAGCCCGGAACCGGCCCCGGAACATGGTGAGCTGCAGGTAGCGGTCGGCACCCCGGAACTTGGTGACCGCCAGGCGCAGCGGCTCGTTCGCCCCGGGAAGGAAGAACCCCTCCAGCGGGTCGTCGTCGCCGTCCTGCGTCGTGTTCGAGAAGGCCATCACGTCGCCCGCGGCATCGACCGCGTACAGGTCGTAGTCGTCGTCGGCGGCGCCCAAGGCGTCGGCCCACTGCAGGACCGCGGGATTGCCGGCGGAGTTCGCGCTCAGCGGGTCGACCGACTGGACCCGCGAGCTCGCGTCGAAGTCGTGCGCCACCCCGGCGAACTTGCCGATGGTCTGGCCGGATGACTGGAACGTGCCCTCGTAGTTGCCCGACGTCCCGTGGTCCACGTTGCCGTCGTTGCCGGCCGAGCTGAAGTAGAGCGCACCGTCGGTCGTGACGTCGGCGACGGCGCCCGCGACCGGTCCGTCCTGGAACGACGACTCACCCAGGTACAGGACGTCGTCGACGAGAACGTCCGCACCGGCGGCACGCAGCGCGCGGATGTTGTCGGCGAAGGTCTCGGGACCTCCGTCCGCCGTCGCGAACATCAGCTTCGCCTTGGGCGCGAGGTCGTGCACGATCTCGAGCATGGCCGTGCCCTCGTCGCCGATCCCCTCGGCGCCGCGCAGGACCTGCACGTCAGCCGGAAGCTCGCCGGCCGCGACGGACCTGGCCAAGGAGTCGACGCCGTCCGACAGCACGCCGACCGTGACCCCGATCCCGGTGACCCGCAGCCCGTCTCGTGCGGCATCTGCTCCGTGGGCGGCATCGCCCTCGGAGACCACAGGGCCACTGACCGCCTCAGCGGGGTCGTCCGGAGACTCCGTGCCCGGGTCACGGGGCTGCGTCCCGGCGGCCCGTAGCGCCTCAGCCACGCGTCCGCGCAGCCGGTCGTCCCTGATGGCGCCGGACGGCCTCGGGTTGCCGGCCAAGAGGGGGGTTGCCGCCAGCGAGACGATGTGGCGCACCTGCGGAAGGGCGGCAAGCGTCGGCACCACCGACAGCGGCAGGTCGGCGTGCACGACACCGGCCTTGGTATCCTTGCGCAGGACGCCCCCACCGAGAGCGGTGATGCGGTGCAGCAGTACGGGCCCCACAGCACCCTCGACGTCGACGCGGGTACGCCCTCGTTCATCTGTCCGCACGCCGGTTCGGATCTGCCGGGCCGCCGGGGGCGCCTCGCCGCGCTGCTGCTGCGCCGCGGTGAGCAGCGGGCTCTCGACCTTCTCCTCGGCCGGCGTACGCGCGGCCTTGGCGGCCGCGAGCGCCTCGATCTGCGCGCGTGCACGCGCGGGCAGGCCGTCGCCGGAAGGAGGCGGTGCCGCCACCGCGGACTGCGCCGCGACCACCAGCCCGGCCGCACAGGTGACCGCCAGCAACCACGCTGGGGACGTACGGATCACGGTGCCTCCCTTCGGAGCGGCCCGTACGGGTACACCCCGGTCCGGCGCGGTCCAGCAGGTGCCGACCTGGCGCTTCCGCCAGAATCCGCGCGTCGGCCGCGCGTGTCCATACCGCGAGGCCACCTGCAACAGACCAAGCGAGTTAGGGAAATACTTGAAGTCTCATGCACCTTACGGCTACGATAAGCATGAGAGTTCAAGTAATGAGCCGATGTTCCCTTGCCTCGACCTGCCGCTCGCGGCAGACCTGGAGTCGCCCGATGACCAGCACCCAGCTCACCTCGCGCGCCGACGTCGCGACGGACGCACCGGACCGGTACGCCAAGCAGCTCGTCGCGCACCTCGGTCGAAAGATCTCCTTCACGACCGAGGGCGGCACGTCGACCGCGACGTTCGGTGACACGACCGGACAGGTCGTGGTCGGCGACGGCGTCCTGACCCTTGTCGCCTCGGGGCCGGACGCCGAGGGTCTCGCGCGCGTGGAGGACGTCCTCGGCCGGCACCTGGAGCGGTTCGGCCAACGGGCCGGGCTGACCGTCCGCTGGACCCGCGGCACGAGTGCCGCGGACGCCCGATGACGCCACGACCCAGCAGCCTCGGCGGGACCACGGCCGCGGCGGACCCGCTCGTCCCCGCTGCGCACCCGTTCGCGGACCACCTGCAGCGCGCCGCCGCGGCCGAGTCCGCGGCCCCGCAACAGTTGTGGACGCCGGACGACCGCCCCCTGCCTTCGCTGTACATAAGCCACGGCGCGCCACCGCTGTTCGAGGACGCCGGCTGGATGCGCGAGCTGCACGGCTGGGCCAGGTCGATCCCAAAGCCGAGGGCCATCCTGATCGTCTCCGCCCACTGGGAGTCGGCGCCGCTGAGCATCAGCAGCACCCTGGCCGGCACCGAGCTGGTCTACGACTTCGGCGGCTTCGCGCCGCTGTACTACCGGATGCGCTACGACACACCGGACGCGACAGAGCTGGCCCAGCAGGTGGTCGGGGTGCTCCCGGACACCGAGACCGTGCACGAGCACCGCGCCCGAGGGCTGGACCACGGCGCGTGGGTTCCGCTCAAGGTGATGTACCCCGACGCGGACATCCCGGTGCTGCAGCTCAGCATCCCGACCCACGACAGCACCCGGCTGCTCGAGCTCGGCCGGCGGCTGCGCCCGTTGCGGGACCAAGGCGTGCTCGTCATCGGATCCGGGTTCATGACGCACGGGCTGCCGTTCGTCGACTGGCACCACCCCGACCGGGTGCCCGGCTGGTCGGCCGAGTTCGACGCGTGGGCCGCCGACGCCCTGTCGCGCGGCGACGTCGACGAGCTGGCGAGCTTCCGCACCCGCGCGCCGGGCATGCCCTACGCACACCCCACCGTCGAGCACTTCACCCCGCTCTTCGTGACGCTCGGTGCGGCGACCGACCCCGAGGCGCCGGTCGCCACCACGGTGGACGGCTACTTCCTGGGGCTGGCCAAGCGCTCGTTCCAGGCAGCCTGACCCGGGCCGCTCGGGCGACCGCCTACCCGGCCCGCGCGGGGCTGAGGGGGAACGCCGGCCGTGGCACCGCCGGGGGCAGTCCCACGACCCGACCGCGCACGGCGGCGGCCACCAGCGCCGGAGCGAGCAGCTCGGCGGGCGAGCCGACGAGGTGGTAGAGGCGCGACAGGGCGTCCTGGGCGCGGTAGTCGCCGTGCGCCGCGAGCACGCCGACCTGCTGGGCCCACCACCCCAGACCCCGTTCCAGCGGCCGGGTCCGCCCGTCCTCCGCCGCCGGGAAGCCGCGATCCGCGCCGGCGGACACCGACCAGGGCAGGTCCGCCACCCGCTGCAGCCGCCGCAGCAGGTCACGGCCGGGGACGTCCGCGGGGCGCCCGTCGGCACCGGCCAGCGCCTCGCGGAGCAGCACCGCCTGCCGCGCGGCGACCGAGATGCCCTGCCCGTAGATGGGGTTGAAGGCGCACAGCGAGTCGCCGACGGCCAGCAGCCCGTCCGGCCAGTCGGCCAGCCGCTCGTAGTGGTGCCGGAGGTTGCCGGCGCGGCGGTACGCGTGCACGTCCCCAACCGGCTCGGCGGCGCGAACCAGGTCGGTCAGCACGGGGTCCGGCAAGCGCTGCAGCACATCGAGCATGGACGCCGGGTCGCCGGCCGGCCGGCCCGCGCCGAAGCCTTGGGCCGCCACGATCCAGCGCCCGTTCTCGACCGGCAGCGCCGTGCCGCCGAACGGGCTGTCCGGCGACGGCTGCACCACGACGCCGGCCACCGGGCGCAGCGCGTCGACAGGCAGGGCGTAGAGCCGGCTGGCGTAGCCGACGCCAGGGTCGACGGCCGTGACGGCGGCAGGTCCGACGCCGAGCCCGGCGAGCCAGGCACCCAGCCGCGAGCCGCGGCCCGAGGCGTCGACGACGACGTCAGCGGGCAGCTCGGTGCCGTCCGCCAGCGCGACGGACCATCGTGCGGACGCCCCCGCCGGGGTGCGCCGCACGTCGCTCACCCGGACACCCGAGCGCAGGTCGACGCCGGGCAGGCCGAGCACCCGGCGTCGCACCACGGCCTCCACGAGCGGCCGGGTGGCCGAGACCACCTCGTACGCCGGACGTCCGGTCGGTGACCAACCCTGTGGTCCCAGCCAGCCGAGGTCACCGGTGTCAACCGGCACGCCACCGGCGCCCAGGATCTCCGCACGCACCCCCGGCAGCAGCTGCTCGATCGCGGTGAGCCCTGCGTGCAGCAGCACGTGGAGGTGGTTGCCCTGCGGGACGCCACGCCGCGGCTGGGCGGCCAAGACGCCGTCTGCTCCGGGCTGCTCGAGGTCGAGCTCATCCCGCTCCACGACCGTCACGCTGGAGCCGGACAGGCCGGCCGCCGCGGCGGCGAGCAGTCCCGCCATGCCGGCACCGATGACCACGACGCCACTCACGTCGGCCACCCCCTCCCTGCCACGGTGGTCGGGCCATGCTGGCACCCGCGCCCGGTCGCCCACCAGACGTCGCCACCAGACGTCGCCACCAAACTGAGCGCGGGCGCCGCCTACAGTGACCGGGTGCCGCGCCGACTCGTGCCCGTCGACCTCGGGGCACTGCCGTCGGCGGCCGCGCTGGAGCGGCTCGCCGCGGCGCTCGAGGGCAGCGGCGACGCACTGCTGCCGCTCCCCCCGGACCCGCCGTCCGTGCGCGCCCTGCAGCCGCTTCGGCCGGGGGCGCCGCTGGCGGACGATGAGGACGACCCGTCCGACCCCACCGCCCTTGTGGTGGCCACGTCCGGCTCCACGGGCGTCCCCAAGGGCGCCCTGCTGCCGGCGTCCGCGCTGCGCCACTCGGCCGATGCGACGCACCGAAGGCTCGGGGGCCCGGGCACCTGGCTGCTCGCGCTCGCCCCGCACCACGTGGCGGGGGTCCAGGTGCTGGTGCGGTCCGTGGTCGCCGGCACGCGCCCCGAGCGGCTGGACCTTGGCGGCGGCTTCCACCCGGACCGC
>Ga0126311_10000268_pt1 | contig 25144 bp, 17 predicted proteins | sample Plot61_FD_92539 | JGI IMG/M metagenome (GOLD analysis project Ga0126311, IMG submission 92539) | Serpentine soil microbial communities from UC McLaughlin Reserve, CA, USA - Plot61 | ecosystem: Environmental > Terrestrial > Soil > Grasslands | place: USA: UC McLaughlin Reserve, Lake County... | reverse complement strand
GTAGCGGGTGTCGATACCGCGCGGATTGAACGTGGAATGGTGCTCGCGCCGGCTGGACGTTTACGGCCGACGCAAGTTGTCGATGTCTTGATCGACGTGTTGCCTGGCGCTTCGCGAGCAGTACGTTCGCGTTCGCGTATTCGTTTTCACATTGGCGCCGCGGAAGTGCTGGGGCGCGTGAGAGTGCTGGATGGTCCATCGCAGATCGCTGCGGGAAGCAGTGGTCTGGCGCAGTTGCGACTCGAAGCGCCGGTGGTTGCTGTGCATGGCGATCGGTTCATACTTAGGAGTTATTCGCCGGCGGAGACGATTGCCGGTGGCGTGATACTGGATCCGTTTGCGACTCGACATCGCGCGCGTGATCTGGCGCATGCGCGTGAGATATTGCGTTCCGTGGGCAGTGAGGATCGAGCGGAGAAATTTACTGGGTTTGTACGAGCGTCAGGTGATCGAGGTTTGCACCTTACTGATCTGGCTGCCGCGACTGGTTGGACCAATGAAGTGCTCGAAGTTGTCGCCGCTGAAGCAAGAACGCAGGGCGCGGTGATTGAAGGCGGGGGTGTGTACCTCGCGCGTGAGAGTTTTGATCGTTTCACAGGCGCCGTGCTTGTTGAACTGGAGCAGCATCACAAACGCGAACCACTCGCGCGCGGCATGTTGCGCGAGACGTTGCGCGAGAAAGTCTTTGCGCGTTCGTTTCCGGAAGTTTTTGCGGGCGTGATCGCGAGACTCGAAGCGGACGGCAAAGTCGTCTCCGAGAAAGACATCGTGCGTTTGAGTGAGCATAGTGTTGGCCTTTCGGAGCAGGACCTGGCGCTGAGTAAACATATCGAAAGTATTTATCTGGCGGCCGGGGTTGAAGCGCCTTCACTTGATGAAGCGATGACAAAAGCCAACGTTTCCGCCACGCAACGTCCTCAGGCTCGCAAGCTGTTGCAACTGTTACTCGACGAAAAAAAGCTCGTGCGAATCCAGGGTGAGATGTTCATGCACTCACAAATAATCGCTGATCTTAGAGCGAAGCTTCACGCCTACGGCTCACAGCACGAACCCGATCGCTTGATCGACGTCGCGGCCTTCAAAGACCTCGCGGGCGTCTCACGCAAGTACGCCATCCCCCTCCTTGAATACCTCGACCGCGAACAAGTCACCCGCCGCGCCGGCGACAGACGCCTCATTCTCAAGCCGCGTTAAGATTTTTGCCCAAAGAAAATATTGACAGTGGTCCAGGGTCGGAGTAGAGTGCCGCCCGTCTCTCAACTCAGAAATTCCCCCATACTCCGCAGTACCTCGCGCATGTTTCTTCAGGTCATAATGAAACTCAGAATCCTATTCATTGCTCTTTCAATTGCGGGCGTTTTCTTTGGTGTGCTTGCAGCCAGAACGTTGACGAATTCGTCACGCTCGTCGACAGCGACCTCTACAACTCGCGGCCCAATACAAAACGTTCGTTTTACTATGTACGACGCGGGTATTTATCCGCGCCAGCTTCGCGCCAGGCCTGGTGTTGTTGCGATTGTGCTGGAAGATCGAACGCGACAATGTCGGGGCCTTGTGATCGAACGTGAAACTGGCAGCAGTTTATCTGTCGGGACGATGTCAATTCCTTCAGGTCAATTGCGCGCGCGTGCCGAGTTTAGATTGGGCGCCGGCCGGTATCGAGTCTCCGATGCCACCAATCCAGCAAACCAGGCTGAGCTGATAGTCGAGCAATAGTTCGCTGAACAGCGACATCGAGGTAATCGTTTATGTCAACCGCTCGAATTTTCCGTGCCGCGCGAACAGTCTTCCTCGTCTTCATATGTGCGGGGGTGGTCCAGTCTCAGCAAGGACAGTATGACCGGGGAACACCGCCGCAGCACGTGGCTGGAGTGTCGGAGTTGGGAAGCTATACATCGGCAGATTTGGGAACTGTCAACCTGAGTAACGGAGCACTCAATTTGAAGTTGTCTCTGGGCAATGTCGGCGGGCGCGGTTTCTGGTTGCCACTTACTCTCAATTGGTCCAGCAAAATCTGGTCTGGGAGAACCGATACGGAAACTGACCAGGCAGGCCAAACCAAAACCGTCGCGTTTGCGGAGTCCGCGGACGGCGATCAGTTGATGGAAATCTTCGGCCGGGTTGGATATGGCTGGACCATTGGTGCGGCTCCTACTCTTACAGTGCGGATTGTTCGCATCAACCAAATCATCAGTGGCGCGAATATCGGCTGTTATACCCATACGGTACCAAAACTCACGCTGATGCTTCCGGATAAAAGTGAGATTGAATTTCGCGATGATGCTTATGACGGCGCTCCCCTGGCGAGCGATTGTTCGGGATACATCGCGGCGAGTAGAGGGACGCGCTGGCATGCGAATGACGGTTCGGGAATGATCTTTATCAATGACGCGAACAATGGTGTGGCTAATTTCAATGTGAGTGGTGTTGTGATGAGTGCTGACGGCATGCGTTATCACTTCACAGGAAGTCTCTGCGACTCAATCACGGACCGCAATGGAAACAAGATGACGTTTGCCTACGGCAGCGGGGTCACGATCACAGATCAGTTAGGAAGAGTCACGAGGATTCAGCAGGAGGTTGCAGATCCACAGAATCCGGGAGTAACGCTCGCCGTCCTGGTTACATTGCCCGGCTACAATGGCCAGAACCGTTATTACAAAATCAAAAGCGGAATAATGAATCAGCACTATCGCAGCGACATCAATCCCACGTTGCCGGTGATCACGGGTGATTATGATCCACTGAGTTATGGCTATGGCTGGGGTTCGGCTACGAGGTTATTCAATCATTCATATGGATTGTATGCTCAGGAAATTGATAACCGCGACGTCGTTACCGAGCTTGTCCTTCCGGATGCTCGTTCACTGCATTTTAATTACAACCAGTACGGTGAAGTGGCGGAAGTCCAACTGCCAACAGGCGGAAAGATCTGGTACGACTACGCGAATGACAACACGCTCCCGGCGGGCAACTCTCCGGCGTGGGAAAAGTCCGCAGACCTTCACACTGAAGTCCCGATCGATCGCGTTTTGAATAAGCGTCGTACGTTTGCGGATGGGACGAGTTTGGAATGCACGTGGGACTATTCATATGCAGGTACCTACACGCAAGTAACCGCCACTTCAGCGAGCGGAGTGTTACTGCTTGATCAACGTCACCACTTTTTGCCGGCCGGGCGTTATTACTACTACCCGGCGAGCAGCTCAGGTGCCCTGACGGTACTCAGAATACGCTCTGGTCAACGGGAATTGAGTGGCGGACTGAAACTCGTGATGCAGCCGGAAACGTCATAGCGGCGACTGATCTAGACTGGACCCAACGCATGCCACTGGCCTGGTCCGCCTATCCACAAGAGCAGCTCGCGAACGACAATCGAGTAAACCAAACGCGCCGCTATCTTGAAACCGGGATGATGGCGAAGGTCGAGACGTTCTACGATCAATACAACAATCCGACCGAGGTTAAAGAGTACGATTACGACCAGACGTTGAAGCGCCGCACCGTCACCTCATACGTCTCTACTAACAATGGTTTTAACTACCAGACTGACGATTCGATTCATCTAACCAGCCTGCCGGCAACCGAGACGATTTATGACAGCAGTGGTAACCAGGTTGCACGGAACGTAACGGAGTACGACGTTTACACGAACGACGGCAACCGCGACCTGCTGACGAGCTATACGTCGGTTAGCCAGCACGATTCGAATTACGGCTCTACGAAAACAACGCGCGGAAATCCGACGCGTATCGGCGTCTGGCTGAATACCACTGGAAGTTACATCTACAGTTATCCGCGTTATGACATTCTCGGGAATGCAGTCTCAGCGAAAGACGCTCGTGGGAATGTGACCACGATCAGCTTTGCTGACGATTTTGGCGATGGGAGCAATCCCGGTAGTTCGACGCAAAATCCGTCAACCCCGACGTATGCGTTACCGACTCTTATCACCAGCCCGCCGCCATTGCCGGACGCGCCGGTGCATACAGCACGCAATCAATATGATTATTCTACCGGCCTGCTGACAGGCTTCCGCGATCGAAATAACGTAGTCACGCAAACTATTTACAATGATCCATTCAACCGTCCTACGCACGTGAAGTCAGCACTGGGCGTGAGTGGAATAGAGAATCACGCGACGATGTACTACGCGCCGGCAACGGTGTTTGGGATTACTCTGACAAAAAATGACGCTCTGACCGTGAGTGATCTAAACACGCTTGATGATGCAAGTCTCAGAGCTTGGACCATCACTGATGATTTCGGGCGCACTACTGAAGCATGGAAGCGCGATCCGAGCGGAGACGTGAAGGTAGCCATGATCTATGACGCTTTGGGACGCGTGAAACAAACGAGCAATCCGTTTAGACCAACAACAGAAACGGCGGCTTATACCACGATTTCTTACGACCTTGCCGGACGAGTCACGTCAGTGAGAACGCCGGACAATGCCGCTGTGAGTACGAGTTATACCGGCAACACGGTCACTGTTACGGATCAGGCAGGCAAAGCGAGAAAAAGTGTTACTGATGGACTGGGCCGTTTAATCCAGGTCTACGAAGATCCGAATGGGCTGAACTACCAGACCACCTATCTTTATGACCTTCTGGACAATCTAGTGAAAGTAACTCAGGGAAGCCAGCAGCGATTTTTTATGTACGACTCACTTAAGCGTCTGATTCGTTCACGCAATCCCGAACAAGGTTCGTTCGCTGGCTTGAATCTTATGGATGCGATTACGGGTAATAGCACCTGGTCCATAGGTTATGAATACGATGCTACCGGCAATCTGACGCAGAAGACAGATGCGCGCGGAGTAGTGTCGAACTACACTTACGACGCGCTTAATCGCAACACCTCAATCGATTACTCGGATACGAGTTCAAACCCTGACGTGAAGCGTTTTTATGACGGTGCAACTAATGGGAAAGGGCGCTTTTGGTATAACTACGCAGGCGGTGATTTCTCCACTGGAAATAACGTCGAGCACACCGCTATAGACAGTTACGATCCTCTCGGCAGACCGTTGGTCCAACGGCAGCAGTTCAAACTTGACGGGACGTGGAGCGCCACCTACCAAACAGTGCGTGGTTACAACCTGGCGGGCAGTGTTACATCCGAGACTTATCCCTCAGGACACACTGTTGCGTATAGTTACGATGCGGCAGGACGAACGAGCAGCTTCACTGGCAATCTCGGCGACGGCGTAACGCGCAGTTATGCTTCGTCATTCGCTTACAACGCTAACAATCAAATAACGCAGGAGTTATTTGGCACGCAGACGTCGCTCTACCACAAAATGCAATACAACATTCGCGGGCAATTGTGGGATGTGCGTGTGTCGACTGGCTCAGACGTCAATGGCTCATGGAATCGAGGTGCTCTACAATTCTTTTATGAGAGTACTTATACGCACGGTGGGAGTGGGCCGGATAACAACGGCAATGTGCTCAAGGCGAGTCACTATGTTCCTTTGGATGAACAATCCAGCACCTCTGCCATCAACTATCAGTTTTACAGCTATGACTCATTGAACCGGCTAAGTTCGGTGGCGGAGTACTTCCTCAGTAGCGATCAGCCTGTAGGGACGCAGAAATCACAGCAGAGCTATACATACGATCGCTATGGAAATCGCACGATCAATGCTGCGCAAACGTGGGGCACGGGAATCAATACGAAACAGTTCACGGTGGACACAGGGACCAATCGACTGGGAGTACCTGTTGGTCAACCTGGCACGATGACTTATGACAACGCCGGTAATCTCATCACTGATACGTATACCGGCGCTGGTAATCGCAGCTACGATGCGGAGAATCGGATGACCACGGCAGCGGATTTCACCGGTCAGACCAGCCGCCATAGTTACGATGCTGACGGCAGACGCGTGAGGCGGCAAGTGGCATCGAGTAACGAGGAATGGCAGGTCCATGGAATGGATGGTGAGTTGCTGGCTGAGTATCAGGCTTCCTCGCCTGCGTCGTCGCCTGAAAAAGAATATGGCTATCGAAATGGTCAGTTGTTGGTTACAGCCAGCGGACGATTCAATGTAGCGCTGGCTGCGAACGGTGCAGTTGCCACGGCTTCGAGCGTGCACACGTGTTGTGGCTTTTCAATCACCGGCGCGATCAACGGAAACAATCGCGGTCCATGGGGCAATGGTGAAGGCTGGAACGATGCGACACCGGATACTGTTCCGGATTGGATTCAAGTGGACTTCGCGAGCAGCAAGACGATTGATGAGATCGACGTCTTCAGTCTGCACGATAATTACACAACCGAGAACACACCGGCAGAAACACAGACGTTCACTCTGTATGGCTGGCGTCGATGGCGTGCGCCAGCAGTTCACTTCAAAGGAACGGGATGTTGAAATCGGGCTTGATTACTTCGGCGCCAGGTACTATGGAAGCACACAGGGACGATTTATTAGCACCGACTCTGGTCCGTTTACAGTTGCGGATCCTCAAAATTTTAATCGTTACACTTATGTTCAGAACAGTCCACTGAAGTTTATCGATCCAACTGGCAGGACACTAACACTAACTGGCGATGATGCTGATAGGTTAGTCGAGGAACTCGAGGCCAAGACTGGTTATCATTTGACGAGGGACGCCAAAACGGGAAGAGTTACAATCGACAAGGGAACCAAGCGTGATAAACATCGCACTTCAAAACTCCTTGCAAGTTTGGTGAAGCAGATCATTGGCGATGAGAAGATCGATGTAAATATTGAAGTCCAAGAGAACATAGTTCATGGGAATAACCGAGGTGTTAGGCTTGATGTTGGTTACGATCCGAAGGAATTCGATTTTGCCGATTATCGCCAGTTGAATTCGGCTGACTCGAAACTTGGGGCAATCGCGATAGCTCATGCGCTTGACGAGTCCTACGAATATAAGAAACTCGACGCTGCGGGTTTTGGATCCACAAGCGACATAGATCAGCGATCTCACGTTCGAGCTATCTATTTCGAAAGTCGCGTACTGTCAGATCTTACTGGTGTAAGGGAGCAAGCACGCGTCGACAAGTCAACCGGAAATATCTCTCATTTTGAGTACACCAGTGTCGGATACGATATCCTATGGAAGACGACTACTCCCACAGAAGCTCATCCAAGTGCGATGAATAATGTTGTTGTAAGAAATTACAAAAATCTGCCCAAGGATTTCAAACCTTGATGATGTGATGCAGGTTCAGCGACACTGATGCTGTTTTGAAGAGGAGGCTATGAATGCGATCGATCTCTGGTTTGATTTTGGTTTTCTTCTTGTTTGCCGTCCATAGCTCAAATACTTCACAACGAATGGCGCCAGGTTCTGCGCTGCAGGGTGATACAAGGAATGCTCAAGAGCTCCCAGTCATCTACGGCAAAAAAAATGATGGATTCCCTGATAAATTGAGGACGCTTGGGGTGATCGCAAAGGTGAGTTTTGCATCAGATTGCGGATTAGTGCATGGGGGAGGTGTTCTTCAGATCAAGCTCGCACACAGTGCGCCGGGGTATGACCGTGAACACATATATGTGGTTGCTCCATGCCTGTTGGGTTTCGAAGGGGAAGAACAGTATTTGGGTAAAGAGGTTTGCATGACCGTAAAGAAGATGAAGCTGGGCGAAATGTGTCACTCGGACTACATTCACAACACCATCGACTCTAAAGGAGTACCGTTTTATTGTCTTTCCTGGCAATCTGGGAAAATTAAAGAGTTCTTGAAACAGGTTGAGTGCAAGACGAAGGAATAGGGTGGCGATTCGCAACAGTACTAGTGTACGTATGCCGTGGGCAACAGCACTTGAAGACGACTGAAACTAACCGCCTCATACCTCACACCTCAGCAAATATCCGACTTGCATTCCCTCATGCCCGGCGTTAACATGCAGCCATTATTCGCTAAAAACGCGGCTTTTTCCTTAACCTTCATAAATTCATTCGGTTGGCCGGAGGTTCAAAATGAAAAGCCTGAAAGATATTCTCGCGGTACTGGTAGGCGTGGCAGCCGCCATCGGTGCGATCTATTATTTCTATAGATTTGTGACCGATGCGAATCCCGCCGGCGGTCACACCAACGGATGGATCGCGCTCGGCCTGGCTGCAATCGCCTTTGTTTGTGGTCTGATATACTTTCTCGGCCACGTAAACAAAGAGGAAGAGATTCACATTACGCAATAGCGTCGCGCGTTTGTTCCTGAGCGTGCTAATCGTTCGACGCCGCCGGATAAACTTGCGCTCGCTTCCCGACCGATTTTGGACGCCGTTTGTGCGCATACCGAAGACGGCTCATGTGCGCAGACGGCGCTCGTTTTTTTCGTGATTTTTCAGGAAAAGGGGCTACTTAAGACGAAATGTTTCCACTCCTCATTGTGTTGCTGCAACAGATTCGAGCGACGCAGCCAACCTACTTTTTCCTGGTCACCCTGCTGCTGCTGGTTTTGGGAGGCGTTGGCTGGTTGATCGCAGCCGTGCTCGGTTTCGCCCGCTCGCCGGCTTTCGGTCCGTCCGCGCGCTGGTTCTCTTACGCCGCTGTTTGCCTGATCATCTATCACCTGCAATTCCTGCTGTTCGGCGTGTTTGTGTTTCTCGGCATGAGTCAAAACTCGGCGGACCTTACTATGGCTCTCGGAGTCGGTGCGTTCTTCAACCTGTTTGTGGTGCTGGCCGCTGTTTGTGCGATTATGGGTTTCGTCAGAATGACAAATCCCAGATGAATAGAACACTGCTTGTGGTCGCCGCGCTTGTCCTGGCCGGAAGCGCGGCCGTTCTCTTTTTAGTTGCCTCACCAAACTCAACTACCACGCCCACGAAAGATCAATTCGTACGGCAACGCGGCGGACGCTTCTTTGTCGGCTCAAAACCGTTTCGCTTTGTCGGCGCGAACGTGGCGGTGATGTATCGCGACGAAGATCGCGCGCGCATGCCCGAGACATTGCGCCACGCTGCGCAAGCGGGAATGAAGGTTGTGCGCGTGTGGGCTTACGGTGAAGGTGGTCCAAACGACGTTAAGCCCATGGCCGACTTTGAAGACTGGCCGCGTTATCACTCTTTTCGGCTCGCGCCCGGACAGTGGAACGAAGACGCGTTCGCGCATCTCGACAAAGTGATCGCCGAGGCGGCTAAGAACAATCTTTACGTGCAGCTATGTTTGGTTAACTGGTGGCGCGACACAGGTGGTGTGACGCAATACTTGCGCTGGGCCGGTATCAACGATGCTGCGGACGACAGTTTCGACTTTGGTATCAACAACGAGAAGGCGATGCTCTTCTACTCCAATCCCGAAACGAGACGTCTCTATCGCGAGCACGTTGAGAAACTCGCGACGCGTAGAAATACCGTGACGGGTGTGCTCTACCGCGACGACCCGGCGATCTTCGGTTGGGAGTTGATAAATGAAGGGCAGGCGATTACCGGACGCTGGGCCGAACGACGCGCGTGGTTTGTCGAGATGAGCGAGTATTTAAAGTCGTTGGATCCGAATCACATGATTGCGCCGGGCACGTGGGGATATCGATCGGCGGCTGAGCGTCGCGAGTGGGTGGCGGATCACGCGATTGCGACGATTGATTACTGCGACGTGCATAATTATCCGCGTCCCGATCACGACAGTTATGTGGATTCCCCGCAAGCGTTGAAGCAGTTTATAGAGAACCGCGCGGCTGCGGCGTTCTCGATCAAGAAGGCGCTGGTGTTTGGTGAGTTTGGGATGGGAGTAGAGGGGCATAACGGCGCCTCGCAACTCGGGTGGTACAAAGCCTTCTTTGAGGGCAACGCACGCTCGGGAACAGCAGGCGCGATGTTATGGATTGTCACACCGGATGTGCGCAGAGGCTATGGCGTCAGTTATTCAACGCCACGCGATCGCGAGTTGTTGAATGAGATCTCGCGCGCTTCGCAGATGTTTGCAGCACTGCAATCGGCGGAGCTGCCGTCCTATTTGTTGGAAAGCGAACGACACTTGATACCGAGGCAGTTTGCGTGGTCTCGTCAGCCTGGTGATTCGGCAACGTTGCCGCAGGTTAGTTTTAGAGATGATAAGTCGGTGCTTTATCAGTTCAAGCCGCAGATGGCGAATGCGGAGCGGTTTGAGAAGATTGGTGAAGGCGTGGGTTATATCTGGGGATCGGGAGCCGGGTATCTCGAATACACGGTGCCTGAACGCGCGGATCGCCGGCAGGTAAGTGAGATCATCGTTCGCGCGCACATTCAACCGGTGTTGCCTATCGATGCTTCACCTGGTTTCGTGAAGACGCGTGCCACGCTTTCTGTTGAAGGCTGGGACGGCGGCTCGCGTCTGATTCCGGTAGAGCCCGAAGGAAAGCCGCTGATCCAGGAGTGGCGCTTGACCGGAAGACTCCTGCGCCTCCGCGCCATGCGCGGGTTGCCGTTAACGATACGATTCGTCGTCACGCCTGAGTCTGATTGGCTGTACGGTGTGAACATTTCGAACTGGCCCGAAGGGTACGATTCAAAAGACGCGAGGCCAGTTGAAGTTGAGTTAAGGCATTAAAACGGGTGTATACTGCAAAAACAATTCTCACTAAGATTGGAAGCAGGTTATGTCCAGAGTAAACACAGGGCAAAGTATTGAAAGTATCGTTGACGAGATGCATCAACTATCTGAAGACGAACAGCGTGCTCTCGCAGCGGCAGTTCTACAGGACCGCAAACTGGAAGCCTTTGTGGAAGAACTTGAAGATCATCTCATGTGCGAAAGCGCCGCTGAAGAAGGATCGCCTGAACCGCTTAAGTTGAACTAAAACCATTTACGGGAAAACTGAATATGGCAACACCTCACGTGCCTACTTACACTATTCTCGCGCTTGCTGCGGCTCGCAGACAGATAACGCGCTTAGAGAAGTCTCGTAATTCCAACCTAAAAAGCATCTTTGCCGCCATAGTGTCTCTAGGGGAGAATCCTCGCCCCACACGGAGTAAGAAGTTGGCACATCGGCCGGAGTTGCGTATTAGAGTCGGTGATTATCGCGTCGTGTACGTGGTTGATGATGTACGTCGGACCGTTACTATTTGCGGTGTTGGGCATCGCCGAGATGTTTATAGATAGCTCAATGAGGACTGGCTTTAACGGTGGTAAGTAAACGCTGGTCCAACTCGTAGATTCTCACGGAAGGCACGGCGCCGAGTTTGAGTTCTGCAATTGGAGTGGCGTGGTCGCGGAGGGCCGAGATGATGGTGTCGTTGCTGAAGTAGCGGCGGCCGCGTGCGACGATCACGAAGTCGCCGGGTTCGAGTTGTTGTAAGGCTTCGGGATCGGAAAGAGAAATACAGATGAGATCCGGGCGTTGGGCGCGTTCCGCGTAGTAGGCGGCTAGTGATGGACTTTCGCTGACTACGCGTGCGCCGGTTCGGGCACGACCTGCGATCTCAACCGTCGTGTCGCGCATGCTGGCATCGTAAAACTCATCGTGTGGGAAGTAATAACCCGCCCATTCCGTACCGCCGCCAATTGAATTCGTGAACAAACGAAAGTGCGGCGCGGCCTGGACCGAACTGATTGCTGATGCCGCAATCACAAAGACTGCAAGACTCGCACGGATGCGATCCGGCAGCCAACGCCCTGCCCACTGAATTCCGATTGCGCTCGTGATCAAAACTGCCGGCAATACGCTTGTGTAGTAACGCGTGAACTTCCCACCCGAAAAACAGAACGCCACCGCCCACAACATCAGCCAGAAAAGAATGAAGTAACGTCCATCACCGAGCTTGCGTCGAAATAACAATGGCAAGCCGCCGACAAATCCGAGCACGGTCAACAGCGGCAACTTGACCGCCGTGAAAATAAAATAGAAGTAAGCTGGAATACCGCGCAGCCAATCGTCGTAGCGTTGCGGGTAGAGATGGCCCATGAACTCATAGGCATCGTGACTGATCCGTTTACCCCCCGCGAACAAACCCATCTGCTTCCAGGTCTCCGGCAGGAGGACTGTCGGACTGAGCATCAGAAACACGATGCCCATGATGGCGAAGAATGCGAGTAGGCGTTTCTTGCCGAGGCGCCAGCGCGTCTCAGGTATGTTTTGAAACATCCAGTAGTAACAGATGCTGATCGTTAAAAGATGCGGCAGGTACTTCGACGCGACCATCGCGCCATACGAAGCAGCCGTGGCCCAGTAATACTTATTCGGATTTTGATCCGTGCTCTCCGCGACGCGCTGACCACGCAACCAAAACACGTTTGCGAGCAGGAAGAAGAAAAGTAAAAACGAATCTTCCTTCGCAATGCGACTGAATCCGATCGCTGTCGGATCGAAGGCCCACAACGCTGAAGCAATGAGTGCGACCTCGACGCCGAACAATTCCGATGCGATCAGAAAGATCAGGATCGTACTCAACGCGCCGACTATTGCCCCGGGTAAACGAAGCGCGGTTTCGGGCGCAATCTGGTGAGAACCACTAAAAGAGTTCCACTTTTCGGCGAGGATGATTGAAGCGGTCTGGAACGCCTTCATCAACATCGGGTGTTCGCCGTTCGCACCGGTTAGACCATGCGCACGGTAATCAGCGACCGTGTTGAGTTTGTTTAGTTCGTCTTCGCTGAGTCCTTCAGCACTCAGGCCGGTCGCACGAAAACCGAAGCCTGTCGCCGTCAAAGCGATTAAGGCGATGAATACAAGCGTCTTACTACTGGATAAGACACCGCGACCGGCGAAGAGCTCAGGTCTCAAACCCGCGGTAATAACGGCATCAGCTTGTGCGGACAAGTTCGATCCTTTCGGCAAAACGCGAAAGGTTATCGAACAGATGGGCAAGTGTCAAAAGACTCTATCTGCAGATTACGCAGATTTTTTAAGAGAATCTGTGTAATCTGTGGATCCATGGACGAGACGTCTCGATACCCCGAACTAGCCCGCCGGCTCGGACTGTTTGACGCCACCATGATCGTCATGGGCGGCATCATCGGCTCGGGCATCTTTATGAACCCGTCAGTGGTCGCGCAGCAAGTTCACACTCCGTTTCAGATTCTCGGCGCGTGGATACTCGGTGGACTCTTCGCACTCGCGGCGGCATTCATCTGGGCGGAGCTTTCGGCTTTACGACCGGACGTCGGCGGCCAGTACGCGTACCTGCGCGAAGCGTTCCATCCGGGCGTCGCGTTTCTCTATGGCTGGGTGTTGTTGCTCGTGATTCAAACCGGCGGGATGGCAGCGGTTGCAGTCACCTTCGCGCGCTACTTCGTCGAACTAACCTATTTACCAATCTCAACATCGTTACTCGCAGCACTCGTACTTGCCACCCTCACAATAATCAACTGCCTCGGCGTGCGCGCCGGCAGCACCGTGCAAAGCATCCTCATGGTTTTGAAGATACTGGCTATCGCGATGCTCGTCGTTTGCGGGTTCTTATTTACCGCTCGTAGCGCGAGTACTTCCGGATTCGTCTATAGACCGCCGCCGCTCGATCTGCTCACAGCGTTTGGCGCGGCAATGGTGCCCGTGATCTTTGCATATGGCGGCTGGCAAACAGCGACTTTTGTAGCCGGCGAGATCAAGGAGCCACGCAAGAACCTGCCGCGAGGATTGATCCTCGGAGTCAGCGGCGTGGTGTTGCTGTATCTCGCAGCGAACGTGGTCTACATCAGCGTGCTCGGAACAACCGCTCTGGCGGCTTCTTCGGCGCCTGCGTCTGACGTGATGCGCCGGGCACTCGGAGACTTCGGCGCTCGCCTCATCGCAGCCGGCATTGCGATCTCGACTGCCGGCTTTCTCAGCCAAAGCATGCTGACTGCCCCACGAGTTTACTTCGCGATGGCGAAAGACGGCGTGTTCTTCAAGAGCGTGGCGATGGTCCACCCGCGAACACGCGCGCCGATCGTGGCTATCGCACTTCAAGGAGTGCTAGCGATCATCATCGCTCTGCTCGGAACTTACGAACGTATTCTTAACTACGTGGTCTCGGTAGATTCGATCTTCTTCGGCTTAACTGCGTGTTGCATCTTCATCTTTCGCAGACGTGAAACGGTTGCTGGCACGCGAGTGCCCGGACATCCGGTGACCACAATACTCTTTATCGCGGTCTGCTGGCTTGTGGCTATCAATACGATCTATCGTTATCCGCAAAACACGTTGATTGGGATCGGAATCATGTTCACAGGTGTTCTCGTTTACATGTTTTGGCCGTCGAGGAGTGAAAGATGACTCGCACCATGAGTTCGGCGTACATGAACTGGGCCAAGACGCGCTCGACGGCTAAGTTTAACCTGGCAACGAGCGGGCTTGGTAATTTGAAACTGCACGAGCTGCGCGTGTCGCTCGACGATCTGGAGATCACGGATGGTGGATACGGTTACCAGCCATTGGTCCAGGCGATTGCAGAGCGATATCGAGTCGATCCTGAGACAGTGGTGACGGCGGCGGGAACAACTTTTGCCAACCATCTTGCGATGGCGGCCCTTATTGAACCGGGGGATGAGATCTTATTTGAGCAGCCGGCGTACGAGCCGATGCTTGCAGCGGCGTTGTATCTGGGTGCGAAGGTTAGGCGGTTCCCGCGACGGTTCAACGATGGCTTTCGTATTGATACTGAAGAGCTCGAGTCGCTCGTTAGTCCAGCGACGCGCTTGATTATTCTCACGAACCTGCACAATCCCAGCGGCGTTCTGATTGAGGAGGCAGAGTTACAACGAATCGGCGACATTGCGCGTAGTGTTGGCGCACGCGTGCTTGTGGATGAGGTCTACATGGAAACGTTGTTTGAAGCCTCGCCGCCAACAGCTTTCCACCTCGGCAAAGAGTTCGTAGTTACCAGCAGTTTAACTAAAGCGTTCGGATTGAGCGGGCTTCGTTGTGGCTGGATCTTTGCCGAACCTGAACTCGCGAAACGCATGTGGCTGCTCAACGATCTGTTTGCCGCCACACCGGTACACGCGGGTGAACGGCTCAGCGTGATCGCAATGCAGCAGCTCGGCGAGATTGGAGCGCGCGCGAAAGAGTTACTCGATCGAAATCGTAACTTGTTGAATGAGTTTCTCGATACGCGTGAGGATCTGGAAGTGATCCGGCCGGAGTTTGGGACAGTGATGTTTCCGCGCGTGCGCCGCGAGAGTGCGGATGAATTGTGTCAGTTGTTGCGTGAAAAATATGAGACCTCGGTGGTGCCGGGAAGGTTTTTTGAAATGCCGGCGCACTTCCGGATTGGGATTGCGGGCGATACGGGCGTGTTGGAAGAAGGTCTCGAACGGCTCGGTAAAGCGTTAGATGAACTAATGTAGATTTCTAACGATGAGCCAGTCGCGTACTTGCTCGGCAGCTTCGATGGCAACGGCTTCGGTTGTGATCTTGACCGGCGTGCCGGTGGGCCAGTTATCTTTCTTCAACATTGGACCACCCACCGCTTTGTAATACACCTTGCCTTCAAACTTCTTTTGGCCCGTCTTCGGTTCAAACACCAGTATCTTAACGTCGAGATCCGGTGAGTTCAGAATCAATGTGCCGTTCTGAAACTCGTCAACATCAAACTGCAGCAGCACGACGATTGACTCACTCTCACTCTTCGCACGTTTGACGGCACGATCGCGTTTGAGATCGCCGAGCGAAGTCGCACTGACCTTTTTGAACTCACCGAGCTTTTGCAGGAACGTCGCGAAGATGGAGTCTTCGCTAAGCAGGTGCTTGGACGACGGCTCACTCGCCACCAGCAGCGACACTGGCTCTTTCAACTCACGGGCGCTGTTTTTTGGAGTTGTGTCGGAGTCTGTTTGCGGCGTGGGAACGGGTTGCGCGGGTTTGGGAGCACGCCTGCCCGACTGGGCAAACGTTTGCATTGCGAGCAGTAAAAGCAGGCTCGATGCGGTCAGCAGGCCTTTTTTGCGGCGTTTTCGCTGAAAGCCGGGGCGCATTTTCATGCAATCTTCTCCAGCGGTGTTGCCCTTAGAAGCGTGCTTTGCCGGCAGGGTTGCCGCGACTCATTTCAGCGCGCTTATCGCCTCGCGCGCGTAGTAAGTCAGAATGATGTCCGCGCCGGCGCGCTTGATGCTGGTCAGTGTTTCCAACATCACGCGCTCTTCGTCAATCCAGCCCTTCTGCGCGGCCGCTTTGATCAGCGCGTACTCGCCAGACACGTGATAAGCAGCAAGCGGAACATCAAATCGATCTCGAACCATTTTTAGAATGTCGAGATAAACCGTCGCGGGTTTGACCATCAGGATGTCTGCGCCTTCCTCGTAATCGAGCTCGGCCTCACGCATCGCCTCACGCGCATTCGGCGGATCCATCTGATACGCGCGTCGATCGCCAAACTCGGGTGCACTCTGCGCCGCCTCGCGAAATGGACCATAAAATCCCGACGCATACTTTACCGCGTACGCCATGATCGCGGTGTTCGCAAATCCCTGGCTGTCGAGCAATTCTCGAATCGCGCCGACCTGTCCGTCCATCATCGCCGAAGGCGCAACTACGTCCGCGCCTGCAGCGGCCTGGCTCAAGGCGGTGCGCGCGAGCAGCTCAAGCGACTCGTCGTTGATCACTTCATTCCCGCGAACTATCCCGCAATGTCCGTGCGACGTGTACTCACACAAACAAGTGTCAGCCATGATGATCACTTCCGGCGTCGATTGTCGCACCGCGCGAATCGCGCGCTGCACAATGCCGTCTTCCGCGTACGCACCCGACGCGACCGTGTCTTTCGATTCCGGCAGACCGAAGAGGATGATGCTGCGCACACCGAGATCGTACGCCGCGGAAACTTCATTCGTCGTTTCGTCGATGGAAAGGTTGTAAACGCCCGGCATCGACAAGATCTCGCGCCGGACGCCTGTGCCCGGACAGACAAACAACGGCAACACAAAATTCTCGGGCGCGAGGCGCGTCTCGCGTACGAGTGAACGAATGGCATCGCTGCTGCGAAGTCGACGAGGACGATGAATCATTGCTTGAGTCTCACTTCGAAAACTACCAACGGTGATACGCCGGATGACCGGGTTTGACGGCGACGAAAGTTCCGCGACAGGTCGCACAAACTTTGTCGTGCGCGATCAACTCGCCTTCGACGACGGCGCGATCGTCAGTTGATTCGACCACACGTGCGACGAGTTTTACCCGCGCGTCGCTCGGCGTCGGGCGCAACAGTTTAATCGAATACTCGGCGGTGACTGTACACGGCGGTTTATCCGCGCCGGCCTTTTGCATTAGATGCCAGGCGGCGGACCAGTTGCAATGACAGTCGAGCAACGTGCCGATGATGCCGCCGTTCAACATGCCTTCGAACGCCTCGTACTCCTTGCTCGGTTGCCACTCGGCGACGACTTCATCGCCGTCCGGAAAGCTTCGCACGTGCAAGCCCTTCGGATTCGCCGGTCCACAACCAAAGCAGGCGAGATTCGGCGCGTATGTTTCCTGAATACTGTTCATGTTTGTGTTGATCTTCTCGAGTCGGAGTCAGTACCACCTGCGATAGCGGGTGGGTCAACTTCTCACTGCGGGTCTTATTGGCATCGTTAAACCCACCCGCTATCGCAGTTGGTACTGACTCCGTCTCAACATCACACTCTGCTCTCACGCAATTGTTGCCGAAGTTTGAAGCGCTGGATCTTGCCTGTCGCTGTATACGGCAGCTCTGGAACGAACACATACTTCCGCGGCTGTTTGAAGCGTGGCAGCGACTCGGCTGCCAGTTTGCGCAACTCGTGCTCCAGTTGACCTGAGTCGGATTCTAACTCCTGCCTGACGATAAACGCACACGCGCACGGAAGTTGATCCGCGTCGAAATCCTCCACGACCGCAGCGCGCGCTACCCCAGGGTGTCGCAACAAAACAGCTTCCACTTCAACCGGCGAAACCCACTGACCGCTCGATTTGAAACAATCATCGCTGCGTCCCATGTGAAACCAATACCCATCTTCATCGCAGCGATAGAGATCTCCGGTGCGAACCCAACCGTCGACAAACGTCTTCGCAGTGGCTTCCAGATTCTGCCAGTAACCACGTGCGGCGCTATCGCCTCGAATCCACAGGTTTCCGTCATCAAGCAGACGTGCTTCGTACCCATTGACCACTCGTCCACTGCTGCCGTAACGCACTTCGCCTTCATGATTCGACATAAACATGTGGAGCATCTCAGTCGAACCAATCCCATCGAGCACCGGCACGCCGAACTCTTTCTCCCACTCTTCACCGAGATGCGCCGGCAACGCTTCACCAGCCGACACACACAAGCGCAAACTCGAGCAATCGAGCTTCATGCCGCCGCCGCGGTGATGTTCGAGCAGCAGGTTGTAAATCACGGGAACGCCGAAAAAGATCGTCGGACGATGCTCCTTGAAAACCGCAGCGATCACATCCGGCGAAGGCTTTTGACGACAAAGAATGGTGGTGGCGCCGTTGAGAAGCGGAAATGAAAAACTGTTTCCCAGTCCGTAAGCGAACGGCAAACGCGACGATGAGAACAAACGATCCCGAGTCGTTAATCGCAAGACTTCGCGACAGAAAGTTTGATTCGTGTAAAAGACATCCGCCTGCGTGTGAACAGCGCCTTTCGGTTCCCCAGTGCTGCCCGAGGTGTAGAGTATGAATGCCGGATCGTCGTGACCCGGCGGCGGAAAGTCAGGTGCGTCTGCGGCCGGTTTTGTACGGTTAAGTTGGTCAATATGAACTACATTTTCGAGCGAGGGCAGTTTTTCCGGCGCATGTGTCGGCGACTCACGGCATACGTCATCTTCGACCAAGGCGAGTTTGGCCCCGGAGTTGTGAAGGATTGAACACTGTTCATCGGCCCTGAGCGACATGTTAATGGGAACGGCGATTGCCCCGAGGCAACACGTGGCGATGAAAGCCTCGACGAACTCGGGTGAGTCGTTGAGGAGCAGCGCTAGACGGTCGCCGCGAACGGCGCCGAGAGAGACAATTGCCTGGGCCATCTTCAGGGTTTCCGCGCGCAACTCACCATACGTGAGCTCGCGTTCGCCGAAGCGAATCGCCGGCGTTGAATGGTCGTGCGCGAAGATGGCGTCAAACAGGTTCATGGTGGAGACTTATAGCCTAAGCTAAGAAGGATTGTCATGGAAGTCCTGCTCTTCCTGTTGGTGGTGCTGACGATCATAACTCTGACCGGTCACGGTATCTGGGTGGCAATCAGAGCGATTGTGCGCGCTCTATTAGGGCGCGAGAAGAAAGACGAACGGGTAACCCGACTGTTCGAGCCAGTCAGCGATCCACTCAGCGATCCACTCAACGATCTCGCCGTCACAGAACGTCAACTCGTCCGTTTCTATCGTGATGGTAAAGTTAACGACGAGACATACGAACTGTTGCTGGCGCGAATTCGCGCTGAACGCGACACGCTGCTCGGTAGACAAACGAAACCAACTCCAACTCCAGCTCCCGCGCCGATCACGACACCACCATCTTCAGTTGTAACTGCATCATTCGTCGCCACTGACGAAAAGATCGTCATCAAACCAGTGCCGACGTTCATCGCTCCTGAAGAACCGGCCGTTCCACCGAGACCGGCTTCTCCTCCGCCACCGCCGCCGCGTGCGCGACGTCCTTTCTCCGAAGTGCTCAATTCGTTCATGGAAGAGAGCAACATTCGTTGGGGCGAGATCATTGGTGGTCTATTGATCGTCGGTTGTTCGACCGCCCTCGTGGTGAGCCTCTGGGCGCAGATATCTCAGATTCCCGTACTGAAGTTTCTGATCTTCACCACTGTCACTGCGATCCTTTTCGGTATCGGGTTGTACACCGAACATCGTTGGAAACTGCCTACGACGAGCCGAGGCATTCTGACAATCGCAACGCTGCTCGTGCCTTTGAACTTTCTCGCGATTGCCGCAGTTTCGGCCAGCAACACTTCCGGCGCACTCGTCATCGGCAGCGAACTAATAGCGCCAGCGATCTTTCTCTGCCTGGTCTACTTCGCCGGACGTGTGATCACGCCGGGTTGTGCGCACATTCTTTCAGCCGGCGTGCTTGGATCTTCTGTGGGCCAACTGCTCGTGCGTCACTTCGCAGCAGTGGACACATCACCCGCGCCTTTGATCCTGCTCGGTGCGTTTCCGGTTTGTTGTTACGTTGGGACAGTCGGACTCGCTTTGCGTTTCGTGCTCGACGACCGCGAGATCGATGAGAGTGAGACCACTACAGTCTTTACTGTGCTCGGAACGATGAGCTTCGCGGCCCTCTTGCCGTTTGGGTTGTTGCTTTACAAGTCAGGCCCGATCGGTATGTCGATGATGTACCTTGCGCCGCTCGTCACGTTGTGGGGCTTGCCAATGCTTGCCACCGGAACGATCTTGTGGCGGCGGATTTCGAACAGGGACCTGGTCGCATCGCGAACCGCAGGCACGGCGCTGGGAATTCTCGGCGTGATGATCGTACTCGCCGGAATGATTCTCGCGTGGCCCAACCCGGCGAGCATCGTGCCCGCAGCGCTACTAAACTTCGCAGTTTTCACAGTGCTCGCGATTGCGCTCGAATTGCCGGTGGCCCATGTGGTCGCCGCGATCTGTTTTGCTGTGGCATATGTCGTTACGGGTCATGTTCTCGCCGGGAACATCAGGTGGCAAAACCTGCGCGCGATGTCGCTGCTCGAGGTGAGTCTGTCAGTTGGCAGTGGCGAAGCGTTTGTCGGCGCGTTTGCATTGTTCCTTATCGCGTCCGAGTGGCTTTCACAGCACAAGCGAGAACGGGATAGTTATTACTACGTCGTCGCTGCGTGCTTAGTCGGATTCGTAAGTTTGGCGCTTGCGACAGTGTTTGGACTTGCGGGTTCTGAGTACGTGCCGCTTTGGATTGTCTACGGCGTCTATGCCATCGGCGCGTTCTGGATCGCATGGCGACGCAGGTTGTCGCCGTTTGCGTGGATCGGATCGGCGCTGCTGCTGTTTTCATTTGCTCACAACTTTGCGCGTACAACGGAATTCTCATTTCCATGGCAAACGGCATTGTTTGCACACGCGACGTTCTGCGCGATCGCTGCGATCGTTTGTCTGCGCTACGAGCGTGGAAAAATTCTTTCAGCGCCACTCAACAACAGCGCGTTGATATCGATCGTGCTTGGCGTTGTGTGCCTGTTCCAGGCGAACACGTGGGAAGTTACATGGATGCAGGCGCAGCGTGTTTTCTGGATCGCGGGAATTCTGCTCATTCTGCTGTGGTTGAATCGAAGGAAAGTTCTACTCAATGCGTTTCAGATGTCGTTCATCTGTGCGTTGGTGCTGACGGTAAAAGCATCGTTGCAGGAGTTCGAGTGGTATTCCTACTTGCCGCACGCGTTTCTGCATCCGGCTGCACTGCAAATTCAGGGAACCATGCTCGGGCTGTTCTGTCTCGCCTGGATCGCTTTGCGGTTCGTCGTTAAAGGCGACTCGTGGCAAATGCTCCACGGCAGGTATTCGGTCGATCGGTTGGTCATGTGGTTATTACCGACCGCATTTTTGTTGCTGGTCGTGTATGGAGCACTCTCCGGAGTGGCGCAGGAACTGACCGCATGGGGAGTTACTTTCCCTGGTTTCAACATCGCTGGATTTCCGCATCAGGAAGCACTCGGGGTCGGGTCGTGGATCCTGCTCGGCCTGTTTTTGTTAACGATGCTGGCAAGTTTTTGGCAACGTCGGCGCCGCGTCTATTTGCTGGGCGCAGTTGTAGTGCTGTCGGCAGTCATGCCTCTCAATGCCGGGCACTTTGAAAATCAGGGCGCGACTGCCACCGCCTGGCGGTGGCTCGCAGCGGTCTTTTTAGTTATCGGGTCGTTGGTGATTTGGTATCGCGACGCGCTCTCAAAACGTCTCGCAACATTCGGCTGGCCCGAATTCGATGGTGACGTATTCACTACCGAAGCACGCACGTTGCTCATCGCGCTGGCAGCCGCGCCGCTGTTTCTGTTTACGATCATTCCCTCGCTGCGCGCGATCTATTACCTGCCCGTGCAAACGCCGATCAGTGGCTTCTTCTCGTTGCTTGACGACAGCGTCTTGTATGGCCTTCCACTCGTCGTTGCGGCCCTCGTGATGATCGGGTATGCGCTGCGCGAACGAATGCCTCGATTCGCGTTTTATGGCGGCGCACTTTTCAACGTGACTGTGACGCTTGTGTTTCTGCTCGCGGTAGTCGCTGCGCAAGGTTCGATGGACCGCGTGGTCCTCATTCGTCTCGCGCAACTGAACATACTGACCTTTGCCGTTTACTCGTTGCCATGGCTCAGCACGCGCGCGCGTTGGCAAGCGCGTCTGAATCAAAGCGGTCAGCGGCTCGCTGACTACTTGCTCAAGTTGCAACTGGCGCTGGCCATCACTCTCAGCACTGTTGTTTTCCTGCAGGTTGCGACCGGCCTCGTGATGTTTCCGCATCGTGCGGGAGCGGGCACGACCGCGGCAGGCAGCTTCCTCGGTTGGTTGGCTCTCACGGCGGTTGTTGTTAATGCGACGTGGTTAGCGGCGAGTCGAGTGATAAGACTTCCCGCGTTCGCACTTGCTGCACTTTTGTTGGGGCTGAACTGCTTGATTGCCTTCAGTGCGTCGTCGATCGGTGGTTGGGTAGGGCTTCACACGTTAACAGTCTGCATGACCGTGAGCGCGTGGTTATTACTCCGGCATCCGCGTTCATCTGCGTTCATCGGCGGTCTCGCAGTATTCCTGAGTTTGCGCACCATCATGGATGTTGAGTGGTGGTCAGTTGGACCACTGCTGGCGCTCACCGCACTCGCCGCGACGTTGAACTGGAGAACACTACTTCGCCGTTACATCTTCGCCGCCGGGATTCTTTTCAATCTCGCTGTCTCGCTTTGGTGGGTCTTTGTTCTGAAAGAACCGTTTTGGGAAAGTCCGTTCTTTCTAACCAATCTGATCGCGGCTTCACTGTCCGGAATTCTCTGGCTGTGGCTGGAACTTCGCTCACGAGGCCTCAGCCAAACAGAAACTTTAGGATTCGAATTTTCTTTTCACAACCTCTCGGCGATCGCTTCGCTCGCACTACTCACACTGATCGTGTTCGTGAAATCGCCGTTGTTGTATGCGCCGCAGTTATCGTGGCTTGCGTTCTTCTCGTTGGTGATATTCATGACCGCATGTTTGTGGGACCGGTACGCGAGACTCGCGGTCGCTGGTCTCTACATACTCGGCCTGCTCGGGTGTGCGATCGGGTTGCAACAACTCGAGTTGAGCTCAACGCGATTCGTTTGGACGGCAACGATTGCTCTCACTGTCTACACCGCCGGCACGGCACTACTTTGGCACTGGCGCCGGCGGCTCATCGATTTCGCACAACAGTTCGGCGTGCCGGAGCGCATCAATCGCAAGACAACGGAGCTCGCCTGGTTCGCAGCATTTTCAGTGCTCGCTGTCACTACTGCCGGCATGCTCGCGTACTGGATCAACGTGAGCTCTCTTGATTTTGGCATGCGATTCTCAGCCGCAATGGCACTCGCAGCACAGTGCATCACATTCGCTCTACTTGCCGAAGGACGTAGTGCGCGAGGTTGGCGTCGCGCGGCGTTGGGCGCATTCGTCGTGGGCGCGATTCTCCTCGGTTGGTCGTGGCTCACGCCCGGTGTTGATGCGACATGGTTGAACCGCAGTGTGATCCTGATGGTTGAGACGTTCGGTCTCACGGCGCTCTACGGTCTCTGGCTCGATAAAACCAATGCTCGCTGGCCGGACTGGACCAGTTCCGCGCGTGCGTGTGTGCCGTTCTTGTTGGGCGCAGGTGCGTTGGCGCTGTTCTTCTGTTTGGCAACTGAAGTCTCTTATCAGATCAACTTCGGCGCAGTGCTCGTGCATCCATTATCACTCGTCGCGGTTGGTCTCACACTCGCTGCCGCAGTCGTCATCTGCGTGCTCTTCGCACTCTCACCCGCCCACGATCCGTTGAATCTCTCGGAGCGTGGCCGCATGCGCTACGTCTACGTCGCCGAGGTGATGCTGGCATTGCTGTTTCTGCACATCAGGTTGACTATGCCCTGGCTGTTCACGGGTTTCATCGAACGTTACTGGCCGTTGGTCGTGATGTTGATTGCTTATTTTGGTGTAACTACGAGCGAGGCATTGCGGTGCCGGAAACTGCTCGTGTTGGCCCAACCTTTAGAACGCACCGGCGCGTTTCTGCCGTTGTTGCCCGTGCTCGGTTTTTGGCTCGCGTCATCGGAAGTGGACTTCTCGCTCGTGCTGTTTGCAGTGGGCGGCTTGTATGCCTTGCTTTCGATCCTGCGCCGCTCGTTCGGATTTGGTCTGCTTGCCGCGGTGGCCGGGAACGCGGGGCTCTGGCACATCTGGCAACGCACCGCTGACTACCAATTTCTGCAACATCCGCAATTATGGTTGATCCCGGTGGCGTTGTCAGTTCTCATGGCTGCGTATCTCAACGAGGAGAAGATGACCGAAGATCAGATGGCGGGCATCAGGTATTTTTCACTCGTCGCGATCTACGTCTCATCAACGGCGGATATTTTCATCAACGGCGTCGCGAATTCTCCGTGGTTGCCGTTAATACTCGGATCGTTCTCGCTGGCAGGCGTGTTTGCGGGAATTGTTTTTCGCATTCGTGGTCTACTGCTGTTGGGATCGATCTTTCTGTTGCTGTCAATCGTCACGATGATCTGGTATGCGTCGGCGAACTTTGGCTGGACGTGGTTGTGGTACGTCGCGGGAATCGTGACCGGCGCCACGATCATCTTCATGTTTGCGCTCTTCGAGAAGAAACGCAGCGAGGTGTTGCGCGTGGTCGAAGGGTTGAAAGAGTGGGAGCGATAAGAAGGTCTCCCGCAAAGGCGCAAAGACGCAAAGAAGAACGACGCGTCAGAGGATTACTTTTGCGTCTTTGCGCCTTTGCGGGAAATATTTCTTTGGTACTATTTCTCCGCGAGTTTGCGGCCGGCGTTCAGGTTGTCCCAGTTCAGGATGGCGTTGAAGACCAGGAAATAGCTGCCTTTTGTTTGTCCGCGCCAGAAGGGGTTGGTCGAGAAGAGCAGCACGTGGCCGTTGCCTGACGGCACGTCGATGATTGCCGGGCGTTGCGCGATCTCCTCGCCATTCTCGAGCAAACCGGAAACAAACAGCTCGCGACTATCTGCATAACGCACCACGACGCGCGGCCGTTGATTCGGCGGTATCAAACCAATCGCGTTGCGTCGCTGCTCGTCCTGTACCGGCGGCGCCTCCCACGGCTCGACTCGCGGCGGCGGTTCCGGTAACTCTGTCGGCG
>Ga0126311_10000267_pt1 | contig 25177 bp, 20 predicted proteins | sample Plot61_FD_92539 | JGI IMG/M metagenome (GOLD analysis project Ga0126311, IMG submission 92539) | Serpentine soil microbial communities from UC McLaughlin Reserve, CA, USA - Plot61 | ecosystem: Environmental > Terrestrial > Soil > Grasslands | place: USA: UC McLaughlin Reserve, Lake County... | reverse complement strand
TCTTCTTCTTCGCGGACGTGTCGGCGACTCTGACGCGCTCGACGACCGTCGTCTCGGGCCGCGTGTTGAGGTACGCGAGCACGTCGCGCGCCATGTCGATGGAGGGCGCGCGCAAACGCTCGCCCGCGGCGCGGTACTGCTGAACGTATGTGCCCATGCGCGCGTCCATGCCGGACTGCTTGTAGAACTCGCGCAGGAGCGGGACGAAGTCGAGCACGTCGAGCACGCCCGATGGAAGGTCGTCGGCGCGCTGCGGCGCGTCGAAGGCGGGCGGCTGTCCGAGCGTGTACGCGAGCGAGACGTAGCGCGCGGCCTGGTCTGCGGGCGTGTACCGGACGGCCTCGTTCACGTCCGCCGTCTTCGGGTCGTCGGCAACGTCCTTGAAGGCGTAGCGCGCGAAGAACTCGCGCATGCGGCCGCGCAGGACGGGGTCGAGCGCGGCGGTGTCGCGGCGCACGGCCTCACGGAAGACCGAGGGGCGACCGCCCTCGGGCGTCGGGTCCCAGCCCGCCGCGTCGAGCGCGGCCATCATCGCGATGAGGCGCGGGTCTGGCGAGACCTGTATGCCGTAGGCGTTCAGGTCTGGCGCGTCGGGCTCCCGGCGCTGCTGCTGCTGCTGCTGCGCGGGCTTCGCTTCGGCGGGCTGCCGTCCGGTCGCCTGCGCGCCCGAGGGCTTCGCCTGAGGCTGCGACTTCTGCTGCCGTGGGCTTGCGGCGGCCTGCGCGGACAGGAGCGCCGCGAGGGAAAGTGTCAGATACTTCTTCATCAAAAACCTTCTAAGAAAAGTCCGGAGTTAAAAGTCCGGAGTCCCGTGTCGAAGGCCGGAGGCACGACTCTCGCGCCGCTTTGACTTCAGACCTCAGACCTCGGACTCCAGACTTTAGAGTCTATTTTTCCTGCGTTGGTTCGCACGCAGAAGCTTCAGGGTAACAGGGTACGCGGCCAGCGAACAAACGGCGGAAAGCGCCGTGCCGCCTATGGCGAAAGGCAGGAGCAAGTCCCAGAAGCGCGCCCACAGAGCGCCCCAGTAGGAGGCCGTGAGGATGTGCGGCTCGCGCAGCAGCGCGACGCCCTCCGCGGGCAGCGCCACGGGCCGACCCATGAGCGCCGCGCCGACTGCGTACGACGCGAGAAGTATCGGCACGAGCGTGAGCACGGGGTTGTTGACTAACGTCCCGGCGTAGATTGCGACCTTGTTGAAGCGGAAGAGGAAGGCGCAGAGCGTCGCGAGAATCGTGTGCAGGCCGAGCAGCGGCGAGAAGGCTATAAGGACGCCGACCGAGAAGGCGAGCGCCGTCCGCTCCGGCGGGTCGTCCAAAGCGAGCAGGCGGCGGAAGGAGCTGCGAAGCATTGCTTAGGTGATGAGTGATACGGAAAGCTGTTAGCCCTTAGCTGTTGGCTTTTAGCTTAAGACAAAGAGCCAAGAGCTAAGGGCTAACAGCTAAGAGCCAACAGCCCTCCAATCACTCATCACCTGTCACTCACTTATAGCTGTTGAGCGCCTCCGACTCGTTCTCGTATACGTCGAAGACGGTCAGGAGCTTGGTGATGGCGAGCAGGTCTTTGATCTTGGCCTGGAGGTTAAGGAGCTTGAGCTGCCCCTCCTTGCCCGTGATGGTCGTGTGGCTCGACACCAGCTCGCCGATGCCGCTCGAATCCATGTAGCTGACGCCGCCGAGGTTGAGGAGAATCTTCTTCCTGCCCTCTTCGGCGAGGTGGCGTACGGCCGAGCGCAGGCTTACGTTGCCCTCGCCGATGGTGATCTTGCCTTCGAGGTCGAGGATCGTCACGTCCCCGGCCTGGCGCTCGCGTATGTTCAGTTCAGCCATTGTGGGAAATCTCCTTGAAGACAGTTTTCAGTTTTCAGTCCTCAGTTTTCAGCATTCGGTTTTCAGCTCACGACCGGGCAATGACAAAAAAGCTGAAAACTGAAGACTGAAAACTGCTCACTTCTTCTTAATCATCCGAACCAGCGTGCCGCCCCCCTCGGGGTGCTCCCACGCCACTTCGTCCATGAAGGTTCGCATGAAGAGGATACCACGCCCCGAAGCCTTCAGTATGTTCTCCTCCGCGGTCGGGTCTGCGACGCGCGTCGGGTCGAAGCCCGCGCCGCGGTCGCGCACCGTCACGACCAGGCCCGCGTCCGTGCCGTGCACGCCCACGTCGAACGGGACTGACTCGTCACGGCGGTTGCCGTGCAGCACGGCGTTCGTGACGGCCTCGCGCACGGCGAGGTCTATGCCGTACAGCGCGTCGTCCGCGAATCCGAGTCGCCGCGCCGCGTCCGCAACGGCCTCCGCCGCCTCGGAAATCGCCTCGATGCGGCTCGGCAGTTTTAGTTCGACGGTCTCTTCGGTCACAGGCTCGAAAAGAGTTCGTGGCGGCCCGCCGCCCGCTTCGGCCCCGCCGGAGCGCGGCCAAAGTCCACACGCTGGAAAGCTTACGGGGAAGCCTGCACGGTGTAACACGCCCGCCGCACGCGTGTCAAGAAAGACGCCCGCGCGCGCCCGGCCTCACTCCGCCCCGACTCCGTTCTGCTAAGATTGGCGCGTGAAGATAAGACCCGCAAGACGCGTGCGCGGGCGCGTGAGCGTCCCCGGCGACAAGTCAGTCTCGCACCGCGCGGCCATCATCGCGGCGCTCGCCGGGGGGCGCACAGAGATTAAGAACTACTCTTCGAGCGCCGACTGCGCCTCGACGCTCGAAGCCCTGCGCGCGCTCGGCGCGACTGTTGACAGAGACGGCCCCGTCGTCCGCGTCGAAGGCCCGAGTGTTGGCGGGGGACGGGGGGTTGACGTGGGGCGAAGTGTTGACGGGGTGCCGCGACGCCTTCGTCCGCCCTCCGTCCCGCTCGACTGCGGCAACTCGGGCACGACGATGCGCCTGCTCGCGGGCGTGCTCGCCGCGCAGCCGTTCACGTCCACTCTCGTCGGCGACGAATCTTTGAGCCGGCGGCCCATGCGCCGCGTCGTGGAGCCTTTGGAGTTGATGGGCGCGCGACTCTTCACGGAGGGCGGCCACGCGCCGCTCCGCGTCGAGGGACGCAGCCCGCTTCAGGCAATCGAATACACGACGCCGGTCGCGAGCGCGCAGGTCAAGTCGTGCGTCCTGCTCGCGGGGCTCGGCGCTGAGGGGACAACTCGCGTCCGCGAGTCCGAGCCGACGCGCGACCACACGGAGCGGATGCTCCGCTGGTTCGGCCTACACGTCGCGACCGGCTTCGAGCGCGAGCGCGAAGTCGAACAGGGGCGCGGGGGCGAGACGCGGCGCGGCGCAGAGTCCGGCCACTTCTTCGCGGAGTTGGAAGGCCCCGCGCGGCTCGAAGCGCGCGACGTTGTGGTGCCGGGCGACATGTCCTCCGCGGCCTTCCTGCTCGCCGCGGCCGCCATGCTCGAAGGCTCGGAGCTTCACGTCGAGGGCGTGGGCCTGAACGCGACGCGCGCGGGCGTGATAGAAACCCTTCGCGCGTTCGGCGCCGACGTGAGTGAAGTTGACTCCGGCGAGCGTTGCAACGAGCCCGTGGGCGACGTGCGCGCGCGCGGCGCGGGCGGGCTCGGGTCTGTCGTCGGCGGCGCGGTCGTACTGCGCGGGGCCGCGATACCCTCTCTCATAGACGAACTCCCCCTGCTCGCGGTCGTCGGCTCGCAGGCCGCGGGCGGCCTGGAGATTCGAGACGCGCGCGAGCTTCGCGTGAAAGAGTCCGACCGAATCAGCGCGGTCGTGGAGAACCTTCGCGCGATGGGCGCGTCGGTCGAGGAGTACGAAGACGGCCTGAGCGTCGAAGGCCCCGCGCGACTTCGCGGCGCGCGCCTGCGCTCGTTCGGCGACCACCGCATCGCGATGGCCTTCGCAGTCGCGGCGCTCGCGGCCGAAGGCGAGACGTACATACAGGGCGCCGAGGAGTGCGTCGCCGTCTCGTTCCCGGAGTTCTTCCCGCTGCTCGAATCGGTGACGGAGCGATGAGCGACGAAGTCGAGTCGCATGCGACGCGGCGCGTACTCCTCGCGGGCTTCATGGGCGCGGGCAAGACGACCGTGGCGCGCGAGCTGGCGCGCTCGCTCGGCGCTCGCTCGTTAGACTTGGACGACCTCGTCGCCGCGCGAGAGGGTCGCACGGCCCGGCAGCTCATCGACGAGGAGGGCGAGCCGGTCTTCCGCGACGCCGAGACGCGCGCTCTCGAAGAGGCCCTGCGCGACGAGGGCGCGCGCGTCATCGCGACCGGCGGCGGCGCGTTCACCTTCGAGCGCAACCGCGCGCTCGCCGAAGCACACGGGTGTCTCACGGTCTGGCTCGACGCGCCCTTCGAGCTATGCTGGCAGAGGGCACAGACCGAAGACGACTCGCGGCCGCTCGCGCGCGACGCGGCGAAGGCGCGAGAGCTTTACGAGCGAAGGCGCGCGGCCTACGCGCTCGCGTCGCTCCGGCTGCGCGTCGAACCCGACTCGACGCCCGAACAGCTCGCGCGCGAAATCGCGCGCGAGCTTGCGGACTGAGGCGCGAGTGAGTTAAATCGAACCGAGAAACATATCCGGAAGGGGATGCAGCTTTGCCGCCTTCCGAGTGATGGAAATTGCGACTCATGAGCGGTCGCAAATTGCGTCCGAAAGGACGACGTAGGAGTTACATGAGCAAGGAAAGCAACGACGCTAAAGTGTTGAAGTCGGATAAGGCTCTTCACAACGCGCACAACTGGAAGCACCTCGCGCGCTGGGACGGCCGAGGCTTCTACGAGCTACAGACCGAAGACACAGGCGACGTTCGTGTGCGCCTCTTCTTCACGCCGCAGCTTCTCAACGACACGGAGGAGATTCTCTACCGGCAGATAGTCAACGCCACGCGCTTCCGCGGCGTTCGCATGGTCGTCATCACGCCCGACGCTCACTACGGCTACGGCGTCCCCGTCGGCTGCGTCCTCATCACAGACGCCGAAGAGGGCGCGGTCGCAATGGGCCCGGTCGGCTACGACATCGGCTGCTTCACCGCCGACACGCTCGTCCCCACGCCCGACGGAAACTCCCACCCCATCGGCGAACTCGCCGACGCGGGCGAAGAGGTTCCCGTCTACGCGCTCTCGCCCGAGCACAAGGTCGTCGTCGCGAAGGCCGCCGCTAAAAGGACGCGCATCGACGCGCCGCTCGTCAAAGTCAAACTCGACAACGGCCGCGAAATCAAATGCACGCCCGACCACGAGTTCATGCTCCGCGACGGCACCTACCGCCAAGCGTGCGAGCTTCAGTCTGGCACTTCGCTTATGCCCTTCCATCTTCACGCGGACAGGGACGGCTACAAATTCGTGCAGCACCCTGCGACGGGGACGAGAAACATTCTTGCGTACATGGCCGAGAGGCCGGAGCACTTCTGCGCTTCGCTCGCCGGCAACGGCGAGCGCGGCAGAAGGTTTCTGGTCGCGTACAACACGAGCCCCGAAGGCCGACGTAAGTCTTCAGAGGTCGCGCATCGACAGCACGTTTGCGAGACGTGGGGCGAGACGTTGACGGGCGGGTTCGGGATTCACAACCGCCGTCGCCGGCGTCACGGCTACAACCACAAGGTCGTCTCGGTCGAGCCTTTGGAAGAGCGTGCGGACGTTTATTGTCTGACTGTGCCGGGGTACGGCAACTTCGCGCTCGACGCGGGCGTGTTCGTTCACAACTGCGGGATGATGTCGGCGCGGTCGAACGTGGGGGCGGAGGCGGCGACGCCGGAGCGTAGGCTTGAGTTCAACCGCGCGGTGATGGAGCGCGTGAACATGGGGTTCGGGGGGAAGAGTAGGCGTCTGGGTCGTCTGTCGGAGTCGGAGTTTCAGAGCCTCGTGCGCGGGGGCGCGGAGTATTACGTGGAGAAGTACGGGGCGACGTTCGACCGCAGCCGCGCGGAGCGTCATCGCATCCCGGTCGAGGACTCGTGGCAGATTCCTTGGGGCGGGAAGGGGAGGCCCGAGCGCGGGCTTGAGCAGATGGGGAGCCTCGGCGGCGGCAACCACTTCATAGAGCTTCAGCGCTCTTCGCAGACGGGCACGCTCTTCATACAGGTTCACACGGGCTCGCGCGGCTTCGGGCACGGGTTGGCTACGAACTACTTCGAGCTTGCGCGCGAGGAGCACCCGGAGCTTTTGAAGGACATAGACCTCGGGTACTTCACGCCGGAGTCGAAGCACTACAGAGACTACTTGAACGCGGTCGCGGCGGGCGGGAACTTCGCGATACTGAACCGGCTCGTCATCTTCGAGCAGGTGTCGGAGGCGTTCCGCGAAGTCTTCGGCGAGGGGCTTGAGCTGGTCTACGAGATAAGCCACAACCTCGTGCAGAAGGAGTGGCACCCGGAGTTCGGCGACGTTTGGGTTCACCGCAAAGGCGCGACGCGCGCGTTCCCGGCGGGCCACCCGTTCCTGAAGGGCACGCAGTGGGAGGAGACCGGCCACCCCGTCCTGATACCGGGGAGCAACAAGGACTGGAGCTACATCCTGCGTCCGCTCGCGGGCGCGGAGCTGAGCGGCTTCTCGGTGAACCACGGCGCGGGCCGACGCATCTCGCGCGGCGAGGCCAACCGCACGCTCTCGCAGCGCGAGATGGACGACGAGTACAGGGAGGCGGGCGTCGTCGTGAACACGGACGGCCGCGTGCCTCTGGACGAGGCCGCGCCCTGCTACAAGCCTTCGGAGGAGGTCGTCGCGGCGGTCGTGGGCGCGGGGCTCGCGGAGATAGAGCACAGCCTCTGGCCGCTCGCCTCTCTGAAGGGCACGGACGAGTTGAAGCGCGGCCGCAAGGGCAAAGGCCGTGACAAGGGCGACCGCAACCGCGAGCGCGGCGAGGGCAAGAAGACGAACGAACACTACTGAAGGGATGTGGGCGGAGGGATGAGGGATGAAGTTAAGACGTGTTCTTACTCATCCCTCATCCCTCTTTACACCGGCGCGGCGCGGGAGTATAAGTCCATGCAGCGACGCCTTCAAAGACACGGGGTCTCCCCTTAAACCCACCGTCTCAAAGAGCCAACGGAGGTCACAGGTATGTCTTTAAGAAAACTCTACGCGCCGGCGCTGCTCTTCTCCTTAAGCTTGCTCTTCGCGCCGTGCGTGCTCGCGCAGGGGGACGCGCGCGCGCAGGCCGCAGCCGAGATAGAGTCTCTGCGCGCGCAGATAAAGGCGAAGGAGGCCGTGCTGCTCGCGCCCCCGAAGGAAGACCGCAAGGCGCACGCGGAGTTCCTCGCACAGCCGGGCACGGGGCTCGTGCGCCTGCTCCCGCGCGAGAAGTGGGACGGCAAGCTCTCGACGCGCGGCGGCGGCGCCTACTACTCCTTCACGCGCCAGAGGCACGAATACGACTACGGTACGAACGTCGGGTTCGAGCAGGGGATGCTTTCAGCAAGGCTCGCGGGCGCGAGCTTCGGCTTCATGACGAACCTCGGCGACGTGTCGTTGGAGACGGTGACGACCGACGCCGAGGCCGTGCAGTTCATGGCCTCCTACAAGACGCCCGCTTTCGAGCCCGACGCGCGGAAGTCGCAGGCGCAGTTCTCGGGCGCGGGCTTTGAGGCCGGCGGGGTGGCGTACAAAGACACCGTGCCGGCGTCCGTGGGCAGCACCTACGCGCTGCGCTCCGTGGAATACAATAACTCCGACGTGCTCGTGGTCTTCCGCGTCCTGCGCAAGGACTCTGACGGGAGCGTCGTGCTGCTCTGGAAGATGTTGGAAGAGTTCCCGAAGCCGGCGCTTCAGAGAAACGTCGCGGCCGCCGAAGGGCAGTGAGCGACCGCCCCGACTTCAAAGGCACGAAGGGCCGACGGGCGCGAAGCCCGTCGGCCCTTTCGCTTTGAGACGGTGCGGGGTCTTCTACGCGCCGCCGTTCTTGCGCGCGCGCAGGAGCTTGAGGAGCGCGGCCTCTTCGACCGTGTAGTCGGGCGTCTCGCGCGCGATGCGGCGCGCGCGGCGCGGGCGGAACTCTTCGATTGACCTGCCGCCGAGGTACGCTTCGAGCACCGAGGGGTGTATGTAGCAGGAGCGGCAGACGGTCGGCGTGTTGCCGAGGTGTTCGGCCACGCGCCGGACTGCGGCGGCCACGTTCTTCTTCGCCCCGCGCTCGTCCTCGCAGCATCCCATCTCCGCCAGCTCGCTCGCCGCCAACAGCGTCCCGCCCCACGTTCTGAAGTCTTTGGCGGAGAACTCGGGCGAGGTCGCCGACTTGATGTACTCGTTCACGTCGCGCGGGCTTATGGGGCGCACGCGCCCGTCCTCGCCCACGTAGTTGAAGAGCTTCGCGCCGCCGATTGCTTTGATGTCGCGGACGAGCGAGGCGAGTTCTTCGTCCACGAGTATGCGCCGGTGCTTTATGTGGTGCTTGCCCGTGAACTTGAAGACGAGCCGGCCGCGCGGCTTTATCTCTATGTGGCGGTTGCGGAGCGTCGTCACGCCGTAAGTCCTGTAACGTTTGACGCTCTCCTCGGAGCCGACGCGGAAGTACAGGTCATTTATGAGCCGGACGACGACGGCGAGCACGCGCTCCTTCCCGAGGCCGTCGCGCGCGATGTCCGCGTTCGTCTTTTGACGAAGGCGCGGGAGCGCCTCTCCGAAGCGCTCGATCTTTTCGTACTTGCGCCGCGCGCGCTTCGCGGTGAACGCCGGGCTGTAGATGCGCTGCACGCGCCCCATCTTATCGACGCCTATCGCCTGCAAGGCGCTTCGCGGCGACGGCGAGATTCTGACCTCGCGCCACGCGGGCGGGACGGCGAGCGAGCGGATTCTTTCGAGCGCGGCCTCGTCCCCGACGGGCTTCCCGTCGGCGGTCTCGTATCGAAAGCCGCGGGACTTCGACCCCGTCCGACGCCACCACTTCGCGCGCCGGTCGCGTGTAGCGCTTCCGGCCGACTCGCCGCGCGCGACGTTCCGTTGGATTGCAGCCTCGACGCTCGCCATAAACGCCCTAACCCCCTTGTTCACCGCACCAACTACTCAAAACGCTCACGCGCCGCCGCCCGAGCGCCTGTGACTAATCAAACCACGAGCCACGACCGCACGTTGCCATAGATGCGCGCGCGGGACGGAGAATTGCCGCGGTGCGCGGAAATGCGAAAGGGCGCACGCGTCTCGGCGTGCGCCCTTTCTTTATCTCGACGACGGAGTGCGTGCGGCTTTAGCCCGCGGAGACCGTCGTGCCCTGCGGCTGCGACGCGGCCTGGCGGTAGTAGAGAATGCGGTTGCAGTTGTCGCAGATGATTAACTCTTCGCCGCGGCGTATCTGGGCCATCACCTGCGGGCGGAGCGCTATGAAGCAGGCCGAGCAGGAGCCGTTGCGCGCCTCGGCCACGGCGACGCCGTCGCGTATGCGCGAGACGATGCGCTGGTAAGTGCCCTTCACGCCGGGCGGCAGGGTCGCGAACAGGCGGTCGCGCTCGCGCCGCAACACCTCTATCTCCTCGTGCTGCGAGTGCGTGCGCGCCTCGACCTCCTTGAGCTGCTCGTCCAGCTCCGTCCGCATTCGCGAGAACTCGGACTCGCGCTCCGAGAGAGACTTCTCCGCGGCGTCGGCGGCCTCCATCTGTTCGAGTATCTTGGTCTCGAAGTCGGAAATCTGCTTGCGCGCCGCGTCGGCCTCTCGTATCGCGGCCTCGTAGGACTTCGAGTTGTTCGAAGACATCAGGTCGCGCTCGGCCTTCTCCGCGCGCGCTCGCTGCTCCGCGAGTTCTTTGTCCAACTGCGCGCGTGCGGCGCGTGCGGCGTCGCGCCTCTGTTCCAACTCCTTAAATTCAGAGGCGCGCTGATCGAACTCCTTTTCGATCTCGGCGCGCCTCTGTGGGGTAGCTTCCAGCTCGGCTTGTAATCTTCGTATGCCAGTGTCGGCATTCTGTAGGGCGACTAACTGCTCCAGTTCCGCTTTCACTCTCGTCTCCTCGTCTAAATAACATTGCCACAGGCGCCGCGGCGCCGCGCTTCTATGAAAGAGACATTTTCTCAGAGGAAGCGGCGGGAGACAAGCGGGGAGAAAGTTCCGCGTTTCAAGTTAAGGGCTTCGGCCTTCGACCCGGAACCCGGCGCTCGGAACTCGGAACTTATATTTCGATAACGACTTTGCCGAACGTGTTATTAGATTCGAGGCGTTCGTAAGCCGAAGCCACGTCGGCGAGGGCGTGCGTGCTGTCGATGACGGGGCGCAGGCGGCCCCGCGCGAGCAGCGGGACGACGTGCGCGGCGAAGCGGCGCGTGGCCGCGGCCTTCTCCTCCGGCGTCCGGCCGCGGAGCATCGTGCCCGCGACGCGCAGGCGCTTCCGCATCACGCGGCCGAAGTCGAGCGGGGCAGTCGAGCCGCCGAGCGTGCCGACGAGTATCATGCGCCCCCTCGGGCCGAGCGCGTCGAGGTTTGCGTCGAGGTATGACGCGCCCACGAGGTCTAAGACGACCTGAACGCCCGCGCCGAGCGTCCACGCGCGCACGGCCTCCGCGAAGGCGTTCGCGTCGTCGCCCACTACGATGCCCTCGTCCATCCCGAACTCGCGCGCGCGTTCTATTTTCTCAAGCGTGCGCGCCGTCCCGTAGACCGCGCCCGCGCCCGCACTGCCGGCCAACTGCACGGCCGCCGTCCCGACGCCCGAGCCGACCGCGTGGACTAGCACGCGCTCGCCCGCCTTAAAGCGCGCCTGCGTGAAGAGCGCGTCGTGCGCCGTGATGAAGACTTCGGGCACGGCCGCGGCCTGCGCGAAGTCGAGCGCGCCGGGAATCTCTGCGAGGTGGCCTTCGGGCACGACGACGTACTCCGCCTGCGCGCCGCCCGCGGTGATGCCGAAGACTCTCTGCCCCGTCTTCCACGTCCTGACTTCGTCGCCCGTCCGCTCGACCTCGCCCGCGAACTCAAGTCCGGGGATGTCCGCGACCGCCCCCGGCGGCGCGGGGTAACGCCCGCGCTTCTGCAACAAGTCGGCGCGGTTCAACCCCGCCGCCCTGACGCGAACGCGCACGCGGTCTGCCGTAGCAGACGGCCTCGCGACCTCGCACACTTCGAGCCTCCCGCCGTCCTCGTGCGAGACGATGCGCACGGCCCTCATCTTCTCCTCGCTCATCGCGTCCTCTCGTTCTGTTCGTGTGACTTCGCAGAGCTTAGCACCGAACGGCGCGCGGCGGCCCGTGCTAAAGTTGGCGGACGGATGAGCGGGACGCAACTGTTCGTGGTCGTCAACAGTCGCGCGGCGCGCGCGCGTGCGGCGTGGCCGCGCGTGCAGCGTGCTCTCAAAGACTCCGGTGTGAGCTTCGACGCGTGCGAGCCTTCGACGCCGCGCGAGACCGAAGAGGCTACGCGCGCCGCACTGACGCAAGGCTCCCGCACGGTCGCGGTCGTCGGCGGCGACGGGACTCTGAGCGCGGCCGCCTCCGGCTACTTCGGGCCGTGCGACTCTCTCGCCTTCGGCGAGAGCCCGCGCGCCGTCAACCCCTCCGCGTCGCTCGCCGTCCTGCCCGCGGGCACGGGCGACGACTTCACGCGCGGACTCTCCGGCGGCCGACGCGAACCCTTAGAAGCATGGCTCGCGCGCCTCGTCGCACACTGCCGCGCCGACGCCGAAACGGAGTCCGCGCGGGGCGTGGACGTGCTTCTCGGGAGCGTAGACGACGGCGCGCGCCGCTTCGTCTGCGTCAACGCCGTGACGATAGGCATAGGCGCGGAGGTCGCTTCGCGCGTGGGCGCGCAGGGGGGCGTTGTGCGGCGTCTGCCGGGCGAGGCCCGCTTCGCGCTCGCGGCCGTGCGCTCGCTCTTCGAGTGGCGCAACCGTCGCGTGCGCGTGCGCGTGGATGGAGAGGAATGGTTCGAGTGCGCGACGAACCTGCTCGCCGTCGTCAACGGGGCATACGCGGGCGGCGGCATGAACCTCTCCCCGCGCGCGAGCCTCACGGACGGCCTGCTCGACGTGCTCACCGTCAACGGCCTCTCCCGCGCCGCACTCGTGCGCGAACTCGCGCGCGTACACAGCGGCGGCCACCTCTCCAACCCCAAAATCAAACTCGCACACGGCACGCGCGTCCGCGTCGAGACGCTTGACGCCTCCAACCCCCTCGGCGTCGAAGCCGACGGCGACGTGCGCGGCCACACGCCCGCAGACTTCCGCGTCATCCCTTCAGCGCTGCTGGTAGTCTTCTAAACAGAACCGCTCACCACCGCCCGCGGTTCTGTAAATGCCTACTTGCTTATCAACGCTCTCGCGCGTTCGAGGACGTTTTGGGTGTTGAAGCCGAGTTCTTTGAGCGCGGTCGCGCCGGGGGCGGAGGCGCCGAAGCGGTCTAGGCAGAGGCAGTCGCCGCCGTCGCCCGCGTACTTGTGCCAGCCGAGCGAGGCGGCGGCTTCGACGGCGAGGCGCGCGGTGACGGAGGGCGGTATGACGCTCTCGCGGTATTCGCGCGGCTGCTCGTCGAAGAGTTCCCAGCAGGGCATCGAGACGACGCGCGTCGGGATGCCTTCGCCCTGTAGGGTCTCGCGCGCTTCAAGGCAGAGTGAGACTTCGGAGCCGGTCGAGAGGAGTATGAGTCGGGGCGTGGTCGTCTCGCCTCCCTTGTCGGTCGCTTCGGCGATGACGTACGCGCCCTGCCGCGTGCCTTCGGCGGAGGCGTAAGCGTCGCCGCGGTCGATGAGCGCGACCTTCTGTCGCGTGAGCACGAGCGCGGTGGGCGCGTGGCGTTGGATTATAGCGAGACGCCAGGCCTCCCGGACTTCGTGTACGTCCGCGGGGCGTATGACGTACAGGTTCGGGATGGCGCGAAGGCCCGCGAGCTGTTCGACGGGCTGGTGCGTGGGGCCGTCTTCGCCGAGTCCGACGGAGTCGTGCGTGAAGACGTAGACGGCCTGAACGTGCGAGAGCGCGGCGAGGCGTATGGCGGGCTTCATGTAGTCGGAGAAGCACATGAAGGTGCCGCCGTAGGGGATGAGTCCGCCGTTGAGGCTCATGCCCGTCATGGTCGCGCCCATCGCGTGCTCGCGCACGCCGAAGTGGACGACGCGGCCTTCGTACGAGCCGTGCTGGAAGCTGCCGCCGTCCTTGATGTCGGTGTTGTTCGACGGGCCGAGGTCTGCCGAGCCGCCGACGAGCGTGGGCAAGTGCGGCGCTAAGGCGTTGATGACTTCGCCGCTCGCCTGACGCGTCGCCATCGGCTTCGCGTCGGCGAACGCGGGCAGGTGCGACTCCCAGCCTTCCGGCAGGTCGCCGCCCATCGTCTCGCGCCACGCGCGGCCGAGGTCGGGGAACTGCGACTCATACTTTTCGACTAGCGCGTCCCACCCGCGCTGCTCCGACTCGCCGCGCTCGACCGACTTGCGGAACTGCGCGAGCGCCTCTTCGGGCACGAAGAACTCTTCGTCCTCGGGCCAGCCCAGGGCGCGCTTCGTCTCGCGCACGGCGTCGGCTCCGGGCGCGTCGGAGTGAGCCTTGCGCGTCCCTTGCGTCGGCATGCCGAAGCCTATGACGGTCTTGACGGAGATGAGCGAGGGCTTGTCCGTGACGCCTTGGGCTTCGCGGACGGCCTTCTCAATCGCGTCGAGGTCGTTGCCGTCTTCGACCGTCGAGGTGTGCCAGCCGTAAGCCTCGAAGCGCTTGGGCACGTCCTCGGAGAAGGCGAGCGAGGTGAAGCCTTCGATGGTGACGTGGTTGTCGTCGTAGAGGTAAATGAGCTTGCCGAGTTTCAAATGTCCGGCGAGCGAGGCCGCCTCGCTCGCGACGCCCTCCATGAGGTCGCCGTCGGAGACGATTGCGTAGACGTAGTTGTCTATGAGCGGGAAGCCCTCGCGGTTGAATTTCGCGGCGAGGTGCGCCGCGCCCATCGCCATGCCGACGCCGTTGGCGAAGCCCTGACCCAAAGGCCCGGTCGTTATCTCGACGCCGTGAGTCAGAATGTTCTCGGGGTGGCCCGGCGTCTTCGAGCCCCACTGCCGGAAGCTCTTAAGCTCTTCGAGCGGGAGGTCGTAGCCCGTGAGGTAGAGGAGCGAGTAGAGCAGCATCGAGCCGTGGCCCGCGGAGAGGAGGAAGCGGTCGCGCCCGCGCCACTTCGGGTCGCGCGGGTTGTGCCGCATGAAGCGCGTCCAGAGGACGTACGCCAGAGGCGCGCAGCCCAAAGGCAGACCGGGGTGGCCCGACTCGGCGCGCTGAACCGCGTCGAGCGAGAGCGCGCGGATCGTGTTGATGCATAGCTGTTCGAGTTCGGGGCTGGTGTCTCTGGTAGGCGTAGAGGCGCTCATCTTTCGTCTCCGTCGGCTGATGTGTTGGAACCGACGGCCATCATACAGAAAGAGCGCGCGGGTGACGAGCAGAAAGCAGAACCGCGGACGGTAGTGAGCGGGTCGTGTCCCCGAGGCGCACGCCTTATCGGGGACACGACCCGCTCACTACCGTCCGCGGTTCTTTTCTATTCGCTACTTTATCTGCGTCGCGCCGACGGCGCGAGCGGCGTTGAGTCGGCCGCCGGTGGAGACCTTGCCTTTGAGCGCGTCGGTCTTGTCGGCGGTGCTGAGAAGCCGCTCGCGCAGCTCCTTCACGGAGAGATTCGGCTCGACCGAGAGCACGAGCCCGGCCACGCCCGCGACGAAGGGCGTCGCCATCGAAGTCCCAGAGTGCTCCTCGTAGCCGCCGTCGAGCCACGTGCTCAGAATCTCCCGGCCGGGCGCGGCGATGTGTACGCTCGTCGCGCCGTAGTTGGAGAAGCCCGCGAGCTGGTCTTTGCGGTCGAGCGCGGCCACGGCGATGATGTTCGGCAGCTTGTAGTTCGAAGGGTAGTGCGGCGTCCTGTCGGCGTCCATGTTGTCGTTGCCCGCCGCGGCGACGAAGAGGATGTCGGCCTCGCCCGCCTTGCGTATCACGTCTTCGAGCGCCCTGGACTTCTGGCGCGAGCCCCAGCTGGCGCTGATGACGCGTACGTTGACTCCGGCATTCTTGCGCTCGATGACGTAGTTGATGGCCTCGACCGCGTCCTTCGTCGAGCCGAAGCCGCCGCGCCCCATGAACTTCAAAGGCATTATCTCGACCTGCCAGTTGACGCCCGCGACGCCCTTGGAGTTGTCGCCCTCGGCCCCGACTATCCCCGCGCAGTGTGTGCCGTGGCCGTTCTCGTCCATCGGGTCGCGCGAGCGGTCTACGGCGCTGAAGCCGTTGTAGTCGTCTACGAAGCCCAGCTCCTTGTCGAAGTACATCTCCATGTCGGCGGGGCGGTGCCAGATGTTGGCCGCGAGGTCTTCGTGCGTGTAGTCCACGCCGCTGTCGAGCACGGCGACGACGACCTTACGGCTGCCGTGCGTCCTCTCCCACGCGTAGCCCGCGCTCACGTCCGCGCCCGCCTTGCCCTCTCGCTGGCCCGTGTTGATGAGCCCCCACTGCTCCGAGAGGAGCGGGTCGTTCGGGCCGCTCCAGGTGTCCGAGGAGACGAAGCGCGAGCGGATCGAGTCCGCGGCGAGCGGGTCAACTTTTATCTCGAAGTTGGGCTCGGCGTACTCGACCTCGGGGAGCGTCGCGTAGTCTTCGACTATCTCTTCGACGCGCTCGCCGTCGAGGTCGTCAATCGAGGTCAGCCCCTCGACCGACTCTATCTCGTCCTCGACGCGGTCGCCCAAGCGCGCGGCGATGGCCCGTATGCGCTCGTCCGAGACGCCCGCGCGGAAGCGCACGAGCACGTCCGCGTCGCCGCGGAAGCTGTCTATCACCCTCGGCGGCTCGACCGTGCGGGCGCGCGGCGGGACTTCGCGCAGCACGAACTTCGACCGCTTCGACTCCCAGCGACTCACCTGCCCCGCGAGCGCCGCGAACAGCACGAGCGACGCCGCCAGCGCGAAATGAACGGTGTAATTTCTCCCCTTCATCACTCGACTCCTCTGTCCAGGGGTCTAAGCCCCGGAACTTCAAACTTTGTGATTGGCCCCGTTGAAGTCGTAAAGCCGAATCTGGTTGCGGTCGGCGCGGTACTCGTATGACTCGCCCGCGGCCTTGAGCTTTATGCGCCAGCCCGACGTTATCATCATGCCGCTCATCTCGTCGCCCGTGGGCGCGCCGAGGGCTGTGTTGGGGAAGTCCGCCTCTTCGACCGACTCCTCCGTGACTTCGCCTTCCGCCTTACCGAGCCGCGCCGCGAGGTCTTCGCGCGCGCGTGCGACTGCCGTCTCCCTGCTGTATGCCATTCGTTTCAAGTCCCCCGACAAGGGTTGTCCGCCGAGACTCTTTATACGACCGCGCGCCCCGCGGCGTTTCAAAACCCGACCTCCCGAACGCGCCCAAACATTCTGCCCCCGCCGAAGCGAAAAGGGAAGTGGGAAAAAGTAGTCGGTTTTCAGTTTTCGGTTTCGTGTGGCGACGCTTGCGCCTCACATTGCCCGAGACGACGGACGAAGTTCTGAAAACTGAAAACTGAAACTGCCCACTCCCCACTCCCCACCCAATCCAACCATAACGACTCGCGTACGCATCAATGGACTATCACGCCGAACGTTCCGCTGATGCGCCGGGCCGCTCCTCGCCCTGCGGGTGCAGTTAAAAAAACTCGTACGCCTTAAGGCCCGCGACAGACGGGCCGGGGCAGACTCTACACTTTCGGAGGCCCACAGTGATGAAAACGATGCCCGCAGCGATACCCGGAGTGATAAAAACAACGCTCCTTCTCATACTCGCCATCGCGCCGCACGTCTCCGCGCAGGCGCAGACACAGAGACGCGCGCGCGCGTCCGTGGCGTCGGCCGCGAAGTCGAACTCGACAGACAGACAACAGCCTAACCCTCGCGCCCGCCCGGCGCAGACGCTCCCCATTCGCCGCGTCATCCTCTACAGCAACGGTGTCGCGTACATAGAGCGGCGCGGGACTGTCGTGGGGAGTGCCGAGATAGACCTCGCGTTCAAGCAGTCGCAGGTGGACGACGTTCTGAAGTCGATGGTCGTCCTGGACCTCGGGCGCGGCCGCATCGGCGCGGTCAGCTACAACTCAAGCGCGCCGCCTTCCGCGCGCATGGCCGACATACCTTTCTCCATCTCGGCGGCGACGGCGGGCGGCGCGGCGGGCGGGTTGGCGGGCGTGTTGGGCCAGTTGCAGGGCGCGCGCGTCTCGGTCACTACGACTTCGGGGCGCACGTCCACGGGCTCCATACTCACGGTCGAGGAGCGCAGGACTCAGGCCGACCCTTCGAAGCCCCAGACGGTCGCGCACGCTCTCGTCATAGCGTCGGACGGCGGCGAGCTTTCGAGCTTCGACCTCTCGGACGTGCGCGCCGTACGCCTGCTCGACGAGGGCGCGCGCCGAGACCTCGGCGAGTTCGCCAGCGCGACCGCGAGCGCGCGCCGGCGCGACGCGAAGACCATCACCGTCACGTCCGACGGCTCGGGCGCGCGCGAGATGCTCGTCAGCTACACCGTGGCCGCGCCCATCTGGAAGACGACCTACCGCGTCGTCTTAGACGACAAGGGCGAGCCCTTCTTTCAAGGTTGGGCCGTCGTCGATAACGTGAGCGACGAGGACTGGACTGACATACGCCTCTCGCTCATCTCGGGCACGCCCGTCTCCTTCATACAGCCGATACAGAAGCCCTTCTACCGTTACCGCCCCGTCATCCCCGTGCCCGACGACCTGCGCCTCTCGCCGCAAACCTACGAGCCCGACACGGGCGAGTCGGGCGGCAACACCATCTCGGGCACGGTCGAAGACCCGAACGACGCGGCCGTCCCCGGCGCGACCGTCACCGTGACGGACGCGGCGACGGGCAAGGTGGTCGTCACCGTCAACACGAACGACGAGGGCCGGTTCCGCACGCCCTTCCTCCCGCCCGGCAACTACGTCGTTAAGGTCGAGGCGCGCGGCTTCAGGTCTTACGTCTCCTCGGACGTGCGCGTGACCGCGACGCGGCCCACGAGCCTCGAAGTAGACCTCGACGTGGGCGGCGTCAGCGAGTCGGTCACGGTCACCGGCGGGGAGGGGCGGGAGATAGTGAACGCGACGAGCAGCAACTACATCGTAGACGGCTCCTCGCGCAGCGGGCTCCCGCAGTTGAACCTCCTGTCCTTAAGCGAGGCGATGACGAGCGGCCGGTCGGGCGTCGAGGCCGCGGCCGAGGGCGGCGAGGTCGGAGACCTCTTCGAGTACCGCATCGAGCAGCCCGTCACCGTGCGGCGCGACCGCTCCGCGCTCATACCCATACTCCAGACGCGCATGGAGGGCTCGCGCGTCTCCGTCTTCCGCGAGTCGGAGGGGAGGCAGCGGCCGATGTCCGGGCTGATGCTCAAAAACACTTCGCCGCTCACGCTCGAAGGCGGCGCACTCACGGTCATAGACGGCGACGCGTACGCGGGCGAGTCGCTGCTCGAACGGCTGAAGCCGAAGGAGGAGCGGTTAGTCACCTTCGCCTTAGACCTCGGCACGCTCATCACGGTACGCGAGGAGGTTGAGAACGCGCCCGTCCACACCGTGCGAATCGTCAACGGCACGCTCCACGCGAACCGCTACCACCGCGAGAAGAAAATCTACACGCTCAGGAACCAGACCGAGCGGGCGCGCACGGTCTACGTCGAGCACCCCTTCCGGCAGAACTGGCAGCTCGACGACAAGCTCACGCCGAAGCCCGACGGCAAGACGCGCAGCGCGTACAGGTTCCGCGTCGAGCTGGGGCCGAACGAGACGCGCGACTTCGTCGTCTCCGAGCGCGAGCACGGCTCGGAGACCTACGCGCTCTCGAACGTCACGCCCGACCTGATTCAGCTCTTCGTCTCGCGCCGCTACATAGACGACTCGACGCGCGCCGCGCTGGAGAAAATACTCGACATAAAGGCTCGGCTCGCGCAGGTCAACGCGCGCGCCGAAGCGGTCGAGCGAGAGACGGCCGAGATAGCCGCCGACCAGAAGCGCCTGCGCGAGAACATAGGGGCGCTCAACAGCACCGCGGAGGCCCGCCAGCTAATCACGCGCTACGTGCAGAAGGCAGACCAGCAGGAGACCCGCCTCGAACAACTGACCAGGGACAAGCAGACACTCTCGGAAGAGCGCCTGCGCCTGCAAACGCAGCTCGACGCCACGCTCCGCGCGCTCGCGCTCGAACGCGAGCTGTTGGCCGGATAGAGTCTCGCCCCACCTTTCCCCCCCTCACGAAAAGCCCCTCGAACTAGGACGAGTTCGAGGGGCTTTTCTCTCCCGCCCCGCCCGCCGCAGAAAAATCGCGGGCGCGCGAAATGAAATCGGGCCTCCGGTCATTACTGGCAGAAGCTGTCCTCGCTCGACGACTCGGGCCGCGGCCCTCGAATCTCCCCGCGCCCCGAGCCTCACACAAAAAGCACAGCGCACTCTCGAAAGGAGCAGCACAATGTTCGGTTCGTCCATACTGGAAGTCGCCATCGGCATGGTCTTCGTCTACCTGCTGATGAGCCTCATATGCTCTGCGGCCAACGAGATCATCGAGTCCTTCCTCAAGAACCGCGCGACAGACCTTGAGCGCGGACTCCGCGAGATGTTCAACCAGGAGGGCGGCGGCCGCCTCGCGCAGCTCTTCTACAACCACCCGATGATTAACGGCCTCTTCCAGGGCAAGTACAGGAGGGCCGCGGACAAGGCCATAGGACGCCTCGACTACCTGCGGCCCACGAACCTGCCCACGTACATCCCCGCGCGCAACTTCTCCTACGCAGTCCTCGACCTGCTGCTGCACCCGCCCGCCGAAGCCTCCGTCCCGAGGGACGACGCCGCCGCGGGCGTCGGGGCTGCCGCCGTCGCCCCGGTCAACGTCTCGCCCCTGCCGATATCGATGGACGCCGTCCGCACGGCCATCACGAGGAACCTCTCGCGGACGGAGGCCGGGCGCGCTCTCAGGACTCTGGCCGAGCAGTCGGGCGAAGACATCGACGCGCTGAGGGAGAACATGGAGGCTTGGTTCAACGGCGCGATGGATCGCGTCTCGGGCCACTACAAGCGTCGCACGAAGTGGATCATCTTCACGCTCGGCTTCGCGCTCACGGCCTTCCTCAACGTCAACACCATCACGGTGGCGAACCGCCTGTCGAGCGACAACACGCTGCGCAGCGTCATCGTCGCGCGGGCCGAGGCGTTCGCACACCGCGCCGACGCGCAGCAGCAGCAGGCCGCCGGGGGCGGACAGGCGAACGCGAGGGACGGCGAGACGGCCAGGAAAGATTTCGACGCGAACAGGGCGGAGCTTGAGGGCCTCGGCCTGCCGATAGGGTGGCCGGGCGGCTTCCACTTCGTCTGGCCCTGGTCGGACGGGTTTAAGGGGTACGAAAACCTCTGGGGGCCGCTCATCGGCTGGCTGCTGACGGCGGGCGCCATCTCGATGGGCGCGCCGTTCTGGTTCGACATACTCAACAAGATCATGGTCGTTCGCTCGACGGTCAAGCCGCACGAGAAGAGCCCCGAGGAGGATTCCGAAGACAGGCAGAAGCCCGACGCGAAGACGAGCGTGGTCGTCGCGGGCGGGGGCCTCGGAGTCGCGCCGGCTCAGCCCGTCGCCGGAGGCGGAGGCGTGGGCGCGGTGCCCGCGTCCGAGCCCGTGCAGACCCCGGAGCCCGAAGTCGCGGCCGCGCCGCAGGCGGAGGACAACGAGAGCGACGTGGACGGCTGTGACGTTGACTTCAGCGCCGAAGAAGCGACGACGGACGAAGAGCTACCCCCGACGAAAGGAGGCGTGGGCTGACATGGCATTCCAACTAACATGGCTGGCCGAAGTGCTGACGCGCGCCGGCCAGAAAATCTCGGAGATAGACGGCTGGCAGAGCCGCGGGCGCAGCGACATGGGTCGCGTCTTCGGAGTCATCTGCCACCACACGGCCGGGCGCAGGGAGGAGAACATGCCGAGCCTGAAGGTCATACTCAACGGCCGCCCCGGCATCAACGGCCCGCTCGCCAACCTCGGCCTCGCGCGCGACGGCACCTGGATAATCATCGCCGCCGGCCGCGCCAACCACGCGGGCAAGGGCCGCTTCAGGGGCATCGTCAACGGCAACTCGAACTTCATCGGCATCGAGGCCGAGAACACCGGGCTCGCAAACGACCGCCCGTGGCCGTCCGTGCAGATGGAAGCGTACCACCGCGGCGTGGCGGCCATGCTCACGCACGTGCGCCAGAGCCCGGAGTTCTGCATAGGCCACAGGGAGTGGGCGCCCGGACGCAAACCAGACCCCGAGTTCGGCGGCACGCTCAACATGGACAGGTTCCGCGAGCGCGTCGCCGCGTTCATGAACGGCGCGGCCCCGCCCGTGCTCATCCCTCCCGTCGAGAACCCGCAGGGGGCGGCCACAGGAGGTGACCCCGGCCGGCCCACGCTCCGGCGCGGCATGAGCGGAGACCTCACGCGCCGCTTGCAGGCCAAGCTCGGCCTACCGGCCGACGGCAACTTCGGCCCGAAGACCGAGGCGGCCGTGCGCCGGTTCCAGCGCGATAAAGGCATGGTGCCGGACGGCATCGTCGGGCCGAAGACTTGGGCGAAGATAGGCCCGGTCTGAGACGGGCGCGGCGTGCGGCGCTCACGTTGATTCGTGAGCGCCGCACGCCGCGTCAGACACTTGAGGGGCGCGCGGCCCTTCAGGCGAGGTCGCCGAAGGCGTGTTGGAGTAGCGCGCAGACGGTTATGGCCGCCGTCTCGGCTCGGAGCGTCCGGCCGCCGAGCGTGACGAGCGTCCAGCCTTGCTCTCGCGCGAGCGCGAGTTCTTCGTCGGCCCAGCCGCCCTCTGGGCCGACGAGCGCGACGAGGGACGCGGGGCGCGCGGCTTCGAGGGCGACGGAGCCGAGCCCCGCACCGCCCCGCTCCGAGAAGAGAAGGCGCGGCGCGCCTTCGCGCGACTCTCGCGCAACGAGTCGCGCGAACGTCTGAGGGTCGCCGACCGCGGGCACGCGCGCGCGGCCCGACTGCTTCGACGCTTCGAGCGCGAGCCGCCGCCAGCGCTCGACTCGCCGCTCCGTGTCGCGCGCGTCGCGCGGGCGCACGTCCGAGCGCGCGGTCAGAACGGGCTCGACTCGCGCCGCGCCCAACTCGGTAGCCTTCTGCACGACGAGGTCGAACTTCTCGCCCTTCAACAGCGCCACGGCGAGCGTCAACTCAAGCGGCGACTCGGGGCTCGGCGGCTCCGCGCGCCCCCGCACTTCCAGACTCGCGAGACCCTTGCGCCCGCCGTCCTCGCGCACCTCGCACGCGAACTCGCGCCCCTCTCCGTCGAACACGTAAGCCTCGTCGCCCGCGCGCAGACGCAGCACGTCGCGCAGGTGCCTCGACTCCTCCGCCGACAGCACGACCAGGCCCTCTCCCTCGAACGAACTTGGCGGCGCGTAGAACCTTCTTCTTGTCATTGCGGATTGCGGAATGCGGAATGCGGATTCTTTCGATTGCGGAATGTGGATTTCGGAATGCGGACTGAAGGAAGGTTGCAGGCGGTGCCCGCATCCTTCGTCAATCCGCATTCAAATAATTATTGAGACCCACTCGCCGTCGCGCGTGACTTCGAAGTCTTCCGCGCCGAGTTCGAGGAGGCGCGCCCAGATTTGTTCGGCCTGCGTGTCGAGTATGCCGGAGAGTATGAGGCGGCCGCAGGTGGCCGCGGTGAGCGCGGGCAGGAGCGGCAGAATCACGTCGGCCGTCAGGTTCGCGCAGACCACGTCGGCCGAGAGCGTCGAGTCGTCCACGCTCCCGACGCGGAAAAGTATGCGGTCGGCCACGCCGTTTAGCCGCGCGTTCTCTTCCGCGACCGAGACGGCGAGCGCGTCCGTGTCGCACGCCTCCACGCGCGCCGACGCGTCGAGCATCGCGGCGGCAATCGCGAGTACGCCCGTGCCCGTGCCCACGTCGAGGAAGCTGCCGCCGCGGAAGTGCTTCTCTATCGCGGCGAGGCAGAGGCGCGTCGTCTCGTGCGTGCCCGTGCCGAAGGCCATGCCGGGCTCGACGCGTATCACGAGCCTGTCGTCCGCGTCTTTAACCTCGCTCCACGGCGGCGCGACGACGAAGCGCCCGACGTATACGGGCCGCCAGCCGCTCTTCCACTCGGCGAGCCAGTCGCGCCCCTCGACCTCCCTGAACCTCAGCTCGCGCACGTCCGAAGACGCGAGCCCGTAGACGCGCAGCGCGTCCAACAAAGCCGCGCGCACGCGCTCGACCTCCGGCGGCGACTCGAAGTACGCGGTGACGACCTCCGGCGCGTCCTCCGCGCCCCCGACGCCGCCCTCCGTCCCGAGCGCGCCCGCCTCCATCAGCGCGTACTCCGCCGCCTCCCTCGCGCGGCCCTCCGTCGTCACGTCTAACGCGTACCACTTCATGATAAGAGTACCGAGGACTGAGTACTGAGTACTGAGTTGAGGCGTGTTCTTAACTCAGTACTCAGTACTCGGTACTCAGTCCTTCATTTCTCGTCGATTCCCATCTCGTGCAGGGCGCGCGGCGAGTCGCGCCAGCCCTCTTCGACCTTGACGAAGAGTTCGAGGTAGACCTTGTGGCCGAGCAGGCGCTCAACGTCGCGCCGCGCCTCGGTGCCGACCTCCTTGAGGCGCGCGCCGCCCTTGCCTATCACGATTCGCTTCTGCGACTCGCGCTCGACGTAGATGGCGCAGTAGATTCGCGCGAGCCCGTCCGAGACCTCCTCGTAGCGCTCCGTGACGACGGCCGTCACGTAAGGAAGCTCCTCGCCCGTCACTTTCAGAATCTTCTCGCGAACCATCTCCGCGACGAGGACGCGCATCGGCTGGTCGGTCAGCTCGTCCTCCTCGAAGATTGGCGCGCCCTCCGGGAGATTCGAGACGAACTCTTTAACCAAATCTCCCAACTGGTCGCCCGTGCGCGCCGAGAGCGGGACGACCGCGCGCCACTCGTGCTCGCCCGAGTAAAGCTCTATGAGGGGCAGCAAGCCCCGCTTGTCGTCTATCTTGTCCGTCTTGTTCAGCAGGAGCATCGCGGGCTTGCCCGACTTTTTGACGAGGTCGAGGACGAAGCGGTCGCCGTTGCCCGTCGGGGCGCTCGCGTCGCGTATCAGGCACACGAGGTCAACGCCTTCGAGCGCGTCATGCACCGCGGCCATCATCCGCCGGTTCAGAAGGTAGCCCGGCTGATGCACTCCCGGCGTGTCAACCAGAACGACCTGCCCCTCGGGCCGCGTTATCACGCCCCGAATCTGGTGCCGGGTCGTCTGCGGCTTGTTCGACACCGCCGCGATCTTCTCCCCCACCAGCCTATTCAACAGCGTAGACTTCCCCGCGTTCGGCCGCCCCACCAGCGCCACGTACCCGCTGCGGTACACGCCCCCCGCGGCGTCGCGTCCGCCCGACGCCTCTCCGTTCGTCTCTTCGACGCGCCCGTCCTGTTCTTCTTCAGCCATCGCTCATCTCGCCGTCACTTCGAAGGTCGCCTCAAGTGTCTCGGGGTCTGCGGAGCTGCGCGCGGCGAAGACTTTGAATTGTCCGGGCTCGACGACGTACTGCATGGCCGTGTTGTAGAAGCCGAGTTCTTCGCGCGTGAGCTTGAAGGTGAGCGTGCGGCGCTCGCCGGGCTGTAGCGTGACGCGCCGGAAGCCCTTCAGCTCTTTTAAGGGGCGCACGCGCGAGGCGGCCACGTCGCGTACGTAGAGTTGGACGACCTCGTCGCCCTCGCGCCGGCCGGTGTTCTCCACGTCTACGGTCACGTCAACGCTTCCGGAGGGCGCGATGCGCTGCGCGCCGAGGCGCAGGTTGGAGAGCCGGAAGGTCGTGTAGGAGAGCCCGTGGCCGAAGGGGTAGAGCGGCGCGACGGGCACGTCTAAGTATTTCGAAGTGTACTTCTCGTTCGTGGGCGGGCGGCCCGTGGCGGGGCGGCTGTAGTAGAAGGGCTCCTGCCCCGAGGCGCGCGGGAAGGTTACGGGGAGCTTGCCGCCGGGGTTCGTGTCGCCGAAGAGCACGTCCGCGAGGGCGTGGCCCTCCTCCTGGCTGCTGTGCGTGAGGTGCAGGACGGCCGGGGCGTTCGCCTGCGTCCAGTTGACGGCGAAGGGGAAGCTCGACTTGAGCACGACGACGGTGTTCGGGTTGGCCGCGTAGACGCGCCCGACCAGCTCCTCCTGTTCGAGCGTGATGGAGCGGCGGTCGACGGCCTCCTTGCCGTCGCTCGCTACGGGGCATTGCTCCCAACCCGCGGCGCAGGTCGGGTGGTTGCCGACTACGACGATTGCCACGTCCGACGAGCGCGCCGCACGCGCGGCCTCTCCGTCTCTGTTGTCGGCCGCGTACTTCACCTCG
>Ga0126311_10000266_pt1 | contig 25187 bp, 22 predicted proteins | sample Plot61_FD_92539 | JGI IMG/M metagenome (GOLD analysis project Ga0126311, IMG submission 92539) | Serpentine soil microbial communities from UC McLaughlin Reserve, CA, USA - Plot61 | ecosystem: Environmental > Terrestrial > Soil > Grasslands | place: USA: UC McLaughlin Reserve, Lake County... | reverse complement strand
CGCAAGCGCGGCGCGCGTATGATCTACGTAGACCACATGCAGAACGCGCGGGGCAAGTCTGTCGTCGCGCCTTATTCGGTCAGGCCGAAGCCGGGCGCGACCGTCTCCGCGCCGCTCGAATGGCGGGAGGTCGAGCGAAAGAAGATAAAGACGGCCGACTTCCACATAAAGAACATGCCGCGCCGCGTCGAGAGCAAGGGCGACCTGTTCAAGCCCGTGCTCAGGAAAGGCCAGAAGCTCGAAGGCGTCTTCGAACGCGCGCGCGAGCTTTTCGAGTCGGGACAGAAGCGCAGGCGCGCGGCGAAGGCTTGAACGCGAGTCGGGAGAGTTTTGTACGAAGGTCGGGGAAGAAAACTTTCAAGGGGAATCAAGGAGGGTAAAGGGATGGCCGGCAAGAAGAGTGACCGCGAGTTGATAGACACGGGGACGGACAAGCGTTACGTGCGGCGCGACGAGAAGGGCCGCTTCGGGGAGTCGGACGACGTGGGCCGCTCGCTCTCGCAGGACGTGAAGAAGCACGCGAAGACGACAGTCAAGTCGGGTCAGGGCGACCGCGGCGACCAGAAGAAGCGTTGACGTTAAGTGAGGCCCGCGCCTTCGTCGCCCGTTAACGGGCGACGAAGGCCGCGCCTTTCAAATTGAAAATTTCTGACGCGCGCCGGACGCGAGGGGTCGGACTAAAACTCCCGTCGCCTTCTACGGAAGGCTTCTCCGGCGGCCCCCGACGCGCGGCGCGTTAACTTCTCGCCGGAGGCTTTAAGTTGAAAGTCGGCCGAAGGCGAATCGTTCGAGAGGGAGGATCGAGTATGTCAAGACGTTACGGCGAGCGCGGCTACGGGCGTTACGGCGGCGAAGAGGACGAGCGCAACGAGGAGCGCGAATACGACGCGGGCCCGCGCGAGGAGCACTACGGCGGCCGCCACATACGCGGCCTCGGCCAGGAAGAGACGCCGCGCGGACACCCGCAGGGGCGCGACTACGACTACGGCAGGGACTACGGCTACGGCCGCGACTACGACACGCGCGACACCGTCTCAAGGGACTACGGCGCGCAGGACTACGGCCCGCGCGAGTACGGCCGGCGCGTCATCGAAGGCGGCGGCTACTCCGCGCGCGGACGCGAGGGCGACGAGTACGCGCGCGAGCGCGGCAGGGACTACGAGCGCGAGCGCGGGCGCGAGCGCCGCCGTGAACACGAGCGCGGCGGCGGCGACCCGAATCAGGTGCGCAGCTTCGACACCGACTACGGCCGCACGACGAGCCGCTTCTACGGCCGCAGCGGTTACGAGTACGGCCGCGACGACTACGACCGCCCGAACTACGGGCCGGAGGTGACGGAGTATCGCTCGCGCGGGCGCGAAGAGCACAGGGGCCGCCGCGACGAGCGCGACCAGCGTGACGAGCGCGACGCGCGCGGGCGCGGCGGGCGCGGCTGGTGGGATCGCGCCGCCGACGAAGTGCTCGCGTGGTTCGGCGACGACGAGGCCGCGGGCCGCCGCCGCGCCGAGAGCGGGCGCGGTGGAGGCGAGCGCGGCGGCGAGCGCGGCGAGGGTCGCGCCGCGGGCCTCTACCGAGGGCGCGGGCCGAAGAACTACCGCCGCCCGGACGAGCGCATACGCGAGGAGATAAACGACCGCCTGACCGACAACGACTGGCTCGACGCGTCGGACGTAGACGTGTCGGTCACGTCCGGCGAGGTTACGCTCTCGGGCACCGTGGACAGCCGCTACTCGAAGCGACTCGCCGAAGACATAGCCGAGTCGGTCACGGGCGTGGCGAACGTGCAGAACAACCTGCGCGTGCAGAACTACCAGAGCGGCACGCCGACCGCGGCGATGTCCGGCGAGGGCGTGATAACGGGGGACGCGACCGTCACGTCGCCCGACACGCCGACGCTCACGGACGTGACGACGACTCCGGCGACGCCCGACGTTGAAGGCCCGGCGGGCACGGACTTGCCCCCGAGCACGCGCGCGTCGAGGGCGGGCGGGCGCGGCTAGTTTCGGGCTTCGCTTTTTGATTCGAGGGCGCATGCGGCGGCCCGCGCTCGGGATGTCAACTCCTCCAAAGGGTTGACGTTCGTGCGCGGGCCGCCGCATGCTTCTCTCCGCCCGTTCGAAAAGTTTTCAAACGGACAAGGGGATTTGTGATGCCGGACTTGAACATACGCATCCGCTCGGGCTCGGACGAGACGAAGACGCAGCAGATCTTCAACCAGATAGCGAGCGCGATACTCGCGGGCAAGGTAGACCCCGGCGAGTCTATAACGTCCGAGCGCGCGCTCGCCGAGCGGCTCGGCGTCAGCCGCAACATCGTGCGCAACGCCTACCGCCGCCTCGAAGAGCAGGGCTTGGTCGAGACCGTGAGCACGGCGGGCAGACGCGTACGCGCCCCGAAGAAGCGCCGCGCGGCAAACCCCGCGGGCGGCGTCGAGCGCGAAGACAGCCTCGCCGCGCGCAAACTGGGGGCGAGAGGGAGACTCAGGTGATGGCCTCGAAGAAGAAGGACGTGGCGGGCAAGGACAAGGAGCCGCAGGTGCGCGGGCGCGGCGGGCCTCCGAGCGCGACGCGCAACGAGCGCGCGCAGGGCCGCAAGGGCAAGGGACGGCGCGCCGTCCCCAAAGTCGGCAAACACGACTCGGGCGAAGGCCGCTCTCAAGGCGAAGGGCTGCATTGAAGAAGAGGGCGAAAAACAGAACCGTGGGCGGTAGCGACCGGGTCGCGAGTTTCGCCGCGCGGGTTCTCGTCGTAGCTTGAGACCCGTTCGCTACCGCCCACGGTTCTGACCCGCCTTGCTGCGGAACATGCGGAAGATTGTGAAGGCGCTGCCCGCGACGGCCGCGAGCGTGAGGCCGTAGACGACGTAGTTGAAGATGTCAGAGTTCATGAAGTCGAGGAAGCGTCGGCCGAAGTAGAGTATGAGCAGCGCCTCGGCCGCGAAGCGCAACGCGCGTCCCGCGAAGACCGAGGCGAGCATCTTCCCGCGCTCGCACTGAAGCGCCGAGGCCGTCATCATCGTGAAGCGAAACGGGAACGGCGGCGGAAGCGCCGAGGCTATGAAGACGACCCAGCCCGTGTGTTGTTCGAGCTTGCCCTTGAGCTTCCCGAAACGCTTCTTCCCCACGAGCCGCTCGACGCCGCCCGCGCCCGCGCGCCGCATCACGCGGTCTAAGATTGCGACGCCCGCGACCGTCCCGGCCGCGCCCGAGAGCGCGTAAAGAATCCACATCCAATCCGAAGAAGAGCCGCCGCCGCCGTGTATGAGCGCGAAGAGCAGAAGCTCGTTGGCGAGCGGGACGTAGAAGAACGAAGAGTCGAGAGCTTCGAGCAGGAAAGGCCCGCCGACTCCGAGGCCGACGAGGAACGAGATGAGCGTGCGCGCCCAGGACGCCGAGAATAAAATTATCAAGCCTTCCGTCACGCGCGCGACCTTACGCGAACTCTTTACGCTCTTTGCGGAGTCTTTGTGCGCTTTGCGTCACGCGGGGTGACGCCCCGGCTTTTCAACTGCCGCAAGCTTTAGCCAGTGGCGATTGATACGGAGGACTTTAACGCTCGATTATCTCGACGGCGTCGTCGGTCGCGACGACGGCGAGGTCTGCCATGTTTACGAAGAGGCCGCATTCGACGACGCCCGTCAGAAGTTTCAGGTCGCGCTCCGTGCCTTCGGGGTCGCGTATCTCGCCGCAGCGGCAGTCGAGTACGTAGTTGCCGTTGTCGGTCAGATAAATCTCGCCGCGCTCGTCCCGGCGGAGTAGTGGCTCTGTGTTCGTCACTCCGGCGACCCTGCGCGCCGTGACCTCCCAGGCGAAGGGGACGACCTCGACGGGGAGCGGGAAGCGGCCGAGTGTTTCGACGCGCTTTGACGCGTCTGCTATGACGACGAAGCGCCGCGCGGCGCGCGCGACGAGCTTCTCTCGGAGGAGCGCGCCGCCCCCGCCCTTTACGAGCGCGAGGCCGGGGCCTATCTCGTCGGCGCCGTCTATGGCGAGGTCGAGTTGTTGAACTTCTGAGAAGGTGACGAGCGGGATGTCGAGCGCGCGCGCCTGCTCTTCTGTGCGGCGCGAGGTCGGGACGCAGCGCACGCGTAGTCCTTCGCGCACGCGACGGCCCAGGCGCTCTACCAGCCAGTAGGCGGTCGAGCCCGTCCCGAGCCCGACCGTCATCCCGTCTTCTACGAACTCCGCGGCCCTCGTGCCCGCGCGCTGCTTGGCGTCCATGCTCTCGTCCTTTCCGGCGTTTGGGGCTATTATGTTTACCTCTCCCGCCCCTCGCAACAGATTTGTTTGCTCTCGGACACAGAAGTCCGAAGGCGCGCGCTTTATTATTGGAGGCGGATGACGACCGAGCTTCAAGAGCCCGAGCAGTCGGAGCGCGAAGGAAAGCGCATAGACACGGCCGAGTACGCGCCCGTGCGCCGCATGGTCGAGCACGCCTACGCGCGCGCGACCGGCGCGACTCTCATCACGGGCAACGCCGTCCGGCTGCTCAAAGACGCCGAAGAGAACTACCCCGCGTGGCTCGAAGCCATCGCCAACGCGCGCCGCACCATCCACTTCGAGAGCTTCATCATCCACGACGACGAGGTGGGCCAGGAGTTCGCGGAGGCGCTCTGCGCGAAGGCGCGCGAGGGCGTGCGCGTGCGCGTCGTCTACGACTGGCTCGGCGCGGTCGGGAAGACTTCGTGGGGATTCTGGCGCAGGCTCCGCGCGGCCGGGGTCGAAGTCCGCGGCTTCAACCCGCCGCGCTTCGACGAGCCATTCGGCTGGTTCAACCGCGACCACCGGAAGATGATCTCGGTTGACGGGCGAGTGGGCTTCGTCATGGGCCTCTGCGTCGGGCGCGACTGGCGCGGCAACAAGGAGAAGGGGATAGACCCCTGGCGCGACACGGGCGTGGAGATTCGCGGCCCCGCGCTCGCAGACCTTGAGAGCGCGTTCGCGCGCGTGTGGGAGACCGCGTGCGGCGAGAAGATTCCGCGCGAGGACTTGCCCGAGCGCGAGTCGATTGAGGAGCAGGGGACGACCGCGCTCCGAGTCATCGCGACCGAGCCGAACACGGTCGGGCTCTACCGCCTCGAACAGTTGGTCGCCGCGGGCGCGCGCAAGTACCTCTGGCTGACGGACGCGTACTTCGTCGGGACGACGATGTACGTGCAGGCTCTGCGCGCCGCGGCGCAGGACGGCGTGGACGTGCGCCTGCTCGTGCCGAGCGCGAGCGACATCCCCGTCGTGAGCGCGCTCTCTCGCGCCAACTACCGCGCGCTCCTCGGCGCGGGCGTGCGGGTCTTCGAGTGGAACGGGCCGATGATTCACGCGAAGACGGCCGTCGTGGACGGGCGCTGGGCTCGCGTCGGCTCGACGAACCTGAACGTCGCGAGCTGGATGGGCAACTGGGAGTTGGACGTTACAGTCGAGGAAGAGGACTTCGCGCGGCAGATGCACGAGATGTACTGCCAAGACCTTGAGAACTCGACCGAGGTAGTCATAAGCAACCGCAGGCGCGTGAGACGCGCCGACGGGTCGAAGCCTGCGGGTAAACGCCGGCAGCGCGCGAGCCGGAAGGGGAGTGCGTCGCGCGCGGCCGCGGGCGTCATAGGCGTCGGCAGCGCGGTGGGCGCGGCCATGACGAACCGGCGTGTGCTCGGCCCCGCCGAGGCGCGCATAATGTTCATGGCCGCGGGCGTGCTGCTTCTGCTCTCAATCGTCGCCGTCGAGTGGCCGCGCGGCGTGACGTTCCCGCTCGCGTTCATAGGCACCTGGGTCGCCATCGCGCTCTTCATACGCGCGTGGAAGCTGCACAGGGGCGCGGCCCAGGACGCGCAGGGCGACCCCCCGCCCGCCCCCGCGCCCGCGCGCGAAGAAAGTTGACGCGCGTTCGTTAAGGGCGCCGGCGCGCGCGCTTCGGCCACGCGCGGCGAGAGTCTTTCGGAGTCAAGGGCCCCCCGCTTTTTAACTCTCCCGTTTTAAAAAGCGCGTCGCACCGCGGCCGCGTGCGCGCGTACATTCAGCGGAGGTAAACCGGATATGAAACTCGGCGGCGAGCGCGAAAGTTCGAACGTGGAAGACCGGCGCGGCGCGGGAATCGGGCGCGGCGGGCTGGCAATCGGCGGCGGCCTTGGCACGCTCGCAATAGCGGTGATAGCGATGCTGTTCGGCGTAGACCCGAGTCAGTTCATAAACCCGACGCCGGACGGCGGGCCGGGGCAGGGCGCGCCGACGCAGCAGGCCCCGCCGCAGAACGACGAGATGTCGCAGTTCGTACGGCGCGTCCTCGGCAGCACCGAGACGACCTGGGGCGAAATCTTCAGCCGTAACGGCTCGTCGTACCGCGAGCCGAAGCTCGTGCTCTTCTCGGGTCTGGTTCAGTCCGCTTGCGGCAGGGCGGACGCGTCGGTCGGCCCCTTCTACTGCCCCGGCGACGAGAAGGTCTACATAGACCTCTCCTTCTACGACGACCTGCGCTCCCGCTTCCGCGCGCCCGGCGACTTCGCGCAAGCCTACGTCATCGCGCACGAGGTCGGCCACCACGTGCAGAACCTCGTCGGCACTTCGGACAAGGTGACCGCGATGCAGCAGCGCGCGAGTGAGAGGCAGGCGAACCAGCTCTCGGTCATGTTGGAGCTACAGGCCGACTGCTACGCGGGCGTCTGGGGCTACTACGCGCAGCGCCGCGGCGTGCTTGAGATGGGAGACCTCGAAGAGGCTCTCGGCGCGGCCTCGGCCATAGGCGACGACCGCTTACAGAGGGAGGCCCAGGGCCGCGTCGTCCCCGACTCCTTCACGCACGGAAGCTCCGAACAACGCATGCGCTGGTTCAAACAGGGCTTCGACACGGGCGACATGCGCCGCTGCGACACCTTCAACTCGCGCTGACTTTAACAGGGCCGCGGACGGTGGCGAGCGGGTCGCGGCTCCGAGGTACATACTTACCCCGGAGCCGCGACCCGCTCACCACCGTCCGCGGCCCCGTTACTTGAAGAACAGCGAGACGCTCATCACGAGCCCGATGACGATGACGGCGACGCGTACGAAGCGCCGGCCGAGTCTGTACGCGAGGCGCGCGCCCGTGTAGCCGCCCGCGATTGCGGCGAAGGTCATGACTAAAACGTCCGACCAGATGACCGCGCCCGACGCTATGAAGTAGACGGCCGCGACGCCGTTGATGCAGATGGCCAGAAGGTTCTTGAGCGCGTTCATTCGGTGTATGTCGGTAAAGCCGAGGAGCCCGAGCGCCGCGAGCATCAGGATACCTATCCCCGCGCCGAAGTATCCCCCGTAGACTCCGACCAGGAACTGAAACACGACCGCGCCCGCCCACCACGCGCGCGTCCGCCCGTCGCCCTCTTCCTTGCCCAGCCTGCGCGAGATGGGCTCCTGCGCGGCGAGCAGCAGCGTCGCGAAGAGTATGAGGAAGGGGACGAGGCGCGCGAAGGTCTCCGACGGCGTGCGCAGCAAAAGCACCGCGCCGAGCACGCCGCCCAGAAGCGACGGCACGCCGAAGAGCAGGAAGAGTCGCGCGCCGCCCTTCAACTCGCGCCTGAAGCCGTAGACGCCCGCGAGCGACGCGGGCCAGAGCGCGACGGTGCTCGTCGCGTTCGCGAGCACGGGGTCGCGGCCGACCCACAGCAGCGCGGGGAAGGAGACGAGAGTGCCGCCGCCCGCGATGGAGTTTATGAGCCCCGCGGCGAACGCGGCCGCGGCGACGACCAATTCCTGCCACAAGTCCATTCGCGCGCAGCCTAACACATGCCGCTTCCACTGCACACGGCCGCACGCCGGCCCGGCGACTCCGCGACACCCCGTACCGCCGCGCGCGACAAATCGTGTAAGCTGGCGTTGGTGTCAACACGTCGTCCGATTCATTCGGTCAAGGCGGGCGCGCGCGTCGCCGCGTGGTTGTGCGCGTTCGTGCTCGCGCCCGCGTTTGCCTCGGGCGCGGGCGCGCAAGAGACGATACGTACGCCCGCCGCGCAGGGGAAGCAGGCCGTCGAATCGTCGGAGCAGCCGGGTCGGAATCTGCGGTCGCAATCGAAAGGCGTGCGTGGAGTCGTCGTGGACGAGAACGGCTCGCCCGTCGAAGGCGCATTTGTCGGCATGGCCGCGCGCTCGGTTGACGTGACGCTCGCGAAGACCGACGCCGAAGGCTATTTCGACTTCGGCGTCGCGCAGCCTTACGACTTCTCCCTGACGGTTCAGGCCGAGGGCTTCGGGAGGTTCGTGCGGCGTTGGGAGGAGGGCGAGTGGAAGGGAGAAGCTTTGCGCGTCGTGCTCGCGCCGCCCTCGCTCTCCGAGCAGGTGACCGTGACGGCCTCGCGCGCCGAGACGCGTTTGGGTGAGACGGCCGCGAGCGTCGTCGTGCTCTCCTCCGAGGAGCTTGAGAGCACGGCCGCACTGACTCCCGACGACGCGCTCCGGCAGGTTCCCGGCTTTCAACTCTTCCGCCGCACGGGCAGCCGAGCCGCGAACCCCACGGCGCAGGGCGTCTCGCTCCGCGGCGTCGGCGCGAGCGGCGCGAGCCGCGCCGTGGTGCTCTACGACGGCGTGCCTTTGAACGACCCTTTCGGCGGCTGGGTCTACTGGACGCGCGTCCCGCGCGAAGCCGTCGGCCGCGTCGAAGTCGTGCGCGGCGGCGCTTCGTCGCTCTACGGCAGCGCCGCGCTCGGGGGCGTCGTGCAGTTCGTCCCGCGCGAGAGGCCCGGCGTCAGAGAGCTGCGGCTCGAACTCTCCTACGGCTCGCAGGGCACGCCGGACGTTTCCCTGTACGCGGCCGAGCGGAGGGGCCGCTGGCTCTTCAACGTCGCGGCGCAGGACTTCGCGACGGACGGATACGTGCTGGTTGACGAAAGAGTGCGCGGGCCCGTGGATACGAACGCCGCCTCGCGCGGAGCGACGGGCGAGCTATACGTCGAGCGGCAGTTCGGGAGGGGCTTGAGCCTGTCGGCGCGCGCGTCCTCGTACGGCGAGTCGAGGCGCAACGGCACGCCGCTTCAGTTCAACCGCACGCACATACGCCAACTCGCCGCGGGCGGCAGTTGGGGGCCGGGCGGCGGCCGCGGGCTCTTCACGTTTCGCGCGTACGCGTCCACGCAGGTTCTCGACCAGAGCTTCACGGCCGTCTCCGTTGACCGGCGCACCGAGACGCTGACGCGACTCCAACGCGTGCCCGCGCAGGGCTCGGGACTTTCGTTTCAGTGGTCGGGCTCTGCGGGCGGCGGTGTGGGAAGAAGTCACTCGCTCGTCGCGGGCTTCGAGTCGGGCGAAGCGCGCGGCGCGAGCGACGAGACTGTCTACGCGTCGGGCCGCGCGACCTCTCTCGTCGGCGCGGGCGGGCGGGCGCGCACGTCGAGCCTCTTCGCGCGCGACCTCATCACCATCACGCCCCGTTTCACCCTCGCGCCCTCGGCGCGCGTAGACCTCTGGCGCAACTTCGCCGCGCAACAGACGACGCGCGCTCTGACGGGCGCGCCCTCCGTTATAAGTTTTCCCGACCGGGAAGAATCGGCCTTCAGCCCGCAGCTCTCGGCTTTGTTCAAAGTTAACGAGCGCGTCTCGCTCACCTCGACCTTCGCGCGCGCCTTCCGCGCGCCGACGCTCAACGAACTCTACCGCTCTTTCCGGGTCGGGAACGTGTTGACGCTCGCCGACGAGAACCTGCGCGCGGAGCGCCTGACGAGCGGCGAGGCGGGCTTGATATACGAGCCGCGCCGCGGCGTCAGCTTGCGCGCCACGGCGTTCTGGACGGACGTGACGCGCGCCGTCGCCAACGTGACCCTGAGCGCGACGCCCGCGCTCATAACTCGCCGGCGCCGAAACCTCGGGCGCACGCGCTCGCGCGGCTTCGAGGCCGAAGGCGAAGTGCGCGCGGGCGGGCGCTGGACTCTCTCGGCGGGCTACCTCTTCGCAGACGCGCGCGTCGCGAGCTTCCCCGCGGACGCCTCGCTCGAAGGCTTGCGCGTCCCGCAGGTCGCGCCACACCAGCTCACCTTTCAGGCGCGCTACACGAAACCCACACGTCTCAACTTCGGCGTTCAGGCGCGCGCCTCCTCTTCGCAGTTCGACGACGACCAGAACGTCTTGCGCCTTCGCGGCTACTTCACGCTCGACGCGCTCGTCTCGCGATGCCTCGCGCGCGGCGTCGAAGCCTTCGCCGCCGCCGAAAATCTCACAGGCCGCCGCTACGAAGTCGGGCGCACGCCCGTCCTCACACTCGGCCCGCCCCTGTTCGTGCGCGTCGGCCTCAGGTTTCGTCTGGGAGAGAGAGGAAGGCAGTAAACGGAAGGCAGGCCAGCACCAACGGCGGTAGCGGTTGGTGCTGACCTGTGTCCCTCAAATCCTCCCCGTCGCGGCGAGGAGTTCGGCGTTGAGGATGGCGGCCCCGGCCGCGCCGCGTATGGTGTTGTGGCTGAGTGCGACGAAGCGGTAGTCGAGGACGTTGTCGGGGAGTATGCGGCCGACCGTGACGCTCATGCCGCGGCCCGCGTCGCGGTCGAGCTTGGGCTGCGGGCGGTCTTGCTCGTCGCGCACGAGTATTGGGCGCGCGGGCGCGGTGTGTAGGCCCAACTCCTGCGGGAGAGAGGTGAAGGAGGCGAAGGCTTCGCGCAGCTCTTCGATTGACGCGCGGCGCGCGAGCTTTACGCGGACGGCGGCCATGTGGCCGTCCGTGACGTTGACGCGGTGAACCTGCGCGCTCACCTTGAAGGGCGCGGGCTCTATCTTCCCGCCTTCCGCGCGCCCGAGAATCTTAAGAGTCTCGCTCTCTATCTTCTCCTCCTCGCCGCCGATGTACGGGAGCACGTTGTCCGTGATGTCGAGCGAAGCGACGCCGGGGTAGCCCGCGCCCGAGAGCGCCTGCAAGGTAGTCGCCACGACCGACTCCAACCCGAAGCGCGCGTGCAGCGGCGCGAGCGCGAGCGCGAGCATGATGGTCGAGCAGTTCGGGTTCGTCACGATCATCCCGCGTTCGAGCGAGCGCGAAGACTTCTGCGAGTCGAGAAGCGAGAGGTGTTCGTGGTTGACCTCGGGGATGAGCAGCGGCACGTCCGCGTCCATGCGTAGCGCGGACGAGTTGCTTATGACGGCGTGGCCCGCGCGCGCGAAAGCCTCCTCGGTCTCGCGCGCCATCTCGCCGGGAAGGCTCGAAAAGACCACGTCGCAGTCGAAGGGCGGCGTGAGCGGCAGGACTTCTATTCCGCGCGCGGACTCGGGCATCTCGCCCGGCAGACGCCACGCGCAAGCCTCCGAGTAAGCCTTACCCTTCGAGCGGTCTGAGGCCGCGAGCGCCGCCACCTCGAACTGCGGGTGGTTCTCAAGAAGCTGTATGAAGCGCTGCCCCACGGTGCCCGTCGCGCCCAATATGCCCACACGATATTTCTTGCTCATAACCCTCCGAAGACAGTGGCGAGTGACAAGTAAAAACAGTGACGAGTGACAAGTTAAAACACTCGCCCTCGCTTGTCACCCGCAGGGCAAAGTATGTTTTATAGCGGCGTGCGGATGGATGCGACTCTTAAAGCCGGGAGCGCGGGCACACTAGCCCGCCTTGAGCGCGAAGCGCGAAGACTGAGAAGCGCCGACACTCAACTTCGAGTGAAGGCGCTTCTACTTCAAGCGTGCTGTGGCACGCTTTGGCGGGCAGGGATGCCCGCGCTCCCAGGGGGAAGTCGCGCGCGAGTGAACGCCCCTTCAGGGCTCGCCGGACGGGTTCTCGGCATTAGCCGCTCAATTCAGCGCCTCCTTCATACGACGGACGCCCTCTTCGAGCACGCCCGTGTCTGCGCAGAAGGAGACGCGCAGGTGGCCTTCGCCTTCCGTGCCGAAGGCGGAGCCGGGGACGGTTATCACACGGTGTTCGAGGAAGCGCTCGGCGACCGACATCGAATCGCCGTGCGCGCTCACGTCAACCATCGTGTAGAAGGCACCCTCGGTCGCGACCGCGCGGAGTCCCAGCTCTCGCGAGAGCAGCCCGAGCAGGTGGTCTCGGCGCGCGCGGAACGTCTCGCGCATGGAGGCGCGCGCCGCCGCCGCCTCTTCAGTCCACGCGGCGAGCGCCGCCTTCTGCGAGACGGTGGAGGCGCAGGTCGTCGTGTAGCCGTGTAGCACCAGGGCACTCTTAAGAACGTCGGCGTCGCCGCAGAGCCAGCCCAGACGCCAGCCCGTCATGCTCATGGACTTCGACAGCCCGCCTATGACGAGCGTGCGCTCCGGGCGAAACTCGGAGACGGACGCGGGCCGCTCGGGCGTGAAGTACAGGTCGCGGTAAATCTCGTCGCTCACGAGGTACGCGCCCGAGCCTTCGAGCGCGCGCGCCATCTCGGAAAGCTCCGCGCGCGAGAGCACGCGGCCCGTCGGGTTCGAGGGGCTTATGCAGACCACGACCTTCGTGCGCGGCGTCAGTTGCCGCCTGAAGTCTTCCGCGTCGAAAGAGAAGTCGCGCGCGGAGGGCAGCGCGTAGAACCGCGGAGTGCCGCCCGCCATGCGAACGATGGTCGGGTACGCGACGAAGCCGGGGTTTGGTATCAAGACCTCGTCGCCCTCGCCCACGAGCGTGAGCAGCGCGATGTACAGGGCCTCCTGCGAGCCCGCGGTTACGACTACCTGCTCGGGCGCGAGCCGCAGTTGCGCGTAGTCCGAGGCGACGCGCTCTCGAAGCGCGGGGAGCCCCGCGTGCGTCGTGTAGCCGTTCTGCTCTTCGAGGACGACGCGCGCGGCCTCGCGCCTTATCACGTCGGGCGTGGGCAAGTCGGGCTCGCCGAGTCCCAGATTTATGCTGCCCGGAAGCGCGCGGTCGAAGACCTGCCGTATGACGCTCTTCTCCACGCCGCGCAGTCTGCGCGTTGGCTCGAACTCGCTCAAACTAGAATGCTCCTGATTCAATTTTTAACAGGGATGGACAGGATATACAGGATACGGCAATTTCAAATTTCAGATTTGAAATTTCAACTCTTCAATCAGTCTTGCCGTCTTTCTTATCCTGTATATCATGTCCATCCCTGTTAATTGTTTTTCCGTGTCAGCGTAGATAGTCTTCCAACTGCACGGCGCGGTCCGTCTTCCCGTCGCGGTACTTGACGACGACCGGCGCGTAGAGCGAAAGGTTCCACTCGCGCCCGCGCTCCGTCGTCACCGCGCGCGAGCCGGGGACGACGACCGCGCCCGCGGGAATCTCCAGCGGCCCCTCTTCAGTCCTGCGGTAGACTTCGCCGCGCACCAAGTCATACACGGGCGTCGCGCCCGTCAGAATCGTCCCCGGCGCGAGCACCGCGCCCGCGCGCACAATCGTCCCCTCGTATACCCCGCAGTTGCCGCCGACTAAAACGTCATCTTCTATCACGACCGGCACCGCGCCGACGGGCTCCAACACGCCGCCTATCTGCGCCGCGGCCGAGAGGTGGACGCGCTTTCCGATTTGCGCGCACGAGCCGACGAGCGCGTGGCTGTCTATCATCGTCCCCTCGCCGACGTAAGCGCCCGCGTTGACGTACATCGGCGGCATGCAGACGACGCCGGGCGCGAGGTACGCGCCGTCGCGCACCGACGAGCCTCCGGGCACGATGCGCACGCCCTCCATCACGGTCGTGGGCCGGACGGGGTACGTGTCCTTGTCGAAGAAGCGCAGGGTCGGGTGGGCCGACATGTCGGCGAGCGCGCCCATGCGGAAGCCCGCGAGTATGCCGCGCTTGACCCACGAGTTGACGCGCCACCCGCCCGACTCTTCGCGCTCGGCGGCGCGCACCTCTCCGCGGTTGAGCGCCTGCTTGAACGACTCGAAGACCTCCCTGTCCGTCGAGCTGAACTCGCCGGACTTCCCGAACAACTCCTCGACCTGCTCACGCAGAGACATGCGCCGACTCCTCCAACAGTCCCAACTCACTTATCACTTCGCGCACGCGCGCGCGCGTCTTCTCCGTGACGGGCACGAGCGGCAGGCGCAGGTTCTCTTCGAGCAGGCCCATCAGGGCCAGCGCGGCCTTCACGGGGCCGGGGCTCGACTCTATGAAGTTCACGTCCATCAGCGGCAGCAGGCGGTAGTGTGCCGCGCGCGCCTCGTCCCAACGACCCGCGAGCGCCGCGTCCACCATCTCCGACATCAGCCGTGGCGCTTCGTTCGACGCGACCGAGACGAGTCCGTCCGCGCCGAGCGCTATCATCGCGAACGTCATCGCGTCGTCGCCGGATAGCACGAGAAAGTCTCCCGGCCTCCCGCGCAGGATTTCCATTATCTGCGCGAGGTTGCCCGAAGCCTCTTTGACGGCGACGACGTTCTCGAAGTCGCGCGCGAGCCGGAGCGCCGTCTCCGCCGAAATGTTCGAGGACGTGCGGCCCGGCACGTTGTAGAGCACGACGGGCGTCTCGGGCACTGACTCCGCGACCGCGCGGAAGTGCTGATACAAACCCTCCTGCGTCGGCTTGTTGTAGTAGGGCGCGACGACGAGCACCGCGTCCGCGCCCCACGACGCGGCCTCGCGCGACTGCTCGACGGCGTGCGCGGTGTTGTTGCTGCCCGTGCCCGCTATCACGCGCGCCCTGCCCCTCGCGGTCTCGATGGTCGCGCGTATGACCTGCCCGCGCTCCCCGGCCGACATCGTCACGCTCTCGCCCGTCGTCCCGCACGGCACGAGCAGGCGCACGCCCTCGTCCATCTGTCTTCCGACGAGCGCCCGCATCCTCTCAACGTCCACGCCGCCTTCGCGGCCGAACGGCGTCACGAGCGCCGTCGCGCATCCGCGCATCCACTCAACGTTCATCACTCACCTCCGGTGAAGTGATGAGTGATGAGTGATGAGTGATGAGAAGGAAGAACGGAACTTGCCTTTTCTCATCACTCGTCACTCATCACTCATCACTCTCTTTAAGCATCTCGTCCAAGGTTTCCGAGAACTCGTAGACGCCCGTCCTGCCCTGTATCCAGCTCGCGGCGACGAGCGCGCCCGCCGCGAAGCCTTCGCGCGAGCGCGCGGTGTGCGTGAGCGTCACGGTGTCCGCCGCGGAGTCGAAGCCGACTCGGTGCGTGCCGGGGATGTGGCCCGCGCGCGTCGATGCGACGGGCACGTCCGAGCCGTAGGCTTCCTTCAGTATGTCGCGCAGGCGCAAGGCAGTCCCCGACGGCGCGTCGCGCTTGCGCGAGTGGTGCGCCTCTTCGACGAAGGCCGCGTAGTCGAAGCCGCGGAACAACTCGGCCGCGCGCGCGACGACGCGGTAGAAGAGGTTGACGCCGACGGAGAAGTTCGCGCCGTAGATGAGCGCGCCGCCCTCCCGCTCGACCGTTCGCCGAACGTCTTCGAGCCGCGCGTGCCAGCCCGTCGTGCCTTCGACGAGCGGGACGCGCGCGAGCGCGCACGCCCCGACGTGGCGCGGCACGGCTTCGGCGACGGTGAAGTCAATGGCCGCGTCGTGCCCGCCGAGCATCTCCGCAAGCTCCTCGGTCTGGAACGCCGACTCGCGCGAGCCGAGCACGCTCGCGACCTCGTGGCCGCCCTCGCGCGCCAGACGCTCGACGAGTTGCCCCATCGCGCCGCGGCCGATTAGAGCGAGCCTCATTCGCTTACACCTTTCGCGCGTTCGTGCGCGCCCGAGAGCAGCGCGCGGGCGAGCCGCGTGTACAGTCCGACCGACTCTTCCAGCTCGCGCTTCGAGACGCGCTCGCCGTCCGTGTGCGCGTCGAGGATTGAGCCGGGGCCGATGAGCAAAGGTTGACCCCAGCTCCTCAGGTACGGGATGTCGGTCGTGAAGCGCACGACCTCGCGCTCGAAGCCTTCGACCGGGAGCATTCGCACGGGCTCTGCGATTGACATGTACTCGACGCGCGCGCGCCCCTCCGCGATTCGTTCGAGGACTCTTTTGACTTCGGGCGAAGGCGTGACGAGACGAATCTGTAGCTCGCTCTCGGCCGACGCGGGGATGACGTTGGGGCGCGTGCCGCCGCGGACTGTGCCTATGTTGCAGGTCGTCTCGCCGAAGAACTCGTCGCGCGGCCACTCTGCGGAGCGCACGTCCGCGAGCACGTCGAGCAGCTTCTCGACGGCCGACTCGCCGTGCTCCGGGTACGCCGAGTGTGCCGCGCGCCCCCCCGTCGAGAGCCGCACGCGCAGAGAGCCCTTCGAGCCGACGGCGAGCCTGTTCTCCGTCGGCTCGCCGTTGATAAGGTACTCGCACCCCGCGGCCATCGGGTGCGAGTCCGCCGCCCGCGCGCCGAGGCTCCCCATCTCTTCGTCAACCGTGAAGAGCAGCCCCAACTCTTCGAGCCCTTCGCCGCGAAGCCTCTCGGCGGCCGAGACCTGCGCCGCGATGATGCCCTTCGCGTCGCACGAGCCGCGCCCGTACACGTGCGTCTCGTCCTCGCCCGACGCGATGAACGGCGGCACGGTGTCCATGTGCGTCGAGAGCACGACGCGCGCCCGCGCCGCGAGCGTCGCGAGGACGTTCGCGCGCCCCGGCTCGACCTCCTGAAGCTCGACCCTGTAGCCCAGTCCTTCGAGATACGACGCGAGGAACCGCCCGACCTCAAGCTCCTCGCCCGAGACCGAAGGGATGTCTATCAGTCTTCGCGTTAACTCGAACAGGTTCATCTTTTGTTAAGTGATAAGTGATGAGTGATGAGTGATAAGAAAAGGCAAGCTCCGTTCTTCCTTCTTATCACTTATCACTCATCACTCATCACTCTCTTTCATTGTCCCCCGCCGATGTGCGCTAAAAGTTCTGCGGTGGCGCACTCGAAGAAGGCGGCGTGGAGGCGTCGGACGGCCTCCTCGACGTGTTGCTCTTCGACGACGAAGGTCAGGTTGACGGAGGACGCGCCCTGCGAGATGAGCAGGACGTTGATGTCCCTTATCGTAGAGAAGACGCGGCCCGCGATGCCTGGCGTCGTGCGCAGCCCCTCGCCGACGATGCAGACGATTGCGCGCCCGGACTCGACCTTGACCGCGCTTATCTTTTCAAGCTCCGCGATTATCTCCGGGAGCGCGCCCGCCTCTTCGAGCGAGAGGGAGACCGAGACCTCGGACGTGGTGACTATATCGACGGCCGTGCGGTGGCGCTCGAAGACTTCGAATATCGCGCGCAGGAAGCCGTACGCGCCGAGCATGCGCGCCGAAGTGACGTGGACGATTGAGACGCCCGACTTGTGCGCGATGGCCTTGACGGTGCGCGGCGTCATCTCCGCGTCGAAGTAGACGACCGTGTCCGGGTCTTTCGGCCTGCGCGAGTTGCAGATGCGCACGGGGATGTTTCGGACGACCGCGGGCAGAATCGTCTTCGGGTGCAGAACCTTCGCGCCGAAGTACGCCAACTCGGCCGCCTCCGCGTAGGAGAGGCGCGGGATGGTGCGCACCTCCGAGACGACGCGCGGGTCTGCCGTGAGCACGCCCGGCACGTCCGTCCAGATTTGAATCTCCTCCGAGCGCAGGGCCGCGCCGACGAGTCCGGCCGTGTAGTCGGAGCCGCCGCGCCCGAGCGTAGTCGTCGCGCCGGTCGCGGCCGATGACGCTATGAAGCCGCCGAGCACCGGCACCTCGCCCGCCTCGATGAGAGGCTCAAGCTCCGCGCGCGTGTGACGTTCGGTCTCTTCCTTCAAAGGGTTCGCGCGGCCGTGCTCGTCGTCAGTGATGACGCATCGGCGCGCGTCCACCTGCCGCGCGCTCATGCCTCGCTCTCGCAGCACCGCCGCGAGGAGTTTCGAAGAGAGTTGTTCGCCGTGGGAGACGACCGAGTCCTTCAAGACGAGCAGGCGGCGCGACTGCTCCGACTCGTTGGCGTGCGCGTCGGCCGTCTCGCTCAAAGCGTCCGAGAGTCCGCGTCGCGACTCTTCGAGTGACGCGCCGAACTCCGCGGCCGCGTCGCGCTTGAGCAACTTGCTCGCGACCCGTGTGTGCCGCTCGAAGTGCTCTTCGAGTTGCGCGGCGGCGCCCGCGCCCGAGCCTTCGGCCGCGCGCTCGAAGGCCCCGAGCAGCGCGTCCGTGAAGCGGCTCATGGCGGAGACGACCACGACGGGGCGCGCGTCCGCCGAAGCGCGTCCGACGAGCGCGGCCACGCGCTCGAAGGCGCGCGCTTCCCCGACGGACGTGCCGCCGAACTTCATCACCGTTGTCTTGTGCGTTGTCGTCACTCTTAAACGATGCGCGGCCGCGCGCGCGTGCGCCGGTGCCCGCCGCCCCGAACGTAGAAATGGAGGTTGCAGCCGAAGAATACCAAAACGGCCACACGCTCGCTACCGCCCGCGGTTCTGTTTTACTATTCTTGAAAAAGATGTCGAAGAGGAAGAAGGCGGGGCGCCGCGCGGGTCGGCTCGTAATCATCGGCGGCGCGGAGGAGCGGGACGGCGAGGCCGAGATACTTCGCGAGTTCGTGCGGCTCGCGGGCGGAGCGCGCGCGCGCGTCGTCATCGTCTCGGTGGCTTCGGACGCGCCCGCGGAGGTCGCCAGACTCTACGAGAGTACGTTCAGGCGTCTGGGCGTGAGCGACGTGCGCGCGCTCGACATAAAGGGGCGCGAGGACGCCGACGGCGAGCGCGCCTCCGCGGCCGTGCGCGAGGCGACGGGCGTCTTCTTCACGGGCGGCAACCAGCTCCGCCTCACGCAACTGCTCGGCCTGACGCGACTGGACACGACGCTCCACCACTGCCACGCGGGCGGGCTCGTGATCGCGGGCACGAGCGCGGGCGCGGCCATGATGTCGAGCGTGATGATCGTCGGGAGCGCGCCTACGATGACCCTGCGCGCCGGAATGGTCGAGTTGGGCTCGGGCCTCGGCTTCCTCCCCGGCGTGCTCATAGACCAGCACTTCGAGCAGCGCGGGCGGCTGCGGCGACTGCTCGCCGCAATCGCACAACACCCTCACGAGCTGGGCGTCGGCATAGACGAGAACACCGCCGCGGTCGTCGAAGGACACACGCTCGAAGTCCACGGCCGCGGCTCCGTCACCATCATCGACGCGGGCGGCCTCACGCACACGAACCTCGGCGAGGCGGAGCGCCACGAACTCCTCGCCATCTGCGGCGTGCGCATCCACGTACTCCCCGCCGGCTACCGCTTCGACCTACAGAAGCGGGAACCCTTGTTATAGGTCGGAGGTCGGAGGCCGGTGGTTGAATGTCGGGGAAGGCCCGCCTTCATCAACGATGATTGATGAAGGCGGGCCTTCGTTAAATCCCATCCCACTGACCTCCGACCTTTTTCCTCTGACCTCTGTACGCCGCGGGACGGACGGGAAAATTTCTGCGGATTATAAACATAGAAAAGTAAAAGTCCCCCGATAGTATCGTCGCCCCCGAACGCGTCGGCCGCGGCCGTACCGTACGGCTCACCCGTTCGGCGCGCGCCGCCTTTTAAGGGTCGCTCGGCGTGCGCAAAATTTTCGGTCTGAAGACAAGGGGCGGTAGAGTTTTATGGAACTGAGCGAGGCACGAGGAAAGCTGGTCGCCATCGGCGGCGGCGACATAAGCGAGGGCGACGCGCCCCTGCTCAAAGAGTTCGTCAAGCTGGCGCGCGGCGCGCGCGCGCGCGTAGTCGTCATGACGGTCGCGACCGACGACCCGCAGGCGGCCGCGGCGCAGTACAAGGACGCCTTCAAACGTCTCGGCGTGGACGACGTGAAGGCCGTGGACGTTTCGAAGCGCGCCGACGCGCTCAAGCCCGACTCGCTCGAAGCGATAGAGCACGCCACCGGCCTCTTCTTCACGGGCGGCGACCAGCTTCACATCACGAGCATGATAGGCGGCACGGAGATGCAGGCGCTCATGCACCGCCGCTACGAGCGCGGGCTCGTGATAGGCGGCACGAGCGCGGGCGCGGCCATGATGTCGAACTCGATGATCGTCGGGGGCGACGGCGACGACAACCCGAAGGTCGGCGCGGTAGAGATAGGCCCCGGCATGGACTTGGTCATCGGCGCGTTGATAGACACGCACTTCTCTCAGCGCGGGCGCTTCGGGCGGCTCCTCACCGCCGTCGCGCACTACCCGCAGGACATGGGGATAGGCATAGACGAAGAGACAGCGTTGATAGTCAACAAGAACGAGTTCGAGGTCGCGGGCAAGGGCGCGGTCACCGTCATAGACGGCGGCGCGATGACCTACACGAGTCTCCCCTACGCCGAGGCGGGCGACGGCCTCTCGCTCTACGGCGTGAGCGTACACGTGCTCGCGGCGGGCTCGCGGTTCGACCTCGCGAACCGCAGGCCGATAGAGGCCGAGGAGAAACGGAAGTCTGCCAAGTCTTCCGAGGACGGCGGGAAGCCGGACGTGAAAAAACCGCGTTCGAGGCGCGCGGGCAGGTAAGAACCTACAAGGGGCTTCACATGAAGATCGAAGGCATACGCACCCTCGCGGGGCCGAACGTTTACACCCACAGGCCCGCGCTCATCCTGACACTAGACCTCGAAGACCTCGCGCGCGCCGAGACGCGCGACGCCGAAGGCTTCAACGCGCGACTGCTGGCGCTCCTGCCGGGCCTCGCCGAGCACCACTGCTCGCGGGGGCGCGCGGGCGGCTTCGTCGAGCGGTTAGAGGAGGGGACGTACTTCGGCCACACGGTCGAGCACGTCGCGATTGAGCTGACGGGGCTCGCGGGCGTCGGCGTCACACACGGGAAGACGCGCGCGGCCGAACGAGAGGGCGTCTATCACGTCGTCGTCGAGTACAAGGCCGAAGACGCCACGCGCTACCTGCTTGAGACGGCGGTCGCGCTCGTCGGGGCTTTGGTCGAGGGCGAAGCGTTTCCGCTCGAAGAGAGAATCGCCGAGGCCAAACGCATAGCCGCGCGCACGGAACTCGGGCCTTCGACGCGCGCGATTGTGGACGCCGCCGCGCGCCGCCGGATTCCCTGGGTGCGCGTGGGGAAGGGCAGCATCGTCCAACTCGGCTGGGGCAGGCACCGCCGCTTCATACAGGCCGCGACGACGGACATGTCCAGCTCGGTCGCGGTAGAGGCTTCCTGCGACAAAGACCTGACGAAGCTCCTGCTCGAACAGTCGTCCATCCCCGTGCCCGCGGGGCTGACGGTTAGAACTGAGGACGAGGCCGTCGCCGCGCTCGAATCCTTAGGCGCGCCCGTCGTCGTCAAGCCGCTCGACGGGCGGCAGGGGCACGGCGTCTCTCTGAACCTTTCGACCGCGGAGGAGGTGCGCGCGGCGTTCCGCATCGCGGCCGACTACTCGCACGAGGTTCTGGTCGAGGAGTTGATACGCGGGCGCAACTACCGCGTCCTCGTCGTCGGGGGCGAGATGGTCGCGGCGAGCGAGCGCCTGCCGTGCCACGTCGAGGGCGACGGCGAGCACAGCGTCGCGGAGCTGGTCGAGATAGCCAACCGAGACCCCTCGCGCGGCGACGGCCACGAGAAGCCACTGACGAAGATAGTCGTGGACGAGATAGCGCTCGCGCACCTTGGCAAGAACGGGCTTACGCCGGCGCACGTCCCCGAAGCGGGCGAGACGGTCACGCTGCGCGACAGCATAAACCTCTCGACGGGCGGCGTCGCGCGCGACGCGACCGACGAAGTACACGAGAGCGTCAAACTCCTCTGCGAGCGCGCCGCACGCGCCGTCGGCTTGGACATCTGCGGCGTAGACCTCGTGCTCGAAGACATCTCCGCGCCCTTTGAGAAGGGGAGGGGCGCGGTCATAGAGCTCAACGCGTCGCCCGGACTTCGCATGCACCACTACCCGAGCGAGGGGAGGCCGCGCGACGTGGGCTCGAAGATTGTCTCGATGCTCTTCCCCGCGGGCGACGGGCGCGTCCCCGTCGTCTCCGTCACGGGCACGAACGGCAAGACGAGCGTCACGCGGATGATCGGCCACGTCCTCTCTAACGAAGGCTTGTGCGTCGGCGTGACGACGACCGACGGCATCTGGGTCGGCGGGCGACAGATAGCCGGCGGCGACACGACGGGGCCGCACTCCGCGCGCACGGTTCTCTCCGACCCGACCGTCGAGGCCGCCGTGCTTGAGACGGCGCGCGGCGGCATCGTGCGAAGGGGCCTCGGCTACGACTGGTCTGACGTGGGCGTGCTCACCAACGTTCAGGAAGACCACTTCGGGCAGGACGGCATAGAGACTCTCGAAGACATCCTCTGGATAAAGTCGCTCGTCGCGGAGCGCGTGCGAGACGGGGGGACTCTCGTCCTGAACGCCGACGACGAGTTGCTCGCGCGACTGGCGGAGGAGCCGCCCGTCCGCGCCGGGGATAAGCGCGTCGTATACTTCTCCATGCGCGGGGCCGACCACGTCCGTATACGTAAACACCTGGACGCGGGCGGCACGGCCGTCGTCGCGCGCGGCGGCTGGGTCGTGGAGGCGACGGGGCACGAGCAGACGCGCGTCGTCAGACTCGCGGACGTGCCCGTCACGCTCGGGGGCACGGCCGACTTCCAGTCCGCGAACGTGCTCGCGTGCGTCGCCGCCTGCCGCGCGCGCGGCGTCGAGCCCGAACGCATGGCCGCGTCGCTCGCGACCTTCCGGAGCGCCGCAGACAACCCCGGCCGGACGAACCTATACCGCACGGCCGCGGGCGGCTACCTGATACTCGACTACGGCCACAACCCCGATGCGTTCGCCGCCGTCTGCCGGACGGCCTCGCGCTGGCGCGGACGCCGCGTGACGGGCATCATAGGCGTGCCCGGCGACCGCTCCGACGAACTCGTCGAGCGCGCGGGCCGCATCGCCGCGCGCGGCTTCGAGCGGGTAGTCATTAAAGAAGACGAAGACACGCGCGGCCGTCGGCGCGGCGAGGTCGCGGAGATTCTGCGACGCGCGGTCAACGCGGAGACGCCCTGGCGCGAATGCTCCGTCACGCTCTCAGAGCCGGAAGCGCTCAGGGAAGAGCTACGCCGCCAGCGGCCCGGCGACGTGCTCGTACTCTTCTACGACAAGACGGGGCCGCTGCGCCCCGTGCTCGAAGAGTTCGGCGCGGAGCCGGTCGCGGCAATCGAAGGTCTCGAAGTCCTCGAAGAGCCGCTCGCGGCGGCGGCGGTGGCATCCGTCTCCACAAACGCCGTGGGCGACGCGGCCGCCACGGCGAGACGCGCGAACGTGCGCCGCAGACAAGTCTCGCAGGAATGGCAGGGCTACATCTGGCGTTGAAGGGGTTCGATGAAGGAGTCTGAGGACGGACGAGATTATCAAACGCCGGAGCCGCTCGTGCTGGTCACGCGCGGCTCTTTCGTCGAGTCAATTCACGCGGGCCACCTCGCGGCCGTGGACGGCGACGGCCGCGTGGTCGCCTCCCTCGGCTCGCCCGACGCGGTGAGCTTCATGCGCTCGGCGACGAAGCCCTTCCAGGCGCTGCCGCTCGTCACCACGGGCGCGGCCGACCGCTTCCGCCTCGACGCGCGCGAGCTCGCCGTCGCCTGCGGCTCGCACAACGGCGAGGCCGTCCACACCGAGGCCGTGCTCTCCATGCTCTCGAAGACGGGCCTCTCCGTCTCAGACCTCAAGTGCGGCGCGCACGAGCCCTACTCTCACGAAGCCGACGCGGCCCTGCGCGAGCGCGGCGAGAAGCCGACCGCGCTCCACAACAACTGCTCGGGCAAGCACGCCGGTATGCTCGCGCTCGCCTTGCATCTCGGCTCAAATACTTCCGAATACGACCGGCCCGACGGCCCCGTCCAGCGCGCGGTCTTCCGGGCCGTCTCGCACTTCTCCGGCGTGGGCGAGAGCGAGCTGCGCTTCGGCACGGACGGCTGCGGCGTCCCCACCTTCGCGCTCACGGCCCGCACGATGGCGCTCATGTTCGCGCGCTTCGTCGCGGGGGCGGAAGAGGTTGAAGACGTAACCCACGGAGCGCCGCGCGGCGTTGTCGGCGCGGACGCCGCCCGGAGGATAATCGACGCCGTGCTCGTGCACCCCGACATGGTCGAGGGCGACGGCGAGTTAGACACGGAGCTCATGCGCGCCGGCCGGGGCCGCTTCATCTCGAAGGTCGGCGCGGAAGGCGTCTACTGCGCGGGCGTACTCCCCTGCGAACGCTGGCCGCGCGGCCTCGGCCTCGCCTTCAAGATCGAAGACGGCGACAAGTCCGACCGCGCCCGCCCCCTCGTCGCCGTCGAAGCCCTCCGCCAACTCCGCGTGCTCGCAGACGGAGACCTGACTTCACTCTCGAAATTCACCCGCAGCGCCCTCAAAAACCACCGCGGCGACGCGGTCGGCGAGGCCCGCCCGTCCTTCACTTTGTAGCGCGGCCGAACAAAAGAGTTGACAGAATCGCGAGTCTGAATAAAATAACGGACGTTCGTTTTTTTGACGGGCGTATGCCGAAGCTAAGCCAGGAGACTCTCGACACGAGGCGCCGCCGCATAGAGGAGGCGGCGCGCCACCTCTTCATACGGCGCGGCTTCCACGCGACCTCGATGCGCGACATCGCGCGCGGGGCGGGCACGTCGCTCGGCAACCTCTACAACTATTACGCCACGAAGGAAGACATACTCGAATCGATCATCTCGAAGTACCAGAAGGTGATCGACGCGCGCCTGCGCGAGATTTTCGAGGAGGTCGAAGACCCCTTCCACCCCGAGAGCCTTCGGCGCTTCGGGGCGATGATTCGGGACCTCGTGAGCGCGCACTCGGACTTCTGGCTGCTGATGTACATAGACGTTCTGGAGTTCGAAAACCGCCACTTCAGGAAGATGTTCGAGGGGCTCGCCTCCTCCCTGCGGCGGCGTTTCGCGCCGCGCTTCAGGGAGCTGAAGGAGGAGGGCGCGCTCTACGACGGCGTAGACCCGGCCGTCGGGTTCACGGCCGCCTACATGCAGTTCTTCAACTACTTCCTCGTCGAGAAGCTCTTCGGCGGCAAGCGCCACATGGGGCTCTCCGACGACCGCGTGGTCGAGCACCTGACGGACATTTTCTGCCGCGGCATACTTCGCCCGGAGAAGCTGCGCGCGATGCGGGCGACCGCGCCGGGGGCGCGTCGGCCGAAACAAAAGGCAGTCTGACGCGGGCCGCGTGTGCGGGCGGCCCGCTTTCAAACGACTCAAGAAAAACGTACGTTCGTTTTTATTTAACACCCGGCGGCTTTCGGCACGCGCGGCCCGTAACACTGAAACGTCAAAGCACTCGCAGGAGGTATCTTGATGATGTTTTCCCCTAAAAGGCTACTCCTTCTCGCTCTCCTCGCAGTCGGGCTCGCGTCCGTCGCCGCGCTCGGGCAGGCCGCGACGGGGCAGATCACGGGCACGATAGAGGACGCCGCGGGCGCGGTCGT